>Ga0105047_10004827_pt1 | contig 23344 bp, 22 predicted proteins | sample MAT04_FD_78384 | JGI IMG/M metagenome (GOLD analysis project Ga0105047, IMG submission 78384) | Freshwater microbial communities from Lake Fryxell liftoff mats and glacier meltwater in Antarctica - MAT-04 (megahit assembly) | ecosystem: Environmental > Aquatic > Freshwater > Ice > Liftoff... | reverse complement strand
CCAACGGCCACGGGTTCGTTCGCCGGGGAGACATCGTGCACGTCGAGGCCGAGGTGGTGGGAGGTGCCGTGCATGAAATACTTTTTCACAAGGGGCCAGGTCTCGTCCTGGGCGGCGGCTTCCTCGGCGGTGAAGAGGCCGAGGGCGATGAGTTCCTTCTCCATTTCCGCGATGATCTTTTTCTGGTAATCCGCGATGAGGATGCCGGGGCGGAGGATGCTTTCCGCGTAGCGCAACATTCGCAGCACGGCCTCATAGACCTGTCGTTGTCGCTCGGAAAATTTCCCGGAGGCGGGGATGCTGCGGGTCATGTCGGAGTTCCAACCGGCGTATTCCGCTGCGACGTCCATGAGGATGATCTCGCCAGCCTGGGCGCGGTCGTCGTTGGCGAGATAGTGGAGGCAGCAGGCGTTTTTCCCCGCGCCGATGATGGGCGGATAGGCGAAGCCGCGGGAACCCTGGCGGGTGAACTCGTGATTCAGCTCCGCCTCGATCTCCCACTCGCCGACGCCGGGCTTGACGAAGCCAAGCACGCGGCGGAAGCCTGCCTCGGTGATGCGGCAGGCTTTTTCCGTGAAATCGATCTCCTCGGCGGATTTGATGACGCGGAGCTTGTGGAGCAGGGGGGCGAGGCGGCGGTAGTTGTGCAGGGGAAAGCGGGCCTGGCACTCCTTGATGAAGCGGGCGTTGCGCGTCTCGATGGTGGAGGTGCCGCGCGGGTGCTCGTTGGTGGGGAGGTAGATGTTTTCCGCCTGGAGGACGATGCGGGCGAGGGTCTGCTCGAAGGCGGAGTTCCACTCGACGCGCGCGATGCCGGTGCGCTCTTTGGCGGCTTCCTTGGAGAGCTTTTCCCCCTCCCAGATGGAGAGCAGTTCGTTGGGCTCCCGAAGGAAAAGGATTTCCCTGTCGAGGGGATCGTGGGCGGATGGGAATAGCAGGATGGCCGTTTCCTCCTGGACGATGCCGGTGAGGTAGAAAAGGTCGTTGCTCTGCTTGAACGGCAGGGTGGCGTCGGCGTTGGTGGGGTAGATGTCGTTCGAGTGGACGACTGCGACGCTGCAGCCCGGCATGAGAGCCGCGAGGTTCTTCCGGTGGGAGGTGAAGAGGGCGGGGGAGGGCTGCTTGGTACGCATGGAAATCTCAAATCTCAAATCTCAAATCTCAAGGAAGAGGAAGAGGAAGAGGAAGACGATGGGAACTGGAAGTTTCAGCGTTTCAGCATCTCAGCCTTTCAGCTTTTACTTCTTATCGAGGTTTGCCTTCATCTCTTCATCGGTGGGCGTCTTGGTGGGGACTCCTTCAGCGGGGACGTCGGCCTTGGCGATCCAAGCGATGGCATTAAGCACGACTTTGCGGAAATCGTCGTTCTGCCAGTTCTTGTGGAAGTGGCCGCCGGTGAAGCCGAATCCGCGTCCGCCGCCGAGTGTTTCGGGACGCTCGAAGACCCACATGACGTGCTGGGGTTCCTTGTCCTCAAGGACGGCTTTGCGCACAGCGGGGTTGCCTTCGTGCGGGCCGTCTTTTCGTGTGAGTGTGTCGGCTCCGGGGAGGTCGGTGAGGATGGGGGTGACGCCTTCCATGTCTTTCCGGAAGCGCATGTGGTAGTACCATTCGTCACGGATGGTGAAGTCTTTTACTCCGTTGGCAACGGGGTGGTCGGTCATTTTAAACGATGCGTCCCAATGAGGGTTGACTGACCAGTCGGACTCGAAGAAGCCGCCGATGGCGGAGAGGAAGGTCTCGCCAGGCTCGCCGGTGGGAATTTCTACGGCGTAGTGAATGCAGCCGATGCCGACTCCGGCTTTGGTGAGTTCCTTGAGTTTTTCCAAATGCCCCATGGCCGGGTGGCCGCCGCCGCCGTCCGAGTAGATGATGACGGCTGCCGCGCCGTCGAAGACGCTTTCGTCCTTGGGCCAACCGTCGGTGACGACGGTGGTTTTAAAACCGAGGCCGGATTTCTCCATCTGGTCGGCAAGGAGCATGGAGCCAGCGCGGTGCTCGTGCTCGCCGGGGCCGTGGCTGGGCTTTCCGGCGATGAAAACGATCTTGCGCGGCTGGGCTACGGCTTTTTCCTGTGCGGTGGATTGGATCCAAAGGACGGAGCTGATGAGGCCGACGAGGGCGGCGAGGACGAGGGGGTTGAACTTTTTCATAAAAGGAATACGCCGGATGCTTGCGGATACTTCGGGGATTGGCGAGGATTTTCTTTTCGCTACAGGATCTTCTTTTCGCGGAGTTTGACCACTTGCCATCGCGGGAGAGTGCGGGCAGTTTGTGGGCGCAGAAGGATATGGAAATTTTCGGAAACAAGGGGACGGCGTTAAAGATCTGCGGCGTGACGCTACGGTCGGACGCGGAGAGGCTGGTGGAAATGGGAGTCGATGCGGTGGGGTTCAATTTCTGGCCGCAGTCGAAGCGGTATCTCGCGCCATCGGACGGCGGGTGGATGAAAGAGTTGGAGGGGGGAATACTCCGCGTTGGAGTGTTTGTGAACGAGGCCAGCGACCTTCCGTTCCGTTTGTTCGGCGAGGGGATGATCGATGTGGTGCAGCTCCATGGTGACGAAACGCCGGAGGAGGTGGCGCGTTTTGTGCAGGCGGGTATTCCGGTGATCAAGGCGGTGGGAGTGAAGGACGCGGGGGATTTGGACATCGCGGCGTGTTACGCTGCGGACGCGATCCTGTTGGATGCGCACGCGCCGGTGGTTTATGGCGGAACGGGGGAGACCTTTGATTGGAAACTGGCCTTGGATTTCAAAGATCGCTTTCCCGAAAGGGTAGTGGTGCTGGCGGGAGGGATCACGGCGGCGAACGCGGTCGAGGCGGTGAGGGAGGTTTCGCCGGCGGCACTCGATGTCGCATCGGGCGCGGAGAAGGAGCCGGGGGTGAAGGATTTTGAAAAGGTCGCAGCACTGATTGCGGCGTGCGGGAGAAGCTAGGCCATGATCACGGATTCCCATTGTCATCTCGGCTCCTCGCGTTTCACGGGTGAAGAACGGGCGGAGGTCATCAATCGCGCGAAGGAGGCAGGCGTTCACAGGATGGTCACGCTGGCAACATCGCTGGATGACCTCGCGCTGAATCTGGAGATCGCCCGCACGGCCGGAGTAAGTGCCGCGATCGGGATACATCCATGCGATGTCCATAACGTGCCTGACGATGCAGTGGAGATGCTTTCAGCCCACGTGAATGACCCGCGGGTCTGTGCGATCGGCGAGACCGGCCTTGATTATTTCCATCCGGCTCCCGATGGATGGAGCGCGGGTGATTTCCGGAAACGGCAGCAGGATTTCCTAAGGCGGCACTTCGAGCTGGCGGAAAACTGCGGACTGAACCTCGTGATCCACACTCGGGACCGAGAGGGCAGGGGATCGTTCGAGGATGCGTTTGCAATCTACTCGGAGTTTTCGGAAAAAGTCAGAGCGGTGTTTCACTGTTTTATCTCGGAGCCGGAGCTCGCGGCCCGGGTGATCGCGAAAGGCGGACTGGTTTCCTTCGGAGGTGTGGCCACCTTCAAGAACGCGGGACTGGTGAAGGAGGCAGTGAAAAACTGCCCGGCGGGTAGGTTCATGATGGAGACGGACTCTCCGCATCTCGCTCCGGAACCGATGCGTGGGAAGCGCAACGAACCCGCGTTCACCATGCACACCGCGAGTGCTGTGGCGCTGCTACGTGGAGAATCGCTGGAGGATCTCGCGATCCACACCGAGGCTGCGGCGGAAAAGTTTTTTCGATGGGCAAAATGATTCCTCTTGAATAAAACTCTCCCGCGTCACCGTTTCCTGTGTGTGGCCAATCCGGGCCGCCGATTCAAATCCACAACACTGCTTTTATGAAATTCAAACTATTCGTTCCCGTGGCAGCCCTGTCCGCGCTTTTCGCTTCCTGCTCCCCCCAAGGCGGCGGAGAAGACTATGATGTCTCCAATCCATACGCGGCTCCCGATTACGGTGATGCCAACGGTACGCCCGACCATTCCGCTGCTGTGAACCCCGCCTACGATGCTCCCGCAGCGTATGAGGATTCCGCGCCTGTCGTTTCCCAACCCACCGCGCCAAGTCCTGCTGCAACCGCGCAGGCGAAAGTCCACACCGTGGTCGCCGGCGATTCGCTGTGGAAGATCAGCAAGAAATACGGTGTGCCTATCGATTCGATCAAAAAAGCCAACGGCCTGACCAAGGACACCGCCGTCCTTGGCGCGAAGCTTCAAATCCCCGCACAATAGCCGTATGCGAATCCGCTTGGTCGCCACTGTGTTTCTAACGAGCTGCCCGATGCTCTTCGCACAGTTGGAGCCGCCTGCAGCGGATTCGAAGCTAAGCCCCCGCGAGGATGCCGTCGAGCAGATGCTCTCCGAGCGCGAGTCTGCAGAGGCTTTGGAAAAAGCCATCGCCGCCGCACGCGCTCTCGGGGTGCCGGAACAGGCTCTCCTTGAAGCGCGTTTCCTCTTTCATGTGGACAGGGCGGAGGATGAGAAAATCGCCGGTCTTCTTCCGGATTTCATGAAGCTGAAGGACAACTTCAAGCTCGCGGATTCCGAGATCTTCGGCAGTGTCGATGACTGGCTTGCCGTCGTGGAATACGTCATGGCTCTGGACGCTTTGGGAAAAGGCGATAAGGACGGCTTCAAGCAGCACATCACCGAGGCCTTCTGGATGAGTCCGAAACAGGGCGCGGCCTTCGCACCGCACATCGACCGCATCCGGCTGATGGACGCGATGAAAGAGATCCGCATCGATTTCGAAAAAACTTACGTCGATACCCTCACCCGCCAGCATGTTTCGTTGGGGGACATCATGGGCAAGAAGAAGGGGATACTGCTTCATTTCTGGTCCCCGTGGAGCCGCGAGTGCGAGGCGACTCTTCCCGATTTTTTCATCACAGCCGAGCACCTGCTCTCGAAGGATGTCGCCGTGGCATCCATTCTTCCGGAGACCTCGGAGAAAGTCATCACGGATGCGAAGGCCATGCTGGAGGCGACCGGGAAAAAAAATCCCGCCGCCTGGATCGTCGATACGAAGAAATCACCAATCAGCGCCAAGCTGCGGGTGCAGAGCGTGCCTGCCGTGGTGCTGGTTTCCGCGGACGGGCGGATACTGTTCAACGGGCATCCCACCGATGAGAATTTCTGGAAAGCGTTGGAAACGCTCATTCCAGGGATCGTTCGTCCCGAGATGCGCGAGGGCGAGTGAACTACTGGAAACGTGCTAGTACGGGGCGTCCCGTAGTTCCCGCGGAGGCGTTGCGAAAAAAAAATCAACTTTTCCGAAAATTTCGCACATTTTAACTTGACGGAAACGTGAAATACTAGTTCCATCGTAATCAAGAAACGGAAGTCAAACCTCATGGCCAAGCCATCCCACCCTTCAAATCTCGAACTCCAGGCGTTGTCCGTATTGTGGCACGAAGGCCCATCTACGGTAAATGTAGTACACTGCTCGCTCCCTGATGGCAGGGAGAGGGCATACACCACGGTGCTCTCCGTGATGCAGAGTCTGGAACGGAAAAAACTTGTGAAGCGTATCCGCACCGGGAGGGCTCATACCTATGAGCCTGCCTACTCCCAGGAAGTCATCGTGCGTCGTGCGACGGATGACTTCGTGACCAACGCTTTTGGAGGACGCCTCGGTGAGGCCGTTCTCGCTACCCTCTCCGCCGGTTCATTAACACCGGAAGAGAAAACCAACATCGAACGCGAACTCCAACGACATAAAACAATGGCTGCAAAAAAACCAGCAAAGAAAGCCGCGGCCAAGCCCGCGAAGAAACCCGCCGCAAAGAAAGTTGCCAAGAAGGCTCCAGCTAAAAAAGCTGCCGCCAAAAAGGCAGTGAAGAAAGCGGCGAAAAAAGCACCCGCGAAAAAAGCCCCGGCCAAAAAAGCCGTGGTGAAAAAGGCTCCGGCCAAAAAAGCGGCTAAGAAGGTGGCGAAGAGCGCCAAAAAGGCAGTGAAAAAGGCGGCGAAGAAAGTCGTCGCCAAAAAAGCGGCCAAAAAAGCTCCAGCCAAAGTAGCGAAAAAGGCACCCGCCAAAAAAGCGGTGAAGAGCGCGGTGAAGAAAGCGGCCCCGGCGAAGAAAGTCGTCAAGAAGGCAGCCAAAGCACCAGCGAAGAAAACCGCCAAGAAATAGGCTAACAACTCCAATACCACCGCAAACAGCTTTTCCCGCCCGCATGGGTGATACCGGCTGTTCGCGTTGTTCCTGATGTTTCAAAATGAAATGCGGGAGATCTGTGAAGGTCTCCCGCATTTTCGTGTCATGTGGCCGGGACACGTGACGTCATCAGCGAGTAATTTTCCGCCTTTGTTCCAGACTCCGATGGACGTGTGGTTGGAAAAACAGTTGGTGATCGTACCGGTCGCCCACACACCCGGTAGCTGCGGTCGTCCGTCTTGAACGTGGTGGCGCGATGGATTCTTCCAAGCAAAGAACCAGGTAGGATCATCCTTCGCAGGGCAGGTTGACGGCGGCAACCTCACCTGATTAACCTGTGCGCGATGATGAACCGTAAGTTGGCATGGACGATCAGTCTGGTGGTGCTTGCGCTGTTCGCCCTGTTTTTTTTCTATCCGGCGGGGATGGTCGTGCGGCAGGCCTTCGAGGTGAAAGGGGCCGATGGCGGGACAATGTGGACACTGGATTTCATCGGTGCGGTTTTTTCCAATCCCATCTACCGCGAGGGGCTGTGGAACGCTTTCATGATGGGAGTCGTGAGCACCGCGCTGACCCTCCTGATCGCGTTCCCGCTGGCACTGGTGGGGCACCGCTATGATTTCGTGGGGAAAAAATTTCTCGGAGTGCTGGTATTGGCTCCGATGATACTGCCGCCATTCGTCGGGGCGGTGGGGATCAAACAGATGCTGGGAGTGAACGGGGCTTTCAACGCCCTGCTCATCGACCTCGGAGCGATGGAGGCGACCGCGCCCTTCGACTGGTTGGCTGAGGGGCGCTTCCTCGGGATCGTGGTGATGAACGCCCTGCACCTCTATCCCATCCTGTATATGAATATCGCGGCCGCGCTTGCGAATCTCGATCCGGCGATGGAGCAGGCTGCGGAAAATCTCGGCTGCCCTCCGTGGAAACGTTTTTTCAGAATCACACTTCCGCTTGCGATGCCGGGAGTGTTCGCGGGTTGCTCGCTGGTTTTCATCTGGTCCTTCACAGAGCTGGGTGTGCCGCTGGTGTTCGACTACGCTCGCATCGCCCCCGTGCAGATTTTCGACGGGATCAAGGGACTGGAGAAGAACCCGGTGCCATACGCGCTGACGGCGGTGCTGCTGGTGGTGGCCGCGGCGGTGTTCGCGCTGGCGAAGCTGGTGATGGGGCGCGCTCCTTTGGGAACGGCTCCCAGGCCGAAAGGACGTAGCGAAGGTAGGAAGGTCGGCGGACTCAGGGGGCTGGCCTACGCGGGACTTTTCCTAGGAGTTTTCCTACTGGCGTCCATTCCGCACGCCGGGGTCGTCCTGCTATCGATGGCGGAAAGATGGTACGGAACCGTTGTGCCTGACGAGCTGACGATGCGGCACTTCATCGAGGCTCTGGGCAACGGGTTGGTCGTGCCCTCCATCCAGAACAGTCTCATTTACGCGGGCACGGCTACGGTGCTGGCGGTGCTGATCGGGATCTGCGTTGCGTGGGTCGTGGTGAGATCCGATCTGAAATTCCGCTCCGCGCTCGATGCTATGGTGATGCTCCCGTTGGCGGTGCCGGGGCTGGTGATGGCCTTCGGCTACCTGGCTCTGTCACAGGAGGGAAAACCTTTCGCGTTTCTCGTCGGTGCTGGAGGCAGTCCGTTTTTCCTGCTGGTGATCGCCTATTGCATACGACGGCTCCCGTACGTGGTGAGGGCTGCGGTGGCGGGTTTGCAGCAGAGCAATCCCGCCTTGGAAGAAGCCGCCAGGTCGCTCGGCGCCAGCCCCATGCGGATGGTGCGTAGAGTCGCGATCCCCCTAATCGGAGCGAATCTCGCAGCAGGCGCGATCCTTGGATTCGCATTCGCGATGCTGGAGGTCAGCGACAGCCTGATCCTCGCTCAACAGGCTCAGCATTACCCGATCACCAAGGCGATCTACACGCTCCTCAGCACGCTTGGAAACGGAACGGAACTCGCCGCCGCCCTCGGAGTATGGGCGATGGTGTTTCTCTCCGTGGCGATCATGGGTGCCGCCGTGCTGGGAGGGAAGCGCGGCGGACTGTTCAAGGTCTGAGGCCATCACCGGGCAAAAACAAAAGCGGCCCGGATCAATCATCTCACAGGAAAACCCAATAACCTGAGAGCGCAATACCCGGGCCGCTCGTCTTGCGACGGGGTTAGATAACTCTTCTTTCGCCCCATTCTTACATAAAAATGAAAATTTCTATGAGAGGAATCTCACAGGCCCAGCGAAGCGTAGATCTGGCGGGTAGCGTGGGATTTGTTGAGAGTGTAGAAATGGATGCCCGCGACGGAATTGTCGAGCAGTTCGGCGCACTGCTGGGCCGCGTAGTGGATGCCGACGCGTTCGACGGCGTCCGCATCGTTTTTCGACGAGGCGCGGTCGAGTGCTTTTAGAAGTTTCGCGGGATAGCGCGCTCCGGCCGCAAGTTCCGCCATGCGCTTCATGCTGGAAATGGACGTGACGGGCATGATCCCTGCAATGATCGGGACATTGATCCCGATGAAATCGCAGCGGTCCCGGTAGTCGAAGAAATCGTGGTTGTCGAAAAAGAGCTGTGTGCAGATGTAGTCCGCCCCGGCATCGATCTTGGCCTTCATGAGATCGAGTTCATCGACACGGTTTGGCGTGGCGGGATGTCCTTCGGGAAAACCGGCGACGCCGATTCCGAAGCCGCGCGGGTCGGGGTGTTTTCCGGCTTCGTTGAATTTCCTGATATGGCTCACCAGATCGGCGGCATTGCGAAAATCGCCTTGAGACCAGTCGTAGTCCGGCTGGTCTTTTGGCGGATCGCCACGCAGGGCGAGGATGTTGGACACACCGGCGGCAGCGTAGCGCCCGAGGATACCATCGATTTCCGCGCGGGTGTGTCCGACACAGGTGAGGTGGGGAACCGGAGGGATGCTGGTGGTCTTCTTGATACGAAGGACCAGATCGTGGGTCAGCTCGCGGGTGCCGCCGCCCGCGCCGTAGGTCACGGAGACGAAGGAGGGCGAGAGCGTCTCAAGATCGCGGATGGTCTCGTAAAGCTCCTCCCATGCGGCCGGTGCCTTCGGTGGATAGAACTCGAAGGAAAGGGACGGTTTCGGAACGCTGAGGATATCGCGGATGTGCATCTGTGGCCTATGGGTGAAAAATCGAATGGAACTTTATCCTGCGTCCGGTGTTTCATCGGTCGCGGACGGATGTTTGCCGCGAAATCCGAAACTTTAAACGCTTAATTTCAATGAAGAACAAGCTGCTTGTCTGCGGAATGTGTGCCGCTGTGATGGTTTCATCCGCTGTTGCTGAAGAAGACCCGCGTCCCGAAGGCACACATCCCCGCCCGGAAAAGAGTGGGGATGGCGACAAGGGTGAAAAAGGCGAAAGAGGCGGACGCGATGGTAAAAAGGGACGCCCCCATTTTGGTCCGCCGGGCGACATGTTCAAGAGGATGGACAAGGACGGAGACGGGAATATCACGAAGGAAGAGTTTTTCGCCAATCCGCGCCTGGAACGCCTTCCGGAGGACAAGCGTGGGAAATTGTTTTCACGGCTCGATGGCAACGGCGATGGCAGCTTGAGCAAGGAGGAGATTCGAGACATGCGCAAGGATGCCGAACAGCGCGCCAAGGAAGAATTCCGTACCCTGGACACGGACAAGAGCGGCGGGCTGAATTTCGCGGAACTCAGCGAAGGAGAGTTTTTCAGCAGACTGCCGGAGGAAAAACGCCGCCAGATTTTCAATCGCCTTGATACCGACGGAAACGGTGAAATCACCCCCGCGGATAAACCCAAGCGTCCGGAACGCCCCGAGCATCCGGATCGCCCCGGGCATCCTGAGCGACGTTAGGGTCGATAGAGGGAATGAGAGAATGAGTGCGGTCAACGCGACTGCACTCTTCCTTGAAGTTTGAAAGTTACTCAGCCTTCATGGCCTCCGCGGCCAGGGTCGTGGCAAGCACGTCCTTGCGGAGGTTGCCACCCTTGCGACCGGACCACCAGAGCACGATGGGGGAGGCTACGAAAATGGAGGAGTACGTTCCGATCACGAGTCCGACGAGGATGGTCATGGAGAAATCCCGCAAGGCCGATCCACCGAAGATCGCGAGGATTATGACAGTGAGGACGGTGGTGGAGGAAGTCAGCAAGGTCCGTGACAAGGTCTGGTTGATGGCCTCGTTCATCACGTCAGCGATTTCGCCGGTGCGGATGAGGACGGTCTCGCGGATGCGGTCGAAAACGATGATCGTGTCGTTGATCGAGTAACCCGCGATGGTGAGGATGGCCGCGACGTGGATCTGCGTGAGCTGCTCGCCCAGGAGGACGACGATGCCGATCGCAATGAGGATGTCGTGAAGAACCGCGATGATGGCTCCGATGGCGAAGGAAAGCTCGAAGCGGATCACGATGTATCCGAAAATGCCGAACACGCCGAGGCAGAGGGCAATGATGGCTTCTTTCAGGAAGCTTCCTCCGAGGGTAGCCGAAACGACTTCCCTGGATACATCGCGCAGGTAGTTTCCGTTCTCACCTTTTTTGGCGAGGTAGGGGATCTCCGAGCGCAGGGTGCTGATGATCGTATCCACATCCTTGCTATCAGCGCGGACGGTGAGGAGTGTGCCGCTGTTCGGAATGGTTTGCTCCTGCGGGAATGCCCCGCGGGTGAGCTTGGCTTTGCCGAGAGCGCGGTTGATCGCATCGAGCTCCACTTTTTCATCCCCGAGCTGGAAGGTGACCACCGTGCCGCCAGTGAAGTCGATTCCGAGCGCTTTCTCCTGTTTCACCCCGAAGGTGACGAGCGCCACGAGCATCAGGATGGACGAGACAATGGCGCAAGTTTTGGTCTTTCCGATGAAATCGAAATTTGCGGATTTGATCAGGTTGAGGAACGAGAGATTGCGAAGGACTCCGGTATCGATGCCCCAGCGGAACAGTACCCGGGTGGCAAGGATGGCGGAGAACATGGATGCGACCAGGCCGATAGTCAGTGTGACGGCGAAGCCCTTGACGCTGCCGCTGGCCATCGCGATCAGGATCACGCACGCGATGAGGGTCGTGAGGTTGGCATCGAGAATGGAGGAAAAGGCTTTCTCGTAGGCCGCGTGGATCGCATTCTTGAGGGATTTCCCGTTCGCCATTTCCTCGCGCAGACGCTCATAGATCAATACGTTGGAATCCACGGCCATGCCGATGGTGAGGATGAGTCCGGCGATGCCGGGGAGAGAGAACGTGAAGCCGAACATGGCCATGACTCCGAAGAGGATCACGGCGTTGATGATCAGGGCCACGACCGCGACGAAGCCGGCGGTGCGGTAGTAGATGAAGATGAACAGGGCGGTCAGCAGCAGCCCAGCGACACCGGAGTTGATTCCCTGTTTCACGAAAGCAGAGCCGAGCGTCGGGGAGACCGAGCTTTCCTGCTCCACGACGAGCGGATTCTCCAGCGGGTTCATCAGGGCGTTGGCGAGCTTCTTGGGTTCGCCAGGATCGTTGAGGCCGTTGACCACGAAATCCTTGCCGAGTGGGACGCTCTGAACCACAGGCGCGCTGAGCACTTTGCCGTCGAGAACGATGGCGATGCGGTCAACTCCGGGCTGCATGTTCTTGGTCAGCGCGATCATCTTGTCCGTGCCCTCGCTGTTGAGGGTGATGTCCACGGAATCCGGACGGGATGGAGAAGGGTTCGCACGGGCGATGTCCGAGCCTCCGAGCGCGGCCACGCGGCGCAGCAGGATGGGGGACGTGATCTCGTTTCCGTCGTCGTCGTTCTGGGTCAGTTCGAAGGCCTGGTACTGGGGAATCCTGATCTCACGGTCCATCACCCGTTGGGCAAGGGTCTTTCCGTTCGCGCCGATTTCCCTGTCGCGGGTGGAAACCTGGCGTAGCTCCAGCTTGGCGACGGTCTCAAGAATTTCGCGGATACGCGCGGATTCCTCCGGCTCGACTCCGGGCATCTGGACGAGGATGCCGTCATCCCCCTGGCGGGCGATGAGCGGCTCCGCGGTGCCGAGGGCGTTGAGGCGTCCATCGATCACACGGATCGCTTCCTCCACCTGGTCCGGCGTGACTGGCATTTTAACGCCTTCGGCATCCTCCTTGGGCTGGATGCGGAGCGTGAATGCGGAGCCGCCGACGATGTCGATGCCGCCCTTGAGGCGTTCCCCGGGAGGATAGACGGCCAGCGCGCAAATGCCCACGATGCCGATGATGAGGACGGTGCCGATGTTTCTTTTCCGGCGCTCGATCTCAGTGGCGAAATACCAGAAGAACAGGATGACCAGGGTGATGCCTGTCAGGAAAAGGAAGAGCGGATCCTTGAAAATAAGAAACGAGAGCATGGTGGAGAGAGTGGAAAGTGATCGGTGATCAGTGGAAGACCGGGGCTATTGAACGTGTGAAACGAAGGGTTAGGCTTCCTTCGCTTCCTTTTTCGAGACCGATGCGATGGAGGCTTTGTCGAACTCGACGCTGGTGCCTTCGGCGATTTTGACCAGCACGGTGCTGTCCTTCACGTTCTGGACGATGCCGTGGATGCCCGCTGTGGTGACGACCTTGTCGCCGTTTTTCAAAGCGGCCATGCGTGCCGCCTGCTCCTTGCGCTGGCGCTGCTGCGGGCGGATGAGTAGGAAATAGAACATCACGACCATGAGCACCGGGAGCATGAAGCCATTGCTGAAAAGTGCCTGGATGCCTTCGGGTTTCGCGGGTGGTGCTGCGGCTGCAAGGGTGGTGAGAAAATGGATCATGGTTGGTTCGCGGTGTATCTTTGGATGAAGCTGTTTTTGAAATCGGTGAAGGTCCCGTTGAGTATCGCCTGGCGCGCCTGACGTGTGAGGGACAGGTAGAAATGCAGATTGTGGAAGGAAAGCAACCGTAAAGAGAGCATTTCGCCCGCACGGAACAGGTGGCGGATGTAGGAACGGGAAAAACGCGAGACGTGCGGATGGCTGGATTCGCACAAAGGACGGGGATCGCTGGCGTGGACGAGGTTCTTGATGTGGATTGGGCCGTCGAGTGTGAACGCGACCCCGTGGCGGGCGATTCGGGTCGGCATCACGCAATCGAACATATCGACCCCGCGGTCGATCATTTCAAGGATCTGCGGAGGCGTGCCTAGCCCCATGGCGTAGCGGGGTTTGTCGTGGGGAAGAAACGGGACGGCGTTCTCAATGGCACGGAACATTTCTTCCTCAGGCTCGCCGACAGAAACTCCACCGACCGCATAGCCATCGAAGTCGAGGGCGACGAGTTCTTTGGCGGATTGCTCGCGGAGGTCCGCATAGATGGAACCCTGGACGATGCCGAAGTGGTGCTGGCCTGCGGACCGAAGTCCGCGCTCCACGATATGCTCCTTGCAGCGCTTGGCCCAGCGGGTGGTGAGGGCGAGGGATTTCGCGGCGTATTCCTCATCGCAAGGGTAGGGCGGGCACTCATCGAAAAGCATGGCGATGTCGGAGCCGAGCGCGGCCTGGATGTCCATGGAAAGCTCCGGAGTGAGCATCATTTTCGAGCCGTCGAGGTGGGATTGGAAACGCACGCCCTCCTCGGTGATTTTCCGCATTTTCGCCAGAGACCAGACCTGGAATCCGCCGGAATCCGTGAGCATGGGCTTTTGCCATGTGGTGAAACCGTGGAGTCCGCCCATTTCCCGTATCAGTTCGTGGCCGGGTCTTAACCAGAGATGGTAGGTGTTTCCAAGAATGATTTCCGCACCCAGTTCCTCCAACTCCGCGGGGTGGAGGGTTTTTACGGAACCCTGCGTGCCGACCGGCATGAAAATCGGCGTCTCCACCGTCCCGTGGGGGAGGGTGAGTGTGCCGGCGCGGGCTGTGCCATCAGTTGAGTTGAGCTGGAAGGGCATGGGAAGGAGTAAAAAGTGCCGGGTGATCAGTGATCAGTGGCACAATTCACAGATCAAAAAAGCGCTTCGCTTTATCAAGGAAGCCCTGGTGCACCGGTGAATTGTGCTCACCGATGGATTCGGAAAACGCCTTGAGTTTTTCCTGTTGCTCCTTGTTGAGCTTGGTCGGGACTTCGACCTGGACTGTGACGTTGAGGTCACCTTTCGCTCCGCCGCTGAGGGCTGGCATTCCTTTTTCGCGGACTCGGAAAGTGGTGCCGCCCTGGGTGCCTGCGGGGATTTTTATGGAGGACTGGCCGTCGAGAGTCGGGACTTTCAGCTCGCCGCCAAGGGCCGCTGTCGAGAAGGGCAGTGGGACATCGCAGAAAAGCATGTTGCCCTCGCGCTCGAACATGTCGTGATCGCGGATGTGGAGAAAGGCGTAGAGATCGCCGGCGGCACCACCGCGGACTCCGGCATCGCCATTGCCGGTTGAGCGGAGGCGGACTCCGGTATCGACGCCTGCGGGGATGCGAAGCTTGATGCGGGTCTCGCGCTCGACGCGGCCCTCGCCGTGGCAATCATTGCAAGGATCGGAAACGGTCTCGCCGCTGCCCCGGCATTCCGGGCAGGTGGATTGCTGGATGAAAATACCCGCCTGCCTGCCGACGACTCCGCGTCCTCCGCAGGTGGAGCAGGTTCTCACCCCGCCCGCGCCTTTGGAGCCGGTGGCATTGCATTTTCCGCAGGGGACGTTGCGCTCGATCTCGAGTTCCTTCTCAACGCCATTCGCGGCCTCCTCCAGGGTAATTTCCAAATCGTAGCGGAGATCGGAGCCGCGTTGTTTCCCTGATTTTTTCCGAGAGCCTCCTCCGCCGAAGAATTCCTCAAAGCCGCCAGCGAAGGCTCCACCGAAGACCTGGGAGAAAATGTCGGCGGGATCGTGGAAGCCGCCGCGTCCTCCGGCGCCGCCGCCTTGGAAAGCGGCGTGGCCGTAGCGGTCGTAGGCCGCGCGCTTGTCAGGATCCGAAAGCGCCTCGTACGCCTGGCCGAGTTCCTTGAATTTGTCCTCGGCGGTGGGATCGCCGGGATTTTTGTCAGGATGGAATTTGACCGCGAGCTTGCGGTAGGCCTTTTTGATTTCGGCGGCGTCGGCGGATTTCGAAACGCCAAGGATTTCGTAGTAGTCGCGTTGTGCGGGCATGGAAAATTTCAAATTTCAAATTTCAACTCTCAATGAAGAGTTGTTGCTCAAGCTTCGCTTGCTTCAGATTTGTGGGCGGAGACGATGACGGAGGCGGGCCGGAGGAGACGGTCGCGGAGTTTGAAGCCACGGCGGGTGACGCGGATGATCTCGCCTTCCGCTTGTTCGGAGGGTTCCTGGGAGACGGCGTCGTGAAGATTCGCGTCGAACTGGCCCTTGGTCGGGATCTCCTCCACGCCTAGTCCTGAAAGGAACTCGTTGAGCTGTTTCCTGACCATGTCCATGCCGATGTAGATCATGGAGGTGGTGTCCTGGGCAGCGGCCATCATGCCCATCTCGAAGTTGTCGATGACGGGAAGAAGTTCTTCCAGAAGACGCTGGTTGGCGTAGCGGATCGCTTCCTCACGCTCGCGCGCGGTGCGCTTGCGGAGATTGTCCATTTCCGCGGCGGTCCGCAGGGAAGCGTCCTTCCACTTCGCGGCCTCGGCCTCAAGCTGTTCCCACGGATCAAGCTCCGAGGTCGATTCTGGTTCCTCGCTGGGGGCTTCTGTTTCCTCGGAGTCTACGGGGATTTCTTCGGTGGGTCGGGAGTCGTCTTGCTGCATGGCGGCTATTTGATGCAGGAAACGGTTTTGGTCAACCCCCTTGCGATGCGGAAAGGTCAAGCGGCAATTGCCGACATGGGTCAGTCGTTGGAGCGGCCTTGGTAGGTGCCATCCTCGGTTTTGACGACGATGCGCTCGCCCTGGTTGATGAAAAGCGGGACGTTGACGTTGAGTCCGGTCTGCATGGTGGCGGGCTTGTAAACGTTGTTGGCGGAGTCGCCTTTGACGCCTTCGGAGGATTCCTCGACGGTCATCACCATGGTCATCGGCAGCTCGATATTCACGACGATGCCGTCCGCGATGAGAAGGATGTAGAGCTGGCCTTCGATGAGGTAGTCTTTGACTGTCTCGATGAGATCCGCGTAAACGACCATGTCATCGTAGGTCTCCGGGTGGAGGAAATGGTAGCCCTCGGTATCCTTGTAGGAATATTCGTGGCCGATTTTTTCCAGATGGACTCCTTCGAGCGAGTCGTTGGAAGTCATGCGGAGGTTGGATACTTTCTTGGTCGCGACGCTGCGGATGGACATCTGGACATAGGATGCCATCCGGGGCGGGGTTTTGAGTTCATGCTCGATGACGAGGCAGACCTCGTTGTTGTGACGGACTGCATGTCCCTTGCGGAGGGTGATAACGTTGACGCTGGCCATAATGTTGTGCGCACTGGGTAGGGAATGCCCAGCGGCTTGGCAAGGGAAATGGTAGCGCGGGCGACGCGGCCTACTGATCCGGAGAGGAATCGTCCCCGTAGAAGCTCTTGATGTATCCGAATTCGACCAGCGTGTCCTGCCATGGGGCGATGATGTTCGGATCCTGGAAAATGCGGTTGGCGCGAGCCAACCATTCCTCGGCTTTCAGCAAATCTCCATCCTCGTATGCGAGGGCGGCCTGGGCGTAGTAGTAATACGGCGAGTCATCCTGGTAATCGTATTTTTCGGCCAGCATCACCACCTCGTCAGCCATGCCAAGTTTCTTCTTGCAGAGAAGGATCTTGAACTCGACTAGACGGGAGAGGGTGCTCTCCGAGATGGTCTTGAGAATTTCGGAGAAAAGATCGTGCGCCTTCTGCCACTGCTTGGTGACGAAGAGAACCTCGGCGACGTTGAACTTGATGCTGGTGTTGTCGGGATTGAACTCCAGAGCCTTGCCGAAAGCGGCGGTGGCCTTGTCGAAGGCGCGCATCTCCACGTAGCACGAACCCCGGAGATTGAGCAATTCCGCGCTTTTGGGGAAAATCTTCTCCGCCTTGTCGAGGGAATCTAGAGTTTCGAAAATCCGTTTCTGCTGGAAGTAGCGGGCCGCCTCTCCGAAGTTTTTTGCGAATTCCTTGCGTTGCTCCTCAGGGAGGTTGAGGAATTCCTTTTGGCTGGAGAGCAGGCTATCGACAGCGGATTTTTCTTCAGCGGCGGGTTCAGCCTGCGCGTGAAGGGGGCTGGAGAGGAGCAGCAGTAGGAGGGGAAGTCGTTTCATGGTCTTTGCGGTTGAAAGAGAAATAAACAGGGATGGCACTCAGGGCAAGTGGGAAGATGCGGGGACTCGACGCTTGTTTTTGGGAAAGGCCGCGTCCCCCTTTCCGTTTGGCCACAACCGGGAAGTTCGCTCACAGCCGACTTGACGGCTTGGCGCATACGGTGATGATTCGGGCAGTCATGTCTTGGTATTATTCGAAAAATGGAACGCAGCTCGGCCCGATTTCCCAGGAGGAACTATTGGCGAAGGTGAGGAGCGGGGAAGTCACCCCATCGGATCTGGTATGGAAAGAAGGCATGCCGGATTGGAAACCCAGCGGCCAAGTGACGGAATTTCAGACAACCTCAGTGGTAAGTCCGGCTGCACCACAGTATCCCGCGAACTCAATGGGCAGCGTGCCAATCCCGCAGCCTCCCGCAGGACTCCCGGGCTATCCGGCGCATCAGACCATTCCGAATCATATGGTACCATCGATCATTGCGACCGTGATCGGAGCGATCCTTTGCTGGCTGATTGCCCTGCCTTTGGGAATCGTTGCGATAGTTTTTTCCTCGAAAGTGGAGGCCTTGCAATTGCGTGGCGATATTGCCGGAGCCATGTCCGCCTCGACCACCGCGAAAACTTGGATGATCTGTTCGTTCGCATGTTCGGCGCTGTTGTTGGTGGGATTCGTGGTCCTTCTCTTGATCGGCGCGTTCAGCAATGTTTAAAAAGATCGGCGAAATGCGCAGGGACCGGGCGTTTGTCGTGTTGCTCATCCTGCTCTTGCTCGGTGGCGCGGCCTACGCCCTGCGTGAAACGGGTGGGGGCGGATGGATGCCGGGTTGCGCGTTAAAAAAACTCACCGGTTACGACTGCCCCGGCTGCGGGATGACCCGGGCCAGCTACGCGACTCTTCACGGAAACATTGCCCAGGCCTTCCGTTTCAACCCCGTCGGAATGATCTTGCTGCCGCTCGCATTGGTCGCGATCGGCATCGAGCTGATCGGCTGGGTTAGGGGAAAACCTCTGCCTTTCCGCATCAGGACTGGGAAATGGGGCGCGACCGTCCTCCTCGCCATCATACTCGCATGGTGGGTTTTGAGAAACCTGTTTTGGAAACTCTGAACTTTCCCAAACCTGCAAGCGCCCTTACCTTCCCGCGCATGAGTCTCTTGCTTGGAGTGAACATCGATCACGTGGCGACGCTGCGACAGGCGCGCTACGCACTTTTACCGGATTCGCCCAACGCCGAGCCGTCGGTTGTGGAGGCCGCGCTTGAGGCGAAAGCGGGCGGTGCGGATTCCATCACTGTCCATGTCCGGGGCGACCGTCGCCACATGCAGGACGCGGATGTCTTCCGGGTGAAGGAAGCCTGCGATCTTCCACTGAATCTGGAGCTAGGCATCACCGAGGAAATGATGGATCTGGCCTTCCGTTTGAAACCGGCATTCGCCTGCCTCGTTCCCGAGACACGCGAGGAGGTCACCACCGAGGGTGGGCTGGATGTGATCGCACTTTTCGGAACGGCGCGCGAGGCGGTGAAGCGGCTCCAAGACGCGGGAATCAAAGTCAGCCTTTTCATCGATCCCGTCCCCGAACACGTCGAAGCAGCGGCGCGTATGGGGGCTGACATGATTGAGCTTCACACCGGAGCCTTCGCCAACGCGGATGAAAGTTCCGAGGAAATCTCCCGGCTCATAGCCGCTGCCAAATTAGGACACGAGCGCGGCTTCCAGGTGAACGCCGGCCACGGCATCAACTACCGCAACCTTTCCCAACTACTGCAAGTCCCGTATCTCAGCGAGCTGAACATCGGCCACAGCATCGTCTCCCGCGCCATGACCGTCGGGATGCGCCAGGCCGTTTCCGAAATGGCGGAGGGAATGAAAGCCTACACCCAATGATGATTTACGGAATCGGGATCGACGTGGTGGAGGTGGATCGCATCGAGGCTGCCATAGAAAGGAACGGAGCATTGTTCGTGGACAGGCTGTTCACGGAGGCGGAGCAGGAGTATTGCCGGAAACAAAAGCGCCCAGGGATGCACTACGCGGCTCGATTCGCGGCCAAGGAAGCCGTTTCAAAAGCGCTCGGCACCGGCATCGGTGGCCATGCAGGCTGGCTGGACATGGAGGTCGTGCGCAGCGAATCCGGCGCGCCGACCATGCTTTTCACGGGAAACGCGGCGGATTTTCTGAAAGCGGAAGGCATCGCCATGGTGCAGGTCAGCCTGAGCCACGCGAGGGACTATGCTGCGGCAAACGCGGTGGCAATCCGGCAACCGGCTTAGGAGCGCGGCTTCTTAAGCCGCTTTCTGGGGCTACGCATTTATGTAAGCGGCCGTTAAATAATCGGAAGCACAAGGAAAGCGGGTTGAAAACCCGCGCTCCATAAGTAAGAATCGCCGCATGGAAATGATGATTCGCGCACGCAGAAACAGGAGAAACGCCGCGATACGCGGACTGGTCAGGGAAACCCGACTCAGCGTGGAAAACCTCATCCTGCCTGTTTTTTTCCACGCCGACGCGGACGATGTGGAGATCGCATCCATGCCCGGTTGCACCCGCTGGTCCGTGAATGGTTTGATGGAGGAGATGAAAAGAGCCTGGGATCTAGGCATCCGCGCGATGGTTCTTTTCCCGAAAATCGAAGACTTCCTGAAAAGCTCGGACGGCGCGGAATGCGCGAATGACAACGGTCTCGTCCCTACGGTGATCCGCGCCATCAAGAAGTCCTGCCCAGGCATGTGCGTCATCACCGATGTCGCGCTCGATCCCTACAGCTCCGATGGCCACGACGGCCTCGTCGAGCGGACCTGTGGTGGCGAGCTGAAGATCCTCAACGATGAGACCGTGGAGATCCTCTGCCGCCAAGCCCTCTGCCACGCCCGCGCCGGAGCGGACATCGTCGCCCCCTCCGACATGATGGACGGCCGCGTCGGCGCGATCCGTGTCGCCTTGGACGAAGCCGGTTTCACCGAAACGGGCATCATGGCCTACACGGCGAAATACGCCTCCGCCTATTACGGCCCCTTCCGTGGCGCCCTCGATTCCGCCCCGAAGGAAGGTGACAAGAAAACCTACCAGATGGATCCCGGCAACATCCGCGAGGCCGTGCGCGAGCTGCTGATGGATGAGGAGGAAGGCGCGGACATCGTCATGGTGAAACCCGCCGGTCCCTATCTCGATGTCATCACCCGCCTCCGCGATGAGACCACTCTCCCAATGGCCGCCTATCAGGTGAGCGGCGAGTATCTCATGATCAAATCCGCCTGCGCGGGCGGCTGGCTCGATGAAAAAGCCGTCGTCATGGAAAGCCTCATCGGAATCAGACGGGCGGGCGCGGACATGATCCTCACTTACTTCGCGAAGGACGCGGCGAGGTGGTTGAAAGAGTGACCAGTGCCAGGTGATCAGTGATTAATGGAGAAAGTGGTATGGAAGACTTGGAGAAATATTTCGCGGAAAACTTCCGTGAACGCGGCGAGCTTGGCGCGGCGGTCAGTGTCTGGGAAAACGGAGAGGAGATCGTTTCGCTGGCGGGAGGGTTTTGTGAGCGGGAAAAACTCACGAAATGGACGGAGGACACTCTCATCCCCGTTTACTCCGCCACCAAAGGCCCCGCTGCGGCGACCCTTCTCCATGCCCTTTCCAAAAAAGGTCTCGATGAGCAAACCCTTGTGAGCGAGGTCTGGACCGGCTTCCCTCTGGACGGCGCGACCTTCGCGGAAATACTCTCCCACCAATGCGGCCTCGCTGCCCTCGGGGAAACAGCGGATGTCTTCGATCACGCGGCGGTCGTCTCCGTCATCGAAAAGACAAGCCCGGAATGGAAGCCCGGCCAAGGCCATGGCTACCACCCGCGCACCTTCGGTTTCCTCCTCGACGAGTGTGTTCGGCGGCTGGAAAGGAAAACCCTCGGCGAAGTATGGAACCGCGAGATCGCGCGCCCCATGGCGGTCGATTTCTGGATCGGTCTCCCTGAAAGCGAATGGCGGAGGGTGGCAAAGCTCGTTCCCGGCAAGGCGAAGCCTTCCGTCTATGAGGAGGGCTTCTACTCCTCCTTCAACACCCCCGGCAGTCTCACCCGCCGCGCCTTTTCCTCCCCAAAAGGCCTCCACGCCATCGCGGAAATGAACGAGCCCAAGGCGTGGTCCGCCGCCCTGCCCGCCATGGGCGGAGTCGGCAGCGCGCGAGGCTTGGCGAAATTCTACCAGGCGGCCATTGGAGCGATCAAAAGCCCGTTTTCAAATTCCGTGCGGAAAGCCCTCGGCACCCTCCAAATCTCCGGCCCCGACAAAGTCCTCCTCCGCGAAACCGCCTTCACCTGTGGCTGCCAGATGGATCCCGTGGATGAAGCCGGTGAGAAGAAACGCGAACTCTACGGGAAATCGAAATCCGCCTTCGGCCACCCCGGAGCGGGTGGGAGCCATGGCTTCGGCGATCCCGTTTCAAAAATCTCTTTCGCATACGTCATGAACCAGATGGAGCTAGGCGTCATGCCAGGGGAGCGATGCGTGAGCCTCGTCGAGATGCTCCGGTGATGTTCATGGAACGCAATTATTTGAAGGGGGATTTCAGCACCGGGCCACCTTTTATCCTTCCCGTATGCCTTTCGTCGCTTAAAATGAATCTGAGACATGCCACAGCCCGAATCCCAAATCTTCTTCCGGGAAAACCGCGTTGATTCGGTGCCAATCTCTTCGATGAAATCCGAACGGCATGCTGGCCGTTTCCTTAAATCAGCGATGCGCCGGAAGGCTTCCCATGTGCGGCAGAAATCAGACTCTATTCTGAATATTTTATGAACGCCGTCGAAATCGAAGAAGCAGTCTCCGCCCTCGCGGAAGCAGAGTTCGATGCGGCCAGCTTCCCGTTCGACTTCCTCGAAGCCTTTGGCAACAAGTCCACCACCGTCAAACGCCTCCAGGCTGAGGGCAAAGGCAGCACCAACCAATCCGATCTCCCCGGCGGTGTCCTCCAGCGGAATAACATCCACCTCGCCACCTGCGCGGCGGGGGCGGTGGCGGATACCCTGACAGCCCTGCGGGAAAGCCCGGCCACCACGAAGCACAAGGCGAAGTTCATCCTCGCCACCGATGGCGCGGAGTTCCAGGCGGAGAACCTTGCGGACGGCGAAACGGTTGCCTGCGATTACGCGAAATTTTCCGATCACTTCGGCTTCTTCCTGCCGCTGGCGGGGATCACCACGGTGCGGGAGATACGCGAAAACGCCTTTGATATCAAGGCCACCAGCCGCCTGAACAAGCTCTACATCGAGCTGCTTAAAGACAATGCCGATGAGGGCACCGCCGAGCGCCGCCATGAGCTGAACCACTTCATGGCGCGGCTGATCTTCTGCTTTTTCGCCGAGGATACAGACATTTTCACTGGCGCGGGGACTTTTACCGCCACCGTCGATCAGATGAGCGCCCGGGATTCCTCGAACACCCATGAGGTGGTCTCGGAAATCTTCCGGGCGATGAATACGAAAATCACCGGGCGGAAAAGCGCCGCCACCAAGCTCTGGGCGGATCCCTTCCCCTACGTGAACGGCGGGCTGTTCTCCGGGAGTGTGGAAGCGCCGCGCTTCAGCAAGATCGCCCGCTCCTACCTCATCCATGTGGGGAATCTCGATTGGACCAAGATCAATCCCGACATCTTCGGCTCCATGATACAGGCGGTGGCGGACGATGAGGAACGCGGCGCGCTGGGCATGCACTACACCAGCGTGCCGAACATCCTCAAAGTCCTCAACCCGCTGTTCCTCGATGACCTCCGGGAAAAACTCGCCGAGGCTGGGGACAACTCCCGCAAGCTGCTCAACCTCCGCAACCGCATCGCTAGGATACGCGTCTTCGATCCCGCCTGCGGATCGGGGAATTTCCTCGTCATCGCCTACAAGGAGATGCGCGCCATCGAGGCAGGGATCAACAGGCGGCGGAGGGACAGCGACAAACGCAGCGCCATCCCACTGACGAACTTCCGCGGCATCGAGCTCCGGGACTTCTCTGCGGAAATCGCCAGGCTCGCCCTCATCATCGCGGAATACCAATGCGATGTGCTCTACCTCGGCCAGAAGGAAGCCCTCGCCGAGTTCCTGCCGCTGGAT
>Ga0105047_10004826_pt1 | contig 23346 bp, 22 predicted proteins | sample MAT04_FD_78384 | JGI IMG/M metagenome (GOLD analysis project Ga0105047, IMG submission 78384) | Freshwater microbial communities from Lake Fryxell liftoff mats and glacier meltwater in Antarctica - MAT-04 (megahit assembly) | ecosystem: Environmental > Aquatic > Freshwater > Ice > Liftoff... | reverse complement strand
CGTCCGCCACGAGTTCAGCACCTTGTTGAGCACGAAGATTTGCTTGTTCGTCTCGATCGCGGCGACGGACGCGGCATCCAGTTCGAAGTCCTCGTCGTGCACGATCACATCGACGTCGTTCATTTCTCCGAGCTCGCGCAGCTCGAGCGGAGTGAACTTGACCTGGGCGGGCCCGCGGCGGCCGAACACGTGTACGTCGGTGACGGCCGACCGGGCGAGCCCCTCGTACACGTTCGCCGGGATCTCGGTCGGGAGCAGGTCGTCCGCGGGCTTCGCGAGCGTGCGGGCGACGTCGAGGGCGACGTTGCCATTGCCGATCACGGCGACCTCGCGGTGATCGAGCGGCCATTCGCGCGGGAAGTCGGGGTGCCCGTCGTACCAGCTCACGAAGTCGGCGGCGCCGTAGCTGCCGGGGAGCTCGGTTCCCGGGATGGCGAGGGTCGCGTCCTTCACCGCGCCGGTCGCGAAGATCACGGCGTTGTAGTGGCGCTTGAGGTCGGCGAGCGTGATGTCCCGGCCGTAGAGCACGTTGCCGAAGAGTCGGATGCGCCCCGTGTCGAGCACCTCGCGGAGCGCGTTGATGATGCCCTTGATGCGCGGGTGGTCGGGAGCGACGCCGTACCGGACGAGGCCGTACGGCGCCGGCAACTTCTCGAACACGTCGATGGAGACCTCGAATTTGCGTTCCGCCTTGAGCAGGATGTCCGCCGCGTAGATTCCGGCCGGCCCGGCGCCGACGATTGCGAGTCTGAGCTTGGTCATGGTGTCCTTTCTAACTGCTGCGCTCGACGATGGAGTCGGCGAAACGCGTGAGCGCCTTCTTCACCGGTCCCTCGGGGAGCGGCGCGAGGGCCGCGACGGCCTCTCGCGCCCAGCGGTGGGCTTCGGCGATGGTCTGCCTGGTGACATCGTGCTCGCGCAGCTCGGCGATCGCGGCCGTCAGCTCGGCCTCGTCCGCGGCGCCGTAATGGGCGGTGTTCACGTCGCGTTCGATGCGGGTGAGCAGTTCCTGGGCGTCGACGTCGGTGGCAGCGAGGCGGCGCAGGTAGAGCAGCGGCAGCGTCGAGACGCCCGACCGCAGGTCGGTGCCCGGCGTCTTACCGGTCTCGTCGAGCGGCGGAGCGAGGTCGATGACGTCATCCACGAGCTGGAATGCGACGCCGACCCTCTCGCCGAATTCGGTGACCGGCCCGCGGAACTGCTGCGGCGCCCTCGCGAGAATGACGCCGATCTGCGCGGCGGCGGCGATGAGCGACCCCGTCTTGTCGGCGAGGACGCTCAGATAGTGGTCGATCGGGTCCTCGCCGTCGCGCGGCCCCATGGTCTCGTGCAGCTGGCCGAGGCACAGCCGCTCGAACGTGTCGGCCTGCAGGCGGATGGCATCCTCACCGAGTCCGGCCACGAGCTTGCTCGCGCGGGCGAACAGCAGGTCGCCGGTCAGGATGGCGACCGAGTTGCCCCACACCGACTGGGCGCTGGGCACGCCGCGGCGCATCAGCGCCTCGTCCATGACATCGTCGTGGTACAGCGACGCGAGATGGGTCATCTCGATGGCCTTGGCCGCGGCGATGACGTCGTCGATGCTCCCCTCGCCGAGCTGCGCGGTGAGAAGCGCGAGGGTCGGTCGGATGCGCTTCCCTCCCGCGGCGAGCAGGTACCTGCTCGTGACATCGGCGAGGTCGTCGGCGAACGACATCTCCTTCAGCAGGCCGGTCTCGACCGACTCGAGGCCGGATTCGACCGCGCCGGCGAAGCGGCGCTCGGCGGGCGAGGCGAAGAGCTTCTCGCCGAGACCGAGCGCGGAGCCCAGGCTTGTGGTCCTGCGGTCAACGGGACGGCTCGCGTTCACTGGTTTGAACCCTTTGATCTCTGCGGACGAAGCCTTAGAGCTTCGGAGCGCCCTGGTCGGTGGGCTGGGATGCCGACGCGTGGGCGGCGCGCGTTCGCGAGGCGGTCGCGGGCTTACGGCCCCGGTGCAGGGCCACGACGCCGAGGGTGAGGTTGCGGTGCGCGACACGCGTGAATCCGGATCCGCGGATCCACTGGCTCAGGGTGCCCTGGTCGGGCCAGTCCCTGATCGAGTCGGCGAGGTAGTCGTAGGCTTCCGAATTGGAACTCGCGACCTTCACGACGACCGGCATGAGGTAGCGCAGGTAGGCCGCGTAGCCGGCACGGAAGATCGCGCGGGGAGGCTTGCTGAACTCGCAGATGACGAGCCGCCCGCCCGGCTTCAGGACGCGGTGCATTTCGGCGAGCGCCCTCTTGGGGTCCTGCACGTTGCGCAGGCCGAACGAGATCGTCACGGCGTCGAACTGGGCGTCGGGGAAGGGCAGCGTGGTGATGTCGGCCAGGGCGAACTCGATGTCCGGATGCCGCGATCGCCCGACCTCGATCATGCCCGCCGAGAAGTCCACCGCGGTGACCTCGGCGCCGCTCTTGGCGAACGCAGCCGAACTCGTGCCGGTGCCCGCGGCGAGGTCAAGGATTCTCTCGCCGGCCACGGGCTTCACCGCCCGGACGGTTGCGGCCCGCCAGAGGATGTCGTTGCCGAGGGACAACACCGAATTGGTTCGGTCGTAGCCCTTCGCGACCTGATCGAACATCGACGCGACGTCGCTCGCTTGCTTGCTCAAATCCGCTTTGGCCACCACCCAAGTCTACGTGTCCGGGCGCTGGGGTTTCGCGGGCGCAGCCCCGGGCGGTCGGCCGTGAGGGCCACCGCCGGCGGGGCCGCCGCCCAGGGCCCGAAAGGTATGCTCCCAACGTGACCAATCCGGGGTGTCCGATGCCTGCGCTCAACGTCGAGACCACCGCGTGCCACGACCTCGGGTCGCTGATCCCCCTCCTCGAGGAGGGTGACCCGCTGCTGTGGTTGCGCCGCGGCTTCGGCGTCGCCGGCGTCGGCACGGCCCTGCGTCTCGAGTTCACCGGGCCGGACCGCATCGCGGATGCCTCGGCCGCCTGGCAGCACGTCGTCGCCCAGGCGAGGGTGACCGACCCGGTTCAGCTGCCGGGGACCGGGCTCATCGCCCTCGGCTCGTTCGCGTTCTCGCACGAATCGGCGCTCCCCAGCGTGCTCATTGTCCCGGCGACGATCATCGGGCGCTCCGGCAAACAGAGCTGGATCACGCGCGTCGCCGTCGGCGAACTGCCGCCCCTCACCATTCCGCCCGAGCGCCCGCTCGGCGCGCAGGCCCACGTCTCATTCTGGCCAGGTGCACTGCCGGCCGAGGACTACCGCGACGCGGTGGAAACCGCCGTCACGAGCATTCGCAACCACGAGCTCAGCAAGGTCGTACTCGCGCGCGACCTCACCGGGCAGCTCTCACCCGGCGCCGATCTGCGCACCGCGGTCGGGGCGCTCGCCCTCGGCTACCCCGACTGCTGGACCTTCGCGATCGACGGATTCGTCGGCTCGAGCCCCGAGACCCTCGTCGGGGTCGCAGGAGGGTCGGTGACCGCGCGCGTGCTCGCCGGGAGCGCCGCGAGAGGATCCGATGCCGCGTCGGACCAGGACGCGGCGACGGGGCTGGCGACCTCGGCGAAGGACCTCGACGAGCACCAGTATGCGGTGCAGAGCGTGCTGCGCTCGCTGCGCCCGCACAGCCCCACGGTGATGGCCAGCGAGCTGCCTTTCACCCTGAAGCTGCCGAACCTATGGCATCTCGCGAGCGACGTCGACGGAACTCTCACCGACGGATCGACCGCGCTGGACCTGGTCGGGGCGCTGCATCCGACCGCAGCGGTCGCGGGGACACCGACACCGCTCGCCCTCTCGCTCATTGAGCGGCTCGAGCCGTTCGACCGCGGGCGGTACGCGGGTCCGGTCGGCTGGGTCGACGCGAACGGCGACGGCGAATGGGCCGTCGCCGTTCGATCGGCCCAGGTACTGCCCAACGGTTCGGTCACTGCCTACGCGGGCGCCGGCATCGTCGCGGACTCCGAGCCGGAGCGGGAGCTCGTGGAGACGCGGCTGAAGTTCCGCCCGGTCGTCGAGGCCTTCGGGTGAGGCCTGCCCTGCCGGGTCAGCTCTGTGCGAGTCGTTTCTTCGCCGCGGCGACGTCGAAGTCCGCCGCGGGCCACTCGAGCTTCATGCGCAGCATCGCGTCGATCAGCAGCTGCTGCACGGCGATGCGCGCATAGCTCTTGCTGTTCGCGGGAACCACGTGCCACGGCGCGTGCGTGGTCGAGGTGCGCTCGATGGCAACCTGGTAGGCCTCCTGGTACGCCGGCCACAGAGCCCGCTCGTCGAGGTCGCCTACGTTGAACTTCCAGTGCTTGTCCGGCCGCTCGAGACGCTCGCCGAGGCGCTCCTTCTGTTCGTCGGCGCCGATGTGCAGCATGACCTTCACGATCGTCGTGCCCGAGGCGGTGACCTCGGCCTACGACTCGTTGATGAGGCCGTACCTCTCCTCGATCACCTCGGGAGTCGAGAGCTCTCGTACCCGGTGGACGAGCACGTCTTCGTGGTGCGAGCGGTCGAACACGCCGATCATGCCCGCCTCGGGGAGCTGGCGACGGATCCGCCAGAGGAAGTCGTGGCGCAGCTCGGATTTCGTGGGCGCTTTGAACGCCGCGATCTTCACGCCGAGGGGGTCCATGCTGCCCACGACGTGCCGCACGATGCCGCCCTTTCCGGCGGTGTCCATCGCCTGGAGCACGAGCAGCACGGACCGCTCACCACCGACCCGGCTCGCAGCGTAGAGCTGCTCCTGAAGCTGTGACAGCTGCGCCGACTCGGCCGCGAGCAGCCTCTTCGCGTCGGACTTCTTGCCGGAGAAGCCGGGCTTGACCGCGGGGTCGACCCTGTCGAGCCGGAATCCCTTTCCGGCTCGGAGCAACTGGGACAGATGGCCTGACCATTCGTCTTGTGCCATGGGTCGATGCTAGTCGCCTCAGGCGCGGGGCAGCGGAACCTCGACGAGGGTCGGGCGGGCACACGGAGCGAGCGCCCCATCGAGCTCGCCGCGATTCGAGGCGAGCCGGTAGTCCCAGCCGTAGGCCGCGGCGAGCGCGGCGAAGTCGACCGACTGCGGCGTGTACATCACGCGGTCGAATGCGCCGGCGTCCGCGGTCGCCGCGACCTCGAGGCCGTCGAAGATGGTGCCTCCCCCGTCGTTGCCCACGATCACCTGGAGCCGTGGGCGGGGCTCAGTCACGCCGTAGAGCATCGATCCGGCGTCGTGCAGCAGTGTGAGGTCACCGAGCACAACCCTGGTCGTCCCGGTCGTCCCGGACGCCTCGCTCCCGAGCGCAATGCCGGTCGCCGTCGCGATCGTGCCGTCGATCCCGGCCAGGCCGCGGTTGGCGTGCACGCTGACCGCCTTGCCCGGCAGCACCCGGTCGGCGTCACGGATGAGCCGGGAGGCCCCGAAGACCAGCCTGTCGTGCGGCCACGTGGCCCGCCACACGGCTTCGACGAGCATCCGGCGAGTCACCGGCGTGCGGAAGGCCGCCAGCTGGGCGCGGGCGAACTCCGCGACGGCGGCGGGGTCATCGGTGCGCGGATCGGGCCCGGCCGGCGATGGGGTGTCGAGCAGCGCGCGACTGGCGTGAACCCACGATCCGAGCCAGGCCCGGTCCGACGGCGCTCCGGTGAACGCGACCGCGTCGATGACGGCGGCGGCGCGGCGCCCGGGGTTGTAGTCCTCGACGCCGGGCCCCCGCACCACGATCGTCTCGACGCCGGCCCGCTGCAGCAGGGCGGGAACCTCGCGACTCAGTGTCGGATGCCCGAACACGATCGCGCGGCGTACCCGTCCGCCGAAGTCGATATCGGCAAGCAGCTGCCGGTAGGCGACGACGAGGTTCGGCCCGAAGTGCGCGCCGGAACCCACCTCGGCGACCAGCGGCGCACCGAGGGCGCGCGCGAGCTCCTCGGCCGCGGGTCCCGCACCCTGCCCGGCGACGACGATCGTCTCGGACCCCTCATCGAGATCGGTGACACGCGCGGGGCGAACGGGGGCGGCCGCTGGCGGAGCCCCGATCGCCGGCACGGGCCCGGGCGCCGCCGACAGGGGCTCCCTGAACGCGAGATTCAGCTGCACGGGGCCAGGAGGCGAGGAATGGCCCGCGGCCGCCGCGACCGCCTCGTGGGCGAGCTCGCCGGGGAACCCGGGGGAGAACCCACTCGCGGCGGGGGCGGCAATGTCCCGCACGAAGCGCACGGCCGGGCCGAAGATCCCGAGCTGGTCGGTCGTCTGGTTCGACCCGATTCCGCGGAGCTCCTCCGGCCGATCGGCGGTCAGCAGGATGAGCGGCACTCCGGAGTGGTGGGCCTCGAGAACGGCGGGATGCAGGTTGGCGACCGCGGTGCCCGATGTCGTGATGACGAGCACCGGCATCCGCGTCTCGATGGCGAGGCCGAGGGCGAGGAAGCCGGCCACGCGCTCGTCGATCCGCACCCGCAGGCGCGCCAAGCCGGCCCGCTCGAACCCGGCCGCCGCAAGCGCGAGCGCCTGCGATCTGGCACCGGGGCTCAGCACGATGTCGCGTACGCCGAGGGCGATGAACTCACCGAGCAGCGCCACCGAAAAGTCGGAGGCGGGGCTGCCGCCCGCGCTCACTCCTTGGAGGTGGAGTCGTCGTCGAGATCGGCGAGTTCCTGCTCGAGTCGGCGGATGCGCTCCTCCTGCTCCTTCTCGGAGCCGAGGCGCCGGAGGAAGTCGGGGTCGTCATCGGGGGCGGTCTGCCGCATCACCGGCTTCCCCTTGCCCCGGTCTTTGCCGAGAGTGAGCCAGAGCACCGCACCGATCACTGGAAGGACCAGGATGACCAGCACCCAGAGCGCTTTCGGAAGGCCGCGCGTTCGGCGCTTATCGGTCATCAGCGCGTCGATGGCGGCGTAGATGGAGAGGGCGACGATGCCGAGCCCGACCACAATGTAAACGCGTACCATGACACAATTCTAAGCCAGTCGACTGGGCATCGGCTGCGCGGGTTTGGCGCCACTGCGGCAAACGGACAGCCGACGGTGCCTAGACTGGGCGCGTGAAATCGTCGCGCCAGTGGATCAGTTACTCCCTCCTCAGGCTCGGCCTGTTCGCCGCGGTGCTGGCGGTGCTCCTGCTGCTGCAGATCGAGCCGTGGATCGCCGCGGTCATCGCCGCGGTCGTCGGCCTCTGCGTCGGCTACATCTTCTTCCGCCCGCAGCGCGAGGCCGTCACGCGAAGCCTCTGGGACCTGCGCCACTCCCCGAAGTCCGACTCCGACGCGGAGGCCGAGAACGAGGCCATGGACGCGTCGGCGGCCCGGTCAGAAGGCGAGCGCGGCGGCGAGCCCGATCCCGAAGAGCAGGGCAGTCAGGCTCGTTAGCTTGAGGGCGAGCACGAACTCCGGGGCGCTCTTGCCGGCGAGGGTGATGATCACGGCGGGCAGCGCGGCGAGCAGCGCGAAGTAGACGTAACCCGCGAGCGGGAACACGAGCGTGTACAGCCAGAGGATCCCAAAGGGCACAAGGGCGAGTACGGCGAACAGGATGCGCGAGGGCAGGTCGCCGACGAGCACCGCCAGCGTGCGTTTGCCCGCGACCCGGTCCTGGCCCCGGTCGCGGATGTTGTTGACCATGAGCACGGCGCACGACAGCAGCCCGATCGCCACCGCGGCACCCAACGCCTCGCGGCTCACGGCTCCGACTTGCACGAACATCGTCCCGAGCGTCGCGACGAGGCCGAAGAAGATGAAGACGAACACTTCGCCGAGCGCGTAGTACCCGTAGGGATGCGTGCCTCCGGTGTAGAAGTACGCGGCGACGATGCAGACCGCCCCGATGGCGATGAGCCAGGGGAAGCCGCTCAGAACGCTCACCGCGATCCCGGCCAGCCCGGCGAGTGCGAAGAACGCCAGCGCGACGCCCAGCACCGTGCGCGGCGCCGCCTGGCCCGACCCGGTAAGCCGCGACGGGCCGACCCGGTGCTGGTCGGTGCCGCGGATTCCATCCGAGTAGTCGTTGGCGTAGTTGACGCCGATCTGCAGGCCGACCGCGATCGCGAGGCAGAGCAGGGCGCGCACCCAGTGCCAGCCCTCGTCGTTGTTGTAGAGGTACGCGGCCCCGGTACCGAGGGCGACCGGCGCGATCGCGAGGGGCAGCGTGCGCAGGCGCGCGCCGCCGATCCAGTCGCGCGCCGTCGCCGGGCGTACCGGAGGGGCGGCCGCGGGGCGGCCGCCCGGCCGCCCGCCCGTGCGTGATCCGGATCGTGCCGGGCTGCCCGGCGCGCGCGTCGTCTTGCCTTTGTGTGCCACGCACCAATTCTAGGCGGCACCCCGCCCCGCCCTCCTCGATGGCGGGACGCACCGATGCCTGCCCTGCCCGGCGGGCACTCCACGCTCAGTGCGTGCCGACGAGCGCCCGCAGCGCCACCAGATCGGGCTTGCCGCTCTCCAGCAGCGGCATTCCGCCGACGCGGATGGTCTCCTCCGGGGCGGCGGGGCGTCCGAGCTCGGAGGTGACCGCCGCCCGCAGCGCGGCGAGGTCGGCGGCGCCGGTGGAGACAATGACGGGCACCTCGCCCCACTCCGCGCTGTCCCGGGGAACGGCGACGGCGTCCGCGAGGCCCGGCTGCCGCCTGGCGATCCGCTCGACCTCGTCGAGTGACACCTTGATGCCGCCGGAGATGATCACTCGATCGCGGCGTCCGGTGACCGAGAGCACCCCGTCGGTGATTGTGCCGGTGTCGCCGGTGCGGTACCAGCGCGCCCTGTCGGACATCACGAACGTGCGCGCCGTGCGCTCCGGGTCGCCGAGATACCCCTCCGCCAGCATCGGTCCGCTGATCTCGACCTCGCCGCCGGTGACGCGCACCTCGGCCGTGCCGATCGGCACTCCGTCATAAACGCAGCCGCCGGCGGTCTCGCTCGATCCGTAGGTGCGCGTGACTCGCAGCCCGATCGCGTCGGCGCGCGCGAGGAGGTCGGGCGGGACCGCCTGGCCTCCGACGAGGATGCGCTCGAAACCGCGCAGGGTCGCGAGCACGCCCCGGTCCGCCGCGGCGTCGACGAGCCGCGCGAGCTGCGCGGGCACGACCGAGGTGAACCGCAGTTCGCCGTCCATCGTCGCGGCTGCGGTCGTGAACGCGCGGGCATCGAAGTGGCCCGGGGGCAGGAGCACCGGCTCGGTCTGCGCCGCGATTGAGCGCACGAGCACGTTGACCCCCGCGATGTACTGCGCCGGCAGGGCGAGGAGCCACTGTCCCGGCCCGCCGAGCGCCGCGGAGGAGGCCCCGGCGCTCGCCAGCACGGCATCCGCGCTGAGGGCGACCCGTTTGGGCTCGCCGCTCGAGCCGCTGGTCTGGACGACGAGTGCGACCCGCTTCGGCAGCGAGGCGGGGAGACCTGCCGGCTTCTCGATCGCGGGCAGGATCGCCGGCCCCGAGGCGGAGAGCGCGACCCGCAGGGCGACGAGCACCGCGCCGGGGTCCCTCGCGTCGACCGCGACGAGAGGCCTGGTCATCAGTACTGCCAGGGAAACGGCGACCAGTCGGGCTCGCGCTTCTCGAGGAACGCGTCGCGGCCCTCGACGGCCTCGTCTGTGCCGTAGGCGAGGCGGGTCGCCTCCCCCGCGAACACCTGCTGGCCGACCATGCCGTCATCGACCGCGTTGAACGCGAACTTGAGCATGCGGATGGCGGTGGGGGACTTGGTGAGGATCTCGTTCGCCCACTCGTACGCCGTCTCCTCCAGCCGCGCGTGCGGGACGGCCGCGTTCATCGCCCCCGTGTCGAGGGCCCGCTGAGCGTCGTACTCGCGGGCGAGGAAGAACACCTCACGAGCGAACTTCTGCCCGACCTGCCGCGCGAAGTAGGCGCTGCCGTACCCGCCGTCGAACGAGCCGACGTCGGCATCGGTCTGCTTGAACCGTCCGTGCTCCGCGCTCGCGATGGACAGGTCGCACACGACATGCAGCGAGTGTCCCCCGCCGGCCGCCCAGCCGGGGATGACCGCAATGACGACCTTGGGCATGAACCGGATCAGCCGTTGCACTTCCAAGATGTGCAGCCTTCCGGCGCGGCCGGCGCCGGCGACGCCGTCCTCCGCCCCCTCGTACTGGTATCCGTCGCGCCCCCTGATGCGCTGGTCGCCTCCCGAGCAGAACGCCCACCCGCCGTCCTTCGCACTCGGGCCATTGCCGGTCAGCAGCACGACGCCGATGCGCGGATTCTGGCGTGCGTGGTCGAGGACCGCGTAGAGCTCGTCGACGGTGTGGGGGCGGAAGGCGTTGCGCACCTCCGGCCGGTCGAAGGCGATGCGGGCAACCCGCCCCGCCACGTCGTGATGGTAGGTGATGTCGGTCAACGCACCGAAGCCGTCGACCGGCCTCCACACGCTCGCGTCGAAAATCTCTGAAACCTCAGGCATTGGCTCAGTTTAGGCAGCGGCGGCCGGCCACGCAGACGCCGCGGCCGCCACGGCGCTCAGAACACGCGGATCGCGATCTCGGCGGGGGCGGCGAGCAGTTTCTCGATCTCGTCGTCGAGCCGCACGAGGGTGAGCGAGGCTCCGGCCATGTCGAGCGAGGTGCAGTACTCGCCGACGTAGTTGCGCACGACCATCATGCCCTGCGCCGCCAGCTTCTCGTGGGCGGCGCCGTAGAGCAGGTACAGCTCGCTGATCGGGGTGCCCCCGAGGCCGTTGATCATGACGGCGATGCGGTCCCCCGCCACGAACGGCAGGTCTTCGACGACCGCTTCGAGGAGCACGTCCACGAGCTCGTCAGCTGGCGCCCACTTCGCGCGCCGGCGGCCGGGCTCGCCGTGGATGCCGACCCCAATCTCGATCTCGTCGGCGCCCAGATCGAACAGCGGCGATCCCTTGGCCGGCGGGGTGCAGGCCGTGAGGGCGATCCCCATCGTGCGAGTGACCGCGTTGACCTTCTCGCCGATGCGCACGAGTTCGTCGAGGTCCGCCCCCGCCTCGGCCGCCGCGCCGACCGCCTTCATCACGAAGAAGTTGCCGGCGACACCGCGCCGTCCGATCGTGTAGGTCGAGTCCTGCACCGACACGTCGTCGTCGATGAAGAGGGTACGCACATCGACGCCGTCGGCGGCGCTCATCTCCTGCGCCATATCGAACACCATGCGGTCGCCCGTGTAGTTGTTGACGAGCAGCAGCACGCCTTTGGGAGAGGCGAGCAGCTTGGTGGTCTCGTAGACGTAGTCCATGGGGGGCGCCGCGAATACGTCACCCGGGCACGCGCCATCGAGCATCCCCCGTCCGACGGTCATCACGTGGGCCGGTTCGTGGCCGGACCCCGACCCCTGGATGATGGTCACCTTGTCGTCTCGCGGGGCGTCGGCCCTGGCGATCAGGTTGTACTCCGGAACGTAGCGCAGGGTCTCCGGATTGGCGAGGGCGATGCCCTTGAGCATCTCGGGCACGAACTGCTGGGGATCGTTGATGAACTTCTTCATGGTCTTCTTCCGCGTCGTTGGGGATGGATGGCTGTCATACGGTCGGGCGATTCACTGCCCCTTCCAGGCGCTGGCGAGGTGCTCGGTGATCACCGCGATGGCGATCGCGCCCGGATCGACCGATCCGATGCTCCGCTCACCGCTGTAGCTCGCGCGCCCGCGCCTGGCCTGCATCGTGCTCGTCGCCTCCGCCGCCGTTCGCGCCGCAACCGCCGCCGCACCGAGTGCGGCCGCCGCGTCGCCGCCGGCCGCGACGGTCGCCTCGAGCGCATCGACGGCGGGCACGAGTGAGTCGATCAGGGTCTTGTCGCCGAGGTCGGAGTTGCCGCGCATCTTGATGCCGTCGATACCGGCCCGGAGCGCTTCGATGAGCTCGGCGCCCGTGACCGGGTCGAGCCCCTTGAGCTTCATGCCCGTCTTCATGAACGCGGTGCCCCAGATCGGTCCGGACGTGCCGCCGATGCGGCTCGTGATCGCCACTGCGATCTTCACGATGAAGGTTCCTGCGTCGGTGCGGTCGAATCCGTCAAAGTCATGAATGATCTTCTCGAAGCCCCGCGCGAGGGAGTAGCCGAAGTCCCCGTCGCCGACGACGGAGTCGAGATCGCCGAAGTACTTCTCATTGTCGACGCACGTCTGCGCGATCGTGCGCACGGCCAGCTCGGTGGCGTGCATGGTCGTGGTGGTCATCTGTCCTCCGGGGTCGGTGTGTCGAGCAGGGCCAACACGTCCGCGAGCAGCACGTGCCCGACCGGTGCGATGCCGGCGGCCGCGGAGATCACGGTCGACGCCTCGCCATCCGGGTCGCCGAGGGAGCTCACCACGAGCGCGGCACCGTCGAAGTTTTCGTCCTCGGTGTAGCTGCTCACCGTGACGATCGTGCGGAGCCCGGCGGCGAGGGCGGCGCGAAGCCCGTTCTCGCTGTCCTCGATCACCACCGTTACCTCCTTCGGCACGCCGAGTTCGGCCAGGGCGAGGTGGTAGATGTCGGGAGCTGGCTTCTTGCGGGACACGATGTCGCCAGCGAAGACCCGGAACCGGGCGGCGAGCTCCGACCCGACGGAGTGCTCGAGCACCGCGACCACCGCCGGCTCCGCCGACGTGGACGCGACGGCGAGGACCACGCCGGCGTCCGACGCCTCCCGTGCGAGACGGGCGACGCCGGGACGGGCGGGAAGCGATCCGGAGGCGACGAGCGCCGTGTAGATCTCGGTCTTTCTGCGGTGCCACGTCGCGAGCGTCTCGCGCTGGCCCTCGCGGTCGTGCGGCAGGCCCGCCTCCGACACGAACTCCGGGGTGAGCAGGGTCGCCATGCGCTCCTTGCCGCCTCCGACCCGGAGCTTGTCGGCGTAGTCCTCCTCGCTCCACCGCACGGGCAGGCCGAACTCCGCGAAAACCTGGTTGAACGCGGGGAGGTGCCCGAACCGTTCCGTGTCGGCGAGCACCCCGTCGCAGTCGAAGATGATCGCCGCCATCTTCACGCTTTCCCCGCGCTTGCGAAGGTGCTCGCGAGGGAGCCGACAAGGTCGCGCACGTCCGCCGACACCCCGGCGAACAGGGCGGGCGGATCCCACTTGTCAGCCCGCTCGGCCTCCGTGAGGATCCGCAGGCTCGATTTCATGTAGCCGATCTTGAGCGCGGTGGAGATGTTGACCTTCGCGCAGCCCCTCGCGATCAGGTCACGGAACTGCTCATCGGTCATCCCGCTCCCCCCGTGCAGGGCGATCGGGATCGGCCAGGAGGCGACGATGTCGCTCACCCGCTGGAAGTCGAGCACCGGCTCCGCCCGATAGACACCGTGCGCGTTGCCGATCGCCGGCGCGAACACGTCGACCCCGGTGCGTCGGATGAAGTCGAGGGCGACCTCGAGGCTCTGCCTGGCCGACTCCGCGTCCGATCCGACGCCGTCCTCGACCCCGGTGATCGATTCGATCTCGCCCTCGACGTGGGCGCCGTGCTCCCGCGCCTCGGCGACGACCTCGATGGTCTGCCGGAGGTTTTCCTCCACCGGCAGCTGGGACGCGTCGAAGAGCACCGAATTCCAGCCGGCGCGCAGGCACTCGGTGACGACGGCGCGATCCGGGCAGTGGTCGAGGTGAAGGGTTACCGGCACCTCGATTCCCGCCGTCATCGATTCCCACATCGCGAACAGCACGCGGGAGCCGATCGACCGCACCGTCTTGACGGAGGTCTGCACGATGATCGGGGAACGCGCCTCGACGGCCCCCGCGAGCACGGATTCCAGGGTGAGGTCGTTGAAGATGTTGATGGCCGGAACCCCATAGCCCTCCGCCATGGCCTTGTCGAGGATTTCCTTGAGCGAGACAACGGGCACGACGAACTCCTTCTCTGGGTGTTCCCGAGCGTAGCTTTGGGCCGTTCTCCACGGAATGAGGGGTTCCCCCACCCCCTATGAGGGGCGCGGGTCACCTGGACGCCCTCGCGAGCGCCGCGATCACGGTGCGGTTGCGCGCGCCGGTCTTGCGCAGGATCATGCCGACGTGCTTCTCGACCGTCTTGACCGAGATGCCCAGTTGCACACCGATCTGCTTGTCCGGCAGCCCGCGTTCCACGAGGGCGCGCACCTGGCGTTCGCGCGGAGTCAGGGTGGACTCGAGAGAGGCCGGCCAGCCCGCGACGGCGTCCAGGAGCTCCCCGGGGACGAGCACGTCGCCGTTCACCGCCGACATCACGGCACGTCCGAGCGAGACCGCGTCGACGGTGCGGTCGACGAAGCCGCGCGCGCCCGCCCTCGCCGCGTCCCGCACGCCGTCGTCGTGGCGTGAGCCGACGAGCAGGATCACGGCGGCGGCCGGATGCACCGCACGCAGCGCCGCGACGAGCTCGGCGCCGGACATCCCGGGGAGCTGCAGGTCGGCGAGCACGACATCCGGATGCAGCATCCTCATCGCGTCGACCGCCCTCGCGGGATCGGCGATCTCGCCCACCACCCGCACCCCCGGTTCGGTCTGGCCGAGCAGCCGAACGAGCCCCGACCGGATGATCGGCTGGTCGTGCACGACGAGCACACGCCACCTCGCCGCGAGATTGTCGTCGGCGCTGGAGACGGAGTACGGAAGGTCGGCACGCAGCCGCGTGCCCCAGCCGGGAGTCGAATCGATCTGCACGACCCCGCCGACCTGGTGCGCGCGGGCCACGAGGCCCCTCAGTCCGAGGCGGGTCACCTCGTCGTCGCCGCCGGGAACCTGCCCGACGCCTGCCGCGTCGAAACCGCAGCCGTCGTCCTCGACGATGGCCGACACTCCCCCGCCGCCGTAAACGAGTCCCACCCGGATGCTGCCCGCCCGCGCGTGGGCCGCGGCGTTGCCCAGCGCCTCCTGCACGATCCGAAAGAGCTGCTGGGCGACATCCGGGGCCATCGGGGCGCGCTCGCCCATCACGAGCAGCTGGGTTGTCGCATCGCTCGACGCGCCGGCCCACTCGAGTTCGAGGGAGATGGCGTCCTCGATGGAGCAGCGCTCGAGCAGTGACGGGCCCAGTCCCCGCACCGCCCGCTCGGAGTCGCTGAGCGCCTCGACCGCGACCCGGCGCGCGTCGAGCAGGTGCCGGGAGAGGTCGGCGTCTGCTCCGGCGACCTTGCGCGCCTCGTCGAGGTGCAGCAGCACCGAGGCGACATTGCGGCCGACGGCGTCGTGCACATCCCGCATCGAGCGTTCGCGCTCCGCAGCGATCGTGATCGTGCGCGCGCGCTCGGCCGCCGCCGAGTGCAGCCGTGAGTTCGCGATCGCGACGGCCGCGTGGGTCGCGAAGAGGGCGAGCAGCTCGGCATCCGCATCATCGAACCGGCGGTCGGCCGATCCGGCGAACACGACGCACGCTCCGATGAGCGCCGACTTGGCCCTGATGGGCACACCGATCACCGCCAGGGAGAATCGCGGGTCGTCGCGCGAGATGTGGCCGCCCGGCACCGCGGAGTAGCTCTCGAAGACGACCGGTCCACCGGCCCGCATCACCGCTCCGGTCACCCCCTCGTCGAGCGGGAAGAGCTCGCCGGAGCGGCATCCGACGCCGAGGTCGACCTCCTTGCGGTAGACCCGCGCGGCCTCATCGACGGTGCAGAGGGAGCCGCTCGCGCACCCGAGCAGTTCGACGGCGTTGCGCAGGATGCGCTCCAGAAGGGGTTGCAACCGGAACTCGCCCGCGAGGTCGCTCGCGAGCACGGCGAGGGACTGGAGCTGCGCACGCAGGGGATCGGCGTTGATCGAAGTCATGAACGTCCTCACGTCACTACCCGTTTTCCCCATCATGCGATACGAAACCGTGCGGCGCGAGGGACTACCCGGTGCGACCCCAGCCGTGATTGGGGGCAGACTGGGGCCATGCTGCCATCGCTGTCAGACCTGACCGGCACCGCCCGCGTCGTCGCCCTTCCGCTACGCCAGCCGTTCCGCGGGATCACGAGCCGCGAGGCCGTGCTCTTCGAGGGGCCCGAGGGGTGGAGCGAGTTCTCGCCGTTCGTCGAGTACGACGATTCCGAGTCCGCCGCGTGGCTCGCCGCGGCGATCGAGTTCGGGTGGCGGGCGACCCCCGCGCTCTTCCGCAGCCGCATCCGCGTCAATGCGACGCTGCCCGCGGTCGAGCTGGCAGCCGTCGGTGCGGTGCTCGACGCCTTCCCCGGCTGCCGTACGGTCAAGGTGAAGGTTGCGGAGCTGGGGCAGACGCTCGCCGATGACGTGGCGCGGGTCGCCGCGGCGCGCGCGTATCTCGGGGTCGAGGGGCGCATCCGGATTGACGCGAACGGCCTCTGGAACGTCGACGAGGCCGAGCACGCGATCCACGCCCTTGCGGGCTTCGACCTCGAGTACGTGGAGCAGCCCTGCGCGAGCCTGGCCGAACTCTCCGAGATCCGACGTCGGGTGAAATACATGGGCATCCCGATCGCCGCCGACGAGAGCGTGCGCAAGGCGGACGACCCGCTCGAGGTGGCGAGGGTCGGCGCGGCCGACCTGCTCGTGATCAAGGCGCAGCCGCTCGGAGGCATCCGCGCGAGTCTCGCCATCGTCGCCGCCGCCGATCTTCCCGTCGTGGTGTCGAGCGCCCTCGAGACCTCGGTCGGCCTCTCGATGGGCGCGTACCTCGCGGCGTCCGTGCCCGGTCTCGATTACGACTGCGGCCTCGGCACGGCGGCGCTGCTCGCGGCGGATGTCACCACGCAGCCGCTCACACCCGTTGACGGCTCGATCGACGTGCGCCGCGTCGACGTCGATGTGGCGTTGCTCGAGCAGCACGCCGCCCCCGCCGAGCGCACGGCCTGGTGGCTCGAGCGGCTGGAGCGCTGCCACGCGGTGCTGGCGGGACGCCCCTAGCGCCGGACTTTCATCATTCAGGAGTTGAGGCCCGGCGGGGCTTTCATCATTCAGGAGCTGAGGCCCAGCGGGGCTTTCATCATTCAGGAGGCTAGGCCCGGTCAGGCCATCATCGTTCAGGAGTGACAGCCTGCAAATGCTGGACTCACCGCGGACCCGCCGGTCTGAAGCATCCGTTCACTCAACGGCAACAGATGAGGACTGTCATGATCCTGAATGATGGAAGCACTCGCGCGCCTGAACTCCTGAATGATGGGAGCACTCGCGCGCCGCAACTCCTGAATGATGAAAGTGGGCGCGCGAGCCACCTCCTGAATGGTGAAAGGGGACCGGCGGCGGGGCTACAGGCCGCTGTAAGCGTGCAGGCCCTTGAAGAAGAGGTTGACGACCGTGAAGTTGAACAGCACCGCGGCGAAGCCGATGATCGAGAGCCAGGCCGAGCGGGACCCGCGCCAGCCGCGTGTCGCGCGGGCGTGCAGGTATCCGGCGAAGATCGTCCAGATGATGAACGTCCACACCTCCTTGGTGTCCCAGCCCCAGTACCTGCCCCACGCGCGCTCGGCCCAGATGGCGCCGGCGATGAGGGTGAAGGTCCAGAACACGAAGCCGACCACAACGACCCGGTAGGCGAGGTTCTCGAGGGCGTCAGCCCCCGGGAGCGTCTGCAGGAACTTGAGGCCGGCGCCCTTGGCCGCCGCCGCCCGCGCCTGCATCAGTTGCACGACCGAGAGTCCGGCCCCGAGGGCGAAGAACGCGGTGCCGAGCACGGCGACGAAGACGTGGATCACCAGCCACGACGACTGGAGCGCCGGCGGAAGCGGCTTGACGTCGACGTAGAAGTTCACGGTCGCGAGGCCGAGCGCGATGAGCGCGAATCCGGTGATGAAGGCGCCGAGGAACCTGATGTTCTGCCAGAGCTGCACCCCGATGAAGACTCCGACGATGATCGCGGATGCCGTGAGCGCGAATTCGAACATGTTCGACCAGGGCACGTAGCCCTGCGCGATGCCGCGCATCACGACCGCCGCGGTGTGCACGACCCAGCCGAGCACGGTCAGCGCGAAGGCGATGCGCTCGAACTTGAGCGACAGCGGCGGGCGGGGGGCGTCGGGGCGGTCGATCGTGCTCGTCGCGCGGGCCCCCGCGAGCTGGCCCCCCGCACCGGCGAGCTGGCCCCTCGATGCCGTCACGGAGGAGCGCGTCGCCTCACCCGTCTCCTGCGCCCACGCGGAACGCTTCGCGAGGTCGAGCGTGAACATGATGAAGGCGAGCGTATAGACACCCATGGCCGACCACACGGCGATGAGCGAGGAGGAGACGAGCAGATCGGTCACGGGTTCAGCTTAACCCCGAGTTGCTGGGAATGACGCTCGGCGATCTCCGCCACGGCGCGCTCGAGCGCGGGGTCCTCGCCGCGGGCAAGTCCCGCATATTCGAGGCGCACGCCGTCGGCATCCGCACTCTCGATCGCTTTCACCCAGACGCGCCGACGCGGCACGAACAGGGAGGTCAGGAGGCCCGCGAGCACGAGGATCGCGAAGCCGAGCACCCAGCCCTGGCTCGGGTCGCGGTGGATGTCGAGGCTCGCGAATCGCGGGACCGCGTTGGACAGGTCGTCGGCCGGGGCGTCCGGTGCCGCGTTCTCGAAGGTGACCGAGCCGATTCCGTCGGGAAGCCCGATGGTCTCCCCTGGCCTCAGCTGGATCGACGGGGTGTCGACGGTGCGTCCGGCGACCTCGGTCATGCCGTCGGTGTCAAGCGAGTAGACCGACCGGGGAATTCCGCCGTCGAGCCCGAGATCGCCGGTGAACACCTGGAGGCTCAGCACCGGGTTGAGGAGGTCGGGGTAGTTCGAGGTGAGGGCGCCGGTCTCGAGCTCGGTCTGGCTCGGGTAGAGGAACCCGATCATGCCGATCTGTTCCGGCAGCGCGTCCGGCACCTTGACGACCCCGATCGAGGTCAGATTGGAGTCCTGGGGCAGGAACGGCACCGCATCGCTGAATGCGACGTTACCCTCCCCATCGCGCACGGTAATGATCGGGGCGTACCCGTTGCCGAGCAGGAAGATGTCGTTGCCGCCGAGGCGCAGCGGGTCGTTGACCTTGATCTCGGCGGGGGTTCCCGTCGTGGCGCCCGGCGCGTAGGTGGTCACGCTCGCCGTGAAGTCGACCGGCTGACCGCGCGCGGCGGGATTCTCCTGCTCGTAGACGGCGGAGAATTCGTCGAGGCTGAGCCGGTAGGGCTCGAGCACCCCGTCGTCGAAGAACCGGCCGGGCAGGAACGACTCGTACGACAGGAGTACGTTGGCGAACGAATCGCCCTCGACGATGACCTTCTGGCCGCTGTAGCCGAAGCCTCCCCCGATGCCGACCGACACGAGCACGCCGACGAGCGCGGTGTGGAAGACGAGGTTGCCGGTCTCGCGCAGGTAGCCGCGCTCGGCGCTCACCGAGAGCTCGCCGCGGGGGCCGTCGAACAGCCGCACCCGGTATCCGCTCTTCTTCAGGATGCCGCGGGCGGACTCGACCGCGTCGGCCGCGCCCACCCCCGGCGCCTCGACGCTCGTGAACCCGGCGAGCCGCGACAGCCTGGCCGGCGTCTTCGGCGGGGCACCGCGCAGCGCCCGATAGTGGTGCATCGTGCGCGGGATGACGCAGCCGATCAGCGAGATGAACAGCAGCAGGTAGATCGCCGAGAACCAGGCCGAGGTGTACACGTCGAACGCCTGCACGGCATCGAGCACCGGGGCGAGCTCCGGGTTGGTGGTGAAGTACTGCAGCACCCCGTTGGGATCGGAGCTGCGCTGCGGCACCAGCGAACCGGGCACCGCCGCGATCGCGAGCAGCAGCAAGAGGAACAGCGCCGTGCGCATGCTCGTGAGCTGCCGCCAGAAGAATCGCGCGTATCCGGCACCGCCGAGCGACGGCTGGGCGACCCCCTCTGCGATCGCGGGCGCGACCGGGGAGTCGAAGTGGTCAGATGGCCGGCTCAAAACCGCTGATCACCGCCCCGAACTGCGACATCAGTTCCTGCCAGACTCCGGACACCATGAGCACACCAATCAGAACGAGCATTGCGCCGCCGGCGATGTTGACGGCCCGGATGTGGCGGCGGAGCCACGCGACGGAGCCGGTGACCCAGGTGAAGCCGAGGGCGACGAGGAGGAACGGGATACCGAGGCCGAGGCAGTAGACGATGCCGAGCATCACCCCGCGCCCCACTGACCCGGTCGTGAGGCTGAGGCTGTAGACGACGCTGAGGGTCGGCCCGATGCAGGGCGCCCAGCCGAGTCCGAAGACGATTCCGAGCAGCGGGGCGCCGCCGAGGCCGGTCGCCGCGGTGAACCCCGGGCGGATGGTGCGCTGCAGGAAGCTGAACTCCCCGATGAACACGAGCCCCATGATGATCACGACGACGCCGATCACCCGGGTGATGAGGTCGAGCCAGGGGATGAGGAGCAGTCCGGCAAGGGAGAACGCGAGGGTGAACCCAACAAAGACGACGCTGAATCCGAGCACGAACAGCGTCACCCCGAGCAGGAGCCGGCGGCGGCTGGCGCGCGTGTCCGTGCCGGCGATCCCGCCGATGTACCCCAGGTAGCCGGGCACGAGAGGAAGGATGCACGGCGAGGCGAACGACACGAGGCCAGCGAGGAGCGCGATGGGTAGCGCGATGAGCAGGGAGCCGTTCGCCACGATCTCCTGGATCGGACCGCTCACTAATCGGCCTCCGCGACCACGTCGGCGATGATCGTGTCGAGGATCGACCTCTCTTGCAGCTGCCCGAGGATCCGCGCGGCGATGCGGCCATCCGCGTCGAGAACGAACGTCGTCGGCACCGCTTTGGGCGGAATCTCGCCCGCGAACGCGAGGCGCACCTTCCCCGCCTCCGCGTCGAGCAGCGATGGGTAGGCGACGCCGAACTTGCGCGCGAAGGCCAGCGAGGTCTCGGCGCCGTCGTAGATGTTCACGCCGACGAATGAGGCGCCACTGCCGTCGTACTTCTGCGCAAGCGCATCGAGGTCGGGGGCCTCGGCACGGCAGGGGGCGCATCCGGCGTACCAGAAGTTGACGACCAGCACGTCGCCGTCGAAGTCGGCGCTCGACAGCGGGTTCCCCTCGTCGGTCTCGCCCGCAAACGAGATGGGCGCGGCGCGGTCGGCCTCCGGCACCTCGAGGATCCCGTCGCCCGAGATGTAGTTCTTGTTGCCGCCACCGAGGTAGTCCTCAGCAAGCGGGTCGCTCGAGCATCCGGCGAGCAGCACGGAGGCGGCCACGACCGCGGTGACGAGCAGGATTCGCCGCCTCATACCGCTCCGCTGTCGACGGCGCGTGCGAGAAGCTCCGCCGCGGGTTCCTGATAATCGACCTCGCGGTATCTGGGGGCGCCGGGGGGCGCGTCGTCGATGCGGGCGAAAGTCGTCACGCTCGAGAGGCTGCAGCGGCGTTGGCGCGGATCGTGCCAGAGGTGGCGTCCGGCAATGGCGCGCTGGGCCATGACGATCGGCATTTGGTGGCTGACCATCACGACCTCCCCGTCGGTGGAGGCCCAGGCGAAATCGATCGCCGCGATCATGCGCGCCGCCACGTCGACGAACGGTTCTCCCCAACTGGGCAGGAACGGGTTGTAGATCCACGGCCAGGTTCGCGGATGGGCGAGGAGCGACGGTCCGAACTCGAGCGTGCCGCCCTCGAATTTATTGCGCGGCTCGATCAGCCGGTCGTCGATCGCGATCGCGAGGGCGAATGCGTCGGAGAACGGCTGCGCCGACTCCTGGGCGCGCCGGAGGGGGCTCGAATACAGCGCCGTGACGGACCGGCCGGCGAGGTGCGCCGCGGCCGAGGAGGCCATCGTGTGGCCGAGCGCGGACAGGTGGAATCCCGGAATCCGGCCATAGAGCACACCGTCGGGGTTGTGCACCTCACCATGGCGGACGAGGTGGATGAGAGTGGCTACCACACCCACCATTCTACGTTTCGTGTCACTGCCAGATTGCCGAGAGCCGGCCGGCGACCGATCCCCGAATATTGGGAAAGGGCGGGCGCGGCTAAACTCGGTGCTCGTGACCCAACGCACCCTGATCAAAAACCTTGCCCTGTCCGCCGACGGACCCGTAGCCGTTTCGGGGTGGGTCGAGACAGTACGCGACCAGAAGAAGGTGCAGTTCGTCGTGCTGCGCGACGAGTCGGGGGCCGTGCAGCTCGTGCACCCCCGCATCTTCAACGACGACGGCACCCCGGCTGAGGATCCGATCGCCGACGAGATCTCGGCGCTGAGCCAGGGCACGTTCCTTACCGCGAGTGGCGAGCTGAAGCACGACGAGCGCGTGAAGCTCGGCGGCGTCGAGATTAAGTTAGCCGGCCTCGACATCGCCGCCCACGCCATCGCAGAGACCCCAATCGCCGACGACTCCGCCGTCGACAAGCGCCTCGACTGGCGCTTCCTCGACCTGCGGGTGCCGAAGAACTCGCTGATCTTCAAGATCCAGACCACATTCGAGCACGCGCTGCGCTGCTACTGGATCGACAACGACTTCATCGAGCTGCACACCCCCAAGCTCATGGCGAGCGCGAGCGAGTCGCGCGCCGAGCTTTTCGAGGTCGAGTACTTCGAGACAAAGGCCTACCTCGCACAGAGCCCGCAGTTCTTCAAGCAGATGGCGCAACCGGCCGGACTCGGCAAGATCTTCGAGATCGGCCCGGCATTTCGCGCCGACCCGTCGTTCACGAGTCGCCACGCCACCGAGTTCACGAGCGTCGATGCCGAGATCAGCTGGATCGACAGCCCCGACGACGTGACGAGGATGCACGAGGAACTCATGGTCGCGGGATTCACCGCCGTCAAGGAGAAGCACGGCACCGAGATCGAGGCGCTCTACGGCCTCGAGGTGACGGTTCCCACGACGCCGTTCCCGCGCATCCCGCTCGCCGAGGCGAAGCGCATCGTCGCCGAGCGCGGCTACGAGGTTCCTCGCCACGACGACGACATGGATCCGGAGGGCGAGCGCCAGATCGCCGCGTACGTCAAGGAAACCTACGGCCACGAGTTTGTGTTCCTCACCGACTACTCGTCGAGCATCCGGCCCTTCTACCACATGCGCAACGAGGGCGACCCCGGCCTCACGAAGAGCTACGACCTCATCTTCAACGGCGTCGAGATCTCGACCGGTGCCCAGCGCGAGCACCGCATCGACGTGCTCATCGAGCAGGCCAGGGAGAAGGGGCTCGACCCGGAGGAGCTCGACTTCTACCTGGACTTCTTCCGCTACGGCGTTCCGCCGCACGGTGGCTTCGGCATGGGACTGAGCCGCGTGCTCATGCTCATGCTGCACCTGCCGAACCTGCGCGAGGCGACCTACCTGTTCCGCGGCCCCACCCGCCTGATGCCCTGACCCCGCTTCAACCCGCCGAATTCCCCTCCCCCACCGACTCCCCTAACCCACCAACTCCCCGCACCCCACCCACCAACTCCCCGCACCGCCACCCACCAACTCCTTGCACCCACCAACCCCGCGAGTCGCCCACTTGCGCTGCCCCGAGGGGCAATTGAGGGACGTTTGTCGGCAACTCGCGGGTGGGATGGTGAGTGAGTGAGTGGGTGATGGGTGGTGGGTG
>Ga0105047_10004825_pt1 | contig 23353 bp, 21 predicted proteins | sample MAT04_FD_78384 | JGI IMG/M metagenome (GOLD analysis project Ga0105047, IMG submission 78384) | Freshwater microbial communities from Lake Fryxell liftoff mats and glacier meltwater in Antarctica - MAT-04 (megahit assembly) | ecosystem: Environmental > Aquatic > Freshwater > Ice > Liftoff... | reverse complement strand
TCCGATTGGGCCCCATCGCGAGGTCGGCCACCGGACCGAGATCCATCGTCACGCCCGCCGCGCGCAGGCCGGCACCGGTGAGGCGGGCAACACCCTCGGCGGCCGCAGGGGTGCCCGTCGCGAGCCCGGGCTGTGTCTGCTCGGGCGGGGCAAACGGCACGTTACGGATCGCGCCACCCTCCTGGTCGACGGAGATGAGCAGCGATGCGGGCAATCCGGTCGCCTCCGCGCGCGCAGCACGAGCTGCCTCGAGCGCGTCGACGAGCGCACTCGTCTGTGTGCAGTCCACGACATTAGGACCGAACAGGATGATTCCGCCGATCCGCAGCTCGCGCACGGCGGCGAGCTCCTCGGCGTTCGCGGTCGGACCAACGAGCTTAGTCATGATGAGCTCACCGACCTCGTCCTCAATCGGCACCTGCTCCATGGCCGCAGCATCAGGCGCGACGATCTTTGCTGGCGGGGGCGTCGGCGATGCGGTTGGCGCGGTCGTCTCCCGCTTCACGGACGCGTCGCCACCTCCGCAGCCGGCGAGGAGCAGGGTCGAAGCGAGCGCGAGCAGCGGCGTAATCCGGGTCGACATGGGCCCGAGTGTACCGATCCGTCAAGGACGAGAAATGGCCTGTTCTGCATGCAACGACCAATCCGAACCACGTCGAAGGACTGATAGGGGGAAGACCAACGTGACCGGAGCAGTGACCGGATATCGCTGGCCCGTGCAACCTGCGCAGGGCCAGGAGCGCCAAGGGGCGGCGCAGCCACTCGTGGCTGGCTCGTCGCTGCCCGCGTGGCTCGATCCGTTCCCCACGACCACGCCACCGCCAGCCGAGCCCGATTCCACCACGGAGACCACCACGCCAGCACCCGAGGTCGATGCGACCCTCGCGGCCGAACAGGAAACCTGGCACACCCCACTCCTTCCCTTCGAGATGCCAACGCTCAGCGGCGTCTGGCACCTCGGCGAACAGCTGACCACCGAGTACCACCCGCGCGATCCGCAGCGCCAGGTCGGTGTCGCTCAGCCTGGACACGACGACGCGCCGGCCAAGACCGAGCGGTCCGGCGTGGCCAAGTACGCCATCATTGGTGCCATCGGTGGCGGCATGCTCACCAACGCGATCGATGTCGCCCGCATTCTCAAGAAGGTGCCTGAGGCGTATCGCGGTGGGCTCCTCGGCACGGCGCTCACCCAGGCGATCACCACGGCGCCCGCCATGCCGATCATCAACCCTCCACCTCCGGGCGTCGCGCTTGATGCCGTGCGCGGCGGGATGTCGTTCTCCAAGTGGGATGCCGGCCTCATGCAGGCGTCCGTGGCGCTCTCCTCCGCCGTCGCCGTGATCCAGGTCGCCTCGGCGGTGCCCAACCTCTACGACGCATTGAGTCAAGACGGCGGAGTCGTGAACCTCGCGGGAACCACCTCGGGACGCGCAGGCGTGCTGCAGCTCACAGGTGGAGGCATCGGCCTCTACCTCCTCAAGCGGGCACTCAGCGAGACCAAGAGCACTCCTGGAGGTTTCGTCAAGCGGGTGGTCGAGGCGGGCAAGGCGCCGATCATGGCGAATGCGATGTGGAAGCGCGTTGGTATCGCTAGTGGCGTAGCAGTGATGGCGAACGAGCTCGGTTACCTCGACTTCCTCGACAAGGACAACAAACGCGCCGTGGTCACGACGCTCAAGGATGCGACGCACCGCACGCCGGTGCTCAACAGCGATACCTGGCGATCGGTAGCCCTCATCGGTGCGACAGCCATCACGGCAAAGAAGCTCATCACGGCCTCGATGGAGGCTGGCGCGCTCATGCCGATGCCGCGCGGCCCGCTCCGAAATGCCGGGATTGCGGTCGGGCTGCTCGGGTTGCAGCTCGCGGGCGGCCTCGACTTCCTCAACGGCTGACGCGCGCTGTTTGGCAGTGACGTGAGCGCCACCCACCTAAGGATCTCCGCGCGTGTGCGAGAATGCCACCGTCCACGCGATCTACCGGGAGATACCGCCACCATGGCTGACGAGTTCATCTACGTGATGCAGAACGTGACGAAGGTCTATCCGCCTTCGAACGAGGTCATCAAGGACATGTCACTGTCGTTCTACCCGGGCGCCAAGATCGGCGTGATCGGCTACAACGGATCCGGCAAGTCCACGCTCCTGCGCATCATGGCGGGCGTGGACAAGGACTTCCGTGGCGACGCCTGGATCGCCAAGGACAAGAGCGCCGGCATGCTCGAACAGGAGCCGCAGCTCGACGACACCAAGAACGTCCGCGAGAACGTCGAGGAGGGACTCGCCCCGCTGCGCGACGCGCTGGCGCGCTTCAACGAGGTGTCACTCGCGATGGGTGATGCGGACGCGGACTTCGACGCGCTGCTCACCGAGCAGGCCGACCTCCAGCAGATCATCGATCACGGCGACGGCTGGAACATCGACACCAAGATCGACGTCGCGATGAACGCCCTGCGCGTGCCCGACGGCGATCTGCCCGTCGCGCAGCTCTCGGGTGGCGAGAAGCGCCGCATCGCGTTGGCGCGCCTGCTGCTCTCCAACCCGGACATGCTGCTGCTGGACGAGCCCACCAACCACCTCGACGCCGAGAGCGTCCTGTGGCTCGAGCAGTACCTCGCCAAGTTCGAGGGCACGATCGTGGCGATCACCCATGATCGGTACTTCCTCGACAACGTGGCCGATTGGATCCTCGAGCTGGATCGCCAGAAGTACTACCCGTGGAAGGGCAACTACACGGGCTGGCTCGAGCAGAAGCAGGAGCGCATGCGCTTGGAGGAGAAGTCCGACCAGTCGCGGGCCAAGACGCTCGAGCGCGAGTTCGAGTGGATCAAGATGAGCCCCAAGGCGCGTCAGGCCAAGAGCAAGGCGCGCATCGCCAACTACGAGCAGCTCGCCGCCGAGCAGAGCCGCGCGGACGTCGGTGGCTCGATCATCGCCATCCCGATGAGCAAGCGCCTCGGTGACGACGTCGTGAAGTTCGAGGGCGTCGGCAAGGCGTACGGCGACAAGCTCCTGTTCGAGGACCTGTCATTCACGCTGCCGCGCGGCGGCATCGTGGGCATCGTTGGACCCAACGGCGCGGGCAAGTCCACCCTCATGCGCATGCTCGTCGGGCAGGAGCAGCCGGATCAGGGCACCATCACCATCGGCGAGACCGTCGACCTGGGATACGTGGATCAGGGACGCGACTCGCTCGACGGCGCGAAGACCGTATGGGAGGAGATCTCCGAGGGTCACGACATCATCGAGATCGCCAAACGCGAGATCCCGAGCCGCGCCTACGTCGGCAAGTTCAACTTCAAGGGCAGCGACCAGCAGCAGCGCGTGGGCGACCTCTCCGGTGGTCAACGCAACCGCGTGCACCTTGCGAAGCTCATCAAGAAGGGCTGCAACGTCCTGCTGCTCGATGAGCCGACCAACGACCTCGACGTCGACACGCTGCGCTCTCTGGAGGATGGCATCGAGCAGTTCCCCGGCTGCGCCGTCGTCGTGAGCCATGATCGGTGGTTCCTGGACCGCCTCGCCACGCACATCCTCGCGTTCGAGGGTGACAGCGAGGTCGTGTGGTTCGAGGGCAACTTCGAGCAGTACGCCGAGGACCTCAAGCGCCGCAAGGGCCCCGACGCCCTCGAGCCCACGAGCATCAAGTACCGCAAGCTCGTGCGCTGAGCAGCGCACCAGCCACCCGGCGCGCGCGAGCGCCGATCGGCGTGCCGGCGCGCCGGAAAAACCCGAACCGTGTCACCTGTACTCCGCTCCGGCGTGACCAGGTGGCACGGTTCATCTTCGTCCCATCCCCGCCCGAACGCGCCCGGAGCGCACCGTCGTACGTTGTGTGCGGTGGGGTTGAGTTACGTAGGACACCTCACCGGTCCGCGTGCGGTGAGCCGACGCGGGTGCCCTCGCCAGGTCGCCGCTCACCATCGGCCTCGGGCTGGGCTGGGCCGCCGGCACGCTCGTCGCCGGCCATCAGCTCGCGGCGCGGCTGCCTTGACGTCGCTATCCTCGCTCAGGTGAACTCCGACCGCCCCACGCTGCGTGCGCGACTCAAGCGCATGACCATCGACATCACGGCCCTGCGCACGTCTGCGCCGTTCCGGCGGATGTTCGGTGCGCAACTCGTGTCGAGCATCGGCACACAGGTCACGCTGGTGGCCCTGTTCTTCCAGGTCTACGACATCACGAAGAGCGAGTTCAAGGTGGGGCTGCTTGGGTTGGTGATGGTCATCCCGACGCTCACGCTCGCGTTGCTCGGCGGGGCGATCGCGGATTCGATGGATCGGCGCAAGCTGCTGGTCGGGGTCCAGATCGTGATGGCGGCGGTGAGCCTGACGCTCGCATGGCTCGCGACGCTCGACGACACACCCCTCTGGACGCTGTACACGCTCGCGGCGCTCGCATCGTCATTCGCTGCGGTCGACGGACCCGCGCGCACGGCTGTCATTCCGTCTCTCGTGGATGCCGCGACGCTGCGCAGCGCGATCCAGCTACGCGAGGTGCTCACCCAATCTGGGCGCACGTTCGGGCCGATCATCGGTGGCATTCTCATTGCCCAAGTGAGCGTAGCGAGTGCGTACCTGCTCGACACGATCACGTTCGTCTTCGCGTTCGTGCTCTTCGTTGGACTGCCGTCACTCGTCCCCGAGACGCGGCGCAAGTTCGAGCTTTCGTCCATCACCGAGGGTCTCAAGTATGTGGCGTCCAAGCCTGTGCTCGCCGCGTCGTTCTGGGCCGACCTCATCGCGATGATCCTGGGCCAGCAACGCGCGCTGTTTCCCGCCTACGCCGCGACGGTGTTCGGCGGTGGTGCCGCCACGTTCGGCCTGCTCATGGCGTCACCGTCTGCAGGCGCGCTCATCGGTCTCGCGTTCCTCGGTCTCTTTCGCAACGTGCAGCGTGAGGGGCTCGCCGTGCTCATCGCAGTTGGCGTGTGGGGCGCGTGCATTGCCGCGTTCTCGCAGGCGCCGTGGTTGTGGCTCGCCCTAGTGTTCCTCGCCATCGCCGGCGCCGCCGACATGGTCAGCGCGATCTTCCGCCAGACCATCCTGCTCGCCACAGTGCCCGACGAGCTGCGCGGACGCATGAGTGCCGTGCACATCATGGTGGTGACCGGCGGACCGCCCATTGGCGACGGCCTGTCCGGCACCGGTGGCGAGCTGCTCGGCGTGCGCACCAGCTCGCTCATCGGCGGCCTCGGCGTGATCGTCGGCATGTTCGCGCTCGCCGCGCGCGTGCCGGCATTTGTCACGTGGCGCGATGCCGCCCGCGTACCGCCCCCGCACTAACGCAGCGCCTCAGCCGCCCTGCTTCATCGTCACCGGGAACAGGTCGCCCGTGACCCAGTCGCCCTGGAACTTCCCGTTGTCCGAGCGCACACGGATGGCGGCGGAATCGGTCTCGGCCGACGGCGTCCAGAACATCCCGGTGGTGCCCTCGTCGGTCGTACCGAGTGCGGTCCACTTCGCGTCACTGACGCTGCCGATCTTGAGGCCGTCCACCGCGATGGGCGTGCTCTGCGTGCCCTTACCCGTCGCGAGCCACGTGAAGGTATAGGTACCTGGCTGCAGAGTCGTGGAAAAGTCGGTCCACGCGTCCTTGGTGGTAGGCTGCAGCTGCAGGTCGCGGTTGATGAAGAACGAGAGCTCGCCGCCCGCGCCACCCTTGGACGAGAACGACACCTGCGTCGGTTCGGTGATGGTCTCCGTCAGCTCGAGCCGAGACTGCTGGCCACGCGCCAGACCGTTGACGTTGAACGATCTGGTCCCGGTCTTGGCAACAGCGTCGTTGATCGACCACATCCTGTCCCCCGCCGTGGTGAACGGGCGCGATGCGACACCGCTCTCGAAGTCCTCGTCCACCGTGCTCGTCGCACCGGCGTTCTCGGACGCCTCGACCTGGAACCGCTGCCCGGCGATGAGGTTGGCGAACCAGTCCACGCGCACCGGCGTGCCCACGACCGCGCCGTCGGTAGGATGCGGCTCCTGCACAGTCGCGATCGGCGTGAGCGCGGCATCGGCGTCCACGCGACCACCGGTCGCCACGAGCGTGTTCCACACCTTGGCCGCACCACCGGTCTGGACGCTGCGCATGACACGCTCCTCGACCTCACGCATGCTCAGCTCGGGGTAGCGCGCCTTGACGAGCGCCAGCAGACCGGCCACCACGGGCGCCGCCATGGACGTGCCACTCATCGAGCCGTACTTGCCGCCCGGGAGTGTCGAGATGATCTTGTCACCCGGCGCCGCAACGTCGATCGTCACGGTGCCGCGGTTGGAGTACGAGGCCTTGCCGTCGCGGTTGTCACTCGCGGCCACCGCGAGCGAGCCGGCGTAGTTGTCCGGGTAGGAGCCGTTCACCCCCGTGTCCCAGTTCTCGTTGCCGGCCGCCACCACGACGCTCACCCCAGCTGCGGTCGTCTGCCTAACGGCCTCGGCGAGCGCCGGCTCGTACGTGTTGTTGCCCCACGAGTTGGAGATGATGTTCGCGCCGTTCTTGACCGCGTACGCGAATGCCTTGATTGCATTCGCGGTGGTCGCATTCGACGTGAGAATCGCGAGCGGCATGAGCGTCACCTCGGGCGCCACACCCGAGCCCCCGATGCCGTTGCCCTGTGCCGCAGCGATGATGCCGGCGGTGTGCGTGCCGTGCGAATCGCCCCCGTCCTGCGGCTTGTTGCTGTTGCGCCCGAAGTTCCAGCCGTTGGTATCGTCGATGTAGCCGTTGCCGTCGTCGTCCACGCCGTTACCCGCGACCTCGCCCTTGTTCGTCCACACGTTGGCAGCGATATCGGGGTGGGTGATATCGATGTTCGTGTCCGCCAGCGCGACGATCACGCCGTGCCCCTTGGACTTCGTCCACGCGGCGGACGCCTTGATGTCCGCGCCGGCCACGCCGCCGCCCTGACCCGTGTTGTCGAGGTGGTACTGCTTGATGAGTTCCGGGTCCGTCGCGCCGGCAAGTGCGTCGCCCGTTGCCGCAGTCGGATCTACCGTGGCCGTACCCTCGCCACCGCGCAGGTGCTGGTAGTAGTTGGGCTGGGTGAAGAGGATCTTCGCGCGCATGTCCGGGGTCAACCCACCCAGGCCCGGCGGACGCGCGGGGTCCACTGTGATCAGCACACCATTCACGAGCGGCAGGTCTTCGGTGTGGAGCGGTGCGAGGCTCTTGAGGAGGTTCGCCTGCTCATCGCGCGTCACGTCCTCGCGGAACACCACTATGTGCTCGCCCGGAACGGCGCGCGGCCCGGTCGGCGGCGCCGTCGACGTCGGCGCAGTCGGTGGAGCAGGCGGCTGCGTCGGCATGGCCGGCAACTGGGGTCCGTGGACTGCGGATGAGATGGAGGCGATACGGCTAGTGAACATGCAGCGATCCTCTCGCCGTGACGCCCGTTCGGCGAGGTGCAGCGAGGTCAGGGCGGCCGCTTGCGGCCCACCGCGGCGGCGGTAGGTAGGCATGCTTTCGGCCGCTCCCCCACGCACCTGGCAGGATCGCAGCCATGAAACCTGTCTCCGTTCTCTTCGTCTGCATGGGCAATATCTGCCGCTCCCCCATGGCTGAGGCCGCCTTTCGCCATCAGTGCGAGGAGGCCGGCATCGCCGACTTGGTGCGCATCGAATCGGCCGGCACGCACTCCTACCATCTGGGTCACGAGCCGCACCCCGAGACCCAGTCGGAGCTCGAGCGACGCGGGATCGAGGTTGGCGACCAGCGCTCGCGTCTCGTGACTGAGGCAGATATTGACTCCTTCGATCTCATTGTCGCGATGGATCGCGCCAACCTCGACGAGCTCGCCGGTATCGTGACGAGCGCTGCGCACTCCGACAAACTCTCACTGCTCCTCACGCACGCCGACCCCCCAATCGACGTCGATGAGGTACCCGACCCGTACTACGTCGGTGGATACGACCGCGTCTTTGAGCTCGTCGATGCAGGCTGCCGCGGGCTTCTCGCCGAACTCCGCGCTTGATGCCGTCAGCTTTCCGTCGTTTCCTAGACATGTAGCGAGGGTTCGGTCGCGCTCGAATGCGCACCACGACCTCCCTCTCGACATCGCATCTCGGGGGAGACGAACATGCCGATCACACTCACGCGCCGCATCACTAGTTGGCGGCGCTCACTGCTCATCGCACTCGCAACGCTGGTCGCCGTGCTGGCTATCAGCTCCGCCGCACCCGACGCCGCGCGCGCCGACGTGCTCGGTTTCCGCAATCCCAACCAGGTGCTCGCGTCGCACACCGGCTGGGTCTACGTCCGCACTGCAGCGCCAATCGGGTGTGCCACCGTCTATCCGAGCACCTGCACCGACAACGCCAACTCCGTCCAGACCTGGTGGTGGAGCAACCAGTGGAATAACTACCGCATCCCTCGTGGCACGCAGGTCTACGCCTATCCGTACACGGGTCAGTTCCACTGGATCTGGACGCAGTACACCGGCTGGCTCGCCATTCGCACGTCGAATCTCGACACGGGCTACAGCTGCACCGGGCGCACCTGCCCGATGTTCTGACGCGCCGCGCGTCATCGATGTCGTCACACGGGGATCCTTTCGAGGGTCCCCGCTCGGCGTCTGTCGTCAGCCGTTCGTGACAAGCGCGCGGTGCACCTGGCAGTCATCGCCACACGTGCACCCGACCGGGTCCACGCGTCCAGCCAAGGGTACGCCGTCGCGCACGAGCCAGAGCCCATAGATGGCGAACGCGATCCACGGCGCGGTGTCTGCCACCGTCGGCACGCCGCCACCGGTGCCGCCGCCCGACACTCCAACCCCGAGCGCCATGAAATACGGGAAGTCCCAGAAGGCGTGCGCGAGGATCGGACCGATCGGATTGCGCGTCCGCAGGTAGACGGCGCCGAGCACCATGCCACCTGCGGTCTGAGGCAGCACGCTCACGATGCCGAGCACCGAGATCTCGTGCAGATGCGCCGAGCCGAACACGACGCTCGAAACGACGAGCGCGGTAGGTGCTGGTACCTTGGTGACGAGCCACCCCAGCAGTAGTACACGGAAGATGAACTCCTCTGCTGTGCCGACGGCGAGCGCGAGTCCCACAGGGCCCGGGTCGAGACGCAATGCACCGATGTAGGCGACGTACATCCCGAGCACCCACGCGGCGTAGATGAGCTCAGGCCAGTCGAGCGCCAGCCCCTCGAGGGTCGAGCGAATCGAGATGTCGTGACGGATGCCGCTCGGCATGAGCGGCGCGCAGAGCATCGCGGCGATCAGCCACACGCTCTCCCACGCGATGACAGGCGCCCAGCCCGTGCCAGTGAAGAGCCGGCTGCCCGCCTTCATGCACAACAAGCCCATGAGCAATGCGAATGCGACTCCGCCGGCAACCTCGAGCGCGGCGCGCAGCCCCGTCGAGCTGCGGGACGCTTCGCGCGGCGCCATCGACGGCAGCACCATGCCCGCCGGCGCGTGATCCGAGCCTGGGAGTGCATGTGGGTGCGCGAAACGTGTCGTTGCCATCCCCTCGACGTCGCCGTGACGGGCGGCAATGGCAGGGGCGGAGGCGGTCCGCGGCCGAGCTCGGCCCGCCGGATGGCCTGGGGCGGACGCCCGCTGGTAGGCTCACGCGCATGGCTCAACGCAGTTCACGCAGCAACAAGCGCACATCCCGTAAGCAGCCGGAGCTGCGCACCGGTGGCGGGCGGACGGCAAAGGCGCAACGCGCCGAGGCTCGCAACGCCGCCGTCACACGCACCGGCTCCGCCGGGCCGATCGTGCGCATGCGCCCCGCAGGCCCCGGGGGCGTGCTGCTCATGCTCGTGCTGGCGTGGCTCGGCGTGCTCGCTGTGGTTGCCGTGGGCAAGTGGTTCGAACAGGTCGACACCTTCGCGTATCCCGATTCGCTGTGGCTGTACGCATCCTTCGGGGTGCTCGCGGTCGCCCCCGCACTGGGCAACTCAGCCCGCTCACGCGCGGACGTCGATTGGTGGGGCGCGCAGGCGCTGCTCGTGCCGCTCGGCCTGCTGCTCGCTGAGCTGTTCCTCGGGCCGGAGTGCCCGGACGGTGGTGGATGCGCCGCACTCGGCGCACGCGGTGCCCTCGGCACCCCGTGGTCGGTCGGCATCGTGGTGGCGTTCGCCATCGGCGCGTGGCTGTTCGCCCGCGTCGCATACGCACGCGCGCGAAATACTCGCCCCGCCTCCGGTCGCGTTCGAGCTGGCGCCACCGCTGTCTCCATCGTGATGCTGACGGTGTTCCTGGGTGGACCGCTCGCCGCCGGCGCGACCGCCATCGACATCCTCACGCGCGACAGTGCCAGCTACGCGCAGCGCGCCGAGGACGAAGTTGCGCGCAACTGCTTCGGCCTGGCGGATGAGCCCAAGCTCGAAGCGCGCCCGGCACCAACCGCCATCTACGATGGCTGGACGAGCGTGGCAGTGCGCCGCGTGTCAGAGAACCGACCGGGTATCGGCACGTCCAAGCTCCCCACGAACTGGGACGACCTCAACACGGTGCATCCGTACGAGGCGCTCGTAGCATTCTCGGGCGACGGCCAGTCGGCGGCACTCAGCTGCCAGCGGGTCTCCCCGGACGCGGGTAAGGCGACCACCGACGACATCAAGCCCAACGCGGATCCTGAATCCAACCCGATGGCACCGCTCACGACAGGCTCGCAGTTCTTCCCGCAGTTCTACACACAGGGTCCCAAAAAGGATGACCCGGCGGACGCCGCCGCTGCCAAGAAGAAGACGGCGACCGCTGCGAAGACCGCAGCCACCAAGAAGGCTGCTGCGTCGAAGGCGAAGGCCGCGAAGAAGTAGCCGAAGTTGCCGATGCGCCGGCCATGAGATGAACCCGTCGCGCGCGTCCTCCCGATAGACGGGCGGACATCAGTGCGCGCCCTGGACCCGCGGGGGTTGGTGGCGTGCGCTCGGGACGGGAGCCACCACTGTGCATGCTGCGCGTGGAGTCATCGAGTTCGACCAAGTGACCAAGGTCTATCCGGGGGCCACGGCGCCCAGCGTGGACAAGCTCACGATGCGCATCGAGGCCGGCGAGATCTGCGCGCTCGTCGGGCCGTCCGGCAGCGGCAAGACCACCGCCATGCGGATGGTGAATCGCCTCATCGAACCCACGAGCGGCACAGTGCGAATCGACGGCGTGGACACCCGCTCGATGGAGCTCGAGACGCTCCGTCGCTCGATTGGATACGTCATCCAGCAGGTGGGCCTGTTCCCCCACAAATCGGTCATCGACAACGTTGGTACGGTGCCACGACTGCTCGGCTGGGACGAGGCGCGCATCCGCACGCGCAGCATCGAGCTGCTCGATCTCGTGGGCCTCGATCCACACCAGTTCGGGCAGCGATATCCGGCGCAGCTCTCGGGCGGACAGCGTCAGCGCGTTGGCGTGGCGCGTGCTCTCGCCGCCGACCCGCCGGTGATGCTCATGGACGAGCCGTTCGGTGCCATCGATCCGCTCGTGCGTGAGCAGATCCAGGATGAGTTCCTCAAGATGCAGCAGGACGTACGCAAGACGATCATCATCGTCACGCACGACCTGGACGAGGCGATGCGCATGGGCGACAAGGTCGCCGTGCTGCGTGAGGGTGGTGTGCTCGCCCAGATCGCAACTCCGGAGGAGTTGCTGGCGGCGCCCGCCGACGAGTTCGTGCAGCGGTTCGTGGGTGGTGATTCGGCGCTACGTCGACTCGCGCTCGCAACCGTACGACAGCTCCCGCTCATCCCGTTGGATGTGGCGCACCACCAGGGTTTTGGCATGTACATCGATCCTGCGGGCGCCCCGGTGCAGTGGTCCAACGGTCAGCCCATCCGGGTCACAGTGAGCCTTAACGCGACGCTCCGTACGGCGCTCGGTGAGCTCATCGGGGCGGGCGAGCAGTACGCGCCCGTGGTGGACCAGCACGGGCGTCCGGTGGCGATGGTCACCACGCAATTGCTGCACGGCTGGCTCCAGCGGCCCGTCGGTGAAGTGGCCACGCACGCGGCTCACGTCGCGCGCGCATTCGATCAGCCTGGCGCCGCGCATGCTCACCCGCACCCCGGCCACGGGGCTGCATCCGGGTGAGCTATGCACTGCAACACAAGGGTGAGCTGCTGCGGCTCACGCTCGAACACATCCTGCTATGCGGGGTGTCACTGGGCATCGCGCTCATGCTCGCCATACCGCTCGGTGTGTGGATCCACGGCCGCTCGCGGCGCATCGGCGTTGTGACGGCCCTCGCCGGCACGCTCTACACGATCCCCTCGCTCGCGCTCTTCTCGATTCTCGTGCCGGTGGTCGGGCTCGGCGTGGTCCCCACCGTGCTCGGCCTGGTGCTCTACGCCCAGCTCATGCTCGTGCGCGCCGTGATCGGTGGGTTGGATAGCGTGCCCGAGGACGTGCGCGACGCAGCCGTCGGCATGGGTATCGACCGCTGGACGATCCTCACCACGATCGACGCGCCTTTGGCGCTTCCCGTCTTCCTGGCCGGCGTGCGTGTGGCGGCGGTCACGGTCATCGGTATCGCCACCATCGGCGCTGTCGTCGACGCGGGGGGACTGGGCGAGCTGATCCTCCAGGGTATCCAGCGCGCACAGACCGACCGCGTGCTCGCGGGCGCGCTCGCCGTGACCGCGCTCGCGCTCGCCGTCGACTACGGGCTCGTGCGTCTCGAGCGTCGCGCACGCCCCTGGACACGCCGCACGGCAGTTGCAACCGCCACATGAACACCCTCGGCGACACCCTCCACTTCCTGCTGCGCGAATCCGATTCGTGGATGCCGCAGATGCAGCGCCATGTGCTGCTGAGCGTTGTGGCGCTCGCGCTCTCGATCGCGATCGGGCTCCCGCTCGGCGCGTGGCTGACCCGTGCGGAGCGCTGGGCGTTCGCCGTCACCAGTGTCGCCAATCTCGGGCGCACGGTGCCCTCCCTCGCGCTCCTCGCGCTCATGTACCCGGTGCTCGAGACCGGGTTCAAGCCGAGCGTGGCGGCGCTCATCGCGTTGGGTGTGCCACCGATCCTGCTCGCTACCTACACAGGTGTGCGCGAGGTCGATCCAGACATCTCAGAGGCTGCGCGCGGTATGGGACTGACATCGTTCGAGCGCCTTGTGCGCGCAGAGCTTCCCGTTGCGTCGCCTGTGGTGATCGCCGGCATCCGCACGAGCGCAGTACAAATCGTGGCCAGCGCCACGCTCGCATCGCTCATCGGCGGCGGTGGTCTGGGTGAGCTGATCATGGCTGGCCTCACCAACCTTCGCTATGACCTGCTCGTGGCGGGCGCCATCCTTGTGGCATCCCTCGCCGCTGTCACTGAGATCGGGTTCTCGCTGCTCGAGCGTCGCGGCCTGCCTGAGGGCATCCGCCTCCTACGTGCCACTCCGGTCGCATCCGCCCTCGACTACCGTGCGGGCTCCGGCGTGAACGGCCGCAAGTGGCAGGTCATCCTCATGGGCGCGCTCGTGATGAGCGGCATGCTCATCGGCGCGGGCTCGATGGCCAATGGCATGATCGCCGGCATCGGTCAACCCAACCTCGGCGCGGGCGGGCCGCTCCCGCCGATCACGATCGGCTCCAAGGATTTCACGGAGAGCATCGTGCTGGCCGAGCTCTACTCGCAGGCGCTCGAAGCGCAGGGTCATCCCGTCGAGCGACGCTTCAACCTCGGCGCCACGGCCGTGGCGGATTCCGCACTCAAGCGCGGTGACATTGACATGTACCCTGAGTACACGGGCACGGCCCTGGTCGCCGTCCTCGGCAAGAAGGTCCCGACGGTTGGTGGCGGTGGCGGGCCAGAGGAAGTCGCCGAGATGGCGCGCGAGGTTGAGCAGACGGTGCGTATGGGCTACGCCAAGCGCGGCGTGCAGATGCTCGAGACCACGCCGTTCTCCAATGGCAATGCCATCGCCGTCTCCAGAGCCACGGCGAAGCGGTATCACCTTGAGACGCTCAGCGATCTGGCGAAGGTCTCAGGCAAGCTCAGCTTCGGCGCCATCCCCGGGTTCGATACGCGCGCGGACGGGCTCCCACACCTCAAGAAGGTGTACGGCATCACGTTTGGCGACGTGCGGACCTATCAGAACGGGCTCAAGTACCAGGCGCTGCAAGACGGCAAGATCGACGCTGTCTACGGGTTCGAGACTGATGGGCAGATCGCGACGAACAAGCTGGTCGTGCTCCGTGACGACCGCGCCGCGTGGCCGCCCTACAACGCCGCGCCAATGGTCTCGTCCAAGTTCGCAAAGGGATCTGGTGCTGCGTTCGCACCCACCATCGACTCGGTCACACGCCTGCTCGACGCGAAGACCATGCGCACGCTCAATGCCCAGGTCGATCGTGATGGGCGCGAGCCGACTGACGTGGCTCGTGACTTCCTCAAGGAGCACGGCCTGGCCAAGCGTGGGCCGCGCCCGGCGGTGGACATCGGCAGCAAGGACTTCACCGAGCAGTTCATCCTCGGCGAGCTCTACGCGCAGGCGCTGGAAGCACGCGGATTCCCCGTGGAGCGTCATCTCGGGCTGGGCGCCACCGCTGTGGCAGATTCCGCGCTGCGAAAGGGACGCATCGGTATGTACCCGGAGTACACCGGCACCGCATATACAGCCGTGCTCAAGAAGCGCGTGAAGCCCGGAACCAGCGCACACGCGGTGTGGAAAGCGGTGCACGACGGCTACGCAAAGCGCGGGCTCGACGTGTACGAACCGACCCCGTTCTCCAATGGCAACGCCATCGTCGTCACGCCAGCCGTGGCGAAGAAGTACCACCTTGAGACGCTGACTGACCTAGCGAAGGTGTCCGGCAAGCTCAACTTCGGCGCCATTCCCGGGTTCGACACGCGCGAGGACGGGATCCCGCACTTGGACCGCGTGTACGGCATGCGGTTCGGCAAGGTCAGCAGCTTCCAGGACAGCCTCAAGTACAAGACGTTGCTATCGGGCAAGATCGACGCGGTCTACGGGTTCGAGACGGACGGGCAGATCGCCGCATCCCAGCTCGTAGTGCTGCGCGATGACAAGTCGGCGTGGCCCGCGTACCAGGTCACTCCGATCGTATCCAAGCAGCTGGCGGATGAGGTCGGTGCCGACTTCGCTGCGACGGTGGATCACGTCAGCTCGCTGCTCGACGCGAAGACGATGCGACGGCTCAACGCGCAGGTCGATCAGGATCAGCGCGAGCCCGCTGACGTGGCGGGCGACTTCCTCCGCGCGCAGGGTGTGCTGACGAAGTAACCACGCGGCGGCGCCTCGCAGCGTGTTGTGTCACTTCACGTAGGCGAGGAGCGCCTTGGTCGCGTCGAGTGCAACGGCATCCTGCTTGCTGTTCGTCAGCTGCACGAGCTTCTTGAGGAGCATCGTGCGATCGATGCCGATCGAGGCGCTGAGCTTGGTCGGAGTGGCGGTGGCCGCGCGAGTTCCACCCGTCGCCCCGTGGCGTACTACGTTGGCGCTCGTGGCTGCCGGCCTCTTCGCTGCGGTCTTCTTCGCGGGGCGCTTCTTCGTCGGCGTGCTGGCCATGTCAGTTCTCCTCGTAGCGATGGCGATCACGCACGACCTACCCCGCTGACAGAGCCATGAATCGACGTTCCGGCGGCGCGATCAGGCAGCGAGGTGCGGGAGCGGCGTTGGTGTGAGCGCGGCGGACGTCGCGGCAGCGGCCGCAGCGACTGTGTCCGCTTGGGTCGGCTGGTCGAGCGAGGCGAACGCGTCGAGCTCGTTCGCTGCGGCGACGAGGCGCAGCGCGGCGCCGCCCAGTGCGGTGCCGACGCCCGGCAGGAAGAGCAGTGCACCTGCGAGCACCTGGATAAGCCCGGTACGGCCCGTGCGCGAGTGGATGATGCTGAGCGGCCCGTCTGCGTGGGACTCGAGCTCGTTCCAGCCTTTCCAGATCTGGATCGCGCCAGAGCCGATGCTCACAATCGGAAGCACTTTGCCGAGGATCGACGAGCCTGCCGCGACCACGCCGGATCCGTGGGACGCAGCGCGCAGCCCAGCCTGTACGAGCTGCGTTCCCGCGAGCAGGATCTGGCCGAGCGCCTTGCCCGATCGTTCGTCACGCGAGCCGGTGAACTTTTCGACGACGTTAGTGAAGAACGCCGGAATCATGTCGAGCGGCTGGTCGCTCGACACGCCGTCGAGCAGCGCGCGATCATGCCCGAATCCAACGGTGGGCGCAGGCGCCGGCCCTTGCGGGCGCGTAGGTGCCGGGATGAGCGACTGCCCGGCCACAGAGCGAGCACGGGCCTGCGCGAGCACGGTGGACGCCCAGGCGCTCCCGCTCGTCATGATTCCCGATGTGGTGCCCGCAGTCACGCCGACACTCGCCCTTTCACCCGTTCTCCGACCTCACCACCTCTTCTTCGCGCGTACGCGGGAGAAAGGATCGGAAGCGGCCATCGCTTGGCCGCCGAACCGACGCTGTGATGGGGGTTTATGGCCTCGAAGCTCAGGCCGCTTCGGCGTCGAATCGCTGCGTGAGGACGTGCTCGAAAAATGCGTTACCGCGTATGGAGCCACCCGGGGTCGGGATGGCGCGCGGCAGACGCGGCAACGGCGGCGGCGAACCCGCTCGACTACCCGGGAACTGGATGACTACGCCACCTTGATCGATGGTGCGTGAACCCGTATCTGAAGCATCTGACATGTGTACCCCTCCGTTATGTAGCGAGTTCCCCAACTCGCTCAGCCCGGATAGGTGTATCGACAGGTTTACGCAGTTCTTGATGTTGTGCTCACATGTTCATGAAGACGTTGCGTTCCTCGAACATGATCGACGCTCCCCCGCTCCGGGTCGCCGCGCTCGAGGGCGAACATCAGGTGTTTGGCCTGCTCAAAGTTGACGTGGGGCGGTATGGGCAGCTCGTTGGGATCCGTCACGAAGTCGAGCAGCATCGGGCCATCGGCCGCCCACGCGGCGCGCCATGCGTCGCCGACGTCGCCGAGGCGCTCTACGCTTGGCGCTTGGCGCCCGCACCTGCCACAGCCGCACCGCCCACGACATCGCGATACCACCCTCACGTGACAGGAACCTGGGCGAGCTCGAATGCAGACACGCCCACATCCCAGGTGCGTTCTGTACGGCGGTCGGCCCACGCGACGCGGCTGCCCACGACGTCGATCAGGGTGGGATCGCCTCGGGTATGCCAATGCCTACTTCACCGAACGCACGAATCGGTCGATCTTGACGATCGTCGCGCTCGGATTGATGGTCGGGAAGAGGCAGCTGCGCTTGGCCTCGTTGCGCAGGTTCACGATCGTCTGGAGGCGCAGACCGAGGCGGTACTGATCGGCCGCCCAGCCCGTGTAGAGCCCGATGGTCGAGCCTGATTCCGGTCCTGCCTTGCACTGCTGGCGCGCGGCCTTGAGCGCCCGGAACGCATCTTGCTTGAGCAGGAATGGGAACTGCTTACTCACATCGATGACTGCGCCCCCTTGGAATCGCTTCACCTGAACGGGCTTCCATGACTCGGCATACGAGGTGAAGACGTAGGCGTAGCGCGCATCGTAGGTCAGCATCTCGAGCGCGCGGCCCTTGTCGAGGTTCCTGAGGCTGATACCTGAGTCGAGGAAGTCCTCGACCACGCGGGTGTACTCGGCCCCGTTCCAGTCGAACACGACCAATGTGGTGCAACAGTGTGCGCCACCGGAGAAGACGCCCACGAGGATCTCCGGCTCGTCATCCACATCGATGTCGCGCACGAGCACCCGCGGAGCGTTGGCGGGCGCGGTGAGCGCGAACGGCCTACAGCTCGGCTCGCCACAGGATTCCAGGACGAGCGGGGCATCGATCGCCACCACGCCGGCCCGCTCGATCCTCAGCTTGAGGTTGGTGACGTCCTGCAGACCGCTATCGGAGTCCGGCCCGGAGTGGAAGGAGATCATGGCGCTCGTCGCGCCCGAAACGGACGTCTCGGAAATGTCCGAGTCCGGCGCGTCCGCGGCGAGGGCGGTCGACGTGAACACGAGTGTGAGCGACAGAACGAGGACGTACCAGAGGATGCGCATAGGCGGCAACCTACAGGGCCCGCCGCACGCCCGACCAACGACGCTCGCGCGCACGAACCGGGTATGTGAGCAAGCCGAATATCGGATTCGAACCGATGACCCCCGCTTTACAAGAGCGGTGCTCTAGCCACTGAGCTAATTCGGCATGTCCCGCATCCTAGCGGGATCACACGACGAGTCGCCCGCGATATCGAACCTCGTCGAGCTGGAAGCCGCGCCGGTCGTCGGATTTCGTGCCGCCGTCGAGCTTCAGCCCCATGTGCTCGTAGAGGGCGCGCCCGCGCGGAGCTGGTCGAGCGCCTCATTCCAGAGTTGTTGCCTGACCCCCGTACCGACGGACGCTTCGAGGAGGTAGATCGCGGTGACTTCTCCTGTGGTCAACGGCCTCTCCCACGGCGGCTGGTCGGATCGTTGGAGGGGAGGTCATCGCGCCATCCTAGAGGCGTGCCGTCGAGCGCAGCCTGAAACGGAACCGGATTCCGATTTCGCTGTAGTGCGGGGATCCTGGAAACCGACCCACCACATTCGCGACGCGACCGCACAGTTCGTTCGGGACGCGCCGCTGAGCGAGCACAGTTACGTCGATTTTCGTCACGTGGGTAGTTTCGCGTAGTTCTCGCATACGTTCGGGGTCCAGGCAGCCGACAATTGGCGAGGACCATTGAGCCCGCAGGGAGCGCGGTCGGGACGTCGAAGCGGGGGAATATGTCGGAGCATTCGCCGAACGCGGTCATGAAGATCGACCATTGCTCGATCAATGACGCGACCACCCACGCCCAGGCCCCCTATGCGACCGACAGCATCGTTCAAAGGACCACGCCGTTCATCTTCGCGACCACCTTCGGATTGCTCCTCATCCCGCTCCAGGACTTGCCCCTCCAGGGTGGGCTTCTCGCGCTGGCGATCCTCGCACTCACAAGCGTGGTCGGCTTCGCGATGCTCGTGGGCCGCTTCCCCGGGCTGCCGTCCTGGGTACCACGGCTGGCGCCCATCCTCTTCTTGCTCGCGGTGGCACTGCTCCGCGAGGCGACGGGCGGCGTGCTCTCCGGATACGGGGCGCTCCTCTTCCTTGCACCATTCTGGGTCGCGCTCTACGACACGCGCAAGCAAGTCATCGTCGTCATGATCGCGATGTTCCTGGTCCAGGCGGGACAGGGCTTGAACGAGGCGAACTGGGAGGACATCACGGCGCTACGGCGCGCACTCCTTTCGGCGGTCATCATCGGCATGATCTCCCTGGCCGTGCAGCGCAACGTCTCGAACCTCCGCGCGGCGGAAGTGTCACTGGCCGAGGAAGCTGCCGAACGCGCGCTGGCCAACGAACGCCTCGCTGAATCGAACGATCGGCTCGAGCGCTCCAACCGCGAGCTCGAGCAGTTCGCGTACGTATCGTCGCACGACCTGCAGGAACCGCTGCGCATGATCCGCAGCTTCAGTCAGCTCTTCCTAAAGCGACACGGTGACCAGATCGATGCAGACGGCACAGAGCTGCTCGGCTTCGTGGCGGACGGCGCCGCGCGAGCGCAGGACCTCGTCAATGACCTGCTTGATTACTCGCGTGTCGAGACGACCGGCCGGACCTTCGACACCGTGGCATTGGATGAGTCGCTCGACCGTGCCCTCCAAACGCTCCGGATGCGGATCGAGGAGAACGAGGCGGTGATCGAACGCCCCGAACGGCTCCCCACCGTCAGTGGCGATGCGAGCCAGCTGGATCGCGTGTTCGTCAATCTCATCGGCAATGCGCTCAAGTATCGTGCGGCGGATCGTGCGCCGCGCGTGCGCATCGCTGCGGAGCGCGACGGTCGTCAGTGGCGGATCATTGTCGTCGACAACGGTATCGGATTCGACAACGAGCACGCCGAACGCATCTTCCTGATGTTCCAGCGGCTGCACGGCCGCTCAGAATACGAGGGCACGGGCATCGGCCTGGCCATCTGCTCGCGCATCGTCGAGCGGCATGGTGGGGAGATTCATGCAACGTCCGTGCCCGAGGGCGGCGCGACCTTCACGTTCACGATCGAGGCAGACACAGCATGATGATCCAACCGCTCGAGACCATCGAGATTCTCCTCGTCGAAGACAATCCTGGTGATGTCCGCCTCACACAGGAGGGGCTTGCCCAAGCGAAGGTTCAGAATCGGTTGTGGGTCGCGAGCGACGGCGAGGCGGCGATGCACATGATGCGCCACGAGGGCGAGCACGCGGACGTGCCACGGCCAGACCTAGTCCTTCTCGATCTCAACCTGCCAGGATTCAGTGGCCTCGATGTCCTTCGTGCGATGAAAGACGATCCCGCGCTGCGCCAGGTGCCGGTCGTGGTGCTCAGCTCATCCGCCGCCGAGCGCGATATCCTGCAGAGCTATGATCTCCATGCCAACTGCTACGTGACTAAGCCGATCGATTTCACGCAATTCGTGAGCGTGGTTCAGGCTATCGAGCAGTTTTGGTTCACCGTCGTGAAGTTGCCACCCCATGCTTGAGTCCATCCACATCCTGCTCGTTGAGGACAACCCCGGCGACGTGCGACTGCTCCGTGAGCACCTCCATCAGGAGTCGAATCTCGATGCGCAGTTCAAGGTGACCCATGTTGAGCGCCTAGGGCGCGCGATCGAAGTCGCGAGCCAAGGCGGTGTGGATGTCATCCTGCTCGACCTGTCCCTGCCTGACGCGCTGGGCATCGAGACATGTCGCCGACTGCTCGCGGACTGCGAGCCGTGTCCGCCGGTGATCGTGTTGACGGGCTTGACCGACCGGAGTGTTGCGACGGAAGCGGTGGCGAGCGGCGCGCAGGACTTCTTGGTGAAGGGTGCGGTGGACCACGAAGCGCTCGTGCGATCGATTCGCTACGCCATCGAGCGAAATCGCGCGCGTATCGAGTTGAGCGACGCACTCGAGCGCGAGCAAGGAATGGTCGAGCAACTCCAAGAGCTCGACCGCCTCAAGAACCGATTCGTGGCAATGGCGTCGCACGAGCTGCGCACGCCGCTCGCATCGATCTCGGGATTCGCATCGACCCTGAGCATGCGGTGGACCGATATTGCCGATGACGATCGCCGCAAGTACATCGGGATCATCGATCAGCAGGGGCAGCGCCTGTCGCGCCTCGTGGACGATCTACTCGTGCTGAGCCGCATCGAATCAGGCGCGCTCGATGCACGGCCCGAGCCGGTGGATCTGGATCGTGCGATCAAGCTCGTGTTGGCAGAGCTGGATATGCACGAGCCCCAGATGACGGTGGATGTGAGCGCGAGCCTTCGCGTGATGGCTGACCGCGACCATTTAGATCAGATGCTCATTAACTACGTGTCGAATGCCATCAAATACGGCGAGGCGCCCTTCCGTGTGGAGTCACGTGTGTCCGCCGGGGTCGGCGGGTTCGTGGATGTCATCGTGCGCGACAGTGGAGACGGCGTGCCCGACGACGTGGCGCCGATCCTGTTCGAGGAATTCGCGCGTGGACGTGGGCACACCGAGGCACGTATCGAGGGCACCGGGCTGGGATTGAGCATCGTGCGAGGTCTTGCGCGCGCCCAGGGCGGCGAGGCGTGGTACGAGCCGAATGAGCCGAAGGGTGCGGCGTTCGGGTTGCGTCTGCCGGTCGAGGCGCCGCCGGCGACCTGAGCCGCGAGGTTAGTCGTCCGCGCCGGGGCGCCAGCTGCGGGACGTCTTGCGCTGGGCGTGCTGCTGCTTCTTGGCGCGGGCACGGAGACGGGCGCCGTACGATTCGCGGGTCTTGATGCGGCGCTTGTCCTCGTGGAGTGCGTCGGCGATGAGGCGTTCGAGGCGACGCAGCGCGGTCACGCGGTTGCGACGCTGATCGCGGTGGTCGGATGCACCGACAGTGAGTTCACCTGCACCGGTGATGCGCGAGGCGAGCCGTTCGTACAAGCGGGTGCGCTCTCGAGGCTCGATGGGGAGCTCGTCGATGCGCACGGTCACCTCCGCGCGAGACGCAGTGCGATTGGCGTGCTGCCCTCCCGGGCCGCCACTCGTAGTGGCACGCCAAGCGAGGCGGGATGCGGCAAGGCGGCGCCCTCGCGGTAGCGTCAGATCGAGCTCGTCGGGTGCCGGTTGGTGGTCCACGTGTGACACGTTACCCGCTGCGCCGCCATTCAGGTGATTTTCCCGCGGTCGGGAGCGCCGCACGACCACCCATTCCCCGCACATGATTTTCCCGCGGTCCGGTGTACAGCAGTGCCGTTCGCTCTACTCCAGGCACTGAGCGTTACGTGGAGACCGCTGAGCGGGCACTGCGTACCACTCACCGTCGTGGCACTCCCGATCGCGGGAAAATCACGGCGGGAAAATCACCGCGGGAAAATCACCGCGGGAAAATCACCGACGGCGAGGTGGCGGGAGGAGCGTCGCACGACGAGCACCGAGTTCGTCAGTCCGGGATGCGGCGGCTCTCGATGTGCTCGCCAACCTTGCGCTTGACGCGCTGGAGGGCATTGTCGACCGTCTTGGGATCGCATCCGTAGCGCTCGGCGATCTGCTCGTAGGAGCTGCCCTCGAGGTAGCCCGTGAGCACCTGGGACTCCAGCAGGCTCAGGCAACTGGTCATGTGATCGACCAGTCCACGGAGCTCCTGGGTGGAGACGACCTGCACGGCCGGATCCTCCACGTCGCTGCCAGGAAGGCAATCGCCAATAGTGCAGTCGACGTCGACGTCGCGGCCTGCGGGAGTGTGGCTGAACGACACGTACGAGTTGAGTGGCACGTGCTTGTTGCGCGTGGCTGCCTTGATCGCTGTGATGATCTGACGGGTGATGCATAGCTCGGCGAACGAGCGGAAGCTGGCTTCCTTGTCGCGCCGGTAGTCGCGCACCGCCTTGTACAGACCGATGAGGCCCTCTTGGAGGAGATCATCGCTGTCGCCCCCGGCGATGAAGTAGCTCGAGGCCTTCATGCGTACGAAGCCGACGTACTTCTTGATCAGCTGGTCCAGTGCCTTGGAGTCGCCACGGCGAGCCCGCTCGACGAGACGTTGCTCATCGAGATCGGCAATCATCCGCGCATAGCTGCGCTGCTGGCGTTCCCCGTCGTTGCGTCGCTCGGTGACGGCCATGAGCACCTCCCATTCCGGGGCTGCGCATCCATGCGCGACCCCGACCCCAAGAACCTGGAAACCGCCCCCCAGAGCGGGACTCCCAAGACTGTCTCGATCTTCGATGAAGGGTTTGGTAACCCTCACCCTCCACCGCGGGTCGAGACTTGGATAGGAGTGTATCGAGTTGAGCGGACGCAGGACAACTCGGGTCAACGCCGACACGTGCGTGCGAGTCGTCTACCCAAGCCCGCGGCGCAAGCGCTCAAGTGCGTCGAGCACGTCGGGCGAGGCGGAATCGAACATCCGACTACCACCACTACCTGGTTCGGGTGTGTTCGTCCGGATGGGCT
>Ga0105047_10004824_pt1 | contig 23353 bp, 13 predicted proteins | sample MAT04_FD_78384 | JGI IMG/M metagenome (GOLD analysis project Ga0105047, IMG submission 78384) | Freshwater microbial communities from Lake Fryxell liftoff mats and glacier meltwater in Antarctica - MAT-04 (megahit assembly) | ecosystem: Environmental > Aquatic > Freshwater > Ice > Liftoff... | reverse complement strand
TTCCACAACCTGAGAAACGGCATCTCTTCCTCCTCCCTCTGTGTTCTCTGTGGCCTCTGCGGTTAAATCATCTAACTCCGCAGAAAAAGATATCGCGCTGCCAGTTTCCCCTATATATATAGATGTAGCATTACGATTATCTCCCACATCAAAAACTCGATCTCTTCCTCCCTCTGTGGCCTCTGTGGCCTCTGCGGTTAAATCATCTAACTCCCCAGAAAAAGCTCGGAGATATCCCAGTAAATTGTGCCGCAAAACAGAGAGAGAGCGATCGAACTTAGCGCGATTCGGCAAAGCAGACCAATCAATCAAACCAACCGCCAAATCAATCTCAGATTTCAGCGTTTTCCCCTTGACAAACCTGGGGTCATTTGCTATAATTTCGGTGGGGAGGTATTGGGAATTTTTATTTTCCGAATTACCAGCTAGGGATTTTTGCAAAATCTCTAATTCATCTGCCACAAAACCCGGATCGAAACAAGCAGAGTCTGCCGCTTCGTACAAGCAAATCGATCGCACTAAAGCACCATTATCGTGCCCCGGACTTACCAAGCGCAAAACAACTAAAAATTCATCACCGGGATTGACCGACGCACTCAACAAAACTCGATCGGCACAATCGAATAAATCACCTTGTCCGACTAACTCACCGCCCACAAAAATAGTCGCATCTTGGGCCCACCAAGTCAAGCCCAGCAGCAACCGCAAACCCACCACAGGATAGCCGTGCAAATTGTCAGGAACTACAAAGTGCTGTCCTAAATAAATAACTTGCTTCCCAGAGGGCCAAGCAATATGTCCTTTCCCGTTAAGTTCCGCAACCTGCTTGTTAGAAATACCTACCGAATCGACAACAGCCGAGTCAGCATCGCAGTACCTCCAACCAGACTGAACCTCCACTTGACTGAGGCGGCGCAACTTCTCTACTACTTCAGAAATATTATTGCTAGCGGGTGTCACAGAAGTGTTCATTTTTAGCTAAAATAGGAATTGCGTAGGAATCAGGATCGGAATCGAACCGCGAAGGCGCAAAGGACGCGAAGAAATAAGGGTTTCAGAGGTTTTGAAACTGCGATTAATATCTCGGTTTGATTTTACAGCAAAATTTAGCAATTCCGGCGCGAATCTAAAACCTGAATTCAATAATTAAACTTATGTCTAACGGTTACTCTGGCCCATACCAAAGCCGAATATTAAATTTTATATCCAAACAGTCCCGCCAAGTCGCCGATAATTGCGATCGCACTTGGCGACAAATTAAACAAACAACCCTCAACAGCACCCAAATTCTACTTTATCCAGCTTACTTGCTGGTGCAAAGTTCCCGAATGTTGACCAGACAGTTGCGGGAATCAAGTCCCAAAGTAGATTTACCCGAATTGCAAAAAGATGTCGGGGACGAAAATCCCGATTTGCTAAAAAATTGGGACGAGGGGGAAATGTCGGAAAGTGCGATCGGCAAAATCCTGCACTTAGCCGAAAATTTGCTAAACTCGTCGCAAACTGCCAAAACTTTAGCTAGCTTCCCGCTGTTAATAAATCAGACAAATCCAGCAACGCAGAAACCCGCTAGCGGTTTGCATCCAATCTACTCAAACGGACAAACCGCAAAGCATCAAACAACTTCCGCCTTAGAACATCCGCTGACCAAAACTCAATTAGACAGCAAACCCAAAGTTAGCGCAATCGCGACTTTCATTCCGGCGCGCACTTTAGTTTTGGTGGGAATAGAAAATCAGGTCTTAGATATTTTGACACCCCAACAGCAGGAACTGCTGGAAAATCGGATAACTTGGGAAGTCGCCAACAACGGGCCGGAACGGCGGGAAGTTGCTCAAAAAGAATTAAAATTTAATCTCGGTTTGGAGTCGGCTGCTAAAAAATCCCAGTTAGCGCCGGTGCGTCGTTTTTGGGAATTGATGGCCTGGCTCCAGTCGAGTCCGGTTGCGGTGAAAAGAAATCAGTTTGGAGAATCAATTTTCGCAGTCAAAAAATCGATCGACCGCAACGCTATTTTACTCCAAAAAGCCGCAGCGCAGATGGCTGCTGCGACAACCGCACCGCAGTCGATTGCTCAATCAAACTCCACTGACGGCAATATCCCAAAATTAGAAACTAATTTTAACAGCAAGCCCGATCGAGCACCCAATCCTCTCTCCTTTGTTACCTTACTCGATCGCGCCGCCGTCAACCTCGAAGAATTTACCGTCCCCCCAGCCGCCCAAACCACCGCCGCCAATTCCGAGGTAAAACTTGATACATCAGCCACAGAAACCAATTTAGGTCTTACCGCCCGCGAAATCCTGGAAAAATACGCTCAAAACATCGAAAAAATGATTTGGTCGTCCGTAGACAACCTGCTGGGCAAAGAAACAGCAGCCAGTGATAATACCGAGAAGGCCGTTGCAATTCAGTATTATTTGAAACAGCGACAAGAGCAAGAAAAAACGCAAAATAGCCCAGAGGTCGATCGACCTTGGTTGAATTGGCAAGACTTATTCGGGGAACCAGCGCCGCAGCAGTCGATCGCCGGAAGTTCCGAACCCGACGGCGCAACAGATGAAAGCTCTATATCACAAAATAGCTCAAAAGTCAAGCAGGAAATTGCAGGAATGGCAGAAGGTCGATCGACCGCCGTCTCAATATCGCCCTACCCCAAATCAATTCACCGCCTGCTAGCCGGACTCAAGCAGAGTTTGCTCGCACCAGAGTCAAAAAGTCAACCCCCAAAAGCCTCAAATTTAGCAGTAACTCAAAAAAATAGCTCTGCACCTGCAACAGCATCAACCCCAGGGGGGACAAAGGAAACCCAAGTGCCAAAATACACAAACCCCAACACCGCACACAACAGGCAATCCCCAGCAGCAATCACCCAGCAAACCAGCAAATATACCCCAGCAGCGACAGCCGCCCAACCAACAAATCACAGGGCCACCGTCTCGCCCGCAGACGAATACTTAGAAACAAAATCCGAATCTATGGGTTACATTAAACACCCGCTAGAACAAGTGCTCGAATGGCTCGACATACTCATGGTGCGACTAGAAAACATTCTAGAGCAACTCTGGAACTGGGCAAAAACCAACTTGCCAACAATCCTCAAAACTAAAGATAAAATTGACTAATCTTTAGCCTATGATAAAAAAAGTTGCACTCGCAGCAATCAGCTTAGTATTAAACCATCTTTGGAGACTCGCACAGTGCTAACCCTCAAAATCGTAGTTAATGTAGTTGTCCTATTTTTTGTTTCCCTGTTCGTATTTGGATTTTTGTCCAATGACCCAGCCCGGAACCCCAACCGCAGAGACATGGAATAAGCCAGCTATCTGGGCCGCTAGTTCGGGGGGCCGACACCGCAGCCCCCGAACCAGGGCGCGAAGCCACAAAAATGACTCAATCCAAACTTGACCTCGCACCACCAGCGAGGTTATCTTGTGGCAAAATAAACCTCGTTGCTAGGAAATATTCGCTGATGGCCGCGAAACATCTAGCAAGCAACAAAGTTTCTAAGGATGAGCCAGCTAACAACTCCGCGCACCCAAAAAATTCAGGTTAACTTTGAAAAGTTGCCTGTTAAGTGCGAAAATTTGGACGATCAATTCTCAGTTATAAAAAAACCTCTAAAATCTAAAATCTAAAATCTAAAATCTAAAATCGGATGACTCACCTATTGTAACTATGCCATATCCGGTACCGCCGCCCGAACCACCTGCCATCATCTACATCGCGAAACCAAAGAAAGCAGCCCTAACTGTCGCAGCCAGTGATGGAGACACCGCCAGCAACTCCGCAGAAACACCGGAACCAAGCCCAGAAATCGTTCAGCCACCCCAGCAACCGGCCCAAGTAGAAGAAGCAGCAGCACTCCTCGATACCACCCCAGCCACCAACCAACAGCCTCCAGAAATCGCACACCCCCCAGCCACAGTGGAAAGTGGCGACGCAGTAGTGGGATTTCAGCGCCCGGTTGCTGCGGAAAAACCCGAAACTGTAGAAGCTAAGCAAGATTCCTCATTTACTGCTTACCAGTTGGGTTCGGTAGAAAATGCTGTGGCAGCTCGAAATAGACAAAAAACAGCAGGGGAGCAGAGAAAAAACGATAAGAATGCACTAAAACCGCAAGAAAGTTGGTATCATGCCCAAGGCCGACAGCTAGAAGAGAACGCTCCCCTACCAACAGAGATTCCCGTTCCAGAACCCGCGCCAGAACAGCCTCCCACCGAGCAGCAACAGTTCGAGATTCCCGCACCAGGAACCGCCCCCGCACCAAGAACCGCCCCCACACCCACAACGCCAAGAGCGCCCACACCAAAGCCCAAACCAGCCGCGCCGGGAGTCCGCACCGCGCCTTCTCAGCGGACGGTGCCTTTTCCGGTGAGTCCGGCCGATACGATCGAAATTAAGGCCGATCGCCAAGAATTTGACGACAAGCAGCAAATTGTCACGGCGGTTGGTAATGTTGTGGTGCGGTTCCGGCAAACTGTGATAGATGCCGATCGCGCGATCGTCAACCTAGTCACCCGCCAAGTGGTAGCATCAGGCAACGTCGCCTATAGCCGCGGCCGACAAGTAGTCCGCGGCCGGCAGATGGAATTCAATCTCGGCCTCAACTCCGGCGCAGTCGAACAAGCAAGCGGCGAAATATTCCTCCCCGCAGCAGGTAGCGAATTAACGCCCACACTACCCACAGATATTAGTGCCGGAACCATTCTCGAACAGCCTCTGAGCGATCGAATTACCAGCCAGCAACCCCTACGCGGAGTCAGATCCCCCGGCGCGGCCAGCGTCACCATCGGCGGCGGCGGACAGCTAGCAGCCCCCCTAGTTGTCGGCGCAGTCAACCGCATCCGCTTTGAAGCAGAACGCCTCGAACTTCTGCCAAACGGTGCCAGAGTAGCAACCAACATTCGGATTACTAACGACCCGTTTTCCCCGCCCGAATTTGAATACAGGGCTCGGAGGGCGACGATTACAAGGATTTCGCCCACGGCTGAGGAATTAGTCACAAATTCGCCCCGCTTAGTATTCGACAACCGCATCAAAATACCCGTGTATCCCCGCAGACAAGTGTTTGACAGCCGACAGCAGAACGGCCCTTGTTTGACCTTTGGCTACGACGGCGGGGACAGGGGCGGTTTGTATGCCGAGTGCGGTTTTCAGGTGTTACAAAACGGGCCGGTGCGGCTCACCCTGACACCCCAAATTTACCTTCAGCGGGTCGTGGCAGAGCACGGCGGCAATCCGTTTTTTCCCGACAGCTACGGGCTCAAAGCGAAGTTGCGCGCGACTCTGGGCCCGCGCACTAGCCTTGAAGGATCGGCGTTGTTTCTGACTTTTGATAATTTCCCGAATTTAGCTGAAAACGCTTTTCGGGGCAATTTGCGCCTGCGGCAGGCGATCGGCACTCACTCTCTAGCGGCAGAATACAGTTACCGCGATCGACTCTTTAACGGCTCTCTCGGCTTTCAAACCGTGCAGAGCAGCCTCGGAGCAGTCCTCACTTCCCCCGTCATCCCACTAGGCAGAACAGGCATCAATCTCAGCTATCAAGCCGGGTATCAATTTATCAATGCTGACACCGATCGACCAGACTTGCTCGAACCAGTGCGCGAAAACAACCGCATCGATTTAGGCCGCGCCCAAGCCAGCGTCGCCTTGAGCCGCGGCTTCAACCTGTGGGAGGGTAAACCGCTACCCCGCACTCCCACCCAGGGTTTGAAGTACACGCGCAACCCAGTGGTTCCTTTCTTGCAACTAGCCTTGGGAGTCCGGGGAGTTGGCACTTATTACAGCAGTGGCGACACACAAAACTCGATCGCCAGCAGCGTCGGCATTCAAGGGCAGTTCGGTCATTTCTCCCGCCCTTTCCTCGACTACACTGGATTTAACGTGACTTACACTCAGGTGGCGCAGGACGGTGTATCGCCTTATTTGTTCGATCGGCTAGTAGATTTGAAAGTTCTGTCTTTTGGACTTGTCCAGCAAGTTTACGGAGGATTTCGAGTCGGATTTCAAAGTTCTATTAATTTAGAGAGCAAGGAAGCAATCAGTACGAACTACACTGTAGAATACAGCCGTCGCAGCTACGCAATTATTTTGCGTTTTAATCCTGAACGTCAAGTCGGCAGCCTGACATTTAGAATTAGTGACTTCAACTGGAACGGCACTCCCCAACCTTTTTCTGGGGACGCGCGAACAGTAGAAGGAGGCGTGCGTTTATCCGATTAATTCAATTGGCTAATTGGGCATTGGGCATTGGGCATTGGGCATTGGGCATTGGGCATTGGGCATTGGGCATTGGGCATTGGTAATTTGGTAATGGGGAATTAGTAATTGGTAATTGGTCATTGGGTAATTGGAACCCACAGTCAACAGTCAACAGTCAACAGTCAACAGACAACAGACAACAGTCAACAGACAACAGTCAACAGTCAACAGTCAACAGTCAACAGTCAACAGTCAACAGTCAACAGTCAACAGTCAACAGTCAACAGTCAACAGACAACAGTCAACAGTCAACAGTCAACAGTCAACAGTCAACAGTCAACAGTCAACAGTCAACAGTCAACAGTCAACCAACCAATAACAAATGACAGAAGTGACAGCAATATCTGCACAAGCAGCGGCTCTGCTGGTTCACTACGGCTTTGACCTAGGTGGCAAAAAAGCCGAGAAATTGGCTGGTGAATGGCTGACCAAGTACCCAGGCTATTGGCTGCATTTAGCAGTAGTTGAAGCGCTTTATCAAGGGCGCTACAAAGCTGTTTCTGTCGATCAGCTATTGAGTATGTGGCATCGGATAGGAGAACCGATCTATCATTTTAATCGCGAGTTTGAACGCTTAGTCTGCAACAATTTTCCTCAAGATTTAACCGTTGAAAAAGAGCCTAAACTGCCGCAGGACGATAGAGTTTTATCGAACCCCGCATCGGCAGTCAGTTTCGCAGAGTTAGATTTGCTTGCGCCGTCACAGCCCGAAATCGATCGCACGCCAGATGCAGAAGTCCCGAACACAGAAGCACAGGAAACAGAAAAATTGCCCGATCGCGATCGCACAAAAGAAAATCAAGAAATTGTAGTATATGAAGACCTAGCCCTTACTGCCCTCGCCGATAAAGCCGAGGTCGATCGCTTTTTACCCGACAAACCCGCGACAAGATCATTCCCAGTTGTCAAACACACCGATTTTCACACCAAGTTAAAAGCCATTGCCCTCAAAGGCCGAATCAAAAAGCGAGAAAGCAGAAAGAAAGTGTAAACTTTGGGATTGAGATATAGCAGATTCATCAGTGGAGTAAATCTCTCATTCCTCAATTCTTCAACCTACCGAAAGTTAACTTTTCGGACTTACTCCCATCCGAATTTCCGAACAAAAAGATGCCTGTTGGGTACCGTTAGCTTGCTTAACAACGCTAGTCCGCAGCCGCAGATTGGGCATGAGATACCACAGCCTTTCTTCCGCGCGGACAGTATCTGATTCTGTAATCAATGTCAGCACATCGTCATCGCCCATCACGTAGCGGCTGTTTCCCTTCTCTTGCAACACTTGACCTTCCCTGGGATTGTCGGGATTGGGGACGATCGCTAATATTGTAGAACCAACTTGTTTAGCTTGGTTGCGTTCGGGAATACCGTCCCAAGAAATCCGAACGCCCTTTAGCCCAGTTGAGTCCGGGTTAATCGAGTGCTGTTGGCAAAGTTTGACAACTGCTGCATCGCTAGCTGTCAGCATTTCTATTTTGAGGTCAGATTTACCTGCTTGCAATTCCCCAGAATTGAGATTGTGTACGGTGCGCTGAGAAAACCATTTACCTGCACTTAACTCAAAAAACTCGATAACATCCATAAAATTTGTCTCTAAACTTAAATACTTCTTTATTTGCGATCGCCACGGGCGTACTATAAACTCAGAAACCCGGTTTTTGCCTGCGTACCTAGCGGTTAAACCAATGATTTTAGCCGATCGACCAGGTTTAAGAGTGCTAGTGCCACTCTATATTTTAAAGGAATAGGGCGCGCCTGCAAAACTTTCCGGGATTTGGGCCAAGCAGATTGCAGGTGCGGTTGAGGTACGAAACCCCACCGGGCGACAGCAGCCTCGTTCACAGAAAATTAGATTCGGCATCGTATTTAGCTAAAAAAGTCTTGTTCGCACATCAAATAGGATGACGGTAGCTCAAAAAATTGAGCTTTGAGAGTGTTAGCCGATCGACAATCATCGTTCCCAGACCAGCTATATTAAGAAAAATAACGATATATATCAGGTTTTGTCGATCGGTAGATTTGGCGCAGCAGAGTTAAATTTTCACGAGTGGCGGTTGATAGTAATGGCACTCATTGAAAACTCTCAAAGCAGACACGGACTCAAAAACCAGCGATTCATCGAACCATCAGCCTCATCGAGGGCAGCATCCCGGTAGCAAATAGCCTTCAAATATGTCATCCTAAATAAACGAGAAAAGATTCTCAATCGAGTTTCCAGCAAGGTGCAGCTAGCGATCGTATACATTAAAAAAAAGACATCAGCAAATTTATGAGCGAGTTTACAGAAGGGCTGGACAAAATGCAGCCAGCAGAACAGACACACTGTCAGGAAATTAGGCCAAATCAGCTAGCAGCGACTTCAGACTCAGAAAAATTATACAGCTTACTAACAGATTACAAATTTATTGAAGCCAAGCTGTCAGCATCAGGAGTACAAGCCCTAATAGAAGATTACGATTTAGCAATAAATCCCGATATCACAGACCAAAAAGCCGACAAACTCAAATTAATCCAAGAAGCAATCCGACTTTCTGCCCACATTCTCGCCAAAGACAAAACCCAACTAGCCACGCAACTAATTGCCCGCTTAATGCGCTTTGAAACCCCCGAAATTCAAACACTGCTAACCCAAGCAAAACAGCAGAAAACCCCCTGGCTGCGACCCCTAACGCCCAGCTTTACCCCTCCGGGCGGAAGATTGCTGCGTACCCTCACCGGACATACAGACTGGGTACAAGCTGTAGCTGTTACCCCCGATGGCAAGCGGGCAATTTCTGCATCCTCCGACCACACTCTCAAAGTTTGGCACTTAGAAACAGGCGAAGAACTTGCCACCCTCAAAGGTCATCTTACCTACGTCAATGCTGTAGCTGTCACCCCAGACGGCACTAAAGTAATTTCCGGTTCTTGGGACAACACTATTAAAATTTGGGATTTAGCAACAGGAACAGAAATATTAACATTAGCAGGCGATACTTTTGCAGTAGAAGCGGTAGCAGTAACTCCCGATGGCAAGCGAATAATTTCCGGTTCCTGGGATGGCAGCATACAAGTTTGGGATTTGTCAACAGGGACAGTGATTTTCAACCTAAAAAGTCACAGCAGTTTTGTCCAGTCCGTAGCAGTAACTCCCGATAGCAAACAGTTAATTTCCGGTTCGGGAGACAACAGCATTAAAGTCTGGAATTTAGAAACAGGAAAAGAACTTTTCACCCTCACCGGACATACAGATTGGGTAAAATCAGTAACAGTAACTCCCGACGGCAAACAAATAATTTCCGGCAGTTATGACAGCACAATCAAAGTTTGGAGTTTGTCAGAAAAAAAGGAACTTTTTACATTAGGAGAACACAGCAGCTTCGTCCAAGATTTAGCAGTCACTCCCGATGGAAAACAAGTAATTTCGGCAGCCGGCGACAAAACGCTGAAAGTTTGGAATCTAGAAACAAAAGCAGAACTTTTTACTTTTACCAATCACATCGCGCCCGTGAATGCTGTCGCAGTTACCCCCGACGGGAAGCGGATAGTTTCTGGTTCATCTGACAAAACCCTCAAAGTTTGGCACTTAGAAACAGGCAAAGAAAATTTATCACCTGCAAGTCACGATGACTGGGTAAATGCTGTAGCAGTGACGGCGGACGGTACTAAAGCGATTTCCGGTTCAGGAGACAACAGGATTAAAGTCTGGAATCTCAAAAACGGGCAAGAAATTTTTACTATTGGGGGACATCAAGATTGGGTAAAAGCGATCGCAATCACAGCAGATAGCCAGCGAATAATTTCGGGTTCCGGCGACAAAACCGTGAAACTTTGGGATATAGAAACCGGAACCGAAATCTTGACTTTCAGGGGCCATACAGACTGGGTAAATTCTGTAACTGTTACCCCTGACGGAACGATGGCAATTTCTGGTTCGGGAGACAAAACTATTAAAGTTTGGAGTTTAGAAACAGGAGACGAACTTTTTACATTTTCAGGTCATACTGACGGGATAAAAGCTGTTGCAGTTACTCCCGACGGAAAACGGGTAATTTCGGCCGCCGGCGACAAAACTTTGAAAGTTTGGAGTTTGGGGAAAGAAAAGAATATTTTTCAAAATATGTGGAATTTAGCCGTCAAAAATCAACTTTTTACTCTCAAAGGTCATGAGAGTTTTGTGAATGCTGTGGCAGTTACAACGGATGGCAAATGGGTGATTTCGGGCGGGCGGGAACCAAATCTGAAAGTTTGGAATTTGTCAAGTAGAAAAGAAGCTTTTACTTTGGTAGGTCATGCTGATGCAATCACAGCTTTGGCGACTGTGGGAAATAGGGTGATTTCGGTTTCCGATGACAATACTCTGAAAGTTTGGGATTTGTTGAGTCGAAAAATAGTTGCTAGTTTCAGGGGAGATAGTGCTTTGAAAGCTTGCGCTATTGCACCGGATGGGGTGACAATTGTGGCGGCGGAAGCTTCGGGACAAGTGCATTTTTTGAAGTTGGAAGAGGGAGAAATAGCGCTGTAAAACTATCTTTTCTGGGTGAATAGAATGAAGCTGTTGGCGAAGGCATGAGGGGCTTGATCCCTCATACTTCCAAGCATGAGTAATGAGAATAATTGTGTATAGCTTTTCTCAGGCAGATGAGGTATCGTACAACCGACTCACTCATAACAGGAAAATATAGTGCGTACAAACCATTCGCACAAAAGCATCACAGCTTTTTAAATTAGGAGAATTTAAAAAATTACGTCCAAACAAAAATCGAAACACCCGTTTAACCACGGCAAACCTTTTACACAGGTAACAAAAGCGCCTGAGCAAGTCTTCGACTTGCAACCAAATTCCCTCTACTGGACCTTCTTCTCCTTGCATAAGTAGCAAATCGCTCGCTCTCTGATTGACCAACATTTTCGCTCTTTACCCCCATTTTCTGACTCTCAAAATTCTTTCACTTCTTCTCCCCTATGATAGCTAGCACCGTCCCAAACCAACAGAAGTTCCTGCTCCGGATGGTAAAGGGCTTGAATCTCGCGTAAAAACTTCACAGTGTTCTCCCCGTTTCCCGTAGCATAAGGGCTAACAATAAAGTTTTTAATGACTAGATTTAAAGCTCCATGCCGGAGTTTGCCTGTCGGGCGTCATTTTCTACAGCTACAACTTCTCTATTTTTTCCGTCCCCCCACAGATAGCTACAAATATCATCACCAGGCGAGATGACATTCGTCTTCTTTATACACAGCAAGCTTTCCCGATTTTAGATCCGGTTTGAATTCTTCTAACATTTCCGCAATTTCTTCGGTGCTTTTTTTGACTGCTTCTGGATTTTTTCGCGGAGTTCTCTTTGTTAGTTTTTTGCCAGGTTAAATGACTTTCATTTAAAATTTGATAGTAACTCTGCCGAGACTTAAATACCACATCATAAGTCTCCATAATGTGTCTTTACTACTTCGGAAATATTTCCGATTTCTGGAGTTTCAAAAAGCTCATGCCATTTTTTATTTCGCCTTTTTCGGCTTCACTCAAGTAACTTTTAGACCCCTTGTCTCCCAGCTTGAGCGCCCCAAATTCTTGATTTTTATAGAGTATTTGGCTGCCAGCAATAAAACTGTTTGATACTTGTAAGCTGCCTTGATTTTTTTGACAATAGAATCCCTCTATTCTTAGTCTAACTACTTCGCATTTTTGCCATTCCGTGACATTTTTGGTGCTATTAATAAAGTCTTTTAAATCCTTGAATTCTTCTGCTAGACTATCTAATTCATACTAAATCACCTGATGTTGCCTCCCACTTTGTACACTGAAAATTTAATTTTCTCATACCCAGCCTGAGTTGTCAAACTGACCGAGACGCGCTACATCTATCCCAGATTCGCCCGATTTGTCACTCCTTGAGAATTTAGGATCAAAACTTAAAACTATTCTCCGTTCTATCAAAGCGAGAACTTATCAATAATTAGGGAAGGCGATAGAGCTTGCATTCAATGAAGTGGACGATCTCGATCTTTTGAATTGGTGTACCCACTGCTGTTATTGTACCTCATCTCCCTGAAAAAGGCTATACACTATTGTAATTGAAAAACAACCTCAGCTAAAAATTGCCAAAAATATAAAGAAACGTAAACTTTTTGACGGCACAGGTTGTTTACAGAGCAAAAAAGCTTATAATTGGGAAGCAATAAATTTCATAAAATAAATAAAAATCTTATGGCAAAAACAAAAAAAAACTAAACAGGTTTAAATTAGCTCTAACATGGAAAGGTTTGGTTATTCCATTAATTTCGACTCGAATTGTCTTCTGTTGCGTGTTTGGAATACTAATTTCTGTTGCAGACTCCCTTTTTGGGCTACCTGTAAATCCACCAATTTTGGGTACTATTATTCCCAGTGTTGTTTTGGGTTTATTATTGGTATTTCGTACCAACACCGCTTACGATCGCTATTGGGAGGGTCGCAGACTCTGGACAAGTATAGGTACGGCTGCTCTTAATGTAGTTAGGCAAATCTGGACGAGTGTGGCAGAAATTGAAAATGAGGAGCGAGCTAAAAAATACTCTGTAATCCCACTATTGATTGCTTTTGCAGCAGTTACCAAACTGTACCTGAGAGCAGAACCTGTAAATGCTGAGTTAAAAGAATTGATGCCTTCATCTGAGTATTCTCAGCTAAAAACAGCGAGTAATCCTCGGCTAGAAATTACCTGATGCGTTGCAGATTATATTCAGCAGCAGATTGTTGACCGTGAAATCCTGCTACCCCAGCAGGCACCGCCATTGCAGATGTCACTCAATAATCTGGTAGAGAGTTTGATAGATTGTCAGCGCATTTTGACAACACCTATGCCTCTAGCATATGCTATTCATCTCAAGCAACTGTTGCTGCTTTTTGGTTGATTATTGCCGTTTCAATGAGTCGGTCAACATGGTTGGTTGACTGGTTCGATGATTGCTCTAGTTAGTTTTACCCTATTCGGCCTTGAAGAAATTGGCATCAAGATTTAAAATCCGTTTGGTTAGGACGCAAATGACTTGCCTTTGCATACAATTTGTGCAGACAGACGCTGAAGCAAGATATTGAAAGTATGTTCGCGCTGAATTCGGCGCGCTATACTATAATGTTTAGTTGTAAACTTGGATAGAACCATTAACTCATCAATGAAGAATAGTCAATTTTCTCAAAATCAAGTCTCTTGGCAAAAACGCTTACAGTATAACTTCGACAATTTTATGTCGAAGGGAGGCTTTTCAGTATTTCTGGCATTATTGTCAGGCTTTTTTGCTGCTTTTGCTTTAATGACAATTGCACGTTACGTAGTTGAATGGTTTTTTCCCAATAAAAACTTAGAACCTGAATCGGATTTTTTGTGGGACGTATTTGTCCAGCTTATCGGTCTAAGAGACACAGGAGACAACGCCAATTTTGCAACTAAGTTTGTCGGGGTGATCACGATTTTTGTCGGCTTAGTGTTGTTCTCCAGCTTGGTCGCTTTCATTACCCAGGAATTTGAATCTAAACTCCTGGATTTGCGGAAGGGTAAAAGTCCAGTAGTAGAAAAGAACCATACCTTAATTTTGGGATTCAGCGACAGGATTATAGATATTATTCAAGAGTTAGTGTTGGCTAATGAATCAGAAGCCGATGCCGCTATTGTACTCCTGTCTCAACAAAATAAAGAGGAGATAGATGATTTTCTCAGGAATAATCTAGGCCCTCTCAAAACCACGCGAGTAGTTACCCGCAATGGCTCAATCACCAATTTACATGACCTGGATAAAGTGGGAATCAAAGTCGCTAAGTCTGTGATTATTTTAAATGAGTCCAAAATCTCAGATTCCCAGGACTTCAAAACTTTATCTGATGCGCGAGTCCTCAAAGGAATCCTGGCAGTTGTGGCAGCGTTGGACGAAGACAAGTTGCCGCCAATCGTCGTAGAATTACACTCTGAACAATATCGCCAACTCGCTGAAAACTTTATTCCCGGAGCCGTTACCACTCTTAATGAGGCGGATATTTTGGCTCGGATATTAGTTCAGACCTCACGGAGTGCAGGACTAGCCACAGTATATCTAAACTTGGTAGGTTTTGCAGGGAACGAATTCTATTTCTATCGCCCTCTAGACGGCTGGCAGAGTCTAACCTTCGGCCAATTGCCATTTCATTTCAAGAATGGGATGCCACTAGGAGTGCGTCAGGCAGATGGCACTCTGACACTAGGAGCAAACTCATCTTACAAGCTAGCTGATTCAGATGAAGTTATCATTCTTGCAGAAGATGACTCAACCATCAAGTTTTATCCAGAATCGGTAGTGCAGCCTAATGCTAAAGGTTATGCTGATCACAAGCAAACCCTAGAGCGAAAAATTGAAAAGCATCTGATTATTGGCTGGAACAGCAAAGCGCCGATCGCCCTCAGAGAGTATGCAAAATTTATGGTTAATGATTCACAGGTTAATCTAGCAGTACAGGATTTAACCTCCCAGATGCAAGCTGAATTTGACAAGATTACCAAAGATTACCCGCATATCAAGATGGAAGCTCTGGAAGTCAATATAGATTCAATTAAACAACTAAAGAGACTAAAACTCCCTCAATATAACAGTATTTCAATCTTGGCAGGGAGCGGGGCAAATGCTGAGGAAATTGATGCGAAAACCCTCACCATTTTGTTAGAAATTCGGCAAATTTTCAGAGACTATGCGGCTGAAACTGGAAACCCAGTAACCACAGAGTTGATTGCAGAGATCATTGATTCAGAAGAGACTGACTTAGTAATCAAAGCTGGCGTTAAAGACTTTCTCCTCACCAATCAATTTGTGTCTAAGATTTTAGCCCAGGTATCCCAGGAACCTGATGTGATATCAATCTATCGCGATTTGTTCTCGGCGGAGGGGAGCGAACTTTATATCAAGCCAATATCGCTTTACTTCCCAGCGGAACAAATTGGCAAGCTGACCTTCGCTGACTGCGTACTCGCTGCACAAAAGCGTGACGAATTGTGTATTGGCGTAAAAATTAGCGCCCATGCCAAAAATAAAGACAAAAACTTTGGTATCGACTTAGTACCGAGTCTAGATAAGCAGCTAAATCTCCATATCAATGATGCACTGATTACTTTAGCTGAAGACGAAACATGACCAATTACTGCGTTTTTTTGAATGTCAAGTAGATGAAAAGCTGTCTATATCGAGCTTTTGATCTGCTTGTCACCCCGTGAACAGGTACGGTAGAACCAAACCTGTTCACGAGGTGACAAGGTTGTCAAAACGTCAGCAGGGCGGACATCGCCCCTGACAGGTGCAGGTTTTTTACGACGGGGTAGTATAAAGTCAATTAAACCAGGCGACAATAAGGGTGATGAGTACGAAACACGGGGTTGGGGGGAAACCTAAATGCTGAAAAATAAGCATCTCAAAGATTGGTCATGTATTGTATCCAAACAAATGCCTCACCTGTCCATACCTCAAGCGATTGGGTTAGCAACAGGCGAGTTTTGGTGTAGTGATGACCAAATCTAGCAGCTTGACCCAAGTTTCGCACTCTCTGGCTCAGATCAACGGAGAAAAGCCGAATACAGTTCGTCAGCGATTAAAAGAATGGTATCAAGAAGCCAAGGCCAAAAAAGGAAAAAAGCGTCGTGAGGCAGTGATGTGAGTAGTTGTTTTGCTCCATTACTCTTGTGGGTTCTGAGTTTACTACCGACAAATGTTGAGGACATTGCCTTGGCATTGGATGCCACTAGCATCGGGGATAAATTTACAGTTCTGTCGATGAACATCTTATTGGGTGGGTCGGGAATTCCCGTAGCGGGCGTGTATTGTTAAAGCCACAGAGCCTGGAAGTTGGAAACCCCATTGGCAAAAACTGATTTCTCAAGTTCAAGGCGTGATTCCGGCAAACTTTAGGGTGATAGTTGTGGCTGACCGAGGATTGTATGCTGATTGGCTTGATCAATTAATTGAAAGTGTGGGCTGGCATCCATTTCTACGTATTAACCATCAAGGAACTTATCGTCTGCCATCTTCCCAGACATGGCAGCCACTGGCACATCTGGTTCGTCAAGGTGGACAATCATGGTCTGCCTAAGTCCTGTGCTTTAAAACTAATCCTCTTGATTGTACACTCCTAGCTCATTGGGATGTAGGCTACAAAGACCCGTGGTTGATTCTGACAGACCTCAAACCAGAGGACGCAAACGTTCTCGCTCTATGGGTTACGTTCTTGTACCGAATGTGTTTACCGCGATCTCAAATCTGATGGCTGGCAATGGCATAATACCCGTTTACTTGATCCACAACGAGCCGAACGAATGTGGTTAGTGCTGGCTGTTGCCACGCAAGTGGATGGTGATACTTGGTGGCACTCACGAAAATCAATCATCTACCTCCAATCTTGAACAACTTCCCCCTGGACACATGGCGTTAAACCAGCCGATGGGCCTCAAAAAAGAGCGTCATTTGTCTTGTTTTCTTCTCGGCTTTGTGACTTTGATGGCTAATCTACTCAACAATCGAACCATTCATCTTGAGCGTTGGAGCTCCTTCCCTCACACTCCTGTAGATGCCTTCTATACTTGTAACTCCTCCTAGTTGTAAACAACTGCAACCTGTCAGGGACATCGCCCGCCCTACCAAACTAATGCCTCTGCAATTTCACCCCACGTATAGAATAATCCAAAAGCTCGATCGGGTGCATCAAAGTAACAGATTTCCCTTGCAACTCCAAATGCTTCTTAATTTGCAAAGAACAACCAGGATTAGAAGAAGCAATCAACTCCGCCCCAGTATTCAGCAAATTATCCACCTTCTGCACTCCCAATTCATCAGCCACCTCCGGCTGAAGCATATTGTAAACCCCCGCACTCCCGCAGCACAAAGCAGCATCCAAAGGCTCTTTTAACTTCACACCAGGGATTTGTTGCAACAACTGACGCGGCTGCAAACTAATCTTTTGTCCGTGCAACAAATGACAAGCATCCTGATAAACAATTGTCAAATCTCCCTCAACCAAAGGATTGAGTTTCGCCGTAATTCCCGCACTTGCCAAAAACTCTTGCACGTCCTTCACATTAGCAGCAAACTTCTCAGCTTTCTCCCGATATTCCGGGTCATCTGCTAAAATGTGACCGTATTCTTTCAAAGTGTGGCCGCAACCAGCAGCGTTGATAATTACAAAATCAACACCAGTATTTTCAAAGCTATCAATCATTTGTCTCGCCAAAGCTTTCGCCTGTTGGGCTTGTCCTTGATGTTCCGGTAAAGCAGCGCAGCATCCTTGACTTTTAGGAATCACAACCTCGCAGCCGTTAGCCGTCAAAACACGCACCGTAGCCTCATTAACAGGCGAGAACAACAACCTCTGCACACAGCCTAAAATCACGCCGACGCGATAGCGTTTCTCCCCTTGTGCGGGAATAACTTCAGGCAAATTATCCCGAAAAGAATCAACTGTTACCTCTGGCAAAATTGATTCCATCGCCGCCAAACGGGGAAATACTTTTTTCAGCAAACCTGTTTTGCGGACAAGTTTTGGCAGTCCTAATTTTTGATAAATAAACAGCGGTACAAGCAAAGGCCGCAATCTGTGAGGATAAGGGAAGAGATTGAAAATCAGAGTGCGAATTACATTATCGGAAAAAGTGCGTTTTTGATTTCGGGTAACTTGGTGGCGAGTTGCGGAAATTAATTTGTCGTATTGAACTCCCGACGGACAAGCTGTGACGCAGGCCAAACAACCCAAACAAGTATCAAAATGCTGCGATGTTGCTTCGTTTAAAGGTGCCTCACCTTCGTTAATTGCATCCATTAAGTAAATGCGGCCTCTGGGGGAATCCATTTCTTTGCCGAGTACACGATAACTCGGACAAGTTGATAAGCAAAAGCCGCAGTGTACGCAAGTATCAATTAATTTGGGATCGGGCGGGTTGTTGGTGTCGAAACCTGGGATTTCGATGGTTTGCAAGTGAGGATTTTGGGCTAAAAAATTGCTTTCTTTAGCTGGCTTTAAATCGTCACTGGGAATTTGAGATTTTTCTGAAGTTTGCATAGTTGAAGGAAGAAGTTCGGCAGCGGATTATTTAACGGATTTAACGGATGAAATTTAGTCAAGGGAACACACACTCTTCTCTTCTCTTTTCTTCCTTCGCGCTCTTTGCGCCTTCGCGGTTCGTTAAAAAAAGAATCTGATTCACACTAGAAAACGATCGCAATTCAAGATATTTTCCGGGTCAAACTCTTGTTTGATGCGGCGCATTAGATCGATCGCACTTCCAGTATAGCCCCAAACATCTAACTCTTGCTTGATGTCAGCAGGCGCTACCAAAACAGTCAGAAAACCGCCTTTAGCTTCGCACCCCCTGCGTACCTGCAACAGCGTATCCGCAGTCGCAGCCTCAAACCGCAAAACCCCCAAACCGCTGCCGGCATGAATCAAAGCATCTTGTACCGGCAATTCGTTAATTGCCTTAACAGCTTCCGACGGTCTAATTCCTATTTTGCAAATAATTGCCGAATTTGTGCTAGAATCCCATACTGTTTCTGGTAATCTCTCCCATAACTGATGCTCATCATTCTCGCCGCAGTTAGTACCTTGCAAACCCAACTTTTCGGCAACTTCCAGCAAGCGCCCAGATTGTTGTTTAACGCTTTCGGCTATGCTTTGAAACCTCACCACTAATCCCGAACCTTTACCTAAACTCAGTTTTTCTACTAATTGCGGTGACAGCAAATCAACGGCAGTCGGTGTCAGGGCAGAAGATAATAGGATTTGAGTGGCTTCAGCTAAAGCATTAGTTTCTCCTGTCAGTATGACAGTTCCCGATGATTCTGGTAGCGGATAAACTCGGAAAGTTACTTGACTGATGATGCCTAATGTGCCGTAAGCACCGGTAAACAGTTTCATCAAGTCGTAACCGGCGACATTTTTCACAACTCGACCTCCGGCTACAGCAATTTTACCGTCCGATCGCACAAACGTCATTCCCAACAGCAAATCGCGCACGCCCCGATAGCGGTGGCGCAGGGAACCCGAATCAGCCGTAGCGATAATGCCGCCCAAAGTTGCCTGTTGTGAATATGCTGGATCGATCGGCAAAAATTGACCTGCTGTGGCTAAAACTTGTTGCAAATCTGCAAACATCATCCCCGCTTCCGCAGTCACGGTTAAATCGCCCACAGCGTGTTCTACAAGCTTGTTCAGGCGCGCCGTACTGACTGCAATATTAACTCCCTTAACTAAACCACCCCAATCGAGTTTGCTGCCGCTCCCGCAAGGCAAAACAGCCCAGCGATTTTGCCTTGCCCAAGCAATCACCGCGGCGAGTTCTGCTTGAGTATGGGGGTAAACGGTACAGGCGATTGAAGTGCCAGGGGCAACTGCTTTTTCTACCCGTTCTTGCCAAAAAGCCTCTGTATCTTGCTGCTGACAGATGCCAGAAGTGCCGACAATACTTTCTAATTCTTGTGTGCTAATGTAAGTTTCGGTAGAAAAAGATTTCATGAAGGTTATCAAACGCCCGGTAAAAAAATAATTACAACACTGCCTAAAACCATTAAATATTAATACGGGCCCGATATTCAAAACATGAACAAACAAATGTCTCAAAACCGACTTTCTGTAGGAATTACCGGTCTCAACGAAGTGATAGACGGTGGCCTGGTTCCTCAGCGCTCTTATCTGGTACGCGGCGGCCCCGGTACTGGCAAAACTACTCTGGGCTTTCACTTTTTGGCGGCAGGTATTGCTCTGGGAGAAACGCCCCTATTCATTACTTTAGGAGAACCGGAAGCGCAATTGCGCGCCAATGCCGAAAGTCTCGGTTTTGACATGGAGGCGATGGCGTTCCTGGATTTGAGCCCTTCTTCAGAATTCTTTACCGAAGTTCAAACCTATGACATTTTCTCGCCGTCGGAAGTTGAGCGAGAACCGACTACACAAAAGATTATCGAGCGAGTCAAAGCTGTCAAGCCGCAACGGGTGTTTTTGGATGCAATCACCCAATTTCGCTACTTAGCTGCGGATGAGTTTCAGTTTCGCAAGCAAGTTCTGTCTTTTCTGCGGTTTTTGGTGGAAGGGGGGGCGACGGTTGTTTTCACTTCAGAAGGCACATTAAATGCTCCCGATGACGATTTGCAATTCATCAGCGACGGAGTAATTTATTTGGAATTGCGGCCGGAAGGGCGCAGTCTCTCTGTCACCAAGCTGCGCGGTTCTAATTTCCGCGACGGCCGCCATTCGCTGCGCCTGACTGAGGCGGGGATGGAGGTGTTTCCGCGGCTGCTTCCAGACAACTACCAACAGGATTTTGTGGCGGAACCGATTTCTTCTGGGGTTCCTGAAATGGATGAACTGCTGCACGGGGGACTGGAACGGGGGACTGTGACGGTGATTACTGGGCCTAGCGGCGTGGGTAAGACGACGGTGGGGATTCAGTTTATGAAGGAGGCGGCGGGAAGGGGGGAGCGATCGGTAGTTTACATCTTTGAGGAGTCGATTTCTACTTTGCTGCGCCGCTGCGAATCAGTTAACATCCCGGTTGGGGCGATGATGGCGCAAGGAAGTCTTTCGGTGATACCTGTGGAACCTTTGCTGTATTCGCCGGATCAGTTTGCGAATATGGTACGCCAAGAAGTGGAGCAGGAAAAGACGCGGATTGTGATGATTGACAGTATTTCAGGCTATCAGCTTTCGATGCGGGGGCAAGATTTGGTGAACAATTTGTACGCTTTGTGCAAGTATCTCAAGAATATGGGAGTTACGGTGATCTTGATTAATGGGGTAGAAACCATTAGCGGAGATTTTCGGCTGACCGAGCTCGGGATTAGCTATTTGGCGGATAATCTGATGTTTATTCGCTATCTGGAACGCCAATTGCATAATAGAACAGAAATCCGCAAGGCGATCGGCGTAATTAAAAAACGTGTCAGCAATTTCGAGAAAACTATGCGAGAACTCGATATCACTCGCTACGGCATCAAAGTCAGCAAACCGATACGGGGGCTGCGCGGCATTTTGGGTTCCGCACCGGTGTGGATTGAGGGGGAACCGGATGAAGATTGAATCGGGGTTCTCAGTGCTATTTTTGGCGGAGTGCAGCTAATGAAAGCAGTTGTCGATCTAATTAGTAGGGTGCGCACCGCGCACCTCAGCAATAGCAGTAGTCCGCGCACCGCACCAGCAGCATAAGTCCTGGAAAAGTTAAATCTCTTGGTAAAATTGTGTATTTTCCGACTTCTAATAGCTCGCCGAAAAGTAAGCTAAACCGTATTCACAGGACGCTGATAGATGACTGAAAACTCAATAATTTTAGCCGTAGACCGGAATCAGCGAAATTTGGAACTCCTAGCCCAATTCCTCAATAAAGAAGGATACCAGACGATCGCGGCTTCTAGCTTTGAAGAGGTGGCACAGGCGATCGGCGAACCTGCTAGAATCGGGATGGCTTTAGTAGATATTTCTGGTTTCGATCGCCGGATTTGGGACTGCTGCGAACAACTGCGAAATCACCAAATCCCTTTTATGATACTTTCGCCCAAACAAAGCGCGGCGATTCAGCACGAAAGCCTCTCCCGCGGAGCTCGGAGTATGTTGGTAAAACCTTTGATCGTTAGAGATTTGCTGTCCATTGTTCACAGCTTGCTAGGAGAACCTGCGTGAGTCAAATTTTATTGCTTGTCGAACAGAAAGAAAATCGCCGCTTATTATTAGAATGGCTGGCAGTTTACTATGAAGTATTGCTGCCCAACTCCACCGAAAATATAGATGAGCTTTTACCATTAAATCAATCTTTTGACCTGGGGATAGTTGACGGTCTTGCCCTGAAACGGCACTGGCAATGGATCGCAGAAAAAAAACAGGCAGAAGGCCCGGTGTGTTTACCTTTTCTGTTGATTACATCCCGATCGGATGTCGGGATGGCAACGCAATTTATTTGGCAAACTATTGACGATTTAATTATTGCTCCGATCGAGAAGATAGAATTGCAAGCGCGGGTGGAGATTTTGCTGCGATCGCGCCAGTTGTCTTTAACTCTCAAATTGTCTCACGACCAACTCGATCGCAGTCTGCAAACAGCCAAAGAACTCAACGAGATAAAAACTTCTTTGCTGTACATGATTGCCCACGACGTTCGCAATCCTTTGAACTTCATCATCGGCACTACACAAGTTCTTACCCAGTACAAATCGAAATTATCAGATGAGAAAACACAAGAACTGCTAGACAAAACTCAAGCAGCAGCCAAAGGCATCGATCAGTTATTAGATGATGTTCTAATGCTCGGCCGAGTTGAGTCGGGAAAAATCGCGTTTTGCTTGCTACCGCTAGACTTAGCAAAGTTTTGTAATGAGTTGGTAGCGGAATTTCAGAGCAGCCTGAAGTTGAAACCTCAAACTGCTCCTGTGACGCTGATTTTTGTGAATCACAGTCAATCGGCGATGGCGTGTTTGGAGGCAAGCTTGCTGCGGCGCATTCTGAGCAATTTGCTGTCAAATGCTATTAAGTATTCTCTCCCAAATACCCAAGTAGTTTTTGAATTAAAAGTTACTGAAACTGAGGTTATTTTTTCCGTACAGGATGCCGGAATTGGCATACCTTTAGCAGACCAAGAACGGCTGTTTGATTCGTTTTACCGGGCGAAAAATGTGGGTGGAATTCCCGGTACTGGACTGGGGCTGAGCATTGTTAAAAAATGCGTGGACTTGCACGGCGGCGAAATTACGTTGAGCAGTGAAGAAGGTGTCGGGAGTACGTTTACGGTAACGCTGCCGATCGCCAAACTTGAAGAAGAGCAACTGTCGCCTGTAACGCCTTAAACTAGATGCAGGCATTATCTTGGAATATTCAGTATGGAACTCGCAGATGTAATGGCACTCGTCCATCCGGCGATCGCAGTGGCGGTAGTTTTCCCGATTATTGGTACTGTGGTGAATGCAGCGTGGCAAACTCGCCAGCGCAGGCTGCAAGTCGCTGACGGTGGTAAAAGCAAAATTCCGCCGGTGGTTGGCCCGGAGCATTTGAAGTTGGGCCAGTTGCTGACTGGGGCGATCGTCGGAATTACGTTAATTGCTCTGGCTTACTCTATTTATTTTAAAAGTATTTTGGAAAAAAATCTGTGGG
>Ga0105047_10004823_pt1 | contig 23355 bp, 16 predicted proteins | sample MAT04_FD_78384 | JGI IMG/M metagenome (GOLD analysis project Ga0105047, IMG submission 78384) | Freshwater microbial communities from Lake Fryxell liftoff mats and glacier meltwater in Antarctica - MAT-04 (megahit assembly) | ecosystem: Environmental > Aquatic > Freshwater > Ice > Liftoff... | reverse complement strand
TCGCTGGCGGCACGACTTGCCGGCCGGCGGGGCGGGCGGGGCAGCGGTCATTTTCTCCAACGAGTTGCTGGATGCGTTCCCGGTGCATCGGGTGGGCTGGGACGCCCTGGCCAAGTGCTGGTTCGAGTGGGGAGTGGAGATGAGCGGCAGCGGCTTGGGCTGGACGCGGCTGGCGCTGGCAGAATCAATGGTGTCGCAAGTGCCGCGCTCGCTCGCCGCCGGCACGGACTGGGGGGATGCGGAACTCGCAGCGCTCCTCGACGCACTGCCGGATGGCTTCACCCTCGAGTTGAACCTCGCGGCGGAGGCGTGGTGGTCGCGGGCGGCGCAGGCGCTGTCTCAGGGTTGGCTGGTGACGTTGGATTATGGCTTCGCTGCGGGGGAGGTAGTTCGACCGGAGCGCACGCAGGGAACCTTGCGCGCCTACCGCGGGCACACCGTCAGCGAAGCACTCCTGGCGTCGCCCGGGGCGCAGGATCTGACCGCCCACGTGAATTTCCCTGCGCTGCAAGCCGCCGGGGAAGCCGCGGGGCTGCGCACGATTGAGCTGTGTCGGCAGGAGCAATTTCTCACCCGCATCACGGCGGAACTGCCGTGCGCGTGGACTCCCGAGCGCACCCGCCAGTTGCGGACGCTGGTGCATCCGGCGCATTTGGGGCGGGCGTTCCGTGTGCTGGTGCAGGCGCGGAACGGAGCACCGCCCGGCGGTCCAAATGGGCCCGCAGTCCCGGGTGCAATGACGGCTCCCCGCTGAGGTCCAATCGGCCAGTTCCACACCCAGTCAAGCGCCTCGCAGAGAGCCTGATTCTACCCTGGCGGAGCGGGCGCGAGACCGGCCTCGCGTTGACCAAGCGCCCGGAGGCGACCGCGGGCAGGCTGCCATCTCTGCCGCACAAACCGGCCGGTGACAGACCAAGTCCCACTGCCGCCCCCCGCCGCCCCACTGCGATTTAGTTATGCCGTCCGCGGGGTCTCTTGCTCCTGCTCTTGCTCTTGCCCTTAATCGTAATCTTCTTCGGTGCGCTGCGATTAAGATAAAGAGCAAGCGCAAGAGCAAGAGCAAGCGTCCGGCACCCCGCCCCCCTTCCGGCTAAACTAAACGGCAGTGCCCCCCGCTCAGGGCGCGCCAGAGATTCGGTAGAAGGCGCGGGCCGGTGGTGCGTTGGTATCCGCGTGGAAATTCACCGCCGCCGCGGGGAACACCGCGGTGAGGTTTTCCCACACCGTGTCGGTCGGACCCAGCAACTCGGTGGTGCGTTGCACCTGGTAGGTGGAAGCACCGCCCACCCAGCGCAGGCCGAGGGCTTCTGGTGTCTGGCTGAGGACAGTGATTGTCAACGGCTGAGCAAGCTGCTTCGCCGGCGCGGCGACCGCGAGGAAGAATTCCTGGATGACGGTGTCGGCGGTGGTGCCGCCAGCGGGGATGGCGCGAAGGATGACCCGGTGGCCGGTGGCATTGGTCGGCACCGCCCAGGCAACCGCGTTGGTGATGTTAGGCTCGCTGCCTTCCTGAATGATGACGAGGCCGGGCGGGCCGTCGTCCACCACTAGCGAGAAGCGGTTGGTCGGCGCGAGCAGGAAGGGCACATAACGATAGCCTTCGCCCTCATAGGCGGTGTTTTCCGGCGAGGTAAGGAAGCGGTAGTGGCTGCGGGTGAACTGCGGCGGCTGGTTCGGGCCAACCACGGTGACGGTGAAACTCTGTTCGCCGAATTGTGGGCGGACGAGCGAATTGGCGTCTTGGCGCGGGGGCCGGGAGGAGGGTCCATTGGCGGCCATGTGCATCTTGTGAACCAACAGGACTGTCATCCGTTTCCCCGTCCGGCACGGGACCCGGCGGGCGGAGGCTCTCATCGGCATCATAGACCTCGGGGAAATAGGTCGATTGCCAGCCGGCGGTGGCGACCCGTTGCGGAGCCGAGACGATGATAGGCGCATTGAGTCCGTAACCTTCCGTGGGGATGACTCGCTGGACCTCCGCCGGCGTGGAAGGCAAGCCATTAGTACCCATCGCCAGCACGGTGACAAGGTAAGGCCGACCGTTAAGCAACCCGGTGATCTTGCCCTGGTTCTCGTTGGCGGCGAAGGCCCGCTGCGATTCAAACTCATTGGGCAAGGAACCTTTCGTATAACGGACAACATAGCCGCCGATGCCCGCGCTCGGGCTGGGCTGCCATTGGATTGTGAAGCCGCCGACCTCGCCGCGCGTCGCGAAGGTCGGCACCGGCCGCGGCCCGTTGAGGCCATAGATGGTGACCTTCTGCTGGGAGAAAGCCTCGACCTCCAGACTGTTCGGGCCGTCCACGCTTACTACAAGGGTGTAATTGCCCGCCGGAATATTCAGGTCGGGCGTCTGGAAGTAGCGCAGAAAAGTGCCGTTCTGTGTGGGGAAGGAATCCACCAGATAAACTGGGCCGGTCTTGATGCGCTTGGTGGCATCCGCCGGGTCGCTGGCCGTCTGCGCGAGCAGGAAGCGCGTGGTGTGTGTCCCCGGGCCAATCGCGGTCGTGAAATTGACTCCGTATTCAATCGGCTGCTCCGAGGGGTTGACGCGGTTGACCTGGGCGACCGGCGTGGGGTTCTGCCGCAGCAATTCCACCGCGTAGTTCCCCAGCCCGTTGGTGTGCTGGATTTGGACTTGGTAGCTACCCGCCTGGGGATGGGGGATGCCAATGATGGCCTCGCGACGGGAGCCGTCTATGAGGCAGTAGGCTCCGGCCCAAGAGTCTATGGCGAGCAGCCGGGAGTAGTTGGTTGACATCTCATCACTGACACAATTCAGAGCCGGATAGTCCGAGTATTAAACGGTCATGAAAACCAGCGGGTTGCCGGGGTTCTCCCACGTCAGGCGGAACATCACGCTCTCTTCGCCGGCAGGGAGCACAAAAGGCAGCGGCGGCGGGTCGTCATCCATGCGTTGCGGGATGCCGGAGGCCTGGATGCTGCAGCCTTGCTTGCCGGTGGACCATTTGTCCAGACGGGACCAGTTATACATGAAAGAAATGCGGTTGCCGTTCGCCTCGTCCCTAACTCGGTGTTGGAAGGAAAGCTCCCAAGGCTCGACCATGGGGTCTTCGATGGAGCGATTTCAAGAGAAACTGCCGCCTCCAAATTTGAACCCGATCCGGGCGCTGACGGCGGGGATGCGGGGCGTGCAGACGGCCGGTAAACACGGACCATCCCAGCAACGCTTGCACGCGCGCCGCGGATTGTTCCACTTGGGGCACCACCAATGAACACACCCGCCCGGCAGGCCGGTGTCAGATTCCTGCCAGTTTTGACAGCGACGGCACTTTGAACGGCCGGGCATGAACGGGCAAAAACTTTCCTTCTGGCATGAATGCACCGACCGCATGAGGCGGACGGAGCTCCGGCCTCCGGCACGGCGCGTTGGTAGCTCGGCCTGGGTTCACGCAGAGCCGGAGGCCGGCGCTCCAAACAGGCCGACGGTCGCGTCACCAGGGCTGGCGCAGCCGGAAGAACTGACTCCCGCTCGCCGCCGGCACCGTCACGGTGAGCTTGTCACCGACGGTGATGACGGCATTCGTGACTGACCGCCACGCAGCAGTGCCGTCCAGAGTGGCACTGGCTTCGAGCACTGCGTCCGAGGTGCTCACCGACCATTCGAGGATCACCTCCCTGCCACCGCCTGGTAGCGTGGAGGCAACCGGCGCGAGCGGGGCTTCGATGACGATGACGCCGCTACTCGTCACGGTGGCGCTGGCGCAGCGCGCAATCACCGTCCACGAGTAACTGCCTGGCGCGGCATAGGTGTGAGTGGAGAATTGATTCGTGTTGTGCGGCGAGCCGTCGCCGAAGCTCCAGTCGAAGGTGGCCGGTGCCGTCGTGTTGACCGGGGTCGGCACCACGGCAAAGGCCACGGGCCATGAGGCAGGATAGCTCGGCGGCACGTGCGCCACGGCGGTGAGCGCAATCGGGCCTGGCGCAACACTCACGGTGCCGGTGCCGAGGTTGGAGTCAGTGTAACTGTCATTCGCCGCAAAGGTGAAGGTGTCGGTGCCAACGAAGCCAGGGTCCGCGAAGTAGGTGGCAATACGATTACTGACGCCGACCGAGCCGTGGCTGGGCTGCGTAATGACACGAAAGGTAAGGGCGTTGCCGTTGGCATCGGTGCCCGGCAGTCTCACAGCCACGCTCGCGCCGCTGATGGTGTTAGTGGCAACACTGGTGACGACAGGCGCAGAGTTGACGGTGGGATCGCTGCTGTTGGCGCCATTGTGGCAGTCATGGCAGCCAACCTGCTCGCCGCGCCAGTAAGTCTTAGTCCCATATTTGCTGCTGACCGTGCGAGTGGTTTGCGCCCGGGCGAGGACACTGCCGCGATAGTTGCCACCGTGACAGGCCTGACATTGGGCGCGAGTGGTGTTGCCGTTTTCTATCAAGTCCGGGTGATTGTCCACCATCGTCTGGCCCAGTGGGTGCATTCCATGCGGTCCAGCGGCGACGGTCGTGGCGCTGGCCGTCATTGAGACATGGCAGGCGGTGCATTCGGCGGTTATGCCTGCGTGCCCCTGAATCTTCTGGTTGCGGACGTTGTCGTTCGGATGTGTGGCAGGAAACTCGGCGTGAGTGGAACCGTGGCAGGCGGAACATTGCAAGCCGCCATGGCCGGCGGAGAAACGGTACAGCGAGAGACCCGCCGCGGGAGTGTTGGGCTGCGTGGCGAAGGTCAGATTGGTGGCGACACGGACAGCGCCGTTAGTTTCAAAGCAGGTGGTGAATCGAATCTTGCCGTTATTGCTAGTCGCGGTGCCGGTGTGACAACTCTGGCAGTTAGGCTCCATAAACCAACCCACGCGGCTGCTGGAGCCGACTGCGCTCATGTTGCCGTGGCAGCTCTGGCATTGCATGGCCATGCTGCCGTCGCTCGCAATGGCCCCGCCCATGGCGCCGCGCAGACACTTGGTGGCGGAGCCGGGATGACAGAGATAACAAGCAACGCGATTGACGGCGCTGTCGAGCGGAACGTGCATCACGGGGTCGCTCACGGTCGCATGTTTGCTGTGAATTGAGGCCGTGAGCGGCGGGATGTTGCTGTAGCTGCCGGTGCCCAAAGCCTCGGAGGCATGACAGGTGGCGCACAGTACCGGTTTGCCGTCAGCGACGACGCCACGGTAAAGCCCCTGCGGGTTGAAGCCCCGCGCCGCGAGTGCCGCGTGGTAGAGTCCAGGGTGCTGCGCGAATTGATGTTCGTCATGCAGGCGCACGATGTTCAGGCGAAAATCGCGTTCCTGGAAGCCGTCCCAAACCCAACCCGCGGCCGGTTGAGCATCGGCCTGCGTGCCCGAGGCGTGGCAGGCGCGACAGTCCATCTCGTCCGAGACCGGGAGAACGATGTCGTTCGTGGCGATGGCTTGGTTGGCGGCATTGCGCGCGATAAGACGCATCATCGGATAGGGGTTCTTGCGGTGCGCATCGTCATAGGGTGCGATGGGGATGCCTTCGGCGCGGAACCAGTTCACCCGCGTCGCGACTCCGGCAGCCGGATGATTGGTTTGCTCGAACAACATACCCTGCGGCGTGTTGCTGACGCCCGGCATGGCCCAACCTGCCAAGCCGCCTTCCGGCGCAAGCGCGGCACCGTACAGTGCCGTGGCGTAAGTGTAGTAATTGCCCTTCCCCATGGCGGTGGAATTGAAGGAGCCGTCCGGGTCCGCGACCGCCTGGTAGGTGACAGTGTAGCCCGCGCCATTCGTCACCAACTTGCCCCCCACGATGAGATTGGCCTCGATGGTATTGTACGGCGGCAGAATGCTGAACACGGAGTAGTCGCTGTCCATGCAGTGCATGCCGAGGTTGTTCCAGCCGAGAAGCTGGTTGTTCGCGGCGTGGACGGCGAACGGGACGGCGAAAGTGAGGGCCAGGAGCAGTCGTGTTTTCATTGGTTTTTGTCAGGGGTTGTGTGAATAGAGACGGCTGTAGTCCAAAAGTTACAAGGCAGGATCAGTTCGCGGATCAGCCAGCCGGAAGAAGCAACTTCCGGCGGGGGTCTCGATGGCCACCGGTTGCCAACGCCGACAAGGTGTACCGTGCGCGTCGAGGTGCCCCAATTTCCAAGCCTGAGATCGGAGCATGCACGGGTAATGTTCGGCGACCTCAAGCTTTCATTCGTCGTTAGTGAAGGCGAGGTGCGGTCGCCGGTGGCGTCGAGGACGAGGTTGCCCAGTTCCACGTTGGAGCCGGCGATGGGGCCACTGGTCACGCTCACGAAGGTATAAGAGCCGAGTTGGGCAGAGGCAGTGAAAGTTGCGCCGACACTGATAACCATGGCAATTGGAAGGGTGAATTGCTGCACGATCTTCGCTGGTCACGGCGTGTAAAACAGCCGATAGAACGCTTCTGGCGGCTTGCTGCCAAGATCGGAAAAATCATCCCAAACGTAGATCGAGCCGTCGGCCCACGCCTGCACCGACCAGATCGCCGTCACGCCGGTGAACACCACATTCGTGCCGCGCTCGGCGGAATAGTAATACCACGGCACCCCGGTGAAACTGACCCGCGCGCTGCCCGGCATACTGCCGAGCTCCAGTGCCAGCACTCGGCTGGTGACGTTGGTGATGATTGAAATCGTCGCCGAACCCGAGGCTATGTCACCGTTTCCGTCGCTGAGCGTGTAGGTGAACCCATCTGCGATGCTGTTCAAAGGAACCAAAATCTGGGTGGCGTTGGTGGTGAGGATGAGGCCGTGAGTCGTCGTGGCGCTGACGCCGGTGAAATAGACCGGCTGGCCGTCCGGGTCGTAGTCAAAAGCCACCAAGTCGGCGATGCTAATCGCCAGCGGCGTGTTGGCGAGCTGGAAGAAAGTTCCGCCCAGCGCCACGGGCGGCGCGTTGGGGATGAAGTTCGCGACGAAAGCGCGGTTCGTGGTAACAGTCAAACGGTAACTCGGCAGCGTGCTGACGGGTGCTCCGTTCTCCGTCCACTCGGAAAAAACAAACCCGAAATTTGCCGTTGCGGTCAGGGTTGCCATCGCGCCGGAGGCATAATTTCCTGCACCAAAGACAAATCCCCCATTGGTCGGGGCCGTCGTCGTGGTGATAGTGAAACTCTGCGGCGCGGCCCGCTGCGCCACGAGGTTGTCCACGAACAACAAGCCGGACACGACGCCGACCGGCGCAATGTCAATCTGGACGATGGTGAATGGCGTGGTGGAGCAATAGTTGATGTGGCCGTCGGGATATGCGCCGTTGGCCCACGTTCCCTGAGCGGTGCCGGCGCCGATGGGCGGCGTCGCCGTGGAATTGGTGTACGCAGTGATGCGCACCGTGCTGGCCGTGTTGAATTCAATGGAGACATCGCCGGTCATGAAATCGAACGCGAGGTTCGTGATGGGTTCACTGAACTGGATTTGGAACGAACTCCACCAAGTGCTCGGATAGAGAAAGTTGCCGGCGAACGACGGCGGAGCACCGATGACGGACGACTGCCGCGTTTGCATGGACCAACCGCCGGCGATGGTGCTGAAGTAAGCCGCGAGCAGCCGGTTGGACTGCGAGCCGGGCATGCCTTGACCTGGCGCGACAGTCGGATACCCAGTGTCGAAGTCGAAGATCGCGGTCTGCGGCAGCAGCGCGAAGTTGGCGGTCAGCGAGTGGTCGCCAGTGATGGTGAAGGAATAGTTCGTCGCGGTGCTGACGGGCGTGTCGTAATCCGTCCAGTTCACGAATGGAAAGCCGCTGGCCGCCACGGCGTGGACAGTGACCGTGGAATTGCTGTTGAATGTGCCCCCACCAGTTGCCGAGCCGCCGTAGCTCGGCGTCACCGTGGTCGTGACGGTGTAGGCCGGAACAAAGTTGGCGACGAGGGCGCGGTTGGAGCGCACGGTAAACGTGTAGGCGGCTGAGGTGCTGACCTGCGTGCCGTTTTGCGTCCAGTTCTTGAAACCCCAGCCGGGATTCGCCGAAGCCGTCAGCGTGCAGACCGAGTTGCTTGAATAAGCCCCCGCGCCGCCGAAGGTTCCCGCGCCGACCGGCGAGACGCTGGCGGTGATGGTGTTGGTGGCGGTGGAAACCGGCACGATGGGGTTGGTATCAATCAAGGTCAGCGCCGTCAGCGCGAAGTCGCCCCACATGTGAATCTTGTAGGTGTCATAGTTGGTCAACGTCGGCGTGTAGGGGAAACTCATTCCGTAGTAGCCGGTGCAGTCATACATCCGCGGATCGGCAAAGGCATCCTCGCCGTTGAGCTGGGGCATGATTTCAAACGCGCCGCCAGCCCCGGCGGTGTTGAGGAGGATTTTTCCGGTGAACGACCACAGGTCGAATAGCTTTCCGTCCGCACGCTTGAGAGTGATGTTCGCCCCGGTGCCGACTGTCGGCCCGGCGGTAGTGGCCTGGGCCTGCACCCCGGTTGGCCAAAAGACGGTGAAAAAGCGACCCGTCGGCGGGCCGCCGGGGCTGGCGGACCAATAGCCGTCCTGTGAGTAGGTGAACAGATAGTCGCCGCTGCGGAGGGTCACGGCGGTCAGGTTGCTCGCCGTCATGGTGGCGGTTTGCGAACCGGTGAAGAAAACATTAGTGACGGCATGGGCTGTGCCGGTGCCGAGCGAGGCCAGGCAAAGCGATGCCAGCAGACCAACCCGGAACGCTGACGGGATCATTTGGGAAGGGGCGTCCATGGATGCAGTGTTCACGATGCGGTTGGTGTGTATCAGGTTTTGAGCTAAGAGCCGGATCAACGGCGCGCCAAGCGGAAGAAGGCACTGCCCGTGGGCGAGTTGACGGTAAATTGGTGGGTGCCGCCGACGACCGTGATGCCGGTGGTGACGTCCATCCAGCCAGTCGTGCTGAGGGAGGTGTTTGTCTGGAGCGCGTAGGCTTCGGTGGCGGGCCAGGAAATCACGGCGTTGCCGGCGTTTAGCTGGAGTTTCAGTTCGGGGACCGTCGCGACAGTGATGTCATCCACGAGGAAATCCGTGGCGGCCAGCGGTCCGTTGGGCTGGAGGCGGACGCGCACGAGGTTAAATGGCGTCGCGCCTTGCAGGCTCACCCGACCGCTGACGGGTGCGGTCTCGTAGAGGTTGATGCTGCCCGTCGCGGTTGCGGAACCGGCAGGCGAATTGGTGGAATCTACAAACGCCTCCAGCGAGATCGGCGTCGGCGTGACGAGCTCCTGCCAGTCGAGCGTGGCGAACGAGAGTGCGACACCGGTGACGGGCTGGCTGAGTTGGATGAGCAGTTCGCTGCCGCTGAGGTTCGGGTAGAGGAAGTTTCCGGAGAGCTTCGTCAGCAGCCAAAACAAGTTCGTGTCGCTCTGCACCTGGAAGCCCGGCTCCAGTGACGAGGCGAAGGTCGCCGTGAGGCCGCCGACTGTCTGGCTGAGCGGGGCGGGCTGAGCGTTGGTCAGTGCCGGCGTCGCGGTGTCGAAGTCGAAGGTGACACTGGTGGCGTCGGTGGTGAAGTTCGCCACGAGCGCGCGGTCGGCGCCGAGAGTGAAGAGGTAGTTTGCGTTGGAACTCACGGACGAACCGTTCTCGGTCCAATGCGAGAAGGCAAAGCCGGTTCGAGGCGCGGCACTGAGGCCGACCGTCGCGCCGAGCGGGAAGACGCCGCTGCCGCCGGCGCTGCCGGCGTTCGTGTTGGCGGCAGTGGCTGTCAAAGTCACGGGGGTTGCGAAGTTTGCGACGAGGGTGCGATTGCTTTCGGCGAGGAAGGAGTAATTCGCCCACGAGCTTACCGGTGTGCCGTGGTCCGTCCAGTTGACGAAGATGTAACCTGGCTCCTCGACGGCGGAGAGGTTTACCCAATCGCCGTTGGTATAGGTGCCGGCACCATAAATCGTCCCACCCGCGAGCGGCGCGGCGGTGGCAGTGACAAGGATGCCCGAGCCGATGGCGGCGAAGTGCGCCACGAGCGTCCGGCTGTTGGTGACGGTAAAGTTGTAGGTGGGCGAGGTGCTGACTTCGAGTGCGCCCTCGGTCCAGTTCACAAAGTCATACCCGCTGTTTGCGGTGGCCGTCACCGTCGCGCTGGCGCCGTTGGTGAAGCTGCTACCGCCGCTGACTGTGCCGCCCGCGACTGGTGAGGCACTGACTCCCACGGTGAAGCCGGTGTTGGAGGCGATGAAATTCGCCACCAGCGTCCGGTTCGAGGTGCAGGTGAACAGGTAACTCTCGGACACGCTGACGGTCTGCCCGTTCTCGGTCCAGTCCAGAAGAGCATAGCCAGGCTTGGCTACCGCGGTGAGGGTTACACTTGAGCCATTTTGGTAAACGCCGCCGCCGGTGACAGTGCCGCCGAGGCCGGGGTATCCGCTGGCGGTGACCATGCGGCCGAAGGCGAAGTGGCCGACCAGCGTGCGGTTGCCCGTCACATTAAATTGATAGTTCGGATCCGTGCTAACGACCGAGCCGTTCTGCGTCCAATTCAGAAAGCACCAGCCGGGTTCGGGCTGGGCCTTCAGCTTGGCCAGATCGCCAGGCTCGTAAGTGGGATCGGCTTCGACGGCGCCCCCGTTCGCCGGATCGGCGCTGACGACGATGGCATAGACCGGTTTGAATTTCGCGACCAGCGCACGGTCTCCGGTGACAGTAAACGTGTTTGAGCGCGCGGTGCTGACCGGCACGCCGTTGACGAGCCACTTGGAGAACTTGTAACCGGGATTCGGCTGGGCGATGACCGTAGCGCTGGCTCCGAGTGGATAAGCGCCATCCCCGCTGGTGGTGCCGCCGTCGGGAGGCGTTGCGCTGGTGGTTATGGCCTTGTCAGTGCCGACGGAAACAAAGTTCGCTACCAGTGTTCGGTCCGCATGGGCGATGAAGGAATAGCCCGGCGAGATGCTGACGATGCTGGCGCCCTCGGTCCATTTGGCGAAGACGTATCCCGCATTCGCCGCCGCGACGAGGGTGGCGCTGGCACCGTCGGCATAGGTGCCCGCGCCTGTGATGGAGCCGCTGCCGGCGGGAGATTCGCTCGCGTTCACCGTGTAGGAAACGCCGCTGTCCACGCCCAGCGCGAAGACCGAGAGGCTGGTGGTGGTCACGCTGAGTTTGTGATGCACCAGGTCCACGCTGGTGTTCAGCTTCACCCAGTTCGCGCCGTCAAACTGATAGAGGCTTAGCGCAGACTGATCCAGACCCACCGGCAGAGTGGTTGGATCGTAGCCAAAGGTGAGATGAACCAAGCCCGCAAAGGTGCCGGTGAAGTGCATCATCCAAAGCTGCTGTGGCCCGCCCGGCTGGAGGAAGGTGAACGAATCGAACTCGCCGTGTGCGATCCGCACGGAGATTTCATTCGCGTCGGCCTGCGAGTATTCGCCGAAGCAGGAGCCGGAACCGGTGACTTCGTCAAAGTCATAATCCTCGCCGCCGGGGACGCTGGAGCCGCCGTTGCAACCGCCGGTGCTGTTCGTGCCGGGCGCCACTTGGGTGCCCGTGCGCAGGCTCAGAATCACATCCAGGCTGACCGACTGGCCCGCGGCAAGGGTGCCAAGGTTCCAGCGCTCCGCGCCGGAAACCCAACGCTGCGGCGGCTCGAAGTTGTCGGTGCCCAAGCGTGTGCTGTAGGGCGCATGCTGCCAGTTGTCCTCAATGGAAAGATGCACGCCCTCCGAAGGTTTGCCGATGGAATGATCGTCCAGCCCGTTGCCTTCGATGCCGTAGTAGCCGATCTCGAACCCGCTCGGCGCAACATTCGCGTGGAAGGCGAGGAAATCTTCCAGCCCAATGCGGGAGCTGTTCGTACCTACCGAGTAGGGATCTACGCCCGCCAGCGTCACGTCATGGCGGAAATCGCCCAGCGTGCCAGCGTAAGCGCGATGGTCATAAACGCCGCGCTGGGAATGAAGCCCGTGAACGAATTGGAAGAGCTGCACATTGGCGAGGCTGGCGCCGGAGATGTTCTTGACCGTGGCGGTCTGCTTGAGGACGTAGCGGCTGCTGCTGATCGCCGCTCCCGTCCCCGCGGTGGACGCCGGCGTGATACCCATTGGCGTGCCGACGATGGTGTCGAGCATCTCGTGGCGCAGGGTGATTTGCAGGTGGCCGTTGGCAATCACCGACTCCGCGATGGGCAGGTTGTCGGCGTTCAATCCGGTCTGGGCCAGCGGTGTGACGACCGTGAAGGTGGAAAGCGTCGGCCAGTCGGGAAACCAAAACTGCGGATCGAGAAAGCGCGGTGCGACCACCGCTCCGCCGGGCAGTTGATAACCGATCGCCGCGCCCCACTCGCCGGACAGATACTCGCGCCCCTCGAAGCCGGGCGTGTTATCCAGCAGGAAGTCGGAGTAGCCGTAATCGCTGAGGGTGATGTTCCAGTGTGGATTGGCCAGCGTGAGGGCTTGCGCGGAAGCGTTGTGGCCGGGAGCAAACCCAGCGGCACAGGTTAGCGCTGTCAGGATGGCGTGCCGCAGCAAAGTGAGGCGGAAGAATTTCTTTGTGCTTTTCATAGTCAGTTTGGCAATGAGTGTTTAGTGGTTAAGAAGGGTGTTACGCATAGGCGAGACGGCTGAAGCTTCAGCCGGCCAGCGGCGAAGGCAGCACCTCGCTGTTCGGGCCCACAACGCTGGTGGCGTTTATTAGTGACAGGCAGTTGCCCGTGGAACGGTCGGTCTTTTGCAGGAAGGCGACCGGGAGTCGGGAGTAGCAATGACAGCTTGGCGCGGTTGGCTTTCCTGGTCCAGAGGCGAACTTACGCGAACATATCCGCGCATTTACCCGGTTAGCCGGTAAGGGACGAGTTGGCGAGGCCGGCACAGAACCCGGCCGGCGGGGCGGGCACCGCCCGGCGGCTTGGGTGGTCATTGCAGTCCGAATTCCCAGTCCGAATTCATCTTGGGCGTCCTTTACCCGGCCGGCCTGCTCGGTAAGCGCGCGATAGATGGCCTCGCTCTCCTGGTTCCATTGCCAGGTGTCCTCGAAGGCCTTGATCTGGCTGGCGGCGTCGGTGCCGTCCTTCTCGTGGAAGGAGGCGTTGTAGGTCTGGGCGGAGTCGAAGGGCGGGTCGAGATAGACGAGGTCCACCGTCTCGTCGGCGAGGTAGCGCCGGAGGAGGTCGAGGTTGTCGCCGTAATAAAGCGTGCCCATGGCGGAGAGTAGCGCCCCGGCGGGCAGGTTGGCAACCGGGGTTTGGCTAAATCAGGAGTGGATAATTTCAACCTGAACTCCGAGCTCGAAACTGGGCACCGTCCCGCGGGGCGGCGAGCATCCGCCTCCGCGGGTGGTTTTCGGCGTCGCGCCGAAAACTTTGTCCCGCCTCGAAAGTCCGAAAGAGTGGGGGGACGACAGTTCGCGCGCGACGCCCGGACTGGCCGGCGAGACGCGCGCCCGTCCAGCCGCCCCCGTCATCGTCCGCCAACGAATGGGTTGCCGATTCCATTCCAGGCGGCCAGCCACTAACCTTGCCGCGCGATGCCCGCGCCGCGCCAATTCAGTGTTACCCAAGCCGTGAAGCTCAGCCTCACGGTCGTGGGCTGTTTGTTCTTGGTCATGGGCGTGCAGGGGGTTTTCGGCCCATTTCTGAACCGCTTTGGCATCCTGCCCCGCACCGCCACGGGCCTGGTGGGCATCGTCCTGAGTCCGCTCTTGCACGCCAACCTCAGTCACCTGCTGGCCAACACTTTGCCTTTGTTGGTGCTGCTGATCCTGCTGTGGAGCAACCGGGAATACCATCCCGCGCGGACCCTGGCGCTGATCTGGGCCGTCAGCGGCGCGGGCACGTGGCTGATTGGCCGGGGGCAGTCCCTCCATATCGGGGCCAGCTCGATTGTGTTTGGCCTGGTGGCGTTCCTCATCCTGGCGGGATTTAAGGCGCGAAGCTGGCGTTCGGCGCTGGTGGCTGTGCTGGTGTTCGTGCTTTATGGCGGCGTGTTCTATGGAGTGCTGCCGCACGCCGGCCCCATCTCCTGGGAAGGCCACCTTTGCGGCGCGCTCGCCGGCGTCTGGGCCGCCAGCCGGCTGCCGGGCTGAAGCGTCCGCCGATAAGTCACGCCGGCATCTGCGGTGAGCCACCGGCAGACCGCCGGCTCGCCGGGTAGCGAATGGGCGGGAGCATGAAGTGCCAGCAATCTTGGAAAGACCTTGGGCGGTCTTAAAACCGGCGATTGCGTGAAAATCACGCGCGGCGCGTGAAAAAGACGCTTCAGATGAGGTCGGTTGGCGGAGCGTGGCATCCCGTTCTGGGTTCCGGCCGAGGCCTCGAACGACATGCCGCCGCCATCGCGCACTCCGGAAGTCCAGCGGGAGCAAATGGCCGAAGCACCGGCAATCCCGTCTGGCAGCCCATTTTTCGTTGGGGCGGGGGTGAAATCGGGGCGGCACACGCGAAGCCGACCGGCCCTCCTCCACGCCCGTAACTCCAGGATGCAGCGCAGCTTTGGCAACCGGAATCCGGCGCATTGACAACGCTCCCCGCTTCTGGCATCACCCTTGCTGACAAGCTTGCGTTTGATACTGCGAGGCCAACGTTGACCCCGCCAAACCACAGCCAAAGCACAAATAATAAAAGCATGAAGAACACACGTAAATTCACATTCGGAGCCTTTACCCTCATCGAGCTCCTTGTCGTCATCGCGATCATCGCGATTCTCGCCGGTCTGTTGCTGCCCGCTCTCGCACAGGCCAAGAAGAAAGCCCAGCGCATCAACTGCGTGAACAACCTCAAGCAGATCGGGACTGCGTTTCGTCTCTTCGGCGGTGACAACAATGAGCGTTATCCCATGCTGATCGGCTCGACTGTGGGTGGCCCCGCGAACCAGCTCCAGCTCATCGGCCCCGCAGGCGCGCAGTTCACCTACCAGATCTTCCAGGTCATGTCCAACGAGTTGAACACGCCCAAGATCGTGGTCTGCCCCTCGGACGACCGCGTGATCGCCTACTCGTTCGGCAGCCTCCTGCCGGCGGGCGCCTCGGGCGTCGCCTTTGGAATCCCGCCCTTCCCGAACACCAACATCAGCTACTTCGTGGGCCGTGATGCCGACGAAACCAATCCGCAGATGTTCCTCGCGGGCGATCGCAACCTCGGTCAGGGCGGCGCGGTCGGCAGCACGCCTACCACGCCGATCGTCAACATGACCGTTGGTTTGGGCACGAACACCCTCACCATGAACCAGCGCAACGTCGGCTGGACGGATCGCATGCACACCAAGGCCGGCAACGTCGGCCTGGCGGATGGCAGCGCGCAGCAGTTGAGCAACGCCCGCTTCCGTGAGTCCGCCGGCCAGACGGCCGACAGCGGCTCCGGCCAGGCGGCCCAAGTCGTGATCAGCCCCGGTGGCAACGTGCTCCTGGTTCCCTGAGCCTTCGACTCATCTCAATCACACCAAGGGCGCCCTTGCGGGCGCCCTTTTTTGCTTCTTGCCCGGTCTCTGGAGCGGCCAGGCAAATTTTCCCGTATTCCGTGCGCCGGCTTGGCGCTCGCAATCAGTTCAGCAATGGATCGCCCGTCCGTCCACCGCCAGGGCCGCTTCCTTCAAAGCTTCCGACAACGTTGGGTGCGGATGGCAGACGCGGGCGAGATCCTCGCTGCTCGCGCCAAAGGCCATCGCCGCGCAGGCCTCGCCGATGAGTTCGCCCGCCGCCGGGCCAATGATGTGGACGCCGAGCACGCGATCGGTTTGCGCGTCGGCAAGCACCTTTATCTTGCCGTCGGTGTCGCCGAGCGTTCGCGCCCGGCCACTGGCCAGGAAGGGGAACACGCCTTTGCGGTACGGCACGGCTTGTTGCTGCAAGGCTTCCTCGGTCTGGCCCACGGTCGCGATTTCCGGGTGCGTGAATACGACGCCGGGAATCAGGTTGTAATCCACGTGCCCGCGCCCTTTCACGATGCCTTCCACGCACGCCACGCCTTCTTCCTCGGCCTTGTGCGCGAGCATCGGCCCGCGGATGACGTCGCCGATGGCAAACACCCCCGGCGCGCTGGTGGCAAAGCTCTCGTTCACCGGAATCCGACCGCGCTCATCGAGCATCAGGCCGACAGTAGCCAGGCCGAGGTTTTCCGTATTCGCGACGCGGCCCACGGCCAGCAGCACGCGATCACACTCGACCGGCGTTCCGCCCTCAACCTCCACCACGCAGCCTTCGCCCTGCCGACGCGCGGCGGTGACGCGTGTGCCGAGGCGAAATTGCAGCCCTTGCCGGGCAAAAATCCTTTGTGCATCCGCCGCGATCTCGCGGTCCATGCCCGGCAGGATGCGATCCAGGAATTCCAGCACCGTGACCTCCGCGCCGAGCCGCCGCCAGACGCAGCCGAGTTCCAGGCCGATGTAGCCAGCGCCGATGACCACCAGATGCTTCGGCACCGTGGGATAGCTCAAGGCCTCGGTGCTGGTGCCGACACGGTCGCCGTCCAGTTCCACGCCGGCCAGCGGGGCGGACTTGCTGCCCGTGGCGATGAGGATGTGCTTCGCCTCCAACTCGGTCGCGGCGCCAGGGCCTTCGACCACCACCTTCCCCGGACCGGCGAGACGGCCCTGCCCGGCATAGCGCGTAACCTTGTTCTTCTTAAACAGCGCCTCGATGCCCTTGGTGAGCATCGTGACGACGGTTTCCTTGCGCTTGAGCAGTGCGGGCAAGTCGAGTTCCACGCCGCTGAGCTTGATGCCATGCGCAAGGAGTCCCTTCTGCGCCTCGCTGAATTTGTGACTGGATTCGAGCAACACCTTGCTGGGGATGCAGCCGATGCGCAGGCAGGTGCCGCCGAGCGCCGGCTCGCGCTCGACGCAGGCGACGTTCAGGCCGAGTTGTGCGGCACGGATGGCGGCGACATAGCCTCCGGGGCCGGCGCCGATGATGACGAGATCGTGGGTGGGCATAGGATTCAGGATGGTGGGGTTGGGACTGCGGGGACGGCGGCGAAATTGATGCTCATCACGCCGCCGAGCAAGTTCACGGTGCGCAGCTCGGTCAGGCCGAGCGAGCGCATCCGGGCTTCGACGCCGCGTTGGGCAGGGTAGTGCTTCAGTGATTCGAGGATGTAGGCGTAGGCCTGGGCATCGCCGCAGCAGAGGCGGCCGAGCAAGGGCACAAACAGCCGCAGGTAGGTGAAGTAGAGCCAGCGCCAGACGGCGTTGTCGGGCTTGCCGAAATCCAGCACCAGCAACCGCGCGCCGGGCCGGGCGACGCGGACCATTTCGTCCAGGCCGGCCTCCCAGCTCGCGAGATTCCGCAGGCCATAACCGACGGTCACGACGTCGAAGGCAGCGGCGGCGAAGGGCAGTTTCAGAGCGTCGCCCTGAAGGAATTCCACCGCGCCCTCGCGGGCCGCACGCTGGCGGGCGACGGCGAGCATTGGCTCTGTGAAGTCGAGTCCGGTCACCCGCGCGCCGCGGCGGGCCAGCGCGAACGCGAGGTCGCCGGTGCCACAGCAGACGTCCAGCGCGCGCGCGCCGGGGCGAACCGCGGCCAGTCCGATGACGCGGCGTTTCCAAAGGCGATGCAGGCCGAAGCTCTGGAGGTCGTTAATCAGGTCGTAGCGCGCGGCGATGCGCGCGAAGAGCGCGTTCACCCGGTCGGCGCGGTCAGCGCCCGGAGCATAGAACTGGTTGGCCATGGGGCACGGGACCAATGGCCCAACCGCGGCGCGGAAGCAATGCGGAAAGCAAGTGGACCGCAGCGGAGCCTTCCGTCTTCGGACGCCACTGGGAGGAGAATTCCTCGCCGGTGACGCGCCTCCGTTTGGGCCGCGCGGCTGCGCGTCCCGGTCTGGGGCTCGACGCACGCTGCGGGAAGAGGGCGCGCAAGGCCCCGCCCACGGCCGGACGGCTCGTCGTGAACCGGAGTCTGACGGCGCCAGTCGCCCGGTGCCGGTCCATAGCCGAAATCCGCTTCGCAGGACGGGGGCGTTCCCCTCCCAGATCGGGACGAGGCAGGTGCGCCACGCCCGCCGCCCGCGGCACCTTTCTATTGCCAGCGCGGCAGGACGCCGGTTCAATGCGCGCGCCATGATCGCCAAACGTGTGATTCCCTGCCTGGACGTGCATGACGGCCAGGTGACCCGCGGTGTGCAATTTGGTCGCGCCGAAGCGGGCGAACTGCGCAACGTGGGGGATCCGGTGGCGCTGGCGGTGCGCTACAACGCCCAAGGCGCGGACGAGATGGTGTTTTTCGACATCACGGCGTCCGCTCACGGCCGGCGCACGATGGTGGACGTGATCGAGCGCGCCGCCGACGAGTGTTTCATGCCGCTGACGGTGGGCGGTGGCATCCGCACGGTGGGGGACATGTTCACGATGCTCCGCGCCGGGGCGGACAAGGTGAGCATCAATTCCTCCGCGCTGGCGACGCCGGACTTGATTCGCGAGGGCGCGGAAAAATTTGGCAGCCAGTGCATCGTGGTCAGCATTGATGCTCGTCGGGTCGGACCGGATCGCTGGGCGGTTTTTTCGCACGGCGGCCGCCAGCCGACTGGCTTGGACGCGGTGGTGTGGGCGGAGCGTGCGGTGGCGCTGGGCGCGGGGGAGATCGTGCTGAACAGCATTGATGCCGATGGCACAAAGGGGGGCTACGACCTGGTCATTACGCGGCGCATCAGCGAGGCCGTGAGTGTGCCGGTGGTGGCGAGCGGTGGGGCGGGGAAGTTGGAGCACCTGGCCGAGGTGTTGATCGAAGGCCGGGCCGATGCAGTGCTGGCGGCCAGCATTTTCCATTTTGGCGAACTCAGCGTCGGGGAGGTGAAGCGCTACCTGGCGGGCCGCGATATTCCGGTGCGGCTTTGAAGTCACCCGCGCCTGTTGCCCGTGCTCGGGGCGTTTGCTGCGAGTGCTTTCCGCGGCCTGCGCGCCCGGCCCGAACCGGCCGTCTGTGCCCAACCCTTGCAGACTCTGGGTGCAATGCCCCTCCGTCGCCGGCAAGCGTGGCGCGCCCGTCCGCCGCCTGACACTGCCAACCTGCCCCGCATTCAACTTCCGCCGCCGTCCGGCCCTGCTATGCTCAACCGCGTGCGTGTCACTTCAACTTCTCGGTATCGAAACCAGGCCGCCAGGGCGGGCTTCGTGATTCTGCTGCTGCTTCTCGGAGGCTGCCGGCTCGCTGCCACAGACTATTTCGTGCGCGAGAGCGGTGAAGATGGCGCGCGGGGCGACTCGACGAACACAGCGTGGCGAACGATCGAACGTGTTAACCGTGCGCGCCTTCAACCTGGTGACCGGGTGTTGTTCGAGACAGCGAAGTCGTTTGCCGGCAATTTGCTGCTGACTGCGGAGGATGCCGGCACGTCCAACGCACCCGTGGTCATCGGTGCTGTTGGCCAAGGCCGGGCCACCATCTTGGCCGGTCGGGGGACCGGCATCACCGTCGAAAATGCAGGCGGCATGGTCATCGAAAACCTCGTCGTGGTGGGCGCTGGCCCCACCAACAACACCGGGTATGGCATCCGCTGCGACAATACCCTTACCAACGCCCAGCGCCTGCACCATCTCCGCATCCAAAACGTCGAGACCCGCGGCTTCGGTATCTTTGGGATTCTGGTCGCGGGCAATCTCGCCGGTTTTGAGCACGTTCTCATCGCCAACTGCGTCATGCGCGAAAATCTCCGTGGCGGCATGGAAATCGCCGGGCGACTTCCGTGGGATGCCTCGGATTACGCCCATGCCGACGTGCGTGTCACCCATTGCCAGGCCTTCGACAACCCCGGCGACCCCGCCTATCGCAAGAATCACTCCGGCAGCGGCATGGTGTTGTATCAGGTGGACGGCGGCGTGGTGGAGCATTGTGCGGCGTGGAATAACGGCGCCCTGTGCCAGCACCAGAATGGCGGAGTTGGCATCTGGACCTGCGCCTCGCGCGCAGTCGTGATCCAACAGTGTGAGAGCTTTGGCAACCGGACCGGCGGCGGGGATGGCGGCGGTTTCGACCTGGACGGGGGCAGCATTGGTTGCGTGCTCCAATATAACTACAGCCACGACAACGACGGTCCCGGGTTGATGGTCTATACCTACCCTTACGCGTCCCACCGCGATCACGGAAACGTGGTCCGTTTCAACGTCTCAGAGAACGATTCACGCAAGGGCCAGCGCTATGCAGGGCTGTGGGTCCGCACCGACGGCAACAAAATGACGGGCCTGGAAATCTACAACAATACCGTGCTCATTGGACCGTGGACTGACCAGGCGGCCTGGATTTGCGGGCGCGGGGTCGAAGCGCGGGTGCGGAACAACATCTTCATCGCCAAAGGCACTGCCCTCCCGCTGCGCGTGGAGGAGCCAAACGACCGGCTGCGTTTCGAGAACAACCTGTACTGGCGTGAAGGCGGTCCGGTTCAAATCGCCTGGGGCACACAGAGCTATTCGAGCCTGAACGAATGGCGCGAGCGCACCGGGCAGGAATCCGTCAGTGGCGAGGCCATGGGACTTTTCACCAATCCTGTCTTGAGCAGCCACCCGATCGAGGTGCGCCCCGGTCAACCCATTGGCCTTAGTTCCCTGCAAGCCTTTCGCCCGCTGGCTAATTCACCCGCGCTTGCCGGAGGATTGGACCTGCGTCGGAAATTCGGATTGGACATCGGCTCGCGCGACCTGCTTGGGATGTTGCTGCCGGCTTCCGGCCGGCTGCCGCTCGGCGCCATCGGTGCCCCGGCTCGCCAGTAGCCGCCGCGCCTCACGCAAGCGCCGCAGTCCGTCGCGGTAATCTTCAAGGACGCGCGTGTGGGCATCGAGGCTGACGGCCAGCTTCGCAGCGCCGGCGACCTGTTCGGTGACCATGCCGCGCAGCGCGTCTTCGGGTTCCTTGCGCGCTTCGTTGTGCCCCGTGATGAGCGTCTCGTGTTGCCGCACGAAATAGCGCATCACGGCGGCGGCGGACACGCCGAAGACGACCAGCGACGCGATGACTTGCCAGCGGTCGCTCTGCTGCGCCGCGGCGCTGACCACCGACCAAGTCGGCTCTGTCCAGGTTCGTCATCGTTCGCCTTTCCCACCCGCTTCAGTGTCACCAGGCCGGGTGCCTTGCGGATCGGGACGCCGCGTGGAGGCGTCATGCTTCTTCCCCGCGAATTCCGGCCATTCCGACGGCTTGGCTCAGCAGCCGCGACATTTTGCCGCCGTTACCCGCAGTGCGCTCAAACCGGTTCCGCGATCAGGTCGTAGTCCGTGTGGCCAATGATGCGAACGTGGCTAAACTCGCCGATGGGGACTTTGCCGGTGACATAGACGCGGCCATCAATGTCCGGCGCATCCGCCTCGCTCCGGGCCACCAGGAACTTGCGGGCCGTGCCCCCGAGCTTTTGGACTTCGGACTTCGGACTTCGGACTTCCTGCTCCCGGAGCAGGCCGTGCTCCCAGGAGCTCACTCGCGCCTGCTGAAGCTGCTTGGCGCTGGCTGCGCTTTCCACCAGCACCTTGAGCGTGCGGCCGACGAAGGATGCGGCAATGCTCCGCGCCACCTCATGTTGCGCGGCCATCGCGCGGTCACGGCGGATCTGCTTCGTCTGGTCAGAGATTTGCCCTCCCATCCGCCCGGCGATGGTCCCTTCCTCTTGTGAGTAAGTGAAGACCCCGAGCCGCTCGAACTCCGTCTCTCGGATAAAGCCCAGCAGTGTCTCGAAGCTGGCCTCGGTCTCACCGGGGAAGCCCACGATGAAAGTCGTCCGCAGGGCGATGCCGGGGACGCCGGCGCGAATCCGGGCGATGAGTTCGCGGATGTAACGCTCGCTGGTCTCGCGCCGCATGCGTTGGAGCATGTTCTCTTGGATGTGTTGGAGCGGCATGTCCACATAGCGCGCGATCTTCGGACACGCGGCGAGAGTGGCAATGAGTTCATCGGTCCAATGCGCGGGATGGGTGTAGAGGATGCGGATCCAGAAGTCGCCGGGCAGGGCATTCAGCTCGCGCAAGAGCGTGCTGAGCGTCGTGGCGTCCGCCGCCAGCGCGCGGGTGGCGGCAGTGAATTTTTCCGGTGAGGCAATCGCGCGGCTGGCTCCGGGTCGCAGGTCGAGACCATAGTAAGTCGTGTCCTGCGCGATGAGATTCAACTCTTTCACGCCATCAGCCAGCAACGCCTTGGCCTCGGCAATGACATCTGCCTGCGTGCGACTGCGATGGCTGCCGCGCATCCGCGGAATGATGCAAAAGCTGCACGGGTGATTGCAGCCCTCGGCGATTTTGAGATAGGTGAAATGCCGCGGGGTAAGTCGGAACCGCGGCGTGGCGTAGTCCGGGATGTAAGTGGGGCGGGCGGTGATTTGGAGGAGCGAGGTGGGAGGCTGGGGGAGGGAGGATGGAGCAGCCGGCGTGACGACCGACTTCGATTTTCCAAACTTGTCGGTGCCGCGCAGCGCAGTCTCTGGCTCGTGGGCGTCGGGTTGGTGCGCCTTATCCAGTGCCGCAAGACTGGCCACAACTTTTCCCTTCTTTCTTTCGGACTTGGGACTTCGGACTTCAGACTTAGTCTTCTCTGCCCGCCGGGCGATGGCATCTTTCACGATGCCTCCAACCTGGGTCACCTGATCAATGCCCATGAAGGCATCCACCTCGGGAAAGAGCTTCGGCAATTCCGTGCGGAAGCGCTGCGAAAGACACCCGGAGACCACCAGCGCCTGCCCGGGCCGACTCGCGGCTCGCACCTCGGCGGATTCGAGGATGGTGTCCACGCTCTCCTCCTGCGCCGAGTCTATGAACGAGCAGGTGTTGACGATCAGCGCGTCCGCCTGGGCCGGGTCGTTGACGATCTCGACGCCGTCGCGGAGCAGCGCGCCGAGCATCAACTCGGCGTCCACCAAGTTCTTGGCGCAGCCGAGCGACACCATGCCGACGCGAACCGGCGCGACGCGGGGAGTGATTGGTTTCATGGGGCGCGGAAGGTAGGCGGCGCGCGGACGGTGAGCAATGGCCGGGCGGGCAAAACTGTGGTTCGAGCAACCCTGAACCGTGTGTGGGCGCCATGGCAGCGCCAGGCGATGGCCGGTGTACGCAGGATTCCGCTCCCGGGCGGGATTGGGCAGGTTGGTAGGCAGTGTGTTCCCCCTCACCCCGGCCCTCTCCCGCCGGGAGAGGGAGAACGAAATGCAGGCCCTGACCAATCCGGCGCTCAGGCTTGCTCCCACGCTGAACCCGTGACTCCCTCTCCCGGCGGGAGAGGGCCGGGGTGAGGGGGAACGTCAGCGTCGGATTCTCAATGGCCCAGCTTGTTTCCAGGGGGGGGCGGAGTTTTGAGCGTCACCATTTCCCGCGGCTGCCACCGCACGATTCCAGAGAAAAACAAAAACGGCGGCCCTTGGCGGGGCCGCCGTGCGCGAGACTTGGATCCAACCTCAAGGCTGGAGCAGGCGATAGAACACGGTGCGATCCTGCGCCGGCAGGGTGACCCGGAAAGCGCCGTTGACGATGGCAGGCGTTCCGAGCGCGTTCGTCCAACCGCCGGAATTCAGCGCCCCCGCCGCCTGCAAGGTGAAGTTTGTCGCCCAATCG
>Ga0105047_10004822_pt1 | contig 23358 bp, 22 predicted proteins | sample MAT04_FD_78384 | JGI IMG/M metagenome (GOLD analysis project Ga0105047, IMG submission 78384) | Freshwater microbial communities from Lake Fryxell liftoff mats and glacier meltwater in Antarctica - MAT-04 (megahit assembly) | ecosystem: Environmental > Aquatic > Freshwater > Ice > Liftoff... | reverse complement strand
GCGCCGGAGGAAGCCAAGGGTGCAAGTGGGCAGAGGAACGAACACGTCCTCATCATACCCATCGCGATGCGCTCGGCAAGCCGCCCCCGCCGTCACGGCATCGCCACCGGCACCGGCACCGGCACCGGCACCGGCACCGGCACCGGCACCGGCACCGGCACAGCTTCGTCGCCCGAGGCGGTCTCTGTCGGCATCCCGGACCTGCAGGCGGACCTGACCCATGCGCTGGTCCAGGCGCTGGCCACCATTGCGGAACCGGGAGAGTCGGGCCACCATGTCCAGCGCATCCAGCAATATGTGCGGGTGTTGGCGCGCCATCTGTGCCAGGCGCAGAGGTATGCCAGTGTGTGGCCCGACGACGTGCTGGAGCTGCTGGTGCGTGCCAGTGCCCTGCATGACATCGGCAACAGCGCGGTGCCCGATCGCATCCTGCTCAAGCCCGGCGCGCTGACGGCGGAAGAGCTCGACACGGTGCGCAGCCACGCCGTGATCGGACGCGACATCATCGACCAGATCCAGCGCAGCGCGGGCGCGCCGTCGCCGTTCCTGGACATCGCGCGCCAGATCGTCTATGGGCACCACGAGCGCTGGGATGGGAAGGGTTATCCGCAAGGCCAGGCGGGCGACGCAATTCCTGCCCCGGCCCTGGTTATGGCCGTGGCCGATGCCTACGACGCGTTGACCAGCAACCGGGTTTACCGCGCCGGTGTCTCACACGACAAGGCCCTGCAGCAATTGTTCCATGAGCGTGGTGGACAGTTCGCGCCGGACATGGTGGACGCGCTGATCGAGGTTCAGCACGAGTTTGCAGACATCGCGCAGCGCCTTGCCGACAGCGAGACCGACTTGCAAAGGCGGATGGACTATCTGGCCCGTGCGATCGCCGAGAGCCCCTGATGATCCAAGCCGGCGACGCGCTGTGACCGGGTTTGCGGCTACCCCCGGGCCCAGGGGGTACCATGGCCCCGGGTGCAACGGTATTGTCGAGCGCCCGCTTAGTCCGCACTACCGGCGGCAAGCCTGGCCCGGCTTGCCGCTGTTCAACTGATCCCGAGGAAACTTTCGTGAAATCCAATGTTTCCACTGCCCGGTTGCCGACGCTGTTTGTCGCCGCAGCGCTCTGCCTGGCCGGCACGATCGCGCATGCGCAAACCATTGAGCGAGCGCGCATGACCGACAACGACCTGAGCTGCCAGCAGATCTACAACGAGACCGTACAGATGGACGCGGTCATTTCTCGTGTGTCTCAGCCAGTCGCCCCGGTCGCGGTCGCCGCCGATACGAGCGCCAATGTCGGCGCCCAGGTCGCGGGCGCCGTGGCCCAGACGGCCACCGCCCAGGGCGCGGTACGCAGCGGGTTCGGCGGGTTCGGTGGTATCGGTGGTCTCGGTGGTCTCGGTGGTCTCGGTGGTTTTGGCGGCGGTTCCCTGGTCGGTGGGTTGCTCGGTGGCGCCGCGCAGCAGGCGGCAACAACCAACGCCCAGCAGCAGGCGATGGCGCAGCAGCAAAACAACCTGCAGGCGCAGCAGGGGGCGGTGATGGCGCAGCAGGCGCAAGGGCGCAAGGAGCACCTGACGACCCTGTTCCTGTCCAGGGGCTGCAAGCTCGGAGACATGCAGAGATAGCCGCACCCCGGGCGACGCAACCGCAGACCCACCAGCCATGAGCAACGCCAACGCACTGACAGAAATCTTGTTTGCACGTGCGCTGATCGTCGAGGATCTGGACGAACCGCGTCAGTGGCTGGCCGAGTTGTTGCCGCGCGCGCTGCCCGAGGTCCGGCAGGTCGATACGGCTGCCACGCTGGGGCAGGCGCGCGAGCGCATGGCCGGTTTTGCCTACGGCCTGGCGCTGGTCGACTGGGGTCTTCCCGACGGCACCAGCGAGGAGCTGATCAGCGAACTGGTGGCGGCCCGGCCCGGTGCGGCGGTCATCGTGGCCACCATCCATGACAACGACACCCATGTGTTCCCGGCGTTGCGCGCGGGTGCCACCGGCTACATCCTGAAATCCCAGCCCAGCGCGGTCGTGGTCTCGCAGCTGCAGCGAATCCGGCTCGGCGAGCCAGCCCTCTCGCCGTCGATCGCGCTGCGCCTGCTGCGGCATTTCCGCGGCGTGCCCGGCGCCACGCCGGCGCGCGGCGCCAGCGGATGGCCGCCGCTGGTGGAGACCGAACGCGAGACGGACGAGCCCCAGCGCCAGCTGACCGAGCGCGAGGTCGATGTGCTGCGCCTGATCGGCAAGGGCTACAAGGTGCCGGAGGCCGCCAGCCTGCTGGGCATCAGCGCGCACACGGTGACCAGTTATGTGCGCGACATCTATCGCAAGCTCGACATCTCCTCTCGGGCCGAGGCTGCGGTCGAGGCTGCCCGGCGCGGCCTGGTCAGCTGACGGCGCCCGCAGTCCTGATTGGCGCGTGGGCCGTGCGGGCGTGACGCCGGCGCTCCGGCCGGTCCGGCGGTGGTTGGATGCGCAACTCCAGCAGTATCTGGCAACCACCGAGCGCGTCGCCGCTGTTGGCGACTTCCAGCCGCGCACCGATCTGCGCCGCCCGATGCGCGATGTTGCGCAGACCGCGCTGGCTGCGCAAGGTTTCCTGCCGAGGCAGGCCGTGTCCGTCGTCGCGCGCGACGATCACCAGCCAGGTCTGCGCGCTTTGTTGCAGTAACCGGGCTTGTACATGCAGGTTGTTTGCGCAGGCATGCTTGACGACATTGGTCGCCGCCTCCTGCAGGATGCGCATGATCTGCAGTAACGTGTCGCTGTCGAGTTGCAGCCCATCAATCGAATCGTCCAGGTGCCAGTGCAGCTGAACCCCGGAGGCCCCGAGCCGGGTGTCCCAGCGATGGCGCCAGGCCGCGAGCGCGGCGGACAGGTCCGATCCCATATCGGCGCTATCCATCAGCATGCGCAATTCGTCCATGCCGTCCTGCAACGACTGCGCGATTTGATCGCGGTTCAGCGCCGCACGCTCAAGGCCCCGCAGTGCCGTCATCAGTTGTGCGCCCAGTCCATCGTGCATGTCGCGCAGCAATCGCTCGCGCTCCTGCAGCCGCGCCGATGCCAAGGCGCTGGCCATTTCCGTCTTGCGCAGCTGCTGGTAACTTTGTTCGAGTTCGGCCGACTTGCTGTTGACGCGACGCTCCAGTTCCAGGTTGCTGTTCTCGGCCCGGTTCAGCGTCGTGATGACGTAGTCCCCGGTGATCAGGGCATACACCAGCAGCACCACGGTAAAACCCCAGAACAGATAACTCGGGCCGGTGGGCGCGACACCACCGAACACCAAGGCCATGTCGTGTGCGGCGCAGGCGATCAGACCCATGTAGGCGGCGATGGTGGCTGTGCGGTGTACGCGTGGCAGCGCAATGAGGCCGCGCCAGATCCACCAGATCGTGGCCAACGACAGACCCAGCGCCCACAGCTGCGCATAACTGCGCGCCAGCATCGCGCCACTGTCCATGAGTACGCTGAGCACGATCGCCAGCGCACTGCTGGCCACCGCGAACACCAGCGCCAGGCGTGGCCGCCGCCGCCAGGTGGTGTCCGGTGCCTGCACGTCGGTGGCGGCAATGGTGGCGGTGGGCCGCGGTGCCATCGTGGCCAGTGTTGCCGCGCACAAGGCAGCAGCGGTCAGCAGGATATTGAACGGGTTGAGTTGTTCGAACCAGATCGGCGGCAGGTAGACGTCGCGATCGAAGTAGGCCAGTGCCCGGATACTCCAGCTAACGCAGGCGAGCATCATCCAGAGAAAACCGAGGTCGTGGCGCCGCTGCAGCCACAGGATGCCACCCATCAATGCCAGCACCAGCATCACGCCGGCGGTGGCATGGGTATATCCGATCACCCGGTCCCCGTTGGCCGCGGCGACCGGCAGCAGGGCATTGGTCGGACCCAGAGTGAGCCGAGCCAGTCCGGTCGGGATATACGGCAGGGTCAGCAAGACGATCTCGACCGTACGGGCTTCATGGGGCAGACCGATCAGGTTCGGGATGCGGCCATTGAACACCGTTTCGGCGCTCCGCGGCGCTGCTGCGCCATTGGTTACAGGCACGGTCGGCGCAAACAGGTGCAGGGTCAGCAGCGATTCCAGAGCCGACCCCTGCGCGCGAACCACGAACGGCGCGCCCACCCGGTACAGCGACAAGGCAGCACTGGACGATGCTGCGCAGGCCGACACGTCGATTTCATACCGCAGGGAGACTTTCTCGCTGCGCCAGCCCAGTGGCAGCCTGTCGGGCAGGGCCACGATGCTGTCACCGATCACCTGACCGGCGCGGGTCGCGATGCGCCTGGCCTGCACGACCTCCCGGGTGCTGCTGCAGCCGGGGTCGGACTGCACGGCAGGTTGCTGCTCTGGCTGTAACTGCGCCCGAAGCGGGCTTGAGCCGAAGGCCAGCACCAGCCACAGCAGCATCGACACCAGCGCGCCGGGCCAGGGGCCGGTGGCACGGCCGCGACGGGTCATGGCATCAAAGCGCGAAGATCTTGCCCGGGTTCATGATGTTGTCGGGATCCAGCGCGCGTTTGATGGTGCGCATCATGTCGACCGCACCGTCGCCGGCCTCGGTGACCAGGAAGTCCATCTTGTGCAGCCCCACGCCGTGCTCGCCGGTGCAGGTACCTTCGAGCCGCAAGGCGCGCGATACCAGCTGGTGGTTGAGCTGCTCGGCCGCCACGCGTTGTTCCGGCTTGGCCGGATCGAGCAGGTAGCCGAAATGGAAGTTGCCGTCGCCGACATGGCCTACCAGGAAATACGGAATGCCTGATGCATCGGCCTCGGTCACCGAATCGAGCAGGCAGTCGGCCAGGCGCGAGATCGGCACGCAGGTGTCGGTGGAGATCACCTTGCAGCCCGGCTGCGACTGCACGGCGGCGAAATAGGCGTTATGCCGGGCCGTCCACAACCGGGTTCGCTCTTCCGGCGTGCTGGCCCATTCGAATGCATTGCCACCATGGTCGCTGGCGATTTCCTGCACCGTCTCGGCCTGTTCCTTGACGCCGCTGGGCGAGCCGTGGAACTCCATCAGCAGCATCGGCTCCTCGCGCAGCGACAACTTGGAGTGCTTGTTCACCATGCGCACCGCGTTGTGGTCGATCAGTTCGACGCGCGCGATCGGCACGCCCATCTGAATCACCTGGATCGTCGTGCGCACCGCTGCCTCGATGCTGGGAAAGGAGCAGATCGCCGCCAATACGGCCTCGGGCAGCGGGTAGATGCGCAGCGTGATCTCGGTGATGACGCCCAGCGTGCCTTCGCTGCCCACCATCAGCCGCGTCAGGTCGTAACCGGCGGAAGACTTCTTGGCCCGGGTTCCGGTGCGGATCACCTGGCCGCTGGCAGTCACCACCTGCAGGCCCAGCACGTTCTCGCGCATGGTGCCGTAACGCACCGCGTTCGTTCCGCTGGCGCGGGTCGCGCTCATGCCGCCAATGGTGGCATCGGCGCCCGGGTCGATCGGAAAGAACAGCCCGGTGCTCTTGATCTCCTCGTTGAGCTGTTTGCGCGTCACGCCGGCCTGCACGGTCACGGTGAGGTCCTCGGCGTTGATCGACAACACCTGGTTCATGCGGCCCATGTCGATGCTGATACCGCCTTGCACCGCGAGCAGGTGGCCCTCCAGTGAGGAGCCGACTCCGAACGGAATCACCGGTACCTTGTGCTGCGCGGCCAGAGAGACCACTTCGGCCACCTCGGCGGTGTTCTGGGCGAACACCACCGCGGCCGGTGGCGGCACGTCGAACGAAGACTCGTCGCGCCCGTGTTGTTCGCGCACCACCAGCGCGGTCGAGCAGCGTTCGGCAAAACGCGCCTTGAGCGTGTCGATCAGGGCCTGCGGTACGTCGCGCTGGGCGATCGCGGGCAGCAGATGCTGGTTGCTGGCTGGGGCGTTCATCGTGTCTCTCCGGAAGCTGCAGTCAAGTGTACGCCGGGCGGGTGCCGAGCACCCGGCTGATCCGGATTGGCGCCGCAGTCCAAGGTGGTACTTTTACAACTCGGATAGCCCAGTGCCGGCCGGTGATCTTCGTCACCAACCCCGAATCTGGGCAATACATCGTCCAGCCACGGACGCATGGGGCCGACGTTTACCGGGCCAAGCCGTCGCGTGACGACAAATTGCTGGCCCGGCTCAGCCACTGGATCCGAGCGACTGTGCGGCAACGATCGCACGCGTGGGCGCCTGAGCACGCTGATCGCTGGCGCTGGTGCAGCTGGTGGCGCATAAACACCAGGCCACGATCGACCTGCCACGGGAGCCCGGTGGCAGCTTTCGGATCGCGCTGCAGCTGGCGCTTGTCCCCTCGGCGGCATCCGGCGCGTCACCGGGGTGACAATAGGGGCTGATTGGAGGCAGCAACCATGGGCAAACGCCTGACACAGATCGCCACCCGCACCGGTGACGACGGAACCACCGGCCTGGGGGACAACACCCGGGTCTCGAAAGACGACCTGCGCGTGCACGCCATGGGCGACGTGGACGAACTCAACTCGCATCTCGGCTTGTTGTTGTGCGAGGACATGCCGGCAGGCGTGCGTACGCTGCTGGTCGAGATCCAGCACCAGCTATTCAACCTGGGCGGCGAGTTGTCGATTCCAGGCTTCGAGCTGCTCAAGCCCGAGGCGGTGCTGGCGCTGGACCAGGCGCTGGCCGAACATAACGAAACCTTGTGCAAGCTGCAGGAATTCATCCTGCCGGCTGGCACCCGCGCTGCGTCGCAGGCCCATGTCTGCCGCACCGTGGCCCGCCGCGCCGAACGCGCGGTGATCGCGCTGCAGGGCCGAGAGGAGCTCAAACCGACTCCGCGCCAATACCTGAACCGGCTCAGCGACCTGATGTTCGTGCTGGCGCGGGTGTTGAACCGCCACCGCACGGACGGCACGGTGGGGGATGACGTTTACTGGAAGAGCGAGCGGCTGCAGCGAGGCGAGACGGACGACGCTTGAGCGAGCCGAGCCAGTCGGGGCTTGTGCAGACTTGCCAGCCAAGCGTCGTGGAGCCGGCGGCCGCAACGCGCTGTCAATACAGCCGGTCGCGGTAACTCTCGTCCAGTGCCGCCTGGACCTGCTGCTCGGTTTCGCCCAGTTTCGCATGGTCGATGACCGCCTGGGCCAGCGATGGCACACCGTCCAGATCGGGCCAGGCATCGGGTTGCCACAGATGTGAACGCATGACGCACTTGGCGCAGTGGAAGAACATGCGCTGCACGGTCACGACGGTGGCCAGTTGCGGCGCCTTGCCGCGCACTGCCATCGTTTTTAGCAGCCAGTCGTCCTGCACGATGAAGGCCGTGCCGCTGGCGCGCAGTGTCTCCGACCGGCCGGGAATCATGAACAGCAGGCCGACCTGCGGCCGCTCCAGCATGTTGAGGAAACTGTCCGCCAGTCGGTTGCCAAGCCTCTCGGGTATCGCCAGCGTGTGATCGTCGAGTACCTGCACAAAACCGGCGGGGTCACCCTTGGGCGAGACGTCGACCTTGCCCTCGCCATTGGCGGTGGCCAGCAGCAGGAACGGGGAGCGGGCGATAAAGCCGCGGCAATGGACATCGATGTGATCGATGACCTTGGCCACGACGCGCGCGCTGGGTTCTCCGAGCACGCCGCGCAGCTGTTCACGGGTCGAGATGGTCTTGTCGAATGTCGGGGCCATGGTGGTTCTTGGCAGGAGTTGGATCGGGCACGGTCATGACGATACCGCGTTGGCCGAGCGCTGACCAGCGTTTCGCCGTGGTAGCCGTTTCCTGGTGTGAAACCGTACGGTGTAGATTCAACCTGGCATGGGCTGCGCACCATGCGGATGGTGCTCAGCCGCGCGGCGCCAGCACTGCCATCGTGATGCGCGACACGCAGGTCAGTTCGCCGGCGTCGTCGTGCATGTCGATATGCCAGACCTGGGTGCTGCGCCCGATATGGACCGGCCGCGTGATGCCGGTGACCCAGCCACTGGTGGCGCCCTTGAGATGGTTGGCGTTGATGTCCAGGCCGACGCAGCGGTGACCGGCGGGAACAGCGTAGTTGGCGCCGGACGAGCCCAGGGTCTCGGCCAGCACCACCGACACGCCACCATGCATCAGGCCGAAGGGCTGGCGGGTGCGTTTGTCCACCGGCATACGGCCACGGATGAAGTCGTCGCCGACCTCGAGGAATTCCATGCCCAGCCACTGCACCGCGGTGTCGGTGTGCAGGGTGGTGAGAGTTTCGACGGAGATGGGTTGGGTCCAGATGGGCATGCAGAATAATCCGTTCGATGCAGGCCAGTTCGGCCCGGGGCTCCATTGTGCCGCCGCGGGCGCACAGGCCATCTACCATCGGGTCATGCCGATCCGATATGCCCGCAGCCTCACCAGCCTGCAGAGCTCCCAAAACACCATCCGCCACCTGGGTTATGCGCTGGCTTTCGTTGCCGGCGCAGCCAATGCGGGCGCCTTTCTTGCGGTGCAACTCTACACCTCGCACATGACCGGTATCGTCTCGTCGATGGCCGACAACCTGGTGCTGGGCGAAACCACACTGGTACTGGGCGCGCTGGGCGCGGTGGCGTCGTTCCTGCTCGGCGCCATGGTGTCGGCCATCATGATCAACTACGGGCGCCGACGCGCCTGGCGCAGCCAGTTCGCCTTGCCGCTGCTGCTCGAGGCCGGCCTGTTCCTGGTGTTCGGCCTGATGGGCTCGACGCTGGCAGGCGTCACCGCCTTGTTCGTTCCAGCCACCGTGATGCTGCTGTGCTTCATGATGGGACTGCAGAACGCGGTCATCACCAAGATCTCGGGCGCGGTCGTGCGCACCACCCATCTCACCGGTGTCATCACCGACCTGGGCATTGAACTGGGCAAGCTGGTCTACTGGAACCGCTCGCTTGCGGGTTCTGCACACCCGGCGGTGGCAGACCGGGACCGCTTGACCATGCTGGTGCTGCTGATCGTCTGTTTCCTTGGTGGCGGTGTGCTGGGTGCGGTCGGGTTCAAGCAGATCGGTTACCTGGCGACCTTGCCGCTGGCCGGCATCCTGATCCTGCTGTCGGCGGTGCCGGTGTTCGACGACCTGCGCGGCATCGCGCCGGGCACGGGCAACACTTGACGACCGGATGGCCCCTTCGGTGCCGTGCCCGTGCCCGTGCCCGTGCCCAAGGTTACCGGGTCTTCAGTTCAGCCTGAAGAATCGCATCTCCAACCGGTCCGGCTATCGCGCTACGGTGGCGACAAAGATGTTTTCGCCGAACCAGCCCAGCCGCTCTTCGAAGACGCCGAAGGTCGGCACCCAGTGGATGTAGAGCGCCTGCGGTTGAGTGGGTCTGCGCCGCGGCATTGCGGACGGCGCCGGTCGGTCACGCGGTCGAGTCGCCTTGAGCGGATGAGCGCGCCGGCAGCACCGTGCCGCGACATTCGCCGAATCCGATCCGCGCTGCTCCCGGCGTCTCGCACCAGCCGCGCAGGATCACACTGTCGCCGTCTTCCAGAAAGCGTCGATGCTCGGTCGGGCCGCTGCCGCCTTCGAGCGTCAACGGCTGGGTTCCACCCCTGGCCAGCTCGATGATCGCGCCGGCCTGGTCCGGGCTGGGGCCGCTGACGGTGCCGCTGCCCAGCAGGTCGCCCGGCTGCAGGTTGCAGCCGCCCATGGTGTGGTGGGTGAGCATTTGCGCGACGGTCCAGTACTGGTGTTTGAAGCTGGTGCGCGACAGGCGCGCGGGTGCGTCACCATGGTGTTCCCGTTGCGCGGTCTGCAGGGCCACTTCGAGCTGGATGTCGATCGCGCCTTCTCGGCGGTTGCCTTCGGCCTCCAGATAGGCCAGTGGCTGGGGCTCGCCATCGGCCCGGCTCCACGCCAGTCGGTAGGGCACCAGCGCCTCCATCGTGACGATCCACGGCGAGATCGTGGTGGCGAAATTCTTGCCCAGGAACGGGCCGAGCGGATTCATCTCCCAGAACTGGATGTCGCGTGCCGACCAGTCGTTGAGCATGCAGATGCCGAACAGGTGCGACTCGGCCTGTTCCAGCGCGATCGGCTCGCCCTGGCGGTTGCCAACGCCGATATGCACGCCGAGTTCGAGTTCGTAGTCGAGCCGGGCGCAGGCACCGTAGAGCGGTGCCGTGGCGCCGGGCGGCATGGCTTGCCCCATCGGGCGGTGGAACTGCTGGCCGCTGACGCCGATGCTCGACGCACGTCCGTGATAGGCAATCGGCATCCAGCGGAAGTTCGGCGACACCGGGTCGTCGGGTCGGATCATCACGCCAACGTTGCGCGCATGGTCGAGCGAGGTGTAGAAATCGGTGTAGTCGCCGATGCGGTTGGGCAGCGTGTATTCCACCGTGTCCATCGGCACCAGGCAGCCGCGCGTGATGCTGACCATGTCCGGTGTCGCGTCCTGCTCCAGCAATGCGAACAACGCATGGCGCAGCGCCTGCCAGGCCTTCGGGCCCATGGCCAGGAAGTCGTTCAGGGTCGCCTGCGCGCTCAGCTGCGCGGCCTCCTGGGCCAGACCGGCCAGTCCGGTGCTGCCGGCCAATGCGGCCAGGTCAACTACCTGGTCGCCGATCGCGACGCCGCCGCGGAAGGCCTCGTCACTGCCCGCGCGGCGAAACACCGCGAACGGCAGGTTCTGGATCGGGAAGTCGCCGCCGGCGACGTTGGCCGTCGCCAGCCAGCTGGCTGCCTTCGGATCGTGCGTATGGTTGCGTTGCGGCATGTGTCGACCTCCGGTTCAGGCCGCGGCCGTCAAGCGTTCGTCGAAGATCGCCACCGCCCGAGTCCAGCCGGCCGATGCACCCCGGATCTTGTGCGGAAAACACGAGATATAGAAGCCGGTGGGCGGCAACACTTCCAGGTTGTGCAGTTTCTCCAGGTGGCAATACCCGATGTCGCGCCCCGCCTTGTGCCCTTCCCAGATCAGCGATGCATCATGGCTGGCGCCGTACTTCTGCGCGGTGTGCACGAACGGCGCATCCCAGCTCCAGGCGTCGGTACCGGTGAGCCGGATGCCGCGCTCGAGCAGATACATCGTCGCCTCGTAACCCATGCCGCAGCCCGAGGCCACATAGTCCGGCTGGCCATACCGCTTGCCGGCGCGGGTGTTGATGACCACGATCTCCAGCGGCGCCAGCGTATGGCCGATGCGCGCGAGTTCCTTCTCCACATCGGCGGCGGTCACGACGTAGCCGTCGGGCAACCGGGTGAAGTCGAGCTTGACGCCGGGCTGGAAACACCATTGCAGTGGTACCTCGTGAATCGCGATCGACTTCTCCTGCTGGCCCAACGCCTTGTTCATCGTGCTGTGGAAGTGGTAGGGCGCGTCCAGGTGCGTGCCGTTGTGGGTCGACAGGCTGACCGTCTCCACCGCCCAGCCTTCGCCGTCGGGCAAGTCCTCCTTCTTGAGGCCGGGAAAGAACGGCTCGATCTGCGAGAAGGTGTTCTCGTGCGTGAAATATTCGATCCTGGGCGCGAATGCCGGCGGATCGCTGAGCACGTCGTTTTCCAGGAAGATCGACAGATCGACGAATGTGCGGGCCATGGTGGTTCTCCTGTCAGGGGTTGCGGTGTTTGCCCGGGCTCCAGCCCCGCGGCGCAAGGTGTCGGTCGGCGACGGTGAGCGGATGGTCTTCCAGCGACGTGGCCAGGGTGTCGTTCCAGCGATTCAGGAAACCGAACAGCGACACGACGCCCACGATCTCCAGGATCTGTTCCTCGCTCCAGTGTGCGCGCAGCCGCTCGAACAAGGCGTCGTCGGCGGCATTGGGCACCTGCCCGGCTGCCAGCGCGAGTTCCAGCGCGACTTTCTCCGCCGCACTGAACAGCGCACTGGACTCGAACGACCATAAGGCATCGAGCTGGTCCGCACCGATGCCGTGGATCTGCGACCCGGCGGCGGTATGCGCCATGCAATACTGACAACCGGCCGCGCGCGATGCCATGTGGGCGACCAGGCGCTTGAAACCCTTGTCGACCGCGCCCTGGCCCATCACCGCGCTGTTGAGCGCGCCCAGCGCCTGCGCCAGGCCGGGTACGCGAAACATCGCCAACACGCTGTTGGGCATGAAGCCCAGTGTCTCTATACACAGGGCTTCGAGTTGCTTGAATGCCGGCGAGTCGTCGGGTGTGATGCCGTTGATGCGTCCCATCGGCTCAGCTCCGGTTCCAGTGCACCATCGCAAGGCCCGCCACGGGCGCGCGGAAATACGGAATCGTCGTGCCCAGCAGGCTGCCGAGATAGACGGTGCGCAGGTCCGGCCCACCGAAGGTGATGCTGGCCATCCAGGGTGCAATCGTGCCCTTGGCGCGCGCCATGTCGGCGGCGCTCGCCGAGCCGGCGGCCATCTTGTCGACCAGGTTGCGGCTGGCGGCGGGGTCGCCGTCGTCGAGCAGCAGCAGTTTGTCGCCCAACGCGGTGAGCGCTATCAGTTGGTCCACCATGACCAGCGTGACCCACAGGTTGCCGTGGGCGTCGAAGGCGATGCCATCGGGCGGCCCGCCGAGGTGGGACGGGCCGAACACCTCGCGGTCGCGCAATTGCACGCCGTCGGTGGACGTTTCGTCCAGCCGCATGCGTGTGATGCACGGGCCGGTGGTCTCGACGATGTACAGCCACTCTTCCCGCGCATCGAGCCGGATCTCGTTGGTGAAATGGAAACCGTCGGCGACGATGCGGATGCCGCGACCCGGTTCGACCACCGCGATAGTCCCGTCGCGCACCCGGCTCGCCGCGGCCGCGGTCCACGGGTTGACCCGGGTCGATACGGTGATCCAGATCCGGTCCTTCGAGTCGCGCAGCACGAAGTTCACCTTGCCGATCGGCTGGCCGTCGATGCTGTCGAACAGGGTGCGGGTCTGGCCCGCGCGCGTCATCACCTCGAGCCGGTCGGTGCCGAAGTTCGAGATCAGGATGTCGCCGTTGGCCGCGAAGGCCAGGCCGTTGGGCAAGGTGCCCTGCGTGAACTTGGCCTCGAACGCGTCGGAACTGTCGACACTGGCGTGTTCGAACCGGTCGTCGGCGTGTTGCCCGATGAAGCGCTGCGAGCCATCGGCGTCGATATGCGTGACGCCGCCACGCGCATCGGCCGCCCACAGGCTGCCATCGGGTTCGGCGAGGATACATTCCGGGCGCTGCAGGTCGTGTCCGACGGTGCCGATGCTCGCACGGTCGACGGTGAAGCCGTCCAGCGGGTTGGATGTGGAGGATTTCATGGGAGCAATACCAGGCTGATCTGTGGAAACACCATGAGCAGGCACAGCACCACCAGCATGATCAGCGTGAACGGTGCCGTACCCCGGAAGATATCGCCAAGCGAGATGCCCGGCTCCGACAAGGTGCTCTTGATGACGAACACCGACAGCCCGAAGGGCGGTGTCAGCAGCCCGATTTCGACCGCGATCACGGTGACCACACCGAACCAGACCAGGTTCATGCCGAACTGCTCGGCGATCGGCAGCATCAAGGGCAACACGATCAGCATGATCGACGAGGAGTCGATGATGGTGCCCAACGCGATCACGATGGCCACATACAACAGCAGGAAGGCGGTACGTCCGAGCCCGGCGTCGGCCATGGTCTCGACCAGGAACTGCGGCATGCCGGACATCGCCAGCATGCGGGTGTAGATGCTGGCGCAGATGATCAGGAAACTCACCGCCACTGTGACATGGCCGGTCTCGGTGAGCACGCTCCAGAACGCCGGCCCATCGAGCTTGCGCTTGAGCAGCGCGATCACCAGCGCCAGTCCGGCGCCCACCGCGCCCGCTTCAGTGGCGGTGAAGAAGCCGGCATACAGGCCGCCGAGCACCGCAACGATCATGATGATGCTGGGCAGCAGCTTGAGCGTCATCTCGCCGATCCCCATCATGTCCTGGGCTGGCAGCTCGACCGGGACTCCGTCGGCAAACACCATCGTCGGGCGCAGATAAGCCATCAGCACGATGCCGACGCCAAACGCGGTTGCCAGCATCAGCCCCGGCACGATACCGGCGGTGAACATGTCGCCCACCGACTGGTTCGCCAGGAAACCGTACAGGATCATCAACAGGCTGGGCGGTATCAGCATGCCCAGCACCGAGGAACCGGCGACCACGCCGGTGGCGAAACCACCGCGGTAACCGAACCGCAGCATCTGCGGCACCGCCACGCGGGTGAACACCGCAGCCGATGCGATCGAGATACCGGTGATCGCGGCGAACACCGCATTGGCCGCCACGGTGGCAACGCCCAGGCCGCCGCGCAGCCGGCGGAACATCTGGTTGGCGACCTCGAACGCATCCTTGCCGACATCGGCCTTGGCGACCAGGAAACCGGTCAGCACGAACAGCGGCACGACGCCGAAGATATGGCTGTTGATCGCGTCGTTGGCCGCCGCTGCCAGCAGGTTGGCTGCGACCGATACGTCGTCGCGGATCAGCCATACGCCGATGAACGACACCAGGCCCAGCACCACCGCCACATGCATTCCGCCCCAGATCAGCAGCAGCATCAGGACCAGCGATCCGCTGGCGATGACCGCATTGCTCACGGCGTGTCCGATCCGCGTGCCTGCAGCGCGCGTGCGCGCCGCAGGTCCGCCCACGCCAGCAGCAGGAACGTGACCAGCGTTGTGCACAGGCCGATCAGCATGATCAGCCGCACCGGCCACACCGGCGCGGTGAAGTCACCGATGGCGCCGACATACTCGCGGATACGGATCGCCTCCACCAGCGGCTGCCAGGCGGCCCACAGAATGACGCCCATCAGGCCGGCGCCAACGCAGTGGTACAGCGCCTGCAGCCGCGCTGCCAACACCGGCCGTGCTTCCTTGAGGCGCGCCAGCAACACGTCGGCGCGGGTGAAACGCCCGCTGTGCAGCGTGTCGGCCAGCTGCAGGAAGACAATGCCGACGATCGACAAGGCCACCAGTTCGGTCACGCCCCGCACCGGCGCATTGAACAGGTTGCGCCCCAGCACGTCGGTGTTGATCAGCACCATCAGCGCGATGATCCACAGGGTGCCCAGCGCATTGAGCCATTTGCCCAGGCGCTGGAACTGCCACGGCAGCGGCGTGCCGTAGCTGTCGGCCGCGATGGGCCCGGTGCTGCTCAATTCGCGGTCCAGTCACGGGGCAACTGGGCGCCGCTGCGCTTGAGTGCATCGGTGTACATCCTGAGCACTTCCTTGCCCGGCCCGCCCTTGGAGGTCACGTCGGCGCTCCAGGTCTGGGCCAACGGTCCCAGTGCATCGGCCCAGCGTTTGCGTTCGGACGGGCTGAGTTCGCTCACTTTGGCGCCGGCGGCAGTCATGTTCTGCATTGCGGTGTTGACCGCGGCGGTCTGCAATCTCGCGTACTGCGCCGACCATTCGTCGGCCGCGCCCTGCAACGCCGTCTGCACCTCGGGCGGCAACTTGTCGTGACGCGCCTTGTTGACCGCGATGCCACCGGAGAACTGCGAGCCGAAGTTGACCTTGGTGACATACGGTGCCACCTCGTGCAGCTTGGCGGCGCCGGCGCCGGTGGAGAATACGACTGCGCCGTCCGATACACCGGACTTGATGTCCTCGTAATAACTGTTCAGCGTGCCGGCCACGGCAACCGCGCCGGTGCCCTTGACCCAGTTCGCGGCCGGACCCGGGGCGCTCAGTTTCTTGCCCTGCAAGTCCTCGATCCTGGTGACCGGGAACTTGGTCCAGATGTGGTACGTGTCAAGCGCCATGCCGTTGAGATAGGTCAGGCCGTTCTTGTTCCAGGCGTCGGCCATGGCCGGGATCCTGGTCTGCAATTCGCCGATGGTCTTGCTGATGACGCCCACGTCGTCGCTGCCGAACGGCGTGTAGTAGGTGACGTTTTGCAGCGGGAACTTGGCAGCCTCGAAGATGGTACTGATCAACCCGATGTCGGCGATGCCGTCGGCCACGCCCTTGGATTCGCTGCCGAGCTTGATCAGCGTGCCGCCCCAGGCCTTGGTCCACTCGATCTTGTACTTGTTGCCGGCGGCCGCCAGCCGTTTGTCGACCTCGGGAATGAAGACCTCGTCCACGGTCTTGACCCACAGGAACACCGGCGGATGGCCGGCGGTGACCGTCAGCTTGATGACTTGCTGTGCGCCTGCAGGCAGGTGGACCAGCGCCGCCACGGTGGCGGCAGCGGCGGCGGACAGGAGGGTACGTCGAAAGGTCATGGTGGTCTCCGTTGGTTGGTTGAGCGGTGGGTGGAAGAAACAGGTTCGGGCGTCGGTGCGGGCCACGCGGCACGGATGCCACCTTCGATGAAACGCACCAGCATCGGATGCGCGGCGGTGTCGTTGGGCGTGTTGGCGCCGCCAGAAAGTCGTCCCACGCGCTGGTCGCTCATGTGGTGCAACAAGGCGCCCAGCGCGAACTGGTAGGCCCACGCAGCCGCGCCGATATCGATGTGCGGCAGCGCCTGGTGCAGCGCGCCGATGTAGGCCTTGGCCATCGGGTCGAAGTGCCTTCGCAGGACCCGATCTGCCTCGGGCGACGCATAACTGAGTTCGCGTGCCACCAACAGCGCATAGAACTCGCCCTCGGCGCTGGCACGCATGCGCAGCACCGGCTGAACGAAGGCCTCGACGATCTGGCGCAGCAGGCCCGGGCCGCCAGTCTCGACCGCGGCCTGCAGGCCGGCCAGCCGCTCCTGGATGGTCGGGTTCCAGTGCGCGAAGATGGCCTCGAACAATTCGTGCTTCTGCCCGAAGTAATACCCGACCAGCGCCAGTGGCACCTCGGCCTCGACCGCGATCTGGCGGATCGTCACCGCGTGATAGCCGTGCTGCGCAAAAAGTTTTTCAGCCGCCAGCAAGATGGCCTGACGTCGATCCGGGCGCACGTCGGTGTCGCGATCTGACGTCGATCGAGCGGCCTTGGCTGGGCGCTGGCGGGTTTCCATGCCGGTATTGAACGGGCGTACAAGATATTTGTACACTCGTACAAACCCTGCCTATCGGCAGGGCAAGTTGTCTACCACTGCACGACGCTAGCGGCACGGCTGCGAACCGGTTTGGACGATCGGGCGGCATGCGGTAGATTGCGCCCATGACCATCCAGCCGCAGCCCCCTTACGTTCCCCAGATCCGCTTGTACCAGCAGTGGCTGCAGGCGCAGCGCGGCCTGCAGTTCGACCACTACGATGCCTTGTGGCGCTGGTCGATCACCGACCTCGACGCATTCTGGCAAAGCCTGTGGGACTTCTACGACCTGCAGTCGCCGACGCCGCACACGGGCGTGCTGGCCGAGCGGCGCATGCCCGGTGCGCGCTGGTTTCCCGGCGCGCAGGTCAACTACACGCGGCAGGTGCTGCGCCATGTCGACGCGGCCCATGCCGCGGGTCAGCCGGCCGTCATCAGCCACAACGAGAAAAGCCTGGGGCAGAACGCGCCGCGCCAGCTGTCGTGGCCTCAGCTGCGCCAGCAGGTTGCGTCGCTGGCGCTGCATCTGCAGGCGCAGGGCGTACAACCCGGTGACCGGGTGGCCGCCTACCTGCCGAACGTGCCCGAGGCCATCGTCGCCTTCCTGGCCAGCGCCAGCATTGGCGCAGTCTGGAGCATTTGCGCCCCCGACATGGGCGTGAACGCGGTGCTCGATCGTTTTCGGCAGATCGAACCGAAGGTGCTGATCGCCTGCGACGGCGTGACCCATGGCGGGCAGGACCAGGACCGGCTGGCGGTGGTGGCCCAGCTCAAGGCGGCTCTGCCCTCGGTGCGGCACTTGCTGCTGCTGGACCAGCTCGGCACTCTGCCCCGCGGCGAAGCGGATCTGCCGTACACCGACTTCGCACAAGCGTGCGCGGGCGACGACGCGGGCACACGCGGTTTCGAGCCTGTGTGGCTGCCGTTCGACCACCCGCTGTGGATCGTCTATTCCAGCGGCACCACCGGCCTGCCCAAACCCATCGTGCACGGTCATGGCGGGACCACGCTGGTGACGATGGAGTTGATTGGCCTGCACAACGATGTCGGTGCAAGTTATCAGCCCAACAGCCTGGGCGAGCGGTACCACTGGTACAGCTCGACCGGTTGGGTGATGTGGAATGCGCAGGTTGCGGGCTTGCTGCTGGGCGCGACCTGCTGCATCTTCGACGGCAGCCCGGCCGGCCGCTACCATGATGCCGCAGGCAGGCGTGCCACTCCCGACTGGACGACCTTGTGGCGCTTCGCGGCCGAATGCGGCGTCACGTTTTTTGGCGCCGGCGCCGCTTTTTATGCGAGCTGCAGGAAGGCTGACATCGACCTGGTCGCTGTTGGAGACCTGCGGCGCATTCGGGCCGTGGGCACGACCGGCTCCCCTCTCAGCGAAGACGTGCAGAACTGGGGCACCGCGCAGTTCCGGCAGCAGCACCGCGCGGGGAGCGAGTCGATGGGCGACAGACCCGATATCTGGTGGTGCAACATCTCGGGTGGCACCGATTTTGCCGGTGCCTTCATTGGCGGCAATCGCGAGTTGCCCCAGGTGCCCGGCGAGATGCAGTGCCGGCTGCTGGGTTGCGCGGTGCAGGCCTGGGACGAGAACGGCCAGCCGGTTCAGGACGCGGTGGGCGAACTCGTGTGCACGGAGCCGATCCCGTCGATGCCGCTGTATCTGTGGGGCGATACGAATAACGAACGGTACCTTTCGAGTTATTTCGACATGTACCCCGGTGTCTGGCGCCATGGTGACTGGCTCAAGGTGGGTGCCAACGGGGGTTGCGTGATCTACGGGCGCTCGGACGCGACGATCAACCGCCATGGCCTGCGCATGGGTACCAGCGAGTTGTACCGCGCGGTCGAGGCCTTGCCCGAGGTGCTCGACTCGATGGTGGTGGACCTGGAATACCTGGGCCGCGAAAGCTACATGCCCTTGTTTGTCGTGCTGCGCGAGGGCGTCATGCTCGACGACCCCGTGCGCGGACGCATCAACCAGTCGATCAGGACGGCGTTGTCGCCGCGTTTCGTGCCCGATGCGATCCTTCAGGTGCGGGAAATTCCGCGCACTTTGTCCGGCAAGAAGCAGGAGTTGCCGATCAAGAAGCTGCTGCTGGGCCAGCCGTTGGACACGGTGGTGAATCGGGAGGCGATGGCCAATCCCGGCTGCCTGGCTTGGTACGAGGCGTTCGCGCGATCGCGCGAACTGCCGCAGCGGTAGCGGCTGCATTCTGCGATGCGCGCCCTTGACGGCAGCCCGCTGTCGGCGGTCGGCGCAAGGCCGCCGTCCTATTTGTCCATCTGGTGCAGGCTGATCAGGCTCATGATGGCCGACACCACCTCGGGCTTGAACCCGATGCGGGCATTGCCGAAACCGTCGCCCCCGCTCATTACCAGTTTCTCCATGTATTCCACGCAATCCTGCGAACCCCAGAACACCGTGATCGCCTTGGCAATACGTTCATGGCGCTGCGCAACGATCGCCATCGCGTTGTCGATACCCACCTGGCGCGGCAATTCGTGCAGCGGCATCGGACGGGTGTCCTGCATTTCTTCTTCCCATTTCAAGGGCGGGAATCCCAGGGTCTCGTTTTTGCCCGATGTCGCCATCGTGGTCTCCATGCAGTTGCCGCACCTGGGATCGGCACGTGCAACGTTGTTGTGTCTAGAAAGGAATTATCAACGATGCAAGGGTCTTGGCGACGTTACGAATTGTCTGTGTCATTTCATGCCGGTGCAGCAACGGCCATCACCTGCTGGCGCAACCAGGCCTGAAACTGCAGCAGTACCGGCTTTTCTTCCTGCTGCTGCGGGCTCACCAGATAGTAGGCGCGCTCTGCCACAAGGGCGTGCGCACAGGCCTGCACAAGTTGTCCGCATGCCAGCTCATGCTCGATCAACAACCGCGGCACCAGCGCAAAACCCATGCCATGCACGGCCGCTGCCACCGTCAGCGAGAACAACTCGTAGCGCGGCCCCGCCAGCGCCATGGGCGCTGTCACCGACGCGCGCTGAAACCACTGGCGCCAGGCTTCGGGACGGGTGCTTTGCTGCAGCAACGGCATGGCGGCGAGTTCGTTGGGCGTGCGCACGCGTCCACCCGGCAGCATGGTCGGTGCACACACCGGCACCAGATCCTCCTGCAGCAACAGGGTCGATCGGGTGCCGGCCCAGTTGCGCAATTGCTGCGGCGTGCCGGCATACAGGGCTGCGTCAAAGTCGGTGTCGGCAAACAGGAAAGGCCGGGTCCGGGTTTCGATATGCACCATCAGCTGTGGATGCAGTCGTGCCAGGTCGGGCAGGCGCGGGATCAGCCAGCGGCTGGCGAATGTGGGCACGGCGGCCAGCAACAGGGTCTGCTGCGCGCCCTGGCCTGACATCACCTCCAACGTGTCGCGTTCGAGCGCCTGCAGGCGCGGCGCGATCTGGCGCGCATAGGCGCTGCCGCGCTCGGTCAGGGCTACTCCATGGCGGGTGCGCCGAAACAGTGCCTGGCCCAGGTACTGCTCAAGGCCGGTGATCTGGCGCGACACCGCGCTCTGGGTCAGCGCCAACTCTTGAGCGGCCCGGGTGTAGCTTTCATGCCGGGCCGCGGCATCGAAACAGGCCAGCGCCTGCAAGGAGGGAATTTTGCGCCGCATGGAGTGAAGAATACACACAACTGACGGCTGGGTGTGCGGCGATCGGAACCTTGAATCATTGAATTGGCCGGACAAGAGACTCTGCGCCGGTGGTCCACGGATCCAGAACCCGATTTCCTTTTATGAGCGTAGCGCATTTCTGGATTCCGAATTTGCGGTTGTCCCCAGCGCTGTCAGCCACTACGATCAAGGCTTCCACGACGAATCCAGGAGAAACGGTATGGCCCACGCAGCATTCAATTGGCAGGATCCCTTCCTGCTCGAGTCCCAACTCAGCGACGACGAGCGTATGGTGCGCGAGGCGTCGGCTTCCTACTGCCAGGACAAGTTGCAGCCGCGGGTGGTCGAGGCTTTTCGCAGCGGCACGACCGATGTGGCGATCTTTCGCGAGATGGGCGAGCTTGGCCTGCTCGGACCGACGATCCCCGAACAATATGGCGGCCCCGGCCTGAACTACGTGGCGTATGGCCTGATTGCGCGCGAAGTCGAGCGGGTTGATTCCGGCTACCGCTCGATGATGAGCGTGCAGTCCTCGCTGGTCATGGTGCCGATCTTCGAATTCGGCACCGAGGCGCAAAGACAGAAATACCTGCCCAAACTCGCCACCGGCGAATGGATCGGCTGTTTCGGCCTGACGGAGCCCGATCACGGCTCCGACCCCGGCTCCATGGTCACCCGTGCGCTGAAGGTTGCAGGCGGTTACAAGCTCAGTGGCTCCAAGATGTGGATTTCCAACAGCCCGATGGCTGATGTATTCGTGGTCTGGGCCAAGGAAGTTTCCGAATCCGGTCAGGTCGGTCCGATCCGCGGCTTCGTGCTCGACAAGGGCATGAAGGGCCTGTCGGCACCGGCGATCCACGGCAAGGTCGGCCTGCGCGCATCGGTCACCGGCGAGATCGTCATGGACGGCGTGTTCTGCCCTGAAGAAAACGCCTTTCCCGAGGTCCAGGGTCTCAAGGGCCCGTTCACCTGCCTGAACTCGGCCCGTTACGGCATTGCCTGGGGCGCGCTGGGAGCGGCCGAGGATTGCTGGTTGCGCGCGCGCCAGTACACCATGGACCGCAAGCAGTTCGGGCGCCCGCTGGCCGCGAACCAGCTGATCCAAAAAAAGCTGGCCGACATGCAGACCGAGATTGCACTCGGCCTGCAGGGCTGCCTGCGCCTGGGCCGCATGAAGGACGAAGGCACGGCGGCGGTCGAGATCACCTCCATCCTCAAGCGCAATTCCTGCGGCAAGTCGCTGGACATTGCCCGCCTCGCGCGCGACATGATGGGCGGTAACGGCATCTCCGACGAGTTCGGCGTGGCGCGCCACCTGGTCAATCTGGAAGTGGTCAACACCTATGAAGGCACACACGACATCCATGCGTTGATCCTGGGCCGGGCCCAGACCGGTATTGCTGCTTTCGCGAACTGACATGGGCGACGCCGACACCGCGAATCCGCCTGCTACAGGTTCGGAACCCGCCGCTGCAGGGTCGGTCTCTGTCGGTGCGCTGGCCCACCTGAAGGTGCTGGACTTGTCCCGCGTGCTGGCGGGCCCCTGGTGCACCCAGATGCTGGCCGACATGGGCGCCGACGTGGTCAAGGTGGAGCGGCCGCAGGAGGGTGACGACACCCGCCACTGGGGGCCTCCGTTCATGCCCGACGCCGATGGCAACGATACGACGCAGGCGACTTATTTCAACGGCACCAACCGCAACAAGCGCTCGATCACGGTCGATTTGTCCAAACCCGAGGGCCAGGCGCTGGTGCGTCAGATGGCGCAACACAGCGACATCCTGGTCGAGAATTTCAAGGTCGGCGGGTTGAAGGCTTACGGCCTGGATTACGCCAGCCTCCAGGTGCTGAACCGGCGCCTGATTTATTGCTCGATCACTGGTTTCGGCCAACAGGGGCCGTATGCGCAACGGGCTGGCTACGACCTGATGATCCAGGCCATGAGCGGCATGATGAGCATCACCGGCCGCGCCGACGATCAGCCCGGCGGCGGCCCGCTGCGTGTGGGCGTGGCGCTGACCGACCTGTTCACCGGTGTCTACGCGACCTCGGCCATCCTGGCCGCGTTGGAGGTGCGCCACCGCACCGGCGCCGGGCAGCTGATCGACATGGCGCTGCTCGACGTCGGCATGGCGATACTGGCCAACCAGGCCAGCGGCTATCTCAACACCGGCAAGGTGCCGCAGCGCCAGGGCAACAGCCATCCCAGCCTGGCGCCGTACCAGGACTTCCCGACCCGCGACGGCTCGATGCTGCTGGCGATCGGCAACGATGGCCAGTTCACGCGTTTCTGCAAGGCAGCCGGCAAGCCCGAATGGAGCGCCGATCCGCGTTTCACCGGCATGGGCGCGCGGGTGCGCAACCGCGAAGTGCTGATCCCGCTGATCGAGACCGTCACCCGCACATGTGACACCGCCCACTGGATTGCACTGCTCCAGGACAAGGCCGTGCCGTGTGGTCCGATCAACGATCTGGCCCATGCCTTTGCCGATCCGCAGGTTGCGGCCCGGCAGCTGATCGTGCAGCAGCCGCGAGTGGCGGCGCTGGTCGCCGCCGACGGTATTGCCGCGATCCGCACGGTGGCCAGCCCGCTGCGGCTGCAGGACAATCCGCCCGTGCTGCGCCGGCCGCCGCCGGCGCTGGGCGAACATACCGACGAGGTGCTGGCCGAGCTGGGTTTCGACGCGCAACGTATCGCAGACTTGCGTGCCTCCGGTATCGTCTGATCTGGCACTGCGCGGCGCGTTGTGGAGTCTGGCCAGCCCCCGCCACTGCGGTGGCGTTGCGCCAGCTGCTGACGGGCGCGCCATTCCTGCTGGTGGGCGCTTTCATCATGTTGTTCATGGACGCCACGGT
>Ga0105047_10004821_pt1 | contig 23360 bp, 22 predicted proteins | sample MAT04_FD_78384 | JGI IMG/M metagenome (GOLD analysis project Ga0105047, IMG submission 78384) | Freshwater microbial communities from Lake Fryxell liftoff mats and glacier meltwater in Antarctica - MAT-04 (megahit assembly) | ecosystem: Environmental > Aquatic > Freshwater > Ice > Liftoff... | reverse complement strand
CTTTACCTTCTTCAAATTTTGCATATAGATCAAGTGGCGAAGTACCATTTATTACAGGGATTTTTGTTGCCATCATAAAATGTTCTCTGGCTTTCCCATTTTCTTTCATTTTACCATATTCCTTTACAAATTCATAAAAGACCTTTTCTGCCAGCTTTTTATCTGCACCAGGAATCTCTATAAAAAATGCATTTTGCGGACCGAGACTCATAGAAGTTTTTCTTTCAATTGCATCCTGAGCCATAATTATAGATACCGTCATGGTAAGAATAAGGGTAAAAATATTTTTCATTACAAATAATTTAAGTAGATTATAAAATTGATTTTCGAATATAAGACTATTTTGATTTAAAAAGGTCACATAATTTGACACCATAGTAAAAGTTAAATAAAAACTAAATAACGCATTGAGATTAACTAATTTATGCTTTTTTTGAATTCAGATAATTTAACAAACCGTCATAATTTGAAACTTCCTGCCCATTTTTTTCTGCCTTCTCTTTGGCCGCTGTTACTACTTTTATCGCTTTATAGACATCTTTATTTAAGATCAAAGTGGAACAATATAAATTCAGTGATTCTACATCGTCCAATTGTTCATATATTTTTTCAGCATAGCCAGTTATATCCGAGACCATTTTAGGGTTTTCTTTAAAATTTTTAACTACATCCTGAATAATATATTTTAACATTGTCATATCTCCTTCTGACCTTTTTGCTAAGGATTTATACGCCGATATATATTTATCATTATTTTTGAAGGTTTTAAAAAACTGCATATTTGCTTTAGCAGCAAATACATCAGCTCCATCCGGAAATGTTTTTTTTGCCTTTTCAATGGTTTCTTCCAGTAATGACTCCATTTCGTATTCAACAGCTTTATTCGCAGCAATTTGACAAGCAGCAAGACATTTTTCTTCAAAGGTTTTTTGCCCAGTTAATGAAGCAATTTTTGATTTATTGGATATTACCTGTTCAAATAATTTGCTATCTGCATCTACCGCTGCTTCTAATATAAATGATAACCTTTGATTTTCTGTGATGGCAGGATTGGAATTTAAGTATTCATTTGATATTTTCAAACTTGGCTTTCCTACAGCATTGAGTGCTTTTATATAATTTAGCATCAAGTCAAAACTGCGGTCACCAGCCAGATATTTTTCTTCATACTTGCCACTTTTATCATTTTTCTTCAAAGCATCTTCGCCCTGCATTATCAAACCATCAGGCTGCTGACCTCCTTTGATGGTTTTTATCACTTTGCCATCACCATCTAAAAAAAAGAGCGTAGGATAAGCAGAAACAGGATATTTATGCCCGAAAGTCACTCCGTCCGCCTCTTCCATGTCTAACTTAAGGTTTATAAAATTTTCATTAAAAAAATCACCTACTTTTTGTTGGGTAAATACATTTTTAGCCATGGCTTTACAAGGCCCGCACCACTTGGCAAAAGCATCTACAAAAAGAAGTTTATCTTCTGCTTTCGCTTTGGTTAATGCTTCCTTCCAAGATCCCTGAAAAAACTCAATTCCTTGAGCATTTAATCCAAGTATCGGAAGTATAAATAATAATATTAACGTTATTTTACTTTTCATTTTTAAAATTATACTATTTATTAAAACAACAAAATTAAAACAAAATTTTCAGATAGCTTGTTTTTAACATTTCAGTAACTGGATTTAAATTTTAAATTTCCCATTCTTTACCATTTCTGTAAACTGTACCTTTAAAAAGTGCGACAATATCACCATTCTGATTGGTTAGAGTGACTTCATAAATACCAAATCTTTTACTTAGATTTTTTTCCGAAGCTACAGCTGTAATAATATCTCCATCATTCACGGCTTTAGTATATGAAATGGAAGTTTCTATGGATACTGCCTGAATACCGTGAGAATTACTTGCAAAAGCCAAGGCACTGTCAGCTATGGAATAAGTGACACCACCATGACAGGTTTGAAAACCATTGAGCATTTCCTTTCGGATGTTTGTTCTTAGGGAGCACCCACCCGGAACGATATGTATGATCTCAATGTCCATCCACTGTGAAAATGCATCATTTTCAAACATCATTTTGTGAACTATTTTAGTGGCTTTAGCTGAAGGTGTCACTGCTGAACTTGATATAATTGATAAAGATCTTTTAAGTTTCTACCCATACCATCATAATCCAAGCCATACCCTACTACAAATTTGTTTGGTATGATAAATCCGGGATAGTCTGTTATAATATCATGTTTATGGGCTTCGGGTTTAACCAGAATAGAAGTAAGGCTTACTGAAGCGGGTGCCATTGATTCGAGCTCCGGTATAAACATTGCCATGGTGTTTCCTGTATCAATAATATCCTCAACAATAATAAGATGTCGACCTTTTAATTCAAGATTGGGGGGCATATAAATATCAATTTTCCCAGTACTTTCAGTCCCGTGGTATGACTTTATGCGCACAAAATTAAGTTCACACGGAAAGTCAAGTTTTCTTATCAGATCGGCTGCATAAATAAATGCGCCATTCATCACTACCAAAAACATGGGATATTTTTCATGAAAATCTTCTCGGATGCTGTCGGCAATTTCCTGCACTTTTTCCTCAATGGTTTGCGCGTTTATATATTTTATAAAGGACAAATCCCCGACTTCTATTATTTCTCTTTCATCGTTTTTACTCACTTGATTCCATATTTGTCTATCAAATAAATCAGGCTCGCCATAGCAGCTGCACCCAGTTCCAGTTCTCTTTTATTGACATTTTCTATTCTGTCATTGGCAGTGTGATGAAAATCAAAATATCTCTGAGAATCAGGTCTAAGACCTATCAGTAAACCTTTTTGTGATTTAAGTGGCCCAATATCAGCACCTGACCCACCCATTTCAAAATGTAAACCGTAGCTTTCGAGCAAAGGCAACCATTTACTCACATTTCTATAATATGACTTAAAAACAGATGTATCAGCTTCAAAACTAAATCCTTTAGGTGAAAACCCACCTGAATCAGACTCTAATGCAGCTACATGAAATTCACCTTTTTCGTTGGATATTTTTGCATATGTCCGTCCACCAGCAAGCCCGTTTTCTTCATTTGAAAACAAAACACATCGAATGGTTCTCTTTGGCTGATAACCTAATGAGGCAAATAACCTAAGTACTTCCATGGCCTGAATACAACCTGCACCATCATCATGGGCGCCCTGACCTACATCCCAGCTATCAAGATGACCGCCCACAACGATTATTTCGTCAGGAAATAGACTACCTCTAATTTCTCCAATCACAGTCGGCGCCGATCTCATACCCATAGTCTGGCAATTGGTCTTCAAAAATACACTCACCGGTCCTTTTTTAATCATGCGACTTAGTTTCTCAGCGTCATTGGTGCTAATAGCTATACCAGGTATTTTATTTAGACTATCCTTGTATATTGTTACGCCCGTATGTGGAAAATCATCCAAAGATGTTGTCATTGACCTCACCAATGCTGCCACAGCACCATATTCTGCTGCTTTTGATGGACCATACACCCTTTGGTCGACGGCGCCCCCATAGGCACTGAAGGTTCTAAGCTGAGTAGGATCCATTGGTCTATTATAAAAAACAATCTTTCCGGCAATATTCTCTTTGCCCAGTTTATCCACTTCGTCAAGACTTTGTACCTCGATAACTTCAGCAGTGATACCATCTATGGATGTCGCCACAGAATTGCCAAGTGACAAAGCTTTCAATTTGATATTTTTTCCGTTCTTTCCTATTATTTTGACTTGCTCTTTCGCCCCTCTTTTCCAATAACTAGCTTCACAAGGCTGATGGTAACTTTGTACACCTTTGATAGCGGCAAGTGCGTCTTTTGTATAATTTGCTGCCCCTAAATAAGCTGGAGATCCTGCTATCCTGCTTCCGTGTTTAGTGCATAAGTCTGTCAACCATGGATATGCTTTACCTTTACTAAGTGCTTCATCATGGATTTTTTTTATCATAAACACATCATCATCCTGAGCTTCAACCGATGATAAAAAAGCAAATGTCAATGTAAATAAAAAAACGATTTTAAAACGGTAAGTCATGCATCATGATTTGAAATGAAATACAAAGCTAAGGATAATAGTTGGTAAAAAGAAAAGTCTATTTATAATCAAATTAAGCCTGAGTCTTGAATATTTGCTCATTAGGTATCTTTTTTGGAAATGTTGCTCGTTACTGGTAATACAAAATATTCTGCACCTTTATATAGTAAATATATATTATCTGTATCGCATTAATCACTGTGACCTATACCTGAAACTGCATTTTGCCAAAAAATCAAAATTTACTTTCATTTTAACAGCACATTATAAAAATTTATTTATGCTTATATCTACTTTGAATAAATAATGTTTTTAGTATCAATGATATAAAGTGTGTATTAATTTGGCATAAATTAGATTTATGTTAGCAATAAGTTTATGTTTATTCCTTTTTATAATATTTATTTTAAGAATTTTTACAAAATACTTGATAAATAATTTTTTCTGCTTACCTTTGTGTACGTTTTACAATAAGTAAAACAATTTGGTTTCATTTGGTTAGGGTTGAGGTAATACAATTGTGTTACCTCATTTTTTTTTGTCTTCCAGCAATTATCATTAATAATATGAAATCCTTCCCAATTCTGGAAGCTTGTGTAGAAAATACGACTGAAGCATTTGAAGCCTGGAAAAAAGGTGCTCATCAATTGGAAATATGCAGTCAATTAAGTCAGGATGGACTCACGCCGGATGAGTCAACACTAAGTGATATTATTTCCAAAGTAAAGTTGCCTTGCAAAGTCATGATCAGATGTCGAGAAGGAAATTTTGAGTATACAAATGATGAAATAAATACTATGATTGCACAAATTCAAAAATTAAAATCCTATCGGATTGATGGGTTTGTTTTTGGAGCACTCGCTAAAAATGTACATAACCAAAACATTCTTGACGTTAAAGCAATCTATCAAATTTGCAAAGCTGCATTTCCATATCCTATTACTATTCATAAAGCCATTGATCATTGTTTTGATATACTTGCAGAAGTTGAAACACTTAAAAATATATCAAATGTTCGCTACATTTTATCTTCAGGAGGTGCGACTGATGCCGTTACCGGTGCAAAAATGTTATACAAAATGCAAAAGGTGGCTGGCACAAAAATTGATATAATTGCGGCAGGTAAAATAACCATAGATAATATTCACCAAATTTTAGCAGAAACGAAGCTAAAAATCTATCATGGAAGAAAAATAGTATGACTTTATGAGATTTTTCAATCAAGAAAATACACCATGTGGTGAAATAAAACTAAAATTATATACTACTTTTGTGCTGTTACTAAAAGTTTAAAATGCTTACTTGGGCAGAGTTCGAAAAAGTAGATATGCGAGTGGGAACTATAATTTCTGTAGACGATTTCCCCAAAGCCAACAAACCAGCCTACAAATTGAAAGTTGATTTTGGATCTTTGGGTATTAAGCAAAGCTCTGCACAAATCATAAAACTTTATTCAAAATCTGAATTGATGGGCAAACAAATTATAGCAGTTATCAATTTTCCATCCAAAAAGATTGCTGATTTTATGTCTGAGTGTCTAATATTAGGTATTGTTGGTCAGGATAATGAAGTTATCCTACTTACACCTGATAAAAAAGCAAAGAATGGAGATAAAATCGCTTGATTTAAAAATAGCAAACTTCTCAATGTGCTCTATGAGAAATGGTAAATTGTTAGACTGATACAATTATGTGGTAAAAAAAAGGTAAAGATAGTGCACATAAAGTTATGCAACCATTTACAATTAAAGCCGTTAAGTTAACTTATACGAATTTTATAATATGAACGCTTATACAGCTAATCTGTTGAATGCAGTGACCCTTATTCTGTTCAGCATCTGGGCATATTTAGGGTCGATTAATCCATCTATGACTGCATTTATTCCATTTATATTTGGAATAATACTTTTATCATTGAATAATGGAGTTCAGTATAAAGTAATTAGTCAGATACGAGTTGCCGCAGTATTAACCCTTTTGGTGTTTTTAGCCTTGATAAAACCATTGGACGGAGCCATTGGTCGAGATGACAACATGGCCATTTTCAGGGTTGGTATTATGTTGGTTACTTCGTTTTTATCACTGATATATTTTATAAAGAATTACAAAAGTGAATTAATTTCAAGAAAAAAAAATTAAAAACAGATTACATGAATAAAGTTTGCATAACCATTTTTTGCCCGATGCTATTAATAGTAAGTTCGTGCAATACACAAAAGTCTCCGTCACAAATAGCAACTACATTATCTGACCCTATTGTCAATACCAATAGTGAAAATGCCAATCAGTTAATGATAACAGCAGATTATCTAATGGGCAAATTTGACCCGACTCAACACCCCGAATTTATTTTAATCCCAGCAAAATATCGTGATGAAGAGCTCAGGTACATACGGAAAGATGTACTACAATCCTTTATTCTCATGTACGAAGCTGCCACGAAAGAAGGGGTTGTTCTCAAAATAAAATCCGCTACCAGAAATTTTGAGAATCAGAAAAGAATATGGGAAAAAAAATGGACCGGGAAAACGATCCTTGAAGACAACATAAATGCTGCTACTGATATAAAAGATGATCTAAATCGTGCCAAAAAGATCCTGGAATACAGTTCTATGCCAGGAACTTCGCGTCATCATTGGGGTACGGATATGGATTTTAATGCTTTCACCAATGAATGGTTCGAAAAAGGTGAAGGGCTTATACTCTACACATGGTTGCTTAATCATGCGTCAGAATATGGGTTTTGTCAGCCGTACACAAAAATTGGTAGTGATCGCAAGATTGGTTATTTTGAAGAAAAATGGCATTGGACCTATATGCCGGTTTCGGGTAAATTGACTGAACTAGCAAAATTAACCTTAAAAAATGAAATGATTTCCGGATTTTTGGGAGCTGAAACTGCTTCAAAAATAGATGTTGTTCAAAATTACATTTTGGGAATAAGTCCTAAATGTATGTCTACAAAAAATTAAGATGACTTTTGTCTCCTCCTTAAAAGTTGATACTTCTGTAAAAGGTATCATATTATTAACTTTGCCTATCAGCATGGCTAAGTTAATTCCTGAATTGAATTATCTCTTCAATGCAGCATTTTTGGGGCATATTGGAAATAAGGAATTAGCACTTGCGGGTATTACGGGCGTATATTATCTGATCTTTTCAGCTATTGGATATGGTCTGAATAATGCTCTACTGTCGATTATGTCCAGAAGAGCAGGTGAAGAAAACAGAAATGAAATATTTTCGACTTTATGGCATGGAATGTTGGTAGCTCTGGGACTGGCCGTTATATTTATCATTTTTACACACGTTTTGGTTCTTCCACTGATGCTTTGGGCCGGAATTGAAAGCAATGGTGCAGAAATGGCTGGAGGATTTCTGAATATTAGAATATTTGGGTTGATGTTCTTGTATAGTCTTCAGATGCAAAATGCATTTCTTATTAGCCTTCAGCAAACCAGATATCTTGTACTCATAGCCATTATACAATCAGGGGTCAATCTTTTTCTGGACTATGGCTTGATTTTTGGGCATTTTGGACTTCCTGCATTGGGATTTGATGGGGCAGCTTATGCATCTGTCATTTCCGAATTAATAGGTATGATGACAGTCACGGGTATACTGTACAGTCTTCGCATTAAGTCAAAATTCGGAATACACGCTATTTTTACAATACATGTCAAGACATTAAAATTGGTATTTAAGCAAGGGTTTCCATTGATGAGTCAACTGGCGATTAGTACAGGAGCCTGGTGGGTTTTTTTTATTCTTGTCAGCAGAAACTATACCTATGATGAGCAGGCAATTTCACAAAGCATGCGCAATCTTTTTGGTCTTGGCGGTGTGTTTTCGTGGGCTTTTGGTTCCTCTGCCAATACAATACTAAGTAATCTTATCGGACAGGGAAGACAGGATGAGATATTTAAAATTATAAAAAAAATGTGCTACATCAGTGTGAGTGGAATGACTGTTTTTGTTTTGCTTCTTAATTTTTTTCCCAATATTTTTCTTGGATTATTTGGTCAGGGTGGCGATTTTGTAACATCGGGTACTGGACCGCTCAGAATAGTAAGTGCAGCTATGATTATACTTTGTGTAGGTGTGATCTGGCTAAATGCAGTAGTGGCAACAGGCAAAACACAGATCGTTTTTTGGATAGAATTTGGTGGAATAGTAGCATATCTTATTTATGTCTGGCTAGTCATTGAAGTAATGAAGCTTAGTTTGTCTATTGCATGGATGAGTGAGTGGGTGTACTGGATTTTACTTTTTGTTCCCAGCTATTTGTATCTTAAATATGGTAATTGGAGAGATCATTTGGCATATGACTAATCGAATACAAAGTAATATTTTATCATTTTATCATAAAAAACGATAAATCTTACTAATTTTGCCCCGTTAATTTGGGATATTTAACATTTAATTCTTAAAAACAATATTAATAAACATGAACTCTAAGAACACAAAATATTTAATTTTTGGTATTATCATAATGGTTGTTTTAGCCGTACTATATTTTATGAATAAAAAAGCTACTTCTGGGAGCAGTCAGGAAGACGGCGTAAATGTTGTAGCAGACTCATTGAAAAGTGATTCAACTAAAGACCAAAGAATCGAAACCAAAAGAGTAATTGACACCATTTCCGGATGGGATAGTAAAGAGATTACAGATAATGCCACCGGTCACAAACTATTGATTAGTACATTAATTTCAAAAAACGATTTGAACTTAAAAAATGCCAAAAATGAGCCAGTATTTGCTTTTTTAACAGTCAAAAATAATAATAACAAAAACGAAGTGTTATTAAGAATTCAGCATGCTGAATACAAAGGCAATTCCGTAAGTCTAAAATTTGATAATAAGGAACCTTTTACGTCTTCTTTTACTAATAGGGAAGGTGGAAATGCAATAATAATGGAGAAATCAGAAGAAATAATCACTGCTATGAAGAGTTCAAGTGTATTAACAATTGGTGCTGAATTTAACAATGGCGGTAAAAAAGACATCATTTTCACTTGTCTGGGTTTTACATGGAGTAGGTAAAATACATGTTATTGGCATCCAGAAATAAGAGATGTTTATTGTATCTTATGTCAAGTGCATCATAAAATATAGATAGGTATTCATCATTATTTTGTCACATCTACTAAAGATTATAAACGTGTATAGTTTGATTGTCGTGTATGTTTATGTTTGAAAAAACCCAAAATTATTTTGCTACTTTCAAAAGTAATACCTGATTATTTACAAAAAAAAGTGCAAAAAAAAATTATTCAAAGGGCTATTTGTCAGTTGAATAATTTGGGCTCTTCCCACGAACAGTTAGAACGATCGATATTGATGTTTTCACTGACAACATTAAGCGATATAAAATGTTAAATCAACATTCTATTAATTTTATTTATGCTTTATTACAAAGAATATTTACTAAGTCCTGAAGCTGAATGGGTAGTGTTTATCCACGGTGCAGGTGGTAGTTCTGCCGTATGGTTTAAGCAATTAAAAGATTTCAGAAAGCATTTTAATTTACTACTTATCGATCTCAGAGGGCATGGAAAATCGTCAGGAATAGAAACTGATAAACATTACAAAGATTATTCTTTTGAGCTCATTGCGAAAGATATAATAGAAGTACTAGACCATCTTCGAACGCCTAAAGCCCATTTTGTAGGGGTATCTTTGGGTACACTTATTATCAGGCAACTTGGTGATATGATAAACTCACGCATACATTCCATGATATTGGTCGGGGCTATTACACATTTTAACCTCAAGTCGAGGTTTTGGGTAGGATTAGGGAGGATATTTAAAAATATATTGCCCTACATGTGGCTTTATCGACTTTTTGCTTTTGTAATTATGCCTTCAAAAAACCATGCCGAATCAAGGAGCGTATTTGTAATAGAAGCCCAAAAACTATGTCAACGCGAATTTTTAAGATGGTACAAGTTGACAAGCCAGCTAGCCGGACTATTCCGCAAGTTTGAGACAAATATAGCGATTCCTACTTTATTTGTGATGGGAGAACAAGATCATATGTTTCTCAATCCCATAAAACTAATGGTAAAAAACATGCAGGATGTTGCTTTGCTTATCGTTCGCGAATGTGGCCATGTCGTCAATATAGAGCAGGCTGGCATATTTAATGATGAAGTAATCAAGTATTTGCTGGGACTAAAAACTGCCAGAATGACCATGAGTTAAACAGGTTTCAATCCTTTTTCTTTTATAGTATCCTGAATCCTTTTATTCTCAATCTTGCTATCTAACCACGAGATGATATCCAGATATAAAAATGGTCTTCGTTCGTAAGGATCGTTCTGATACTTCATAAGTTTAGCTCTAAGTTTTATAAATTCTGCCTTCAGGTCTTTTTTTGTCATCAATGGTGTGCGTCGTATAAAACCAAGAATTTCCTTTTGAACAGCCTGAAGGTCTTCCATTTTGATCAGAAAACGATATACTGATTTAATTTGGTAGCTCACTAAAAAGTCATTTCCCAGCTCATAATGACTGATCAAAGACAAGATTCTGGCAAAACACTGAATGTCTTCCCTAAGTCCTCCTATCGGACTATTATTGATTTTGTTTAGGTAATCCAAGGCTGTTTTAAAATCATCAGCTCCAAAATATACACACGCCAGTTTATAATAAAACACCATCTCTCTACTTATATCCCAATGATGCCTTCCAGATTTTAGTATTTCAGCAATTTCTGTGACTTCTTTGATACCATTGTCATAGTCTCCGGTAAGAAATATTTTATTCAGGAGATGAATATATTTGAATAATTTGTACTGGTACAACTGGCTTTCTGACATATGATCAAAAAACCTATTTTCATAATCTATATAAAAGGCATAGTTTGCCAGAAACTTTTCAGTTTTGTTTGCCATGTACAATGCATTCAAAGCATTATGTAAACCTTTAAAGTACAGCATTGGATCCTCTTTTATCAATTGAGGAAATGCACGGTAACTATCTACCCATTTTTGTGAATATTTATAATAATTTAAAAAATCCTGCGTCATGTGATAGTACCAGACAAAGGATTGATAATAGTAGATCCTTTCATAAAATCCCAGCTTGTATGGCTTAACATCCGGAATATTACTGTAGAAATAGTCTTTTACTTGCTCGAAATCTTTTTTATCTTTTACATATCCATACTTTAGATACATGCCATAAAGCATAAGTGAAAGATTGGATAATTTATTGTGGACAGCTACTTTAGATAAAATTTTATTGCTTTGATCATTGATTTCCATCGCTTTAGTGGTAGAACTGCCAGTGATATACTGGGTTTCGATTTTCCGCTCTTCATCCAGAATATGATACATCAAAAGAGTTTCTTGATTCACTTCTGCAATCTTTTTAGCTTTTTCCAGCATATCCAGACTGGCCTTAGTCATACCTTTGGATTGTAATATTTTCGCATAATCAAGCATCTCTCTAATGGAAACGTCTGAAAAATCCTGCTTGTGCAAATGTCTTAGATTCGCAAGAATTTGTTTCATAAGATTTGCCTTAATGTTGGACAATTGCACCTTTTTAATCAGAGGTAATTTTTTTAGCAGTTCGTCTTCTTTGTAAGTTTTAGTGCTATCTATATAATCAAACAGTTGCATAAACAATTTGTCATTGGGTTTATTATCTCTGTTTACGAATAATCTAAAGCTCCTTTTTTCCGCTTTGGTCAAAGATTGTATGAGCTGGATCAATTGATCTGTCTGCTGGCTGGGCATATGCTAATTTGTACTATTAAAAGTTAAACCTAAAAGCACAGAACTATCGTACATTCTTTTGTATTTTAAATAATGGTCAAAATAAATGTTCAAAAAATTAAAAAAACAGTTCATGCCTTTTTTGTTCCTGGTAATCAGTACCGCATATTCTTACAAGCAAAACTGACGGTGAAATTAATATTTTTATATACAAAAGGTCGCATAAAATGTTTTTCTTCGACATCCTGAAATATATGCAACCTACTTTACCAATCCTTATATACGGTGAATTTTTTCAAATAATGGTAAATGGTGATGGATCTAATTTTGTGAATGTCAATATATTAGTTCGCAAATATTTCAAAAAAACGTCAAAGAAATGATTACTTTAAACAACTGGATAAGTTTTTATAATAAAATTATTCAATACATATTGCATTAACTATTTAACAATGATTTTTAACTTCAAAATAATTAAGTAACAAAATTTATTTTGTAAGTGTATATTTGTGACATTATCAAATTATAAATCAAAAATCAAAATATATGAAATCTAATTTTCTTTTTTTCTTGATAATTGTGGTAATGGCTTCATGCGCTGCAGGAATAAAAAAAGACCTTTTAACAGGTTTAACTGTAACAAATAATGGGCTCAGTTATGATAATGTTTATTTGAGTTCTGATGGAAAAGAACTACAATCAACTGAGTTTATGATGGGCCAGAAAATTGTTATCCAACTCGAAGGAGTAGATGGATTTCAACTTAAAGACGGAATGGCCTTTGCCGGTGCTTCTCTGGTTGTGGAAGACGATGCTGGAAATGTTGTGACAGAATTAAATGACCTATTGGCATCCTATGAAGAAACCGGAATTAAACCAGAAGATGCAAAATTTTTAAGTGCAAACTTTACAGTTGGAGATCCATTAGAGTTAAATAAATCTTACAAATTAATTGCAAATTTCTGGGATAATAACAGTGAAAGCGACATTATTTGTAAAGTTGATTTTAAAGTAAAAAACTAATTTGGGTATTCATTTATGTGTAGTATTTAGTTTAGAATTATGGGTAAATGGTAAGCTTTTATCATCAGATGGTTGTGTATATAATTAAATGGTTAACTTCATCTATTTTTATTATGATGTTAAGTTCAATTACAACAAACGCACAAATATTTCATTTTCCTGCAAATAACCCTGTAGAACTTGGCAAAGTAAAATGGAATAGGAATTATAAAGATGCGGTCATAGAATCCGCTGAAAGAAATTTACCCATAATAATTCTTTTTCAGGAAGTGCCGGGTTGTAACAATTGTACTACCTACGGCAATGAAATATTGTCTCATCCGCTGGTTGTAGAAGCTATAGAAACTTTTTTTGTACCTCTGTGCATTTACAACAACCATACTGGGGATGATAAAGATATCCTGAATAAATTTGGAGAACCATCATGGAATAATCCAGTCATCAGGATAATAACCAAAGATGGTAAAGATATGGCACCTCGTCAGCCTGACTTCAGATCCATGACTAAAACCATCGGGACATTGATCGATGCCATTGAAAAGTCTGATAAGCGAACGCCTGAATACCTTAAAATTTTATTGGAAGAGACTGAAGCAAAAGAAAAGGGGCTGACGCAAGAAGCATATTTCAGTATGTATTGTTTTTGGTCAGGTGAAAAAGAAATATCGGGTTTGCCCGGTGTAATCGCAACTGAAGCCGGTTTTATGCATGGTAAGGAAGTCGTCAAAGTAATTTACAGAAAAGACAAGGCAACCCTATCTGATATCTTTTTAAATGCAAAAAAGGTAGGTTGTGGTGATGATGTTTATGCTGCTATTAATGTAAAAAATGGATTAACTGTAAAGCCTACTGCTTCATATAGAAAAGATACTGAAGATAAATATTATCTATCCAAATCATCTTATAAAATTATTCCTATGACTGATATGCAAAAAACAAAAGTAAACAGGGCTATCGGAATGGGTCTGGATCCTACTACTTACCTGTCTCCAAGACAACTCAAGATGCTCAATCACAAGGATTTATCAAAGAGTCAGGTTTCAGCAAATATTGAAAAAGTATGGTGGAAAATGTAATTTATACAAAAAGATTTTAATAGTTAAATATAAACTTGTGTAATTGCATGAAAAGTGAATAAAGTGCTTTGAAAAGAATTCGAAAATATAGTCATTTTAAGTATAAATAATAATTTTGGTATTACCTTTACATTTTAAATTAAACAAAAGTTTTATGAATAAATCAACTTTATTTTTTTCAGTGGTATTTCTTATGGTATGCGCATCCTGTGCCAAAGTCTATTACAGTCCTGAAGCAGAAAATGCATCCAAAAATCATAGAATCATAGCCGTCGTTTCACCAAAAGTGTCTATACCACCACAAAAGAAAATGACAAATGAAGAATTACAGGATCTGACAATCAAGGAATCAGAAACTTTTCAGTATGAAATGGTAGCATGGTTATTAAAAAGGAAAGGAGATAATAAGATAAATGTGGACATATTGGATGCCACTACGACCATCGCCAAAATACGGAATGCAAGTACAGATGGTAAATATCTTACCCCTGTGGAAATGGCAGAAATTCTTGATGTCGATGCAGTGATTACTTCCAACTATAAACTAACAAAACCGATGTCTACCGGTGCAGCTATAGCTACCACACTTCTATTTGGTTTTGGTAATACCAATGAAGTTAATGTCACCATGGAGTTGCACGACAGAGCAAGGAAAAAAATGATCTGGAACTTCAGCCATGCAGTTTCAGGAGGTCTTTTTAGTAGCTCAAATCAATTGGTCGAAGAAGTAATGAGAATAGCCAGCAAAAAATTACCTTATACCAAATTTAAAAAATAATCTAAAAAGGAATGGCTGCTTTCTAAATAAAGCAACCATTCCCTTTTTAAATCAGTTTATATCAGGGAAGTTCTAATTGGTCATTTTCGTAGTGAAGAAATACGAAAGAGTCAAGAACAAGGCGAAAGTTAAAAAGTACCTTAGGTGTTGCCTAAGCTACAAAGACGACATTTTTAACTTTCAACGCATTTATTGGCTCTTGGAGTTTTTTGTAATAGAAATAGAGTTTTTAGATCTTCCCATCAATAAGACCGAATACTTCCGGACATACCGGAGTCAATATTTGTACTTTCAGGTTTTCCTTTGTATTTAATGCTTCCTCCCGAACTAGCGTCAGCGGTGAGCTTTTTGGTGGCATGGAGCGATATACTGGCACCTGATGACACATCTGCATCAGCACTTGAAGATATAAAGTTTCCCGCATCAATTTTTGAACCGGATGATGCATCATAGATCGCAGTATTACCTGTACCATTGATAGAAACTTTTGCCCCGGATGATGCAGACACATTGACAACTTCAGCTTTTAGTATAATATTACAATTTGCTCCACTAGAAACTTCTATGTCCATTCCTGATGTGCTGATTTCATTATCAGTACTAAGGCTTGAGCCGGCAGCACAATCTATTCCGTTCAATGTTGTATAATAGACTGTCACTTTTGCTTTTGTTTCTGAACGGTTCCACATTGAGTTTTTAGATTTTATTTTGACGATAAGTTCATCGTTTTTAACATCAATAAACAGATCTTCTTTATTACCTTTGATAATCGTATATTCTGCCTTAGGTGAATTACCTTTGACAAGCTCTACCTGCACACTACCGCTGGTAGAAATAGAAGTAAATTCTGAAAGGTTTTTACTTTGTGCAGTGACAAAAGTATATACACACAGGAAAAACAAAATAGAAAAAGGATGCTTGAACATGGTGTTTTTATTTTTATGATGTTTAATAAAATCAAAGACGAATACCCTTATAATAAGGTTGCATTAATAGGCAAGAATTTTTCTTACAGCATCCCCTAGTTTTACTGAATTTGGCAACATCGTTTTTTCCAATATTTCATTCAGGGGAATGGCAGGCATGTTTTCCGCACCTATTGTTATCACTGGAGCATCCAAGAATTCAAAACAATTTGCTTGAATTCGAGAAGCTACGCTTTGCGCAAAAGAATTATTGACAGGTTCTTCCGTCAAGACTATAATCCTGTTATATTCCTTTGATTTGCTGTAAATGAGGTTTTCGTCTAATGGGTATAACGTCCTCAAATCAAGAATCCCTACTTTGCCACCAACATCGCTTTGCAAATTTAATGCCCAATGAACACCCATTCCATAAGTGACTACCAATACTTTATTTTCATCATAACTAACATTTGCTTCTTGCACCATATTCCCGATGCCCAAAGGCAATATATAGTCTTTGGCTGGTAATTTTCTTTTTGCTGTGTCTGTGCCTTTGACTTTGCTCCAATATAGTCCTTTATGTTCAAGGATTATCACAGGATTGGGGTCGTGATATGCGGCTTTGAAAAGCCCTTTGAGATCAGCTCCATTGCTTGGGTATACTATTTTAATTCCACGGATGTTGGTCAGCACCGACTCCACGCTAGAGCTATGAAATGGCCCACCGCTACCATAAGCACCTATAGGAACACGCAGTACCATGCTTACCGGCCACTTTCCTTCAGACAAATAGCAACTTCTGCTTACTTCTGTAAAGAGCTGATTTAATGATGGCCAGATATAATCAGCAAACTGTACTTCAACTATAGGTTTAAGTCCAACAGCTGACATTCCTACCGTACTACCTACAATAAATGCTTCCTGAATTGCAGTATTAAATACCCGTTCTTCGCCAAATTTTTGTGCCAGTGTTGCTGCTTCTCTGAAAACACCTCCAAGCCTGCCACCCACGTCCTGACCATACATGAGACATTCTTTGTGGTCTTCCATCAGTTCCTGAATTGCTATCAATGCACAGTCTACCATTACTTTTTCTTCTGCATCTTCAGGACATCTTTCACCGGATTCAGTTAATATGGTCGTTGGTGCAAAATCATACGTATAAAGGTCTGAAGGCAATGGATCTGGTGCAAGCAAAGCTCGATCAAGATCATCCATGACCAATTTTTTTGCCCCTGCCTCTATTTCATTCAGATGATCAGGTAAAAAACCATTCTCGATAAGCAAGGATTTGAGTTTAAAATATGGATCGTTTTTCTGGTGTTGGTGAAGATCATTTCGGTACCATTCTTTTCGCACGCCGGAAGTATGGTGATTTAATAAAGGAACATTGGCATGAAGCAGGAAAGGTCTTCTTTCGGTTCGAATGGTGTGTATAATACGATTAATAGTGTGGTAGCAAATTTCAAAATCACTACCATCTATCGTAATTGCCTCTATTCCGGGAAAACCTTTAGCATATTCATATGCGTTCATAGCTCTTGTTTCTTCTGCCGTAGCTGAGATGTCCCAACCATTGTCCTGAACCAGATATAAAATTGGAAATTGTTTTAATGCAGCCATCTGGAAAGCTTCCGACACCTCTCCTTCTGTAATTGACGCATCACCAAAAGAACAAACCACCACTGCACCAGGCTCCTGCACAAGACCCACTTTTTCTCTGTATTGTATACCCATAGCAACGCCGGTAGTGGGTATGGCCTGCATACCTGTAGCTGAAGATTGGTGTGGTATTTTGGGTTTATCAATATCTTTAAGACTCGGATGACAATAATAGGCGCGTCCTCCTGAAAACGGATCATCCTTTTTTGCCAGTACCTGAAGCATAAGGTCATAAGGCTTCATGCCTATAGAAAGCAACATTGCATCATCGCGATAATATGGTGCTACATAATCTTTTGGGGTAAGTTGCATACCAACAGCAATCTGTATGGCTTCATGTCCTCTTGATGTAGCATGGACATATTTTGAAACCAACTTGAATTGCTCATCAAAAGTCTCTGTAATCGATTTTGCAGTACAAAGCAAAGAAAATGCTTTTTGAAGCACAGTTTTATCAATGGATTTTGATTTCATGCTGCAAAAATATAAATATGTAAGTCAAAACATGAAAAATGAGCGTATTACTTCATTGTATCCATAAAACGGCTCAAATCCGGGATACTACTCAATTAAACTTTTAGAACAAAAATAGATTCAGAAACAGTTAGACTTCAGGAAGTGATTCCCCAAGTGCTTCTTCAAAAAAATAATGAATAGCGTAAGTCTGAGCTGCTCCAAGTTTTTGGCCCATTTGGCTTGATAAGTACATAAACATGGCTATAGCGGCCAGAACAGGAAGCACCCAGAGTATTTTACTTTCATGTCCAAGTGCTCTTTGAGAAAATCCAATGATAGAAATAAAAGTAATAAGTACCCCGATAGCCAAATAACCTACTGCAAATAATGTCCAAACATTAGGCATTGGGCCATAAATACCGGTAATTTTAGTCTCGTTATCTCCGTGTTCTCTTTGCATCAATATACCAAGTTGTGGTGACCAGTAATGTCTGTGGGATTTGTTTACTCTGATGGTAATATGATCATGCATAGCCTGACCATGCAAGTTATGATTATTATGTTTTAGTTTTTCTTTCACCAATAGGATAATTTCCTCCATTGTCTTTGTACTTTCTATCTCAAATCTGGGTCGTACTCTAAAGCTGGCCATAAATATTTATTTTGCTGACGCTAATATAATCACACTTTATTGCTTAATCACAAATAAGAGTTATGATATTCATCAGTCTAAACGGGTGCGGACGAAACAATAATTTATAAAAAATTGTCAGAAAGCGTCATTAATAGTGATGTAAAAGGCTCCCCCTTCATTAATAGTGCGACCATAATCAAGCCTTAGTCTAACTCTGTCTTTTTTATTCAAAACAATCCTTAATCCGGCCCCAAAACTTATTTTATAGTCGTTTTCAAATATTTCTGAATAAGAAGCCGCAACGGTACCGCCGGATAAAAAAGACACACCCTGAACCCATTTGTATATCGGAAATCTATACTCCCCTTGAAGTACCAGAATATTTTTATCTTTAAACCTTCGGTCCTGAAACCCTCGCATTAGTTTTGGACTACCAAAATATAGTAAATCATAAAATATAGGATCTCCCAATATCATAGCTGTATTGACATGAAATGCTAGTGTATGGTCCTGTTTAATGCGGACGTATTTAGCAAAATCCAAAGAAAACCTTTGATATGAAAAATTACTCTGAGTAAATTTAGCATTAACGAATATCTCAGTCTCCATAAAGACCCCTTTAGTTGGATTAAATATAAAATCTCGGGTATCCAATTGTCCCACCAAACCAATACCAGAAATTACTCCACCATTTTCCCCTGTATAATCTCCATTTTCAAGTAAGCCATTTACCTTTTTGTCGACAATCTGTATCTTATCTATTCGAAATCTGACGCCGGCAAAAACCTTTCTAAATCTTCTCAATATGTCTATCCTGAACCTTGGATAATTTGCCCTGAATGGTTCTTTATCGTCAAATCTGCTTGAGAGGCCTATACCATAAAAATTATATACATATCTGTAGTAACTTATTTCTCCTTTAAATTTCCATAGATTATCTGACCTGTACAATTCGAAAGGTATAGTCATAATTACTTGTCTGTTTTGTGTCAGACTAAAAGTAAACTGCACTTGTGAAGGATTTGAAGTAGGTTTTTCATTTTTAAACCTGAAATTATAAAATCCTGCAGCACCAAAACCCCAACGTGTTTCAGGCAGATAGAATGCAATAGGATAAGCTAAAAACTGGCTTTTTATTTTGGTTGTGTCGTCATATGACGCACTGATATTGTTTCCTTTGACTTGAGGAAAAAAAATAATCAAGTATAATAAAGCAAATAATAATCTTCTTTTCATACACTAAAAAAGGTGAGCACAATAAATTGTCTCACCTCACTATTCATTACACTGTAATACTATAATTACAGACTATTTACGTATCTGGAAAGCTTGGACTTAAGGTTTGAAGCTTTATTATTATGCCAAGTATTCTTTTTGGCAAGCTTGTCCACCATACTGATTACTTTTGGAAGAAATATTTCTGCTTCCTTTTTATCAGTCATTAGTCTGAGTTTTGCGATAGATGTTCTGGCAGATTTTTTATAATATCTGTTTCGAAGTCTTATTTTTATGTCTTGTCTTATTCTCTTTTTAGACGATTTGTGTTGTGCCATAAAACTTAAATTTTGTAAACATTTTCTTAAATGGAGTGCAAAAGTAAATCTTTTCACGGTAAGTAAAAACATTATTTGTAAAAAAGTGAATAATTATTTCAAAATCAGATACAAATAGCATGATTTTTGTCTTTCTATTGTAAAACATGTGGCTCTTTATAGTCTAGAACGGATAAAATTCTTACTTTTGAAGCCTAATTTAGAATAAATACCCAAATCATATTTTAACATTACAATGAAAGATTATTCGTACGTTTTTAATGCACATCCCGGTTATATAGAATCTATGTACAAAAATTTTCAGCAGGACCCTTCATCTGTGGATGATGGTTGGCGATTGTTTTTTGATGGATTTGAATTCAGTAATACTGATCATGGGGTTTCTGATACTTCAGGACAAAATTTAGATAAAAACCTATTTGAAAAAGAGTTTGGAGTGATGTCACTTATCCATGGTTTCAGAAGTCGTGGTCATTTATTATCTACCACCAATCCATTGAAACCTCGAAAAGACAGACACCCACACCTCGACTTGTCAGACTACGCACTCGATGAGTCAGACTTAAACAATGTATTCCTGACAGGAGAAGAAATCGGTTTAAAAAACGCTACTTTAGCCCAGATTTTGGACAAACTCAGAGAGATATATTGCGGCAACCTTGGCATCGAATATGCACATATAGAAAACAGGGAAAAAAGGATGTGGATGCGTGAAAAACTTGAGAACAGGGTTTTTGATGGTAGTTACGGGCTAAACCAAGAGAAAAAAAAGCAAATCCTAAATAAGTTGAATGGGGCAGTTATCTTTGAAAAATTTCTTCATACCAAATATGTTGGACAAAAACGATTCTCTCTGGAAGGTGGTGAAACTACCATTGCGGCATTAGATGCTATCATCAGTAAAGCCACAGAAGGAAAAGTCGAAGAAGTCGTAATGGCAATGGCTCACAGAGGAAGATTAAATGTATTGGCCAATACATTAGGTAAAACATATGATCAGATATTTAATGAATTTGAAGGCACAGCTATTTTAGATCAGAGTTTTGGAGATGGGGATGTTAAATATCATCTTGGATTTTCTTCTCAGATTACAATGCCTTCCGGAAAAATTGTTCATCTCAAGCTAGCTCCCAATCCTTCTCATCTTGAGGCTGTAAATCCGGTTATGGAAGGATTTACACGAGCAAAAGCAGATGTTTTATATGATAGCGATTATGACAGAATACTTCCTATACTAATACATGGTGATAGTGCAGCAGCAGGTCAGGGTATCGTGTACGAAACTACACAAATGAGTCAGCTCGATGGCTATTATACCGGTGGGACCATTCATTTTGTGATCAATAATCAGATTGGATTTACTACAGATTATGATGATGCTCGATCTTCTACTTATTGCACAGCTGCGGCTAGTCTGGTACAGGCTCCTGTGTTCCATGTCAATGGTGATGATCCTGAAGCAGTAGTTTTTGCAGCAGAATTGGCAACAGAGTACAGACAAAAATTCAATAATGATGTTTTTATAGATATGGTATGTTACAGAAGACATGGCCACAACGAAGGAGATGATCCCAAGTTTACACAGCCTCAAATGTATGATCTTATCGAAGCCCATAAAAACCCAAGAGAAATATATCTTACCAAGTTGATAGAAAGAGGTGATGTCAATGTAAAAGACGGTGAAGAACTTGAAAGTAAATTCTGGGCTGAACTTCAGGAAAGATTGGATATGGTCAAACAAAAAGTATTGTCTTACACCTATCAGGAACCTGAGCAGCAATGGAGAAAACTCAAGAAGACCATCGATGTGGCTGATATGATTACGCCGGAGACAGGCATTGACGCTAAGGATGTCGATAAAATACTGAAGCATCTTATGACCATGCCTGAAGGATTTACGCCCCTATCTAAAATAAAAAGGCTTCAAAAATCTAAGCAGGAACTTTGGGATAAAGGTCAGATAGACTGGTCTTTTGGTGAATTGATGGCATATGGATCATTGATGCTGGAAGGCAAAAATGTCCGTATGAGCGGTCAAGATGTCAAAAGGGGAACATTTTCTCACAGACACGCAGTATTTGTTGACGAAAAGACCAATGAACGTTATAATCGATTAAATACACTGGAAGGGGCTAAAGGTAAGTATTTGATTTATAACTCTTTGTTATCCGAATTTGCTGTTCTTGGTTTTGAATATGGCTATTCTCAGGCGTCACCGGATCATTTGACCATTTGGGAAGCACAGTTTGGAGATTTTTATAATGGTGCTCAAACAATAGTAGACCAATTCATTTGTTCGAGTGAAAGTAAATGGCAAAGGATGAGTGGGTTAGTTATGTTATTGCCCCACGGCATGGAAGGTCAGGGTCCTGAACATTCAAGTGCCCGAATGGAAAGGTTTCTGCAAAATTGTGCCAATTTCAATATGATTATAGCCAATGTTACCACTCCTGCCAATTTTTTTCACATGATAAGGAGACAATTGGCTATGCCGTACAGAAAACCATTGGTATTGATGTCTCCAAAATCACTTTTGAGACATCCTGAATGTATCAGCCATCTCGACGAATTTACAGGACGTACAAAATTTAAAGAAGTCATTGCTGACGATTTGGTAAAAAAAGCTCGTAGAGTACTCTTTTGTTCTGGAAAGATATATTATGAATTGAACGAATACCGTACAGCCAATAAAATAAATGACATAGCGATAATACGTGTTGAGCAACTGTATCCTCTTCCTGAAACTGAGATCAGAAGTATTATGAAACAATATGGGAAAGCAGAATTTTTCTGGGTACAGGAAGAGTCAGCCAATATGGGCGCATGGTCATATCTTATGACTTATTTCAGAAAGGATGCTTTGGAGTTGATATCCCGAAAGGCCAGTGCGTCACCAGCAACAGGATTCAAAAAAGTACACGATCAACAACAGCAAGAACTGATTAAAACAGCATTTGATGCTAAATAATACGAGCAAAGTACTGATCACATTAGGCATTTTAACAACTACCATCATAAAGTGGTGGCTAGGTTATGAATGGCTTGATGTGATTGGTTTTTCTTTGATGTTTGTAGGATTTTTCTACTCAAAACAAGACATAACAGAAAGTCATAGTGAATATGGTATATATATTTATTATACCTTTATGGCCTTAATTATGGCATTGTTTTTTATTAAATGGTTTGTATTATTATCTTAACGTAAAGTTACTGGCTTTTCTTTTTCCAGCCACTTTGGAATAAAAAACCAAAATCAATTCCAAAGAGTGTTTCACTTTCAGAAGTAGACAAATTGGGTGTGAATCTGACAAAACTGCTGAATACATTAAGCTCAAAGCCGAAACTCATATAACTGGATCGTCCAAAAAAGTTGTTTTTTAATTTGTTACGTAAAATAAAAAATGCTGGAGCAATATGCAGATTTTTGGCATTTTTGGAATTGAATGAAATTCCTACTCCATAAGTAAGAAGAGAATTTTCTGATTGTTT
>Ga0105047_10004820_pt1 | contig 23363 bp, 18 predicted proteins | sample MAT04_FD_78384 | JGI IMG/M metagenome (GOLD analysis project Ga0105047, IMG submission 78384) | Freshwater microbial communities from Lake Fryxell liftoff mats and glacier meltwater in Antarctica - MAT-04 (megahit assembly) | ecosystem: Environmental > Aquatic > Freshwater > Ice > Liftoff... | reverse complement strand
TCCGGGCGCGGGTGGAAGGTTTGAGAGATTTCGGTCCGTCTCAATCTCCATTCAACAGTTTTCTTTTATTGCAAGGTGTTGAAACGCTATCGCTCCGTGTGCAACGCACTGTAGAAAATGCGCAAGCGCTGGCGGAATGGCTTGAGCAACACAGCGAAGTGGAATTTGTTAATTATCTCGGTTTGCCAGCGAATAAATATCATTCACTCGCCAAAAAGTATTTAACCAATGGATTTGGTGGCGTATTATCCTTCAAAGTGAAAGGTGGAAAAGAACGTGCAGATGAATTTGTGAATAACCTCAGTTTGACGAGCCATCTCGCCAATGTGGGGGATGCAAAGACCCTGATCATACACCCATCATCTACCACCCACGACCAGTTAAATCAGCAGGAACAGGCAGCAGCTGGAGTGTATCCGGGTGTTTTGAGGGTTTCGGTCGGCATTGAGCACATCGAAGATATCAAGGCAGATTTTGAGTCCGCTTTCGCGAAAACATCCGTGGCACAACCTGTATTAAATTAATGGAAGAAGTTTTCACGATACCAGGAATTTTTGAACCCGAATGTGGTGGGCGACTTGTGTCGCCCACTATTTCATATAGAACCTGGGGATCTCGAAATTTGGATGGCAGCAATGTTATTTGGGTGTGCCACGCCCTTACGGCAAATGCGGATGTGATGAGCTGGTGGCCAGGTCTTTTTGGCGAGAATGATTTGTTCAATCCAAAGGATTACTTTATCGTTTGTGCCAATGTATTGGGATCATGTTATGGCAGTACTGGTCCGGTGAGTACAAACCCCGATACGGGTTTACCCTATTATCAAACATTTCCGCTCATTACGATCCGCGATATGGTCAAGGCACATCAGGCACTGGCGGCCCATTTAAGTATTGAACGAATTAACCTTGTGATTGGCGGCAGTCTTGGCGGACAACAGGCTCTTGAGTGGAACGCTTCAGAGCCCTGGCGTTTTCAGCGCATGGTGGTTTTGGCAACCAACGCCATCCACTCACCCTGGGGAGTGGCATTCAATGAGTCCCAGCGCCTGGCCATTGAAGCAGATCAATCCTGGCTTTCGCCAAATGGCAATGCCGGAATGTCAGGATTGCTGGCAGCCCGTTCGATTGCGTTGTTATCATATAGAACATATGAGGCTTACGCCAAAACACAAAGTCCAAACGACGAGTCCAAAGATCCATGGTCCAATCAACCTGCGGCATCTTATCAAAAATATCAGGGGGAAAAACTGGCAAAAAGATTCAATGCCTGGAGCTATTGGTATTTGTCAAAAGCGATGGATAGTCACAACCTTGGAAGAAACCGCGGCAAAACCGATCAGGTATTGAAAAAAATCACTGCAAAAACACTGGTTGTGGGCATTGACAGCGATCTACTGTTTCCCCTGAATGAACAAAATCATTTGGCCAACGTAATTCCTGAGGCGACCCTTAAAATTATTAATTCAGATTTCGGTCATGACGGATTTCTGGTAGAAGTGAAGAAATTGGCCTCAATTATTGGAAATTTTATGTCAAATTCTGATCAATTGGTAAATATCAGACAAGACTCAGAATCAAATTAAAATAAAACGATGAAACAAAAAATAGTACTTATAGGTCACGGTAATGTTGGAAAAGCGCTCTATGAGCAGTTGAGCGGACTAACGCAATTTGCCATTGCGGGCGTTGTAGTAAAACACCTGGAAAAAAAGCGAAATGTTCCGGAATCCCTGCTTACCGGAAATGCGGATGCACTGATAGAAGATCCGGATGTACACATCGTTCTTGAGGCGATTGACGATGCTGATGCAGCTTTGGAATACGCCAGAAAAACCCTCGAACTCGGTAAAACCTATATTTCAGCCAGCAAAAAAATGATTGCAGGCAATTTGCCTCATCTTCATTACCTCGTGCGCAAATACGGCGGTAAATTGCTGTTCGAAGCTTCGGTCGGAGGGGCTATACCTGTGCTTCGTACCATACGGGATCATCTCGCGGGCGAGCATATTGAGCGGATTCGTGGAATTGTGAATGGTTCATGCAATTACATACTCACCCGAATGGCAGAAGACAATATCGAATTTGAGGCGGCGTTGAAGGAAGCGCAGGCAAAAGGATTTGCGGAAAGCGACCCGGCCAGCGATATCGATGCATGGGACAGTTATTACAAAGCCCAGATATTGGCATACACCGCATTTGGCGATAAGCCAGATTTTGCAAGGGTGAAATGGGAAGGCATTCGCAACGTCACCCTGAAGGATGTCGCCGATGCCACTGCGAGCGGCGAAAAGATTAAACTCGTCGCAGATATTCAAAGACAGGAAGAAAGATTTACAATCGATATCAGGCCTACGAGAATAGGACCGTCAGATCCACTCTTTCACATTGATCGTGAATACAACGGAATTATAATTCAAGGCAAGTATACCGGACCTGTTTTGCTTCAGGGAGCCGGAGCAGGCGGAAATCCGACAGCCTCGGCGATGATTGGTGACCTTGTCAACGCCCCACGAGGCAATTTTGAGATGGTAAGGAAGCTACTTTTGGCAATGAATTAATCCAGATTAGAATTTTCCTTCCTCATTGTGGCGCACCTGAAGGTTTAAAATCATCGTATACAATTTGACTTATATTTGCCTGAATGATATCTAAAAAGGCAAAATACGCTATTGTTGCGCTCGTACATTTGGCTAAAAGACCGGACAATTCACCTGTGGTGATACGCGAAATTGCAGTTGCGGAAAATATTCCTCAAAAATTTTTAGAGGCCATTTTACTTGATTTGCGCAAAGCTGCCATACTTGCCAGTCGAAAAGGAAAAGGTGGTGGGTATTATCTCTTAAAATCACCCAAAGACATAAATATGGCGGATATCATGCGGCTTTTTGATGGACCAATTGCCCTGCTTCCATGCGTCACGCATCAATACTACGAGCGATGTGAAGAGTGCAAAGACGAAGCGACCTGCGGCATCAGAGACGTGTTTATGAAGTTGCGCACTGTCACAGTAGATTTGCTCAAAAATGCGAGCCTGGCAGGTATTGTTGATCGTGAAACGTCTCTGCGCGAAGTAGTTAAAGACTAATCTGTCATATTGCGCAAAATATAAGCGTTGAAACAAGTAAATTCGCCTAAAATTATTTTTCATACAAAGTCTATTGGATTAGTAGATTTAATATATTTGCCGCTCTATGCGGTCCGTAATCCTGATTTTACTCTCGTTAAATATCCTTGGGGTTCAGGGTCAACCGGCTATTAAACAAACCACCAATCAGAATCTGATATGGTTTGCTTACATGAACAGAATTGACTTGTCTCCAAAATGGTTTATAGGATCAGAAGTCCAGGAACGTCGATTTGTTTTCCCCGACAAACAGCACCAACTTGTTTTTAGAAGTCATTTGCACTATCGTTTTGCACCCGAATGGAATGTTTCGGTGGGGTTCACCTATTTTCTCCAAAGCCCTCAGGACCCGTTATCGGAGAGCACGCTCATGGTGCCGGAATTGAGGCCACATGTGGAATTGGCCGGAGCGAATAAATTTAATTCAAGGTGGCGCATCGATCACAGGTACCGCATTGAAAAACGTTTTTTCAGAAATTTCGAAGGCGAAGACCTTTTGTCGGGCTACACGACAAATTTTCGGGCAAGGTATGGTTTGACGCTTTCGTGGCTGATATCAAGAGAAGATCGACGCGCTCTTATGCTTAAGCTGAGCAATGAAATTCATTTTAATTTTGGAAAAGAAATTGTATACAATCATTTTGATCAAAATCGTATTTACTTTGCTATTAATTACAATTTATCTCCACAACTGAATTTGGAGGCAGGCTATATGAACTGGTATCAACAACGCCGGTCGGGAAATGAATTTTATAACCGCGACATTCTTCGAATTAATCTCATTCACAGATTTAAACTAAAAAACAGCCAAAACTCATGACTCCTATTATTATAACCCTGCTGGTCGTTCTCGGCGCCGTCATTCTCTTTGCTACTGAAATCGTATCAATTGATCTTGTCGGTCTGCTCATCATCGTGGTGCTTGTCCTTACAGGTGTCATATCACCGGAAGAAGGGGTTGAGGGTTTTAGCAACAAAGCCACCATTACGGTGGCGTTTATGTTTATTCTCAGCGCTGCCTTACTCAATACAGGTGCCTTACAAGTGGTGGCTTACAAGCTTGCAGGAATATTTCGAAAGAATTTTAATAAAGGCATTATCATGATGATGATTCTCGTTGCAGTCATCTCAGCTTTTATCAACAATACGCCTGTTGTGGCGGTATTTATTCCCGTCGTTATTCAAATAGCACATGCCTCTGGCAGAAGTGCTTCCAAGATGCTTATCCCCATGTCTTTCGCATCCATCTTAGGAGGAACGTGTACTTTGATTGGCACATCTACAAATATTGTGGTTAGCGGGATTGCTGAAAAAGCAGGTTTGGAACCATTTCGGATGTTTATGTTCACAGAATTTGGATTAATCGTCTTGGCTTTTGGAATCTTATACATGATTTTTATTGGAATCAGGTTGCTTCCAGACCGTCGGCAAGGGGGAGACTTGGGTTCTAAGTTTGGCATGCGGGATTATTTATCCGAAATAGAGCTGTTAGAAAATGCCCAGGCGATCGGAAAAAAATTAATGGATACAGCGCTGGTTAAGGAATTGGCCATGGACGTGATCGAAGTAAAACGCGATGGAGTGCGCTACAATATGCCTCAGGGCGATTTTGTGCTTCAAGTGGGTGATATTTTGAAAGTGAATTGCGATGTGAAACGCATCAAAGACCTTAAAGACCGCGCCAAAGTAAACGTGCAATCGGCCATGCGAATCGGTGGAGAAGATGTAAAAGGTAAAAATTCCAGTCTTGTAGAACTTGTCATTACCTCAGGTTCCGAATTTGAAGGAGAAACCTTGCGCAAAGTTGACTTCCGACGCAGATTCAGAGCGGTACCTCTTGCCATCAGACACCGTGAAGAAGTTCTCCATGATGATCTGTACAGCGTTCAGTTAAAGGCGGGCGATGTAATTCTGGCTGAAGTAAAAAACCATTTCATCCCTGAGATGAAAAAGCAAGAGGCTGCTCAGGACTCACCTTTCGTCGTGCTTTCCGAAGATCCCATGATTGACTTTAGACGGAAAAGGTTTGTGCTCGTCTCAGCTGTTATTTTTGCAGTAATAGCACTCGCGACCTTTGGCGTCGTAGATATCATGGTTGGCACCATTGCCGGCGTTGCTGTTTTGGTTCTGACCAAATGTTTGAATATGAAAGAGGCATATGAAGCCATTAGCTGGAAAGTGGTTTTCCTACTGGCCGGTGCTTTGAGCCTTGGCACGGCCATGAAGAAGTCAGGACTTGATGTTGTCATTGCCAATGGATTAAGCGATAATTTGGGTGATATGGGCCCTATTGCTGTTTTATCGGGTTTATATCTGTTTACTTCATTGCTGACAGAAGTTATGTCAAACAATGCAACCGCTGCGCTCATAACCCCTATCGCCATTGCAACAGCAGAAGGAATGGGTGTAAGTCCAACCCCCTTTCTTATTGCGGTCATGTTTGCCGCTTCAGCGAGTTTCATGACTCCGGTAGGTTACCAAACAAATACCATGGTATATAGCGCGGGAGAATATAAATTTATGGATTTTCTTAAAGTGGGAACGATCCTAAATTTTTCATTATGGATACTTGCAACAATAATGATTCCGTTATTTTTTGATTTTTGAAATGGTGCTCGGCTCAAAATAATCCTTTTCAGGGATGTGATCCGTACATTTTTACTGTAAAGGTTTCCTATATAATAGTTTTAATATACTGGCTTCTTTTTCCTCCAGAAAGAATAAGTTCCGGCTTTTTTGCATAAAACCGCTGTCATCCGTTCTTTGCCGACTGGATTTAAATGGGCAGTTTTTATGGTATCTTCATTAATTTTTCGATTCAAAAGTCTGTGAAATAATTTATTTGGACGGCAAGTATTTCTATAGAGTGTAAAAAGACTTTCACCAGTTTTTTTGTGGGTGGTGGATATCCCCATTCTGTGAAAGGCATTCCACGTGGTGGAAAGTGAGTCTCCTGACTATCAAAGAAGGCGCATATGGCATGGATTTTTCAATTGTCTGGTCAGAAATCATAAAACATATATATCATGAACAACAAACTGGAAAATAAGAAAATTGCCATTTTAATGACTGACGGATTTGAGGAAGTGGAATATACCGAACCGCGAAAAGCCCTTGATGAGGCCGGAGCCACCTCACATGTCATTGCTCTTAAAAGCGGAAAAGTGAAAGCTTGGAATTCAGACAAATGGGGCGGAGAATATAACGTTGATAAAACCATTGATAACGCCAGCGCAGATGATTATGATGGTCTTTTTCTTCCGGGTGGAGTTCTCAATCCAGATCAACTCAGAATGAATAAAAAAGCGGTTGAATTCGCAACGAACTTTTTTAAACAGAAAAAACCAATCGCTGCCATTTGTCATGGTCCACAAATACTTATTGAAACAGGGGCGTTGAAAGGGCGTAGAATGACATCATACCCTTCTATAAAAACAGACTTGATCAATGCCGGCGCTGACTGGGTAGATGAAGAAGTGGTAGTGGATGAAGGCTTGACCACCAGTAGGAAACCCGATGACATTCCTGCTTTTATCAACAAAATGGTAGAGGAATTTGCTGAAGGCAAACACGCAATGCAAAACACAATTGAAGCTTAAAAGCAAAAAATCATACATCTAAAAAAACGCAACTTCGGTTGCGTTTTTTTTTGCCTTTTACATCGCCTGACCCCTGATTGCTCTCCGGCGAAATTCTCTAATTTTGACCTATCTTACCATCTGAAGTGAAAAAGCAAAACGAAGCATCTTTTACCACCTCTTTGCGAGGGAAAATCATGATCGCAGCATTTGCTGGTATTGTTGCGCTGGGCGCCGCATGGTTTATTAGCAGGTTCGCCTTTAGTCAAATGCTGCAGACCGTCGAAGAATTGTCAGAACCCAACGAAAAATTGGAAATGGTCAATAATATTTTTCGCAGAATTGTCAATATGAACCGATTTGAAGAAATCAAAGATTTTCCAACTTCAGAAAGTGAATCATTGGAGATTCTAAGCGAAACCGATCAAATCCAAATTTCAATTGATTCGCTGGCTGTTCTTTGCGTTGACAACCCACGCCAAATTGTTTTAATTGACTCGGTGCGATACATGTTAGACCAGCGCGAAGAAGTGATGTTCAGATTTCTTGAAGAGCGAAAAAAACTCGCGCAGAATAATTATGTGAATGAAGAATTGAAATTGCTTCAGGAGATTGTTGACAATCCCATGACCGATAGTTTGGTTCTTACAAAAGCGCACAAAATTATCACACGCATAGAAAAATCTGCAGATACGGTCGTCGTCCAGACAGAAAGTTCAAGTGCCCTTAGGGACTTTTTGCGCGGCATTGTGGGCAAAAATAAGAAGTCAGAAACTATTGAAATTACGAAGAAAGACGAAATTGTCGAAGAGGAGCTGAATACACAGATCGATACTTTGGTATTTACCAGACGGGATAGTGTGCTGACCGTAGCACAAAAATTAATTGGGTCTATTTCGACCTCTCAAAAGAAAAAAAGAGAATCCTACTTCGCCCGTGAGGAAGAATTGGCAGCGATAGAACGGTCTTTTGTGGCACAGGTGGTCGATATTCTAAGCACTGTTGAACAGGAGGTCATTCGTCAAAATAAAGACAATACCGCTTCTGCCCAGAAAGTTGTCACCGAAAGTGTAAGGAATATATCCATCGTTTTGCTCGTTTTTTTTGTTGTGACATTCATCCTTGTATTGCTGATTCTGATAGATATTTCAAGAAGTGCGAGATACCGCCTACAACTCGTCAATGCCAAGGAAGAAGCGGAATATCACAGTGCGGCACGGCAGCGATTTTTGTCTAATATGAGTCATGAAATCCGCACGCCCCTGCAATCGATCATCGGTTATGCGGAGCAGCTTCAACAGGCAGAACGGCCAGATAAAGAGGATATCAACTCTATTTACAGCTCCTCATCGCATTTGCTGCAGATCGTAAACGAAGTGCTTGATTTTAATAGGATTAATTCCGGAAAATTCACCTTTGAGGAAAATCCTTTTAATTTGCAAGAGTTACTCAAAGAAGTGATTTTCAATCTGAAACCTCAGGTGCGGGCGAAAGGCATTGAGCTCATTTTGGAGGATCAGTCAGGATTAAAAACAGATCTCATCGGAGATGCCTTTCGGCTAAAACAGATTCTTTTCAACCTCTTGGGAAATGCGATCAAGTTTACCAATTCGGGTTATGTAAAACTCAAGGTGCGATCCATAAAAAAGGGGCTCGGAAGTGAAATTATTTTTGCTGTTGAGGATACCGGAATTGGTATTGAAAAAGACAAAATAAGTGCGATATTTAGTCAGTTTGAACAAGCTGATGCGTCAATTTCAAGAACATTCGGCGGTTCGGGGCTGGGACTGAGTATCGTCAAATCTCTCGTGGAAAATCGCGATGGGTCGATCAATGTACAAAGCACCCCAGGCAAAGGTTCCATATTTCAAGTGACGTTGACCTACGCCCACGTCGAAGCAAATCTGTTACAGAACAATGCAAAGTCAATTGATTCTGGCAGTTTTAATGGCACCGTCTGGTTGGTTGACGATGATAAATTGATTGCCAGGCTTTGCAGCACCATTCTTTCGAAATACAATGTCGAACACCGGGTTTTCCACACAGCCGAAGATCTCCTTTTCATTCCCTGGGATTCACAGGTGAAATTGGTTCTGACCGATATCCGACTTCCAGGGATTGGTGGTCGGGAACTTTGCGCTGCTCTGAGATTGAAACATGGAGCGTCCCTTCGGATTGCTGCCATGACGGCGGAGGCGGTGCCTGAAGAAAGAGAGGCCATCCTCAAATCAGGGTTTGACCAAATTCTGCACAAGCCTTTTAATCAATCAGATTTGCTCAATTTAATTCTGGAATTTGATGCAGAGGGCGCGCTGTCCGAAAGCGCCGAAAAACCAGAGTCTTCGGGAAAGGATCATCCGGATTTCAGAAATCTTAAAAAAATGACCATGGGAGATTCCGATTTGATGCAATCCATCCTTGCGCTATTTATACAAGATTCGTTAGCAGATAACAAAGATATACTTCAGGCGGTTTCACTCGCCGATGGTGATGCAGCGTCGGATCTATTCCACCGGCTCGCAGGCCGAATTGCTCAGATTGGAGATAGTGATCTCGCTGCCAAATTCCGGAAGTTTGAAATTAATATTCGAAATGGAAGAAAGGTCGGCGATATGGAAAAACAAATCAAATCGGCCTCAGTTCTACTTGAAAAACTGGTGCTCCAGGTAAAGGACGAAATGTTGAGACTTGAGAAAGAAACCAGCGAATAGCTCAATCGATTCCGTAACGCTCCATTTTGCTGTAAAGCGTTTTCCTGTCAATATTTAAAATCCGCGCTGCTTTCGATTTGTTGAACTTGACCTCTTCAAGCGTTTTGGTAATCAATGCTTTTTCGGTATTCTCCTGCAAAGCTTTCAAATCTTTTCCTGGCGCAGATTGCGATTCATTGATAGACATAAACATTTCGTCGGGCATGGTATCCCGGGTAGCAGTCTCATCCGTGCTCAATAAGACCATACGTCTGATTACATTTTTCAACTCCCTTAAATTGCCAGGCCAGTCGTAAGTCTCGATGACCTGCCAAACTTCCGGCGCAAGTTTTGAGACGTTGCGATGAAGATCATAGTTGGCTTCGGATATGAAATGTTTTACAAATTCGCGCAAGTCTGAGGACCTCTCACGCAAAGGCGGCACGAAAATTTTAAACTCATTAAGTCGGTGATACAAATCTTCCCGAAATTTCCCATTTGAGACACTCGTCTTCAAATCGTCATTGGTGGCGGCCAGAATGCGCACGTCCACTTTGATTTGTTTGTTGCTCCCGACAGGTTGGATTATCCTTTCCTGAATAGCTCTCAGTAATTTAACCTGCACTTCATAACTCAGGTTGCCCACTTCATCCAAAAAAAGGGTTCCACCATTCGCCGCTTCAAACACACCCCTTTTATCGGTATGCGCTCCGGTGAAAGATCCTTTTTCGTGTCCAAATAATTCACTTGCCGACAATTCTTTCGAAAGTGCACCACAATCAATAGCCATAAATGGTTTACCTGATCGTTTGCTTTGAATATGAATTGAACGCGCTGCGTATTCCTTACCGGTACCGCTTTCGCCCTGAATGATCACGGACATGTCTGTGGGAGCAACCAGATTGATGTGTCCTTGAAGTTTCTGTGAAGAATCACTCTGTCCGGCAATAAATTTGGGTTGAGTTGATTTTGAAGGTACTTTTGTTTCCTGCGCCGCAACAGGTTGCTGTTGCCTTTTTAAGGCTTCGTTGACCACAAGCAGAAATTCGTCAGGATTTACGGGTTTTGTGATATAATCAAAAGCGCCGGAACGCATCGCACTCACCGCCGTGCGGACGTCATTAAAACTTGTCATCACAATGGCGGGGCAGGGAATATTATTTTCTCGGGCTATTGCCAAAACGTCAAGTCCTGTTCCATCTGGTAGTCTGTAATCCAGAAGCAATAATTCGTACTTGTTTTTCCCAATAAACTCTGCGGCACTTTTCAGATTAATACTTACATCAACCTGATGTCCGTGTTTTTTGAGAAATCCTTCCAATGTCTTGGAAAATGTGAAATCATCTTCCACCAGTAAGATATGCGCCATAGTTAACGATTACGAAGGGTCAAAAGTACAAAATGCCGGGGGAAAAATTCCCCCGGCATTTGCTTTGTTCATAAACGCTATATATAGAGTGGCAGCTTACGCTACCTTTTTGCCATTCTCGTCAAATTTCACTGTTTTTGTCTCAGGCCCGTTGGTTACCTGTACTTTATAGTGTGCTTTAGACATTGCTCCGTCAGTACTTGCTTTTCCTTCTACTTTGGCAATTGAGGATACCGTCCACCCTTTGTAGTCGTCACCTTTTAAGGCAGTCTGAACGGCTGAAGGGAGTTCCTCCATGGTGATATATTTTTCGTTTTGATCTACTGCCACAAATTGTTTCTTGTTGTTCTCAACTATCGCATCCTGTGCGATAGCTGTCGAAAATCCTGCAAACAATGCGGCTATAAAAAGAATTTTTTTCATGATATCGTGATTTGAATTTTTCGTGATCTGATAAAAATGCAGAGAATTCTATGCCGAATAGCTCAAAGTCTCTAAAAAACTGTTTGTCAATAATTTGTATTCGAACCTTCAAGCACCCTTTGCGGACCTTTTACACAATGTGGGGAGCGCGATTGTGGGAAATTTTGGTCATGGATTGCCTGGTTTCCCGAAACACAAGACTTTTTTGACAGCCAACGCGCAATTTCCCGTAACACCCACATCGGAAATCTCGTTAAAAGGACATGAAAAGATCACTCGTTATTCCGTGCCTTCTCGTGGCGATCGCGTTTGTAGCCTGCTCAAAAGATGATGATTCAGGCAGTGAAGATCCTGGTAATCAAACGATGAACACCGTTTCAGTGTTTGGCGAAAGCACTGCATTTCAGTCGGGTGAAGATATCGATTCCCTACTTGCCCGTGGTGTACTTTCCGTGCAGGCCGGAAATACGCATTTCTTTATTGGTCATAGACAAGTGTCTGACCACGATCAGGATGCGATCATTGCAAAATATGTCGATGGTCAACTTGCCTGGGCGCGAACTGAGTTCGAAACGACAGGCGACGACAGCCGGGGATACGGTTTGGTCTGGGACGGAAGTGAGAATCTGTATGCGGTTTTCAGCGTTACAGGAACCCAGGGACCGATGGATGCAGACTTTCGCCGGTTTACCACCAAGGGTTGGATAAAAAATTATGGACAGGGTGGGGGCGCAAAGGCTGCCGTCCTTCTCAAAATTAATCCGGATCATGGTGAACCACAATTCGGAACCTTTTTAATGGGAAAAAAGAGTGATGGTCAGACCAATTCACTTGAAATTAAAAATATATCAATTTTGAATAGCGGTCATGTTTTAATTGCCGCCGACGCATGGTTTAGCCCGCTTCAAACCAATCAGACAATATTCACTTGTGAAGGTAATTCCCCCTTCGATTATTCACTCGAGATGCGAAAAGACCTGAGTTCCGCCGAACATGCTTCGGCAGTCGGATGCCATTGATTGTAAAACGATAAAAAAAAAGGGGCTGTCTCATTTGAGACAGCCCCTTTTTTCTTTTAAAAAACGCGCTTACTTCTTCGCCAAAGGTTGGGGTTTTTCCTGTTCAGGATATCCAAACAATTCTTCAAGTGAAAGTTTCTGCACAGGTCCGAGCCGTTTGAGTACGTCCATATCCACCATTTCTTCATTGCCAATGACGGTGTAGGTAAAAGCTTTGCCTTTGATTTGATTGTCAAAAAAGCTTTGAAGATCTTCAAAGTTCATTTTCTGAATGGCCTCATAATTGGTTTTCTGAATATCGTAATCCAAACCGCGGTCCCTGGCTGTGACATAGCTCCAGAAAATGGATTCCCGGGTGGTGCGATTGGTTTCGATCTGCTTTAAGGCTGCATCCCGCGCACCTTCAAACTGAATGTCGGCTCGGGGCATATTGTTCATCAGTTCGAGCATGGCATCCGCCGCTTCAGGCAATTTATCGACCTGCGCGCCGATGTAGGCCCGGATATAGTGCGATTGATCTTTTTTTGTTGGTGAAGTATAAGTGCTGTAGGCTGAATAAGCGAGGGCTTTTGATTCACGAATTTCCTGAAAAACAATAGAAGACAAACCGCTTCCAAAATATTCATTGAAAAGTCCCGCCTGCGGCATGTATTCAGGGTCAAACTGTGATCCTTTTGACAGGAGCATCATCTCGCTTTGTACCATGTCAAAGTCTGCAAAGAAAACTTTGTTTTCGTCCATTGCCAGTTCTTCGTACTTCACGGGTTCCGGATAATCTTTTAGAGGAGACGGCACTTGATGAAATTCCTTTATTTTCTCAATAGCCGCCTTCGTATCGTCGGGACCATAGTAAAATATGGTGTGCTTGTAAGAGGTGAGATCTTTGATTTTTTGCGTAAGCTCCGCTGCGGTCAAGGCGCGTAGTTTTTCTTCCGAGAGCTGATTGGTCAAAGGATTCTCAGGTCCATATTGCGCATATTGCGACATTGCGTTAAACATGATTTGACCTTTGCTTTTCATCGCATCCTGACGTTTTTTGATGATTCCATCCACCATGTCTTTCAAAGCCTGATCATCGGCTTTTACATTGGCGAGAACATCTTCAAAAAGTTTAACCCCTTCTTTCAGATTTTCATTGAGTCCGCGCAATACCACATAAGAACGTTCTCCTCCGGAGGAAACCTCAAAGGTGACCCCCAGCTTAAATAATTCCTTCTGAAGGTCTTCTGCGCTCATCGTTGACGTGCCGAGATAAGGCAGATAATCCACCGCCAACTTCATCAATTGGTCATGGTCTGAACCCATATCGAGGATATAATACAGGCTGAACAATTCGTTGCTTTTATTGGCCACATGGAAAAAGTCAATTTCGTCCGAAAATTCAGCTTGTTCAATATCATTTTTGTAATCAATAAAAACCGGTTCGAGACGATCTGACTTCAGGCTATCCCATGCGAGGAAAAATGGAGATTGTGATTCCCGGTCGATTTCAATGGGTGTAATCTTTGGTTTTTCCACTTTTACTGCATTGCTTTCTCCGGCGTTTTTGTTCACCTGGACGTAGTTTTCACCAAACCAATTGTTCGCAAAGTCCACAATATCCTGCTTGGTAAGTTGCGACATGGCGTCAAATTCACCCGTTACATCTTTCCAATCGCGACCGTATATAAAGGCATCGACCATTTGACCGGCACGCCCCCAATTGGTTTCCGATTGGCGAAGAGCCGAAAGTTTCAGGTCGTTTACGACGGCTTCCACCATCCAGTCTTCAAACTCTCCCCGTTTGATATACTCGATCTGGCCGCGAAGTAAAGCTGCAACAGAATCGAGGCTCTGCCCTTCACGTGGCGAGCCCGTGAGACTGAACACAGAATAATCGGTAAAGACTGATGGCGACGAATAAGCGCGGATGACTTTTTGTTTTTGAACCAGGTTCAGATCGATAAGGCCGGCTTTGCCATTCGATAAAATACCATCCATCACTTCGAGTTTCAAAGCTTCTGGCGTTCCTGCTCCGGGCAACCGATAGCCTACCATCACAAATTCAGCCTCCACACCAGTTACGTCTTCCACGATGGGTTCTGTAATCGGCGCCTCCTGCGCTACATCAAAAGCTGGAATCTCGCCCTTCTCATAATCGCCAAAGTATTTTTTAATCAAATCGACACAATCATCCGGATCGATATCGCCTGATAGAATGATGGCCATGTTATTGGGTTGGTATCGCTCTTTGAAATAGGCGTGAATTTTCTCCATGGAAGGATTTTTCAGGTGCTCACTTGTACCGATTGTCGTTTGTGTTCCGTATGGGTGGGTGGGAAATAATTCTTCCATCATTGTATAATATGCCAACCGCTGATCGCTGTCCTGTGTGCGATTAAATTCTTCGTACACCGCTTCAAGCTCCGTATGAAAGAGTCTCAGCACCAATTCACTAAATCGTTCAGATTCGATCTTTGCCCATTTTTCCAATTCATTGCTTGGGATGTCGTTGATGTATACCGTTTGCTCATACCAGGTGTAGGCATTGGTGCCTTTTGCTCCCAGAGATCCGATCATTTTATCGTATTCGTTGGCTATGGCAAATTTTGCTGCCTGTCCGGAAATGCTGTCGATTTGCAGATATATCCGCTTCCGTTCGTTTTGATCAGTTGTGTTGCGATGCTCCTCGTAAAGATCAGAAATTTGGGTGAGCAAAGCACTTTCAGCTTCCCAGTCTTTGGTTCCAAATTGGGAAGTTCCCTTAAACAGCATGTGTTCCAAGTAGTGGGCAAGGCCTGTGGCATCGGCCGGATCCTGCTTACTTCCTGTCCGCACAGCGATTTGAGTTACTACGCGCGGTTCATCTTTATTTACCGAAAGGTAAATTTTCAACCCATTATCGAGCGTGAAAATTTTTGCCTCGAGTGGATCGTTCTCGATTGTTTCGTATTCGTATCGGTAAGTTTGTTCGTTGTTTTTAGGCGCACAGGCGCACACCATGCTGATGGCCAGCACGGCAATTAATTTTGAGATTTTACGCATTCTGATTTTGAGGTTTTAAAGGTGCTATGATTCTTTGGTAAAAGAGCATGAAGCTAATTTATTTTTTTGTCCCATTCGGAGTTTTGATGTCTTACTTGGCTTTTTTTGGCTTTCGCCAAATGATAACGAATATCCAGTTTTTCTATTATCCACCAGAATGACAAATTTCAGTTGGACAGATTAAAATCCCAAAGCTTCCTATCTTTGGGCCTCCAAGCAAAGAGAATGAAAATAGGAATTGTATTGTATCCCACGTTTGGTGGGAGTGGGGTGGTGGCTACGGAGTTGGGTAAAGCACTTTCACTGCAGGGCCACGAAATTCATTTTATTACCTACAACCAGCCGGTCAGATTGGGATCATTCACCAAAAATCTTTTTTATCACGAAGTGAATGTATCGGATTATCCGCTGTTCGATTATCCACCATACGAAACTGTGCTCGCCAGCAAATTGGTGGATGTGGTAAAAAATGAAAAGCTTGATTTACTGCACGTACATTACGCTATTCCACACGCTTCTGCCGCATATATGGCTCAGCGGATACTTGAGTCACAAGGCATTCGCATTCCGTTTATTACAACCCTTCATGGCACAGATATTACGCTTGTAGGCAAAGATCCATCTTTCGAGCCGGCAATTACATTTGCGATCAACCACAGTGATGCGGTAACAGCGGTGTCCGAAAGTTTGAAACAGGATACGTATCGTCATTTTGGCGTAAAACGCGAAATACAGGTCATTCCAAATTTTATTCGTCCGGAGCACTACTCGCCAGATCCGCATAAAGATTTTCGGAAATCCTATGCGCCCAATGGGGAGAAAATAATTACACACATCAGTAATTTCAGACCGGTAAAACGCATGGAAGATGTGGTGAGAATGTTTAAAAAAATCAGTGAAAAAATTCCTTCAAAACTCATTCTGGTGGGTGACGGGCCGGAGCGATACAGGGTAGAACAGCTCTGTCGTGATTTGGGAACCTGCGGTGATACCCACATCATTGGAAAATTGAAAAAACCGGAAGAGGTCCTTTTTATTTCAGATTTGTTTTTGCTCCCCTCTGAGTCGGAGAGTTTTGGACTTGCTGCCTTGGAGGCGATGGCCTGCGGCGTACCGGTAATATCATCCAATACAGGAGGTTTACCCGAATTGAATGAAAATGGTTTTTCGGGATTTACGTCAAACGTTGGAGATATAGACGAAATGGCAAAAAATGCGGTGCACATTCTCGGTGATGAGATGACTTTGGCCAAATTTAAGTCAAATGCCAAAAAACGCGCGCTTGATTTTGACATTGCGAACATTCTTCCCATGTATACTCACCTGTATGATGAGGTTTTAGCGAAAGCTGCACTCCCAGCATTGTGATTGTGAAAGTAATCAGCGATAAAGTCAGTTACAAAAAGGAGTCCGGGTACCTTCAGTTTGTCATTCTTGGAAAAATAGAAAGCTGGAAAGAGGCTTTGCTCGGTGCGTGGTTTCTAGCATGGATTTTTATTGGCGTCGTTGTGATGTACACGTATTTTCAAGCCACAGACAGGGAAATGCGAATGATGCTGATTATATTTTTAATTTTTTGGTCCTATTACTTCTGGAAAGTCGGCAGGGTATGGCTTTTCAGGCGCGGAGGTAATGAATTGATTCGGATACAGGGTGAACTCCTCCTGCTCAAGCGCAGTTTTTTTACCTATGGAAAAACAAAAACCTATTATATCGAAATGATTCAGGATTTTGCGCCTGTAGAATTGTCGAAATCTTCTTTCGCATATACCTACGAAAATGGCTGGTGGGTGCTCGGTGGTGAGAAACTCGGATTTTCTTATCAGGGAAAATTTGTCAAATTCGGTATGCAGCTGAGCGACGCCGATACCATGCAGGTTTTCAAACTCATAAAACAGGAATTGGCCAAACCTAGAGCAGCGAAATTGTAAAAGCATTTCCACTCAATCTACGGGTTTTGTTTCCCTCTATATTTTCTTCCAGAACCATTTTCTGTGCTGCCGGACTGTTTAAAACCGCATCCAGTGATTTAATTTCACCAAATGGAATTTTTGAATGGGTAAGAATGTCCACAAGGGGAGAAAGTGTCCAATTTCGGATTATCTCTCCGAGAATTTCAACCAATTCGGTACGGTTGACCACACGACTGACATTGTTTATAAAACGGGGATCGGAGGCCAGAGGTCCATTTTCCAGCACATTGCAAAGTTTTTGAAACTGGGCATCAGTGCCAATGGCCAAAACAAGCGCGCGGTGATCTGCAGTTTCAAACCGATCGCCATAAGGTGCGATATTGGGGTGTTGGGTGCCCATGGGTTTGGCCACGGAGCCATTCATCAAAAAATTTGTGGCCTGATTGGCCAGCGCAGATAAAGATGCACGCTCCAGATTGACTTTGATCACCGAACCTTTTTCGGTTCTCAATTTGTGAATGATTCCCAGCAAAGCACCTTCTTTCAATTGGTGTCCGGCCAAAATATCGATGAGGGCTACCGGCAACTTGGCGGGCGGTGCATCGGGGTGACCTGTCATGGACAACCATCCGGTCTCGGCCTGGAGTACGACGTCGTAAGCAGGACGATCTACCGATTCAAAACCATCGAGTTGCACGAAGATCAAATCGCTTTTAAAATTTCGGAGGTCTGATTCTGAGACGCCCAGTTTGAGCGCTGTATGCTGTCCGAAATTGGATATTACCATATCAGCTTTCCCGACCAGTTGATATAATTCAAGCCGATGATTTTCGGTGGTAAAATCAAGTTGAATTACTTCTTTCCGGAAGTTAACAGCCGCATAGTACGCGGAAATCCCTATGTCTGATTCACCCGGTTGGCGCCAACCCCGGGTTACATCTCCACCTGTTTTCTCATTTTCAATTTTGATAACGCGGGCGCCCAGCTCGGCGAAAAACATTCCCACAGCAGGTCCAGCCAACACACTTGAAAGTTCAACTACGAATAAATCCTTGAAAAAGTCATTCATGCCGCGAAAAGCTTCTGAGAAGTAGGGAGATATAGCCTTCTATTTTCCCTGCAACAAATATGCGCAAATACTTCCGTTTGGAATGGGGTGGGTGATTGATTGATCTTTATTGCGGAAATAAATCACCCTAAGCCGCGATTTCTGTCGTCTCCCGCTTTTCGGGATTTTTATTGACACGGCCGTTTGATTGTTTGAATGTTTTTTTTGGCATCGTACACAAAATATAATCCCAGAAAGGGGATGATACGCCAAAAGCAACCGTATCATCTTTATAGTGATGAATGCTGTGATGAATCCATAAAATATTCAGGAAGTTTTTTGGTGGGCGCATCGCATGAATCATGTAATGAACAAATAAATACGCTGAATAGCCCATGACAAATCCCGGCAGAAAAGCGTACACATAATTGCCTATGAAGAGTTTGAAAAAGAAAAAAAGTGCAGTAAGAATGATGAGAGATGCTGCCGGAGGCATTGCGATTCGCGTTTTGTCCCTGGGGAATTCATGGTGCACGCCATGAAAAGTATACTGCAGTTTCGCCTTCAATTTGGTGTCGGGAAGCATGTGAAAAAGATGCTTGTGCGCAAGATATTCTACCCACGTCCAGAGCAAGAAGGCAATCAGAAACAAGCCCAGACTTTCTAAAGCACTGAAGTATTGCCTGCTTATACCCACATATATAAGTATGGAAGAACCCAAAAAGTAAATAGCGAGTGGAACAGAAATATGGGTCCGGGCAAGTTTTTCAAGAATGGGGTTTTTGAAAAGTGCTGTTGTGCCCTGTTCTTTCGGGTGGTATTGCATTTTTCTCTTTTAAATTAAGCCGATGAAGGCTGTAAAAATTGGCATCAGTGACGTGATTACCACGACAAAGATAGTACCGCTTTATTCCTGGAAGTTTCCTTGTGACAATCGGTTGATTTTTTTTTCAGACGGTATTTTTTTCTGATAAATGATTACATTTGCCGCTCCAAATATGCCCAGGTGGTGAAATTGGTAGACACGCCATCTTGAGGGGGTGGTGAGCTACGCTCTTGCTGGTTCGAGTCCAGTCCTGGGCACTTTAATTAAAACCTTCCAGTCACAAAGATTGGAAGGTTTTTTATTTTCTAAACTATCATTCTTAATTCCTAAAGCTTTTGCTTGTCCAAAAAGCGTTTAATAAGGTCCATAAAAAAAGCCTTCCGAAGAAGGCTTTTAGCTCAAATCGTCTTTTTAATGATCAGCGAATAAATTCAATAACCGTTTTTCTGATGATCCGGACACATTCCAACAACTGCTCTTCGGTCATCACCAAAGGCGGAGCAAATCTGATAATATTTCCATGTGTTGGTTTGGCCAAAAGCCCATTGTCGCGCAATGCCAAACAGATGCGCCATGCGGTGTCGCTGTCCTGGGTGTCGTTAATCACCACGGCATTCAACAATCCTTTTCCCCGCACGAGCTTGAGCAGTGGTGATTCATGCACCAATTTCTCCATTTCGGCCCGGAAAATCTTCCCGAGTCGACGCGCATTTTGCGTAAGCTTCTCATCAATAATTACTTCGAGCGACGCTTTGGCAACGGCACAAGCCAGCGGATTTCCTCCAAAAGTAGATCCGTGCTGACCGGGTTTGATCACATTCATGATGTGGTCATTTGCCAGAACAGCCGAAACTGGGTAGACTCCGCCCGACAACGCCTTGCCCAAAATAAGGATGTCGGGAGTTACAAAGGTCGGCTGTCTTTCGCATTGTGCCTGGCAGGTGCAGTTTCCGCATACCGCGAGCAGACTACCGGTGCGACCTATGCCGGTTTGTACTTCGTCTGCTATGAACAGCACATTCTTTTCCTTGCATAGTTTTGCGGCTTCCGCCAAATAATTTTCTGCCGGCACGTATACCCCTGCTTCACCCTGTATTGGCTCCACCAGAAAACCCGCTACATTTTCGTCTTTCAATGCCTCTTTCAGCGCAGAAATATCATCGTAAGCCACTTTGATAAAACCTTCGGTAAATGGTCCGAAATTCTTCCGGGCACCTTCATCATTGCTGAAGCTGATGATCGTCGTGGTGCGGCCATGAAAATTGTTGCTGCAAACGATGATTTTTGCCTTGTTTTCATCTATGCCTTTTCGCTCATAAGCCCATTTTCGCGTGAGTTTTATCGCGGTTTCCACACCTTCAGCGCCCGAGTTCATCGGCAGCACTTTGTCAAAACCGAAATAACCCGTTATAAATTTGGCGTATTCACCAAATTCCTCACTGTGAAAAGCCCTGGATACGAGGGTAAGCTTTTCGGCCTGGGTTTTTAGCGCCCCAATGATATGCGGATGGCAGTGGCCCTGGTTAACAGCTGAATAGGCTGATAAAAAATCAAAATATTTTTTTCCGTCAACATCCCATACATAGACGCCTTCTCCACGATCGAGGACCACCGGTAAAGGATGATAATTGTGAGCGCTGTATTGGTTTTCAGTTTCGATTGCGCGATTCGTTGCGGTTTTTGATTCCAGCGTTTCCATAGGTATGCGTGTTGATGGTTTATAAAAATTGAACTTTGCAAAGGTCACCGAAATCTTCATATCCACCAAATTTCCTTTCCTTTGCGGGTTCGTTTTAATGGAAATAAAACACATTGGATAAAAGAAAATACAAACGCGGAGATGAAATTGAGCTGACCATTTCCAAAATGGCTTTTGGTGGTCAGGGCATTGCCAAAATTCCTACCGAATCAGGCGAAATGGTGGCTTTTGTGCCAAACACCATCCCCGGTCAGGTGGTGAAAACCAGAATAGCCAATGTGCGAAAAAACCATCTTGAGACGAAACTGCTCCATGTGATCCAATCCAGTGCCGATGAGGTATCTATCCCTTATCAGCCTATTGCCGGAGCGCCTTACGCCACATTGCCGGTATCCATCCAGGAAAAATATAAACGCGAAACCAGTATTGACCTTTTTCGCAGAATCGGTGGAATTACGGATGCAGGCGATTTGTTCGATGACTTTATCTCTTCACCATCCCATTGGCACTACCGCAACAAGATGGAATATGCCTTTGCTGCTATTCGGTATGACATTCATACGCACGAAGAGCTCGACGAATTTGCACTCGGATTTAAACACCGCGGCACCTGGTGGATGGTGGAAAATCTGGACAGCGACAGTGGCCTCTTTGATGCAGAAGTAGAAAATAAACTTCATCTCATTCGTGCATTTTGCGAAAGCACCGGTCTACCTCCCTGGCATGCTCCGCGCAAGAAGGGTTTCTTTCGTTTTCTCACGGTGCGCAAGAGTTATACCGACCAGAAAGTGCTCTTTAATCTCGTGACGGGCAGTGATCAGCTGGATCAGTTTGATATGGATGGGTTTACGAAATTCATGGAGAATCTTTTTGGCCAGCGATTGGCCGGAATTCTGCATACCATCAACAACGACACTGGTGATCGGGTGCAGCCGCTTGATGGCGAGAGTCAATTGATTTTTGGCGAAGACCATATTACCGAGGTTCTTCATGGTATCTCCTTCAAAATTAGTATGGAGAGTTTTTTTCAAACCAATCCACATTGCGCCGCGCTGCTGTATTCGAAAGCCATTGAATACCTCAAGGAAACCACAGAGAGTTCCGGAATCATTCTCGATCTTTTTTGTGGTACAGGAACGATTTCTCAACTTGTGGCGCGTGAGATTCCCGGAGCAAAGGTAGTGGGTGTCGATATCGAAACGCGGGCAATTGCCGATGCAAAACGCGCTGGCTCAAATCAGGCCAATGTCAAATTTTACGCTGCCGACGTCGGAAAATTTTTGCAGGAGCATCCGCAGTATGCCAATAAAATCAATGCGATTGTGCTCGATCCCCCCCGCGCCGGAATCGCGCCCAAATCACTGATCCGTATCATTCAGCTCAACGCCCCTGCCATCGTTTACATTTCATGCAACCCTGCCACCCTTGCACGCGACGCCAAAACACTGCAGGAGAATGGGTATGCGCTACAAAAGTTTTCGCTCGTCGATCAGTTTCCGCATACAGCGCACGTGGAGGCCATCGCCGTGTTTAAAAAATCCTGATAAACCAAAACCATGACAGAAGCCAACTTTGATAAAAATTATTGGGAAGACCGCTGGAAAGACGGTGAAACCGGTTGGGATATCGGCCATATTTCCAAACCTTTAAAGGAGTATATCGATCAACTCACCGACAAAAGTTTGCGAATTTTGATTCCTGGCTGTGGCAATGCCTGGGAGGGAGAATACCTGCTCAAATCGGGTTTTAAAAACACCTGGCTCGTAGATATTTCGCCGGAGGCTGTCGCCAAATTTCTGGAGAGATTTCCTGAATTTCCCGTACATCAGGTTATAACAGGAGATTTTTTCGATCTCAACGAAAAATTTGATTTGATCCTGGAGCAAACATTTTTTTGTGCACTTGATCCATCTCTGCGCGGCGCTTACGCTGAAAAAATGCACGATCTTATTCGCCCGGGTGGCCGTCTGGTGGGTTTGCTTTTCGATACCGACAGGCACAACGAACATCCGCCATTCGGGGGCAGCAAAGAAGAATACAAGGCTCTTTTTGATCCGCTCTTTGACATCGAAGTATTGGATCGGGCGCACAATTCGATTAAACCCCGAATGGGATCGGAATTGTTTATTTCCTTTCGAAAGGCTTAATCTTCAGAAATGTACAGTTTCTTGATCGTAGGTATGGGTCCCGTACAATAACCTTCGTGACAGGTGATGCAGGCCGAAATCATGTTGTTGTAGGATGAGATTGTCAGGCTGTATTCTTTTTCCGAAAGGAAAGCGTCAAGACTGTTCTGATAATGTTTGGCCATGCCCTGAAAAGCGGGTGTCTGAATATCTTTTTTGGAGGGCTTGCTCATCACAAGTACAGCATAAAAGTCGGTGGTGTCTGCAACCAATTCTCCGTTTAGTACTGTCTGCCGCCATGTTTTTGCCTTACTGTGCATTTCTTTCATCAGCCGCGCGAGTTCACTCACCTCGGCCATTTTCATAGCCGTTGGCATTTTCACCGCATCTTCAGCATCGCTCATTTGGCTGCAGGAAAAAACGATGACCAATAAAAAAAGTCCGGTAATTTTCGCTTTCATAATCTTTGTCGGTGGTGAAAGTACTGATTTGCTAATTTTGACGCAAACAAATAACAATGGC
>Ga0105047_10004819_pt1 | contig 23365 bp, 25 predicted proteins | sample MAT04_FD_78384 | JGI IMG/M metagenome (GOLD analysis project Ga0105047, IMG submission 78384) | Freshwater microbial communities from Lake Fryxell liftoff mats and glacier meltwater in Antarctica - MAT-04 (megahit assembly) | ecosystem: Environmental > Aquatic > Freshwater > Ice > Liftoff... | reverse complement strand
TCAATCAAAAATCGTAAATCCTTCAAAAGATGCCTCTCATTTATCCCATAAAAGGAATATCCCCAACTATAGGTAAAAACACATTTATTGCTGAAAACGCAACAATTGTAGGCGATGTAGTAATGGGCAACAATTGCAGCGTATGGTTTAATACTGTAATCCGGGGCGATGTTCATTCCATCCGTATCGGTAATAATGTGAATATTCAGGATGGGGCTATTATTCATTGTACATACCAAAAATCGCCTGTTAACATTGGAAACAACGTCTCCATAGCCCATGCGGCCATTGTACACGGATGCACAATCCACGACAATGTGCTTATCGGAATGGGAGCCATTGTAATGGATGGAGTTGTTGTTGAAAGCAACTGTATAATTGCTGCCGGAGCTGTAGTTTCGCAAAACACACTGGTTGAATCCGGTAGCGTATATGCGGGCATACCTGCAAAGAAAATCAAATCAATCGACCCACATTTACTCGAAGGTCAGGTTAACCGGATTTCGAAAAGCTATACCATGTATGCCAGCTGGCACGATGACACAATTGTTCCGGTTGGGGAATAGATAGTTCTTAATGGTCAGTTGCGTAGCACGATTCCCGATTTCATTAAACTACTTTCCGCCCTACTATTTTCGTTTAGTCTTTTTCCATTAACCATTTACCACTCCATACTGTCACATTGTCGCAAATAAACAATTGGCAGGAAATTTGTGTTATTACTGTAAATCAAAAAAAAGAAAAACAATGTCAATCATAGTTATTTTTATTGGCTTCATGATCCTAAGCCTGATCGTAAGTCAGGTATTGAAATCGAAATTCAAAAAGTACTCAGCCATTCCCATCGGAAACGGTTATACGGGTAAGGATATAGCTGAGAAAATGCTTCGCGATAAAGGTATTTCGGATGTTAAAGTGGTATCTGTTGAGGGACAGCTTACTGATCATTACAACCCACAGACTAAAACTGTGAACCTGAGCCAGGATGTGTATTACAAATCGAGTATTTCAGCCGCCGCTGTAGCTGCTCACGAGTGCGGACATGCGGTGCAACATGCCGAAGCTTATGCGTTTCTGAAAATGCGCAGTGCAATGGTTCCAGCTGTTAGTTTTGCTTCCAGATATATGCAATGGGTTTTACTGGCAGGCATTTTAATGGTAAACACTTTTCCGCAACTGTTACTTGTCGGTATTATTTTGTTTGCTGCTACAACCCTTTTCAGTTTTGTAACCTTACCTGTTGAAATAGATGCCAGCCGCCGTGCTCTGCTTTGGTTAAATGATAGTGGAATTACCACTTACGAATCACATCCTAAAGCACAGGATGCGCTTAAATGGGCCGCTTATACCTATGTTGTTGCAGCATTGTCTTCATTGGCCACTCTGCTTTATTACATTATGATTTTTACTGGACGCAGAAATTAAATTTCAGCCACATTAATTTAAAAAGCCGGAAACAGAAGTTTGTTACCGGCTTTTTTTTATCCTGGTTCTGCGAAATTCTATTTCCCGATTTTTAAACCTGCGCCAATTTTTATATCTAATGTGTGATATCCACTGCCGAAATAGGTATCCATCAGGTTGTAGCTACCTTTCAAATCCAAAAACACTTTATCATTTATCCACCACGAAACTCCGGCCTGTGGAGCCAGATAATAACCGAATCCTGTTTCGATGGTAGTTCGCTCATCAAAAGCGCTATAGCCACGCATATGTTCCATAATTAAACCAGTACTAAGTCCGACAAAAGGCCGCACCCTTCCATTCCCAAAATACTTCCTTACAGTTGGTGCCAGCTGAAGCCTGTAATCCGTACCTTTCTGCAAATAAGCCTCAGCACCATACTGATAATTCACCTTATAATGGGTAAAGCCATTATCCATCTCAATTCCTATGGCCAGATTTTTACGTACCAGGTACATTGCATAAGGATTGAAACTCCAGGTTAAAAAGCGGCTTGAAGAGGATCTACCTCCAATACTAAAATTCCCGTTTACACCACCCATCCAATTTCCCTTTTCCAATTGAGCTATTGAAGGAATAGTGATAAGAGCCAGAAAGACAAAAGAAAGAAATAGTTTTTTCATACTAAAATTTTTAAGTTATTTAAAATTGGAAATTGATAATACAATATTAATATTGTCTGTTCTTGAAATTGTTAAACAAATGTTAATTAAACAGAACAGATGTTAAAGCAACCAATCTATTATAACCCGCTGATTCACAATAATTATAGATTTATATGGTTGTAGTTTAAGACTTGTGTATTATGCTTATGCTTTCTTATTGGTCGAGTGCCTTTGCAGCTAATAATAAATAGCCGCAAAATCTCGAAGCCACAAAGCATCACTCATTTAGAACAACAATGCACTATAAACCTGAGCCATTCATATTCTGTTGCTGAATAAAACAAAAAACTCCGGACAAAGCCGGAGTTAAATTCAATGGGTAAAGGAGTATTATTATTGAACAATACCAAGTTTTTTCTTAACAAGCGGCATCACATCTTCGCCACCTTCCGAATAAAGAAGAATATCTTCAACGGCATTCATGATATAAGCAAAACTGCCCTCTTTTGCAACTTCTTTAATAGCAGCACGTGCTTTTGTAACAAAAGGAGTAATAAGTTCAGTTTGTTTTGCCTGAATATCCTGTTGAGCTACTTGCTGAAAAGATTCTATACGACCCTGAAGATCCGTAATTTCTTTTTCTTTGGTAGCTTTAATTATACTGGATAAACCAGTTGAATTCTTTTGGTAATCGGTAATTTTCATTTCCAGTTCAGTATTCATGGTCTGTAATTCGCCTTGTAGCGATTGAACATAACTTTCCATAACACCTTTTACAGTATCCTGACCGGGCATCATTTCCAATAATTTTCCAAAGTCAACATGTCCTATTTTTGTGGCTTTCTGAGCATTGGTGGTTGCTGCAACGGCAATAAGTACTACAATTGCTAAAACTTTTACGAGATTCTTCATCATTTTAAGTATGGGGATTAATTGTTTTCAAATTAAATAAGGCGCAAAGGTAAAAAAAAGGCGATACCTAAAACACCTGCAGGCTATTTTTTACCTTTGGTTGTTTGCTGAGGCTTATATGTATAGCCCAGTTTATCAAGGACCTGTTCACTTATATCGTATTTCGGATTTGTATAAATAAGGGTTGCATTCCCTGCTTTATCAAAAACTGTAGCATAGTTTTCGGCCGAAGCAATTTCTTCAATTGCATTATACACTTTTTCCTGAATTGGTTTAATAAGTTCCTGGCGCTTTTTAAAAAGGTCACCATCTTTACCAAAACGCTTTTTTTGTAAATCTTTCCCTTCTTTTTCCTTCTTCACAATTTCTTCTTCACGTTTCTTTTTCATGTCCTCGGGAAGTAATATAGCTTCGTTTTGGAAGTTTTTGTACATTTTATCAATTTCGGCAAATTTAACTTCTATTTCTTTTTGCCATTGAACTGAAAGTTCGTCAAGCTGTGCCTGTGCATCAGCATATTCGGGCACATTATCCAGGATGTAGTCAGTATTCACATAAGCGTATTTCTGAGCTGAAACACCAGTGCCCATTGCGAAAAAGATGGCGGCTATTAAAACTATTTTTTTCATATTATAAACTCCTTTTGAGGTTAAATGAGTAGTTATTATTAGGAGAGATCAAAAAACCTGCCAAACCAATTAATCGATGGATGAATTAATTGAAAAGTGGAACTGGCCTTTGTTTGCCTGCGGAGAACCAGGAATATTATCAAATCCGTAACCCCAGTCGAGACCTAACAATCCGAACATAGGCAGGAACACTCTTACGCCAACACCGGCTGATCTGCGTACATCAAAAGGATTGAATTCGTTGAATTGCATCCAGTCGTTACCGGCTTCGACAAACAACAGTCCGAAAATGGTTGAATTAGGGTTGAGTGATAATGGATAACGTAACTCCAGTGTGCTTTTATTATAAATTATACCTCCGGGAGGCCTGGGAGTACCAAATAAAGGTGTAAGACTTTCGTTTGTATATCCTCTGAAACCAACAAGTTGCCGACCATCAATAGCTGAATATCCTGACATTCCATCACCGCCCATAAAGTAGCGGTTAAAAGGAGTTACTTGTATTTCGCTGCTATACCTGCCTAAAAATCCGACTTTTGCGCGTGCCATAAGAACCAGGTCTCCGACTATTTGCTGATAAAAAGCACCGCTCATTTTCCATTGATGGAACTCAATCATACGGTATTTATCCTCGGCTGATTTGGCGTTAAACCAATCAGGAGAAATGAGTGAATAAGGGGGTGTAAGTTCGAGCGATACATTAAACTCTGAACCTGCTCTTGGGTATATAGGTGCATCTGTTGAGTAACGTCCTAAACCAATCGTGTACGAATAACTCTGGTACAATCCATCCTCAGGCTTGCCAAAAAGATAGTAGTTATCGAGTTTGTAATGTTGCAAACTAATTGTCTGCGAAAGGTTAAAATAGTTGTCGGGCCATTGGAGCCTCCTGCTGAACACAAAACTTAAACCAGTAATATTGTAGGCATAATAAGCCGTATTGTTCTTCGGAAAACCGTTATTGAATGCTGAAATATACGTAGAAACGCTTAACTGGTTAGGTTTCTTGCCTCCTAACCAAGGCTCGGTAAACGAAGCACTTGCACTCACATATCCTTTTCCGTATGACTGAAGACGCAACGAAAGTTTCTGTCCATCGCCGGATGGAATAGGTTTCCATGCATTTTTTTCGAAAAAATTCTTAGCTGAGAAGTTATTGAATGATACACCTAAAGTGCCAATAAGTCTGCCATAACCCCATCCACCTGAAAGTTCCAGCTGATCGGAAGAAGTTTCCTCAACCTTATAACCTATATCAACTGTTCCGTTAGCCGGATCAATATTAGGTGTTTGTATATCAATTTTTTCCTGATCGAAATATTTTAGTTGTGTAAGCGAAGTACGGCTACGTAAAATATCCGAACGGCTGAACAACTGACCCGGTCTCGAATACAATTCTCTCATTATCACATTGTCGTTGGTACGTGTATTACCACCTACCTTAACCCGGTTCACTTTCATTTGACGACCTTCGCGAATACGGATCTGAAGATCAATTGAATCGTTTTCAGCCCTGAGTTCGATGGGTTCGATGGTACAGGTAAGGTAACCATCGTCAACAAACAAACTCATTAAATCGATACCGTTAGGATTAAACTGAAGAGCTGCATCGAGCTGATCCTGATTATAAATATCACCTTTGCGGATACCCAGCAACAGCGCAAGTTCAGTAGAAGTAAACTTGGTATTTCCAACAAATGAAATATTGCGGTAATAGTATTTCCGGCCTTCATATACTGTAAGATCAATAGCTATGCTGTTGGGGCCGGTTTTGTACAGTGAATCTTTGAGAAGTGTAGCATCACGATACCCATTCTCATAATACTTGCTTATGATCGCCAGTTTATCTTCTTCAAAATCGCTCTCGATATACTTTGAGGCTTTAAAAATCCTGAATTTCAGGTTCTCACCAACCACTTCCTGAATGTATGAGGAATAACCCTCCATATCGCCGGCGAACAAATGATCAAAAAAGCCAAACAGGGTTTCGTTAAGCGCGAACAGTGCGCGGTAGGATCCTTTTTCCTTGGTCTTTTTTAAGGCTGTTTTCAATGTAAGTTCACTTACATTTTTATTGCCAATTATATTTACCTTTTCGATTTTAACTTTTCCGCCTTTATCAACATCAATATTAAGTGCAACATTATTCAGCAAAAGTGTATCCTTGATCTGCGTAATTTTTATATCGGCATTAAAATAACCTTTCCCTATGTAATGTTTAGCTATTGTATTGCGAACCCTTGTTAGAAGGTTATCAGTAACAACGTCGCCTTTAGCAATTTTTATTTTATCACGCAGGTCTTCGGCTTCTCCTTTGCGGATACCGCTAAAACTGAAACGGGAAAGCCTGGGTCTTTCGGTAAGTCGTAAATCAAGAAATATCTGTCCATCCTGAACGCGTGTTGCAACAATTTTAACATCTTCAAAAAGACCTTGTTGCCAGAGTTTATCCATGGCAGAGCGAATTTTTTCGCCCGGGATATCAATTTTTTCACCTACCTGCAAACCTGATAATGAAATCAGGACAGAGCTGTTAAGATATTGAACGCCGGTAACAGTTATACCTCCAATAGTATATTTCTGCGGGACGGCATAGTTGATATCGGGAATCTCATCACCTATCGAAATCTGCGCCACAACTGGCATGGTGAGGATTGAAATTAAAAATGATAGTAAAGTAAAGCGCTTCAGAGTCATCCTTTGCAATTTATAATTTGTTCACTCGTTTTGCCAAATCGCCTCTCGCGATGCTGGAAATCAATAATAGCTTCGTAAAGATCATTTTTACGAAAATCGGGCCACAGCTTCGGCGAAAAATACAGCTCGGTATAAGCTGTTTGCCACATCAGGAAGTTACTAATCCTGTATTCGCCGCTGGTGCGTATTAAAAGTTCCGGATCAGGAAGATCAGGAGCATTCATATTTTCTGCAACTGTTTTTTCATTAATCTGCGAAGGATCAAGCTTACCTGCTTTAACAAGCTCAGCAATTTTTTTCATAGCATCCACTATTTCCCATCTTCCGCTATAACTAAGGGCAAGAAACAAGTCCATACGCGAATTTCCTGCAGTATCGTCCATTGCTTTCTTAAGCTCTTTGCGAACATGTGGGTCAAGGCAGTGAATATCCCCTATAACCCTAAGCCTGATTTGATTATCATTTAATGTTTTAACTTCATTACTTATAGTCACAACCAAAAGCTGCATCAATGCATCAACTTCTTCTTTGGGGCGCTTCCAGTTTTCAGTTGAGAAGGCGTACATCGTAAGGTACTTTATGCCAAGTTCAGCAGCAGCTTCAGCTGTTTCACGTACAGATTGTACCCCGTTATTGTGACCAAAAACACGTTGTTCGCCACGTTGCCGGGCCCATCTCCCATTCCCATCCATTATGATAGCAATATGTTTTGGCAGACTGGTTTTATCAATAGTGTCGATCAAATTTCCGTTCTCCATCATTTCCGACAAATTTAGGCTTTTGTGCTTTACAGCATCAGTCCCTATTGTTAATTATTCTTAATGTATATGATGCAGGCAATAAAAGCCGTAACTTATTAATAGCCTTGCCGTTGGTGGTCGAGACAACGTTCTTTACTTAACATCTTTATTTTAAATGTTACTGATACTCCGGCAAAGGAATACCAATCATTATTTCGGGAATTTCCGCGCTGCATACCTGCATTGTGCGTAAGCATCGGATCCGATGCTAATTCATTGATCGTTGCAGTAGCAGGGTTTTGTCCTGCCAGATCAATATAGTACGTCTGGCTTACATCGTCGATATAATCGGTTGTTGTAAGACGCATTCCCCATTCGGCACCAACACCTATAAGTTTGCTTACACTATATTTGACCCCTAAGCCAAAAGGCATGCTGAAAGCGTAAAGATTATAAGGACTACTTTGCCCTTCGGTGAGCAGCGGCTGCAATTCGACAGTAGAGCCCGATACATCAGCCAGGGCCGATGGATTGGTAATGGTACCATAGGGTTTGAAGAAAAATACCGAAGCGCCGCCAAATAAGTATGGCGTAATGGAATGCATTTTGCTGCCGATAAAATACTCGAAAAAGTTTATTTCGAGCTGTATTCCGGCTTCAGTAATGTCCGATTCGAAATTCAAATTACGTTCGGGGTTTGCTTTGCTTACAGCATCATCACCGGCAACTTTGCCTTTGATACCATGAACCCTGAGTGAAACCCGTGAATTGAAATTCTGGCGGTACAATATCCCAAAAGCCGGTTTCGACATACGAAACGGCAAGGATGGATTGAGGTCGCCAACATAGTAGGTTACTCCACCCAAAATCCCCAAATCGCCCGATTGCTGGGCAAAAGATGAAGATGATACAATCACCAGAAATACAATGAAAACACAGATTTTTTTCATAATTTTTGAAGCGTGCAAAGGTAATACTATTATTGATACAGAGCGCATAGTAAAGCATTTTGGTTAAGGATGATTCTGGAATTGAAACTGGAATTTGCCAACAACGTGTTGCGAGAGCCTGATCAAAATCAAATTATTTTTTCTCACTGCACCATTTTATGTCAGTTTTGAACCCTTGATGATACAATTAAATACACTATCAAATTTTTTAACAGATTCCGGTAAACCGGCGGGTTAATACACAAGTTTACAGCGGTTTTACACCACAACAGTTCAGCAATTAAAGGAAGATTGCAGGGAAATTAATTCGAAAAAAGGCTATAATCTACTACAAAGGCTAATTCCTTATGTCCGACCCCCAGTTAAGTTTAGCTCGAATAGTCGAGAAAAAGTTTTCGTTCAATCGCTGCACCAGGTTCACATGGAATCCGGCTTTCCCTACAACTAACTCATGATCAGGAGTAATAATGGCCGATTGAGAATCAAGGCCTACTAAAGCCTGATGATCGCGACTATCAACCCTGATACGTATCAGGCTGCTGTCAGGAATAACGACAGGGCGTACGGATAAATTGTGTGGGGCTATAGGAGTGATAACAAAATTGCTGGAGTCGGGAGTTAGAATCGGACCTCCGCAACTCAGCGAATAAGCTGTGGAACCGGTTGGAGTTGCAATTATAAGTCCATCGGCCCAATAGGATAGTAAAAGCTGATCGTTAACCCATACATGAACTACTACCATTGATGAGTTTTCCTTTTTATTAATTGATAATTCGTTAAAAGCATAGTTAAAATCACTGAAAAGGGTTGTAGGTGAATTCAGGCTGATAAGTGTGCGTTTATCAATCCGGTAACGATGATCTACTATTTCTTCAACGGCAGTTATGATTTCGGTTTTGGGTATGCTCGATAGGAAACCCATTCTCCCCAGGTTGATACCTGCAATAGGGATTCCCGAATCGCGCACCAGCTGCACCGAATGGAGCATGGTACCATCACCACCTACCGAAAAAAGCATATCGGCCTGACCATTCAGATCAGCATGATCATTAAAAAGAGTTACAGGGTGATTAAATACAACTTTATCTTTTAACAAAACGTAAAAAGGTTTCCATATCAGGAGTTTGCAGCCCCTGTTTTCGAGCGACTCAATTAATATACGCAGGTAATCAAGGTGTTCGGTGTTAAAAGCTTTTCCGAATAATGCAATTTTCACGTTGTGCGGTTTTTAATTGTTTGTAGTTGTTTCTGCTTCGCTTAAAATCAGTGTCAATCTTTTTCAGATACCTGCAATAAAGTGTATAAAGATACCACTTTTGCCCAATTTGTTTACAGCATACTCAACCCTTACTACTTTATCATAATAGGTTACCATGTCGATACCAATCCCAGTACCTGCAAGCAATGAATGAGGGAGCAAGTTAGTATCATGATCGGTGCGTTGCGGCTGCCAAACATAAGCGCCATCAGCAAAAGCAGTTAGATACAGGGCATAATGAATTTTCCCGAATTTAGGTGCAGGGATAAAACCGATAGAATGCGCCCTTTCGGGAACCAGGGCAAATTTAATATTTGAACGAAACAAAGCGAAGTGTTTTCCATCAATCACATTGTATTCGTAACCCCGCACATAATCGCGGCTATAGCCTAAAGCTTCGATCAGAAAATACGGTTGCCATGCTGATGATGATACCTTTCCGATAAATGAAACACCTGTATACCAACGTTTTGCCAATTTCGAATACAAACGGGTGGTAGTTTTGGCCCAGGCAGTGTTTACCGGATGTTCGAAACCAAAACCTAATCCCGACTTATTCAGCTCAACATCCACATACCATCCTTTTAACGGATAGTATTTTATATCGCGGCGATCCACTTTAAACTTATAGTAAATACTCAGGTAATGAGGTTCATCAGTATCTTTATAACTATAATCAGGATTGAGCCGGAGCAGTGATTCGGAAAATGAAAATGAATTCAAACCTGCAAACAGTTGATGTGTGACAAAAATATTATTCCTGAATGTTCCGTTTATCGAAATATATTTCTCTTCTGTTAATCCATCGGGGTCAAAAGCAAACACAAGTATATCGTTTGTCGTAATATACCCGACTTCGCGGTTTCGAGTATATCCGGCGCTGAATCCCATCCCAAAGCGTTTCTTTTTATCAATATATGGATTTTGGTAAGCCAGGCTGAATTTACGGTTTTTGCCAAGTTGAAAAACGGTATTAAATTCGTCCATACGACCGGTAAAATTATCCCACTTCAGGTCGATACCGTAATTGATACGTGTAAAATCGCGGGTCAGCCACCAGGCATTGAAATTCCTGTCAGTAAGTTGGAGCACAGGTACTGGCCAGATATACCATCGTTCGAGTAGCGTAAGTGTAACATTAACAATCCGTGTTCCTCCGGATTCACTTACCGATACCGTATCAACAGTTACAAAATTGAAAAGGGATGTATTTAAGAGATTGAGCCTCGACTGGTTAACAAGCTTTGCGAATTCATCAGCCTGAAGTGTATCGCCAGATGCAATAAGTAACTCGCGGAAAATAATATTGTTAAGGGTCTTCTTATTTCCTGAAACCACGACTGAGTCAACTTTTACGCTTTGAGAAGTCGGCTTATTTTGTGCTGAAACATGAAATAATGCAATAAACAACAGAAGATATAGCACCAGGATGCGGATTGATCTAGCTGAAGGTTTTGGTTCAGGAAAATCCATGAAAAGGGATCATACGTTTAGATAAGTCATGAGCAAATCGTATCGATCACGCAGATTGTCGAAATAATCGCTTTCAAAAAACGAAGCTTTAATTGTGTAATCATATCTCAGAAACGACTGAATAACAGGCTGTATATCAATGCGGTTAAGTTTCATTGTGAGTTCGAGCCGGGTTGAATCAGCCGGTGAAGTAACATACATACTCAATATTTTTGTATCGTTCTCTTCAATAATACGGGAAATTTCCACCATCGAAAAATCGTTGGCATTCAATTCGAGAACTAAAATGCCGCCCGGATTGCTTACTGCCGCAGTAGCTGCCATTTTAGCAACCAGATCCGATAGCGTAATTACACCGAGGTAAACTCCTTTTTCATCAATTACAGGAAGGGCTGTAAGCTTGAAGTCAGCAAAAAGTTTCATCGCTTCATATATATGCCTGGTATGAAGTATCGAAGTATTCTGTAACTGAAGTTGGTAACTCCAAATCGGTTCTTCGAACTCAGCGGCAGCAAAAACATCATCTTCCGAAATAAGCCCAATCAACTGCGAATCGCTGACTACAGGTAAATGCGATACCCTGAATTCATCAAACCAATGCATGGCCATAAGCCCTGTATCGGAAGTTTTAAGAGGGAGCACATCTCCTGATATCAGATCTTTTGCTATCATATCTTTATCGGCTCAATAATCATGCCAGCAAAAGGTAAAACCAAGCGTGGGGTTTTGTAAATTTGCGGCATTAATTATAAGCGATGACAAAGTTAAGTGTAAATATTAATAAAATTGCTACAATCCGGAATGCCCGTGGCGGAAACATGCCCGATGTGCTTAAAGCAGCAATTGATTGCGAATTATTCGGAGCTGAGGGAATTACTGTCCATCCGCGTCCCGACGAACGTCATATCCGTTACAGCGATGTGTACGAAATTTACCCATTGATTAAAACGGAATTTAATATCGAAGGAAATCCTATTCCGCGATTTATAGACCTGGTGCTGGAAGTTAAACCGGCGCAGGTAACCCTGGTGCCGGATGCGCATGATGCAGTAACTTCCAATGCAGGCTGGGATACAAAAAAGCATAAATCATTTTTAAAAGAGATAGTATCGGAATTCAAATCGCATGGAATACGCACCTCTATTTTTGTTGATCCTATCAACGATATGGTTTTTCATGCTGCCCAAACCGGCACCGACCGCGTTGAACTTTATACCGAAGCTTATGCACATCACTATCCACTGAACCGTGTAAAAGCGATTGCTCCTTATGTGGATGCTTCGCGGATTGCCACACAAAACGGCTTAGGAATAAATGCCGGGCACGACCTCGACCTCAACAACCTTTGGTACCTGGTACGCACTATTCCTGAAATAATGGAAGTTTCGATAGGTCATGCATTGGTAAGCGAAGCTTTATATATGGGACTCGAGAAAACCATTCAGCTTTATCTGCAGCAGCTCAAAAAACAAAAACTAGTTCAAGCGAAATCAAACCTTTAAAATTATGACCAGACTATTATTTGCACTGATACTGATAGTTACAGGCATTTGTAGCGTTGCACAAACGGTGGAACCCCGTGAGACAGAAGTCCGAAATGGCCATGTTTACTTAAAAGGCAGTACTCTGCCTTATACAGGATCGGCAGTAGCTTTGTACCCCGATGGTAAAAAACAAATAGAAATCCAATACCTGTACGGAAAGCAAAACGGCGTAGAAACATCATGGTATCCGGATGGAAAACCGATGATGGAAATAACCTATCGTGATGGTGATTTTAACGGATCATACAAATTTTATTACCTGGAAGGTGGCCTCGAATACGAAAAAATATATTCAGGTGGGCTGATGAACGGACCCTCCATACATTATTACCGCGATGGTAAAAAAGAATTTGAAGGTGATTATTCCGATTGTCGTGAAACCGGAATCTGGACTTACTACCATCCCAATGGCAAAAAAATGAAAGAGGGGCTTTTTAAACTGGGTTTCGAGGATGGTGAATGGCTTTTCTGGGATGAAAACGGTAAACCTATAAAAACCGCAACATACCGCTCGGGCGAAATTGTTACTGAACAGATTATTAAATAACAATTCGGATCCTGATGGGAAAAGGATAAGTAAATAGCTGCAAGTACCATTCAGGAATAATGCGAACGTTTTATCCAAAATTAAAATCCTCGAACCATGAAGACCCTTTTAGTATCAGTATTTCTACTTTCGTTTTCGGCAGCGTTTGCACAGGAAGTAAAACAGATAAATACACTCAATAAACAATGGGAAACCAGCCAGGGACTTAAAGTTCCTGAATCGGTGCTTTATGATGCCAGTTCAGGAATAATTTATGTATCGAATGTGTATGGAAAACCCTCGGCAAAAGACAGTACCGGATTTATTTCAACACTTGCCATAGATGGCAAAATACTGGATGCGGAATGGGTAAAAGGTATTGATGCGCCAAAAGGGATGGGGATTTTGAACAACCATTTATTTGTTTCCAACATTGACGAAGTGGTGGAAATTGATATTCCTGCCGCCACGATAGTTAAGCGATACACGGTAAAAAATTCGAAATTCCTGAATGACATTGCTGTTGACCCTGTTACCGGTATGATTTTTATCACCGATTCAGGAACCGGGCAAATATATGTTCTGCTCAATGGCAAAATAAATCTTTGGCTTGAAGGGCCATTGTTTAAAGGAGCAAATGGATTGTTTCTATGCGGAAATGTGCTCTACATCGGAACGGGAAGCAGCATATTGCAAGCCGATATCAAAAGCGGTGAAGTAATGGTAAGTGTTTCCAATACAGGTGGAGTTGATGGGCTTTATGTTACCTCCGAAGGCAAATTCATTTACAGCGATTGGTTGGGATCGGTGTATATGGCAAGTTTCAAAAAGAAACCCGAATTGCTGCTGAATACCATGACTCAGAAAGCAAATGCTGCTGATTTTGGCATTATCCCTGAAAAAAACATGATTCTGATCCCGACTTTTTTTGATAATAAAGTAGTGAGTTACACTGCTCCTTTTATTAACTAAACTTTATAACTGAAACTGCTATGAACCTTTTTTACCGTGAATACGGAAGCGGACAACCTGCCATTATTTTACATGGCTTATACGGACAGAGCGATAACTGGGTGACTGTAGGGCGTCGTATTGCCGATCAGTTTCATGTGTATATCCCCGACCAGCGGAATCACGGGCAATCGCCGCATACTGCTACACATAGTTTTCCGGCAATGGCTGATGACCTTGCCCAGTTTATCGAAGATCATGAAATTGAAAACCCTGTTTTGATAGGTCATTCCATGGGTGGCAAAGTGGCAATGACTTATGCGCTCGAAAATCCGGGTATGGTTAATAAACTGGTTGTTATTGACATAAGTCCGCGCAAATATCCCGAAAGGCTTACTCATACTCAGATAATCGGCCAGATGCTGAGCATTGACCTGGAGAAAGTGACTACGCGTACCGAGGTGGAAAAAATTCTTGAAACGCGCATTACTGATACACGTGTGCGAATGTTTATACTTAAAAACCTGTACTACAAACTTCATGGCAAATTAGCCTGGAGGCTGAACCTGGAAGCAATCAATCAAAGTATAGATTTGATTTTTGATGGTATCAGAAACGAAAACCAATATGCAGGTCCTACCCTATTTATAAAAGGCGGAAAATCCGATTATATCCTTGATTCCGATGTCCCTTTAATTACAAATCTGTTTCCCGAAGCGGTTATAAAAACAATATCCGGAGCATCGCACTGGATTCATGCTGATGCCCCGGAAGAATTATGTGCCTTACTGAGTGATTTTCTGGAAAGGAAATGCACTTTCAGTCCTGGAAAATAAAAAGAAAGGCTTGTGATAATTCAAAGAACGGTCAAACTCCCGAAACCACAAACCTTTCCTGTTTGGTATTAGTACCTTATAATATCAACTCTGGCAACGCCTGCCTGAAGATCAATCTTGATTTTATTTGTACTTGTTTCGTAACCCGGTGTTTGATACCGCTGATTACCCATTTTGGTAAATCCTTTAAAATCCTTGCTTGAGAGGAACGTATTCGAAATAATTTCGCAACCGGCACTCTCGGGAACACGAACTGTAATGGATGCAGCTCCGGCTTCAATTTTTACATCTGATTCAGGCAGCCAGGCTCCAACTTTCAAATCGATATCCGAAGCTCCTCCCTGTATTTTCAGGTTACGGGTTTTAAAAGCTGAAAGATCGAATTTAACTTCGGCTGCACCAACGTTGAGATCCATATCCCAAATTGGATTCAGGTTAAGTTTCATCTCTACGTTATTCCTCATGTTACCATCTTTAAAATCGCCCTTTTCGAGAGAAAGATCAATTACAGTAATGCTGTCCTCCGTTTTGGTAGTCATAGAGTAATTGGCATTTTCGTTATCGTGCTTTACTTCAATAAGGCTGAGTGTACTATCGGAAATCTTAAAATTACCCACCCCGATATTAAGCTTAAGCTCAGCATACTGAATAAGTGAATCATAATTTTCGGACATGATGTTGTTGTACGTTGCATCATTGTCTTTATCATTATTCCGGTCGCGGTTCCTGTTGTCGTTCCACCCGAAATTCCACTTGTGATCATCTTTAGGAACATATTGCTGCACCGCGATAAATGTAACCACGACTGTAAGGAGCGAAAGCACCAGTTTGATCCAGTCCTTGACCGGGATAAGCGAAATACCCCAAAGGATAAGTATTACAGGCCAAAGATGCCAGATGGTATTCCAGCTGAAAAACAATGCGCCGGTATTTTTAAGGATAAAGAGGACGCCGATAATCACCAGCAGAATTCCCCAGAATATTTTACGGTAGCTCATAGTGTTCGTTTTTATAGGTTTGAAAATTTACTTATTTACTAACTGTAAACTACATTATTCTGTTTTATCGGTTTTGCGCTCGGCAAAGCTGGTTGCGATAAGCACACCACCCAAAACTACAAGTAACAACGGCCAAAGATCGCCGAAATTAATAGTAGGAATAAACCTGTTGGCAAGGAAAATAAGTCCCAGCGAAATCAGAATAATTCCTCCGATAAGTCCACTGCGGTTTTCACGTTTTACCGGCATTTTAAACGAATCGGAAGCTCCCGGATTGAAATCCGATGATGATTGTGCTTCCGGATTACCGGCATCAGTTGCTTCGGCAGAACCCATATTCATATTAAACATAGTAATAGGTTCCAATGGCAATGCTATCCATAAAATAAGATAGACTATAACTCCTCCTCCACCGGCAAATGCGATAATTACAAACAGCAAACGGATAATGATAGGATCAATGTCGAAATACTCGGCAATTCCACCTGCCACACCACCAAACACTTTGCTTTTAGCTGAACGATACAAACGTTTATTCTTTTCCATGATTTTATACTTTTTAATTTTGTTGTACATGCATGTGACGCAGGGTAATGGATGAGGTTACACAAGAAGGTTAATTTTTTGTGAAAATAGTTGAAGAATAAGGGATGGGAAATGTGAGATGTGAGGGAGACAAGGCGCCAAGGAGAAGGTGACAATATGACAAGCAGACAAGGCGAAGAGCTAGGGGGGACAAGGAGAAGGGCGACATGGCGATGAGGAGAAACAACTAATAACAACATTGATCTCTGAAATTCACCCTTCTTATTTAGCGCAGCCGAAGCGTGATGTGAGATGCCCGCCTAAGACGGACACAGGGGAGAATATAATAAAAACTGTAAACAAATTTCAGGACGAGTCCCGTTTGAAAATCATGAATTCGGGTTTGCTGACAAATTAAAACATGAAAGTGTTCTGATTTAAGTATAGAATAAGGAGAGTAGTATTCTCGCTTCCTATTAATAAAAGAAACTATACTTCCTCTTCATCCAAATCCTCCGGATCAGGTTTCGGGCTAACTCTTTTCGATACAAATATGCTTATTTCGTATAGACTATATAAAGGAACTGTAACCATAATCTGGCTGAAAACGTCGGGTGGAGTAATTACAGCTGCCAGAATGAGAATAATAACGAAAGCATATTTCCTGTTCTTTTTCATAAAAGCAGGAGTAATAATTCCAAGCTTCGATAACACATAAACCACAACGGGTAACTCAAAAACAAGCCCAACCGACAGGATTGTAGAAGTAACAGTACTGATATACGACGAAAGTGAAATCTGGTTAGCTACCATTGAGCTTACCTGGTATGTGCCCAGAAAATTGAGTGTCCAGGGAACCATAAGATAATAACTGAACAGTACCCCGATAAAAAACAACAACGACATTATAAATACCGCCTGACGGGCATACCGTTTTTCTTTATCGTACAGTGCAGGCATAATAAACTGCCAAAGCTGGAAAATGATAACGGGTGCTGAAAGTATAAGCCCGGCAAACATCGAAATCGTCATATGGGTCATAAACTGACCTGAAAGATTAAGGTTTATAATTGTAAGCGACATGGGTGGAAGGCAAAGTCCATCCACGTGCAGAAAGCTGCCTAGCTGGCACAACCATTTATAAGTAATAAAATCAGTATCCTTGGGAGCCAGAATAATGTCATCAAAAATAAGTTCGCGGTTAAGGAAAGCAACAATGGTCATGATAAACCACGCCAGAATTATGCGCATGAGACGTTTGCGTAATTCGGTAAGGTGATCCCAGAACGTCATTTCTTTTCCGGAATCATCATTCTTTTTACCAGAAAGTTTTTTTAAAATTGATGCCAAGAGAAATTGTATTTGCGGCAAATTTAGGGAATTTTATTTCAGCCGCTGAAATTGAATTTTTTCTTATAAAAGTTTTGAAGAAATTGTTTTTCTATCTTTGGCACTACTATTTTAACCAAATCCAAATCAATTCCGAAGATGAACTATTCAAAACTAATACTTCTGACCTTTTCGCTTCTACTGCTGCATAACTCTGAAACAAAATCATGTACAGTAATAGTTGCTGGCAAAAAAGCTACTTCCGATGGTTCTGTTCTTATTTCGCATACGGATACCGGGCCTGATTCGCGGATATTCCGTGTAGCGGCACAAACGTTTAAACCTGGAGAAAAAGCACCTGTTTACTGGGGAATACAGGATGCCGACCGGGCACTTACCGATGATGGAACTATTCTGGGATATATTCCACAGGTTGAAAAAACTTTTGCTTATTTCCACTCGGCATATTCGCATTTAAATGAATATCAGCTTGGTATAGCCGAAAGCACCACCTCACAGCGCGAGGAATTAATTGTTACCCTGGAAACGGGCAAACAGATTATGACAATTGAGCAGGCAATGATTTTCGCTTTGCAGCGATTTAAAAATGCCCGCGAAGCAACTCAGTTTATCGGTGATCTGATGACTCAATACGGTTTCCTGCCCTCGTCGGGCGATGGCTCGGAAGCGCTTGTAATTGCCGATACCGAAGAAGCCTGGGTTCTTGAAGTTTTTGGTGTGGGACCGGGCTGGACTCCCGAAAGCAAGAAACCGGGTGCCATTTGGGCCGCTCAACGCATAGGCGACGACCAGGCAGCCATGATTCCAAACTGGAGCATTATCAAAGAAATCAATGCAGCGGATAAGGAAAATTTTATGGTTTCGGCCAATTATATGCAGGAAGCTATCGACCGCGGTTGGTACAATCCTTCTGAAGGAAAACCATTTATCTGGCAGGATATTTATGCCCCCTTGCCAGAGGAATATGCAACCAGCCGTTTCTGGCTGTTTTACCAGACATTTACTCCCAACCTGAAAAAATGGCCTGATCGTTTTCTTGATCCCACCAATCCTTTCAAAGGCATGCAGCCTTATTACCAGGTTGTTGAGCCGCTTTCGCTTTATCCGTTTTCAGCTACGCCTGAGAAAAAAATCTCCGTTCAGGATATCATTGCTTTTCAGCGTTCCACTTTCGAAGGCACTATTTACGACATGACGTCCTACCCTGAATGGCTGGTTCCCGATGGAAAAGGCAATTATGTAAAAAGTCCTTTGGCAACACCGTTTCCGGGAAGTGATATGCGTAAGCTGATAAAGCAGACCTACCGTCGACCGGTTGCACGCCATCGCGGGCATTACGGAATGATTTGCCAGCTTCGCGGTTGGCTGCCCGATGCCATCGGCGGAGTTTACTGGGTGTATCTCGATAATCCTTATTTCAGTCCATATGTTCCTATTTATGCCGGAAATCTTTCAGTAGCCGAAACCTACAATACTTACGATCCGAATAAATACGATGAAAAATCGGCACGCTGGGCAATCGATTTTGTTGATAACCTGGCTAATCTGAAATTTCAAATGATCATTAAAGATGTAAAGGCTGTGCGCGATCCGTTTGAAAATGAAATATTTACAAAACAAAACCAACTTGAAGCGGAAGCCCGGATACTGTATAAAAAAAGTCCCCGCGAAGCACAGGAGTTCCTTACTACATACTCCAACGGACTGATGAATAATGTTACTGAAATGTTCACCGGGTTGCGTAATACAATTATTACGAAGTACACAAATAACCTCGAATAGAAAAAGATTGCCAGGGCTTAGAAAAACGAACAATATCCCACATGTTTTAAACATCAGTAAAAACTACTGTGATGAAATCATCTGCTTTGGCAATCAATATTATACTTATTGCCACCATCGGATTTCAATCCTGTAATCAGAAACAAAAAATGAAATCAGTGATGATTAAAAAACGTATTATGATTAGTACCAGGTTGAAGGATAGTTTGTTGAAACAAAAAATATTATTTGCTCTTTCTCTAAATGCATTCAGCTTCCCAGGTAATTAATGAACCATAAAGAACGAATAGGGAAATATATCAAATCGCGAAAAGCCATACCATTTGCCGTTCTTCGTGAATTGAAAATAATGGAAGCAGATTGACTTTTCGGGTAATAAAAGCCATAATAAACAACGTAGAACAGCAAAATCATATGAAATTAACCTGATTTATCGAAAATTTATGCGCTCCATTTACCAAAACACCATTTTTTCCCTACATTAGCACCTTATTTGGCCTTATGCCATTGAACATACCACTGTTATAGGTGTTGTTATGACAGAAAAATATCCAATTATTCCTGATTGACTTTAACGAGTACAATAAACAATTACAAAATACCATTTATTAACAAACATTAAAAAAACGCCATGAACAAATCAGAATTGATTGATGCCATTGCTCAAAAAGCAGGCTTAACAAAAGTACAGGCTAAGAGTGCAATCGAAGGCTACCACGAAGCAGTTGCAGCAACATTAGCTGAAGGAAAACGTGTTGAAATCCTTGGTTTCGGTACTTTTTCAGTAGCTGAAAGAAGCGAAAGAACAGGTCGCAATCCTAAAACCGGTGAAGCACTGGTAATTAAAGCCAAAAAAGTTGCCAAATTTAAACCAGGCAAAGAACTTTCGGGCAAGCTATAATACTACAGCCGACTCTTTTAAGCAGTTGGTAATTAAAGCACTCAGAGCTGTTGTTTCAAAGCAACCTCTGGGTGTTTTTTTGTAAATATGCTCAAAAATCAACTTATGTGGCTTTATCACCTTCTCCCTGCTATGGCTAATTAACCTCATGAGCCTTCGGCACAATCTCCCTGCTATGGCGGGGCAGGGTGAGGTGAAATAATAATGAAAAACATAATTCCTCCTCGCATTGGCTCTGATTTATAATCACTGCCATTTCAAGTTTTGTGACTTAAAAAAATCAGAATGCAGGAAAGTACATTTAGCGAAAATCCCCCCCCCGTTGGCGCGGATTTGTAATCCGTGCCGGTACAAATTAGCTTTTAAAGTATCTTTGTAACAACATAGATCATTATCAATTAGCCGCAATTATATATTTCCATAATCCCGAAGGAGTTTACTTTATAACATTTGCAGTAAAAAGCTGGGTAGATGTTTTTACCCGCAACAAAAATAAAAATATTCTTGTTGTTTACCTTGCCTGTTATTAAAATAGCAAAGCCCTTCTCCATATCAGAGAAGGGCTTTTTAATTTCAACTAAACAATTGCTAATCAGCGATTATTTCAGAATAATCTTTTTCATCTCAGTCCAGTCGGGTGTAACGACTTTAAGCAGATAAATGCCTTTCGACTCCGAAGTAAGGTCGATATTCAATTTCTGTCCATCCCATTCGAGCTGCTTTACAGGACGGCCTGTATTATCGAAAATTACGATTTCGGCATTGCGGATCGAGGCAAGCTGTATAAGCGAAACTTCGAAAATGCCAGTGGTCGGATTTGGGAAAACGTTCAGTATGGAGGATGACGGAACATAATCCTTTTTGCCTACGATAATGGTCGGACTGTTGGAGAAAGTGACCAGATTGCAGGCTACATCGAGTGCAGGATTAAACCCATCGTTGCAGTCGGCACAGGTTACTCCGGTAACACAGGCAGGATTATTCGGATGGCAGTTATCCATATACGTTTCCTGGAAAACATAACGCAATTGGATATCGCGGCTCGGCACATACCAATTCATATCAAAATCGAATGGTTTCGCAATAGCACCGGGACACCAACCGGCACGGTCGTGATACCAGGTTCCGTTCTGAGGCTGGCAACCATCAGGATTCGGATTGCAATCCGTCCAGTTATGCTGTGTGAATGTTTTAACACCGTTAACCCAAACATTATGCGTTGCATTGTAAAACTCGGCTGCATTTCCGGTGTTCAGGCTTCCCCATCCATGACCTGTCGAAACAAGTTTAAGTTTGGAGGCAACCGCATTATCGGGGTAGGTATAATTGAAATCCTCGACTGGCTGCATTTGTGAATAGTCGCCGAAAGGATAATAATTTTTCCACACCTCTTTTACTGTGCTGTATTTATACGGAGGAGTTCCTTGCTCATAGTCAAAAGATAAATCATAAAGGAAACCGTTATCCAATGTTTCGCAATTAACCCTGAAACTAACTTTGCCCTGTAGTATTGATGCATAATCAGTAAGGTCAATACTATGTGAACATGCAACACCATAAGGAGTAATGTATTTAATAATCTGAAACCAATTTCCTTCTTTATCCTGTGCATCCACGCTGGCTACCCTATCCCAGGCACCACAACCGCCTGTAGGGCAATGCACTTTGAGTGTGGCAATAATTTTGTCATAAGCACCCAAAAAAGAAGGCAGCTCTCCGTTAACAACCACGCTGCTTACCGAAGGATTTAACCATATATCTTTAAAAGCATCCACTGATATATCCGTGGCAGCAGGTACTATATTTATATTAACAACCTTTGTTGCAATAGCGCCGAAATTATTTGCTGATAAAATTTCTACCGTATAACTCCCATAGGAAGGCGGTGTCCACCAGGCCGTAAAATGTCCGTTCCAGAAATTCTGTGCTTCGATGGTTTGTCCGTTAATCCTGAACTGTAGGTTTGCAACCTGAAATAACTCAGGGTACGTAATGGTAGAAATAGCGGCAAGCTGTATCTGCGAAAGCGAAGGCACAGGTACATCGCCTGACAGCGGATTCCGTGGATCGATGGTTGGCACATGCCAGTTGGGATTGAGTACGGCAAAGCGCTGTATCACCGGCTCGGCAGGGTTGTATGTCGCGTTTCCGGGCTGGGTGGCTTCTACAGCAACCATACCGGTATCGCCTGTGAGGGTTATGGTATTTCCACTTATGGAGGCAGGTCCTGAAAGAATATTGAAAACCACTTCCAAACCTGATGTTGAGGTTGCTTCGATATCGAAAGGTTCAGCCGTATTCAGCTTGTTGGGAATTTGTGGAAACGAAATGGCCTGGTAACTTGTGTCGAGCGTGCCATTAAAATTGGATGTAGGGCCAACCATGGCAAAATTCAGCAAATCAGCATCCCGTAACGGCGAATCTACTTTGGAAGTAAGCTTGGTAATGGAAGTGTTATTGCCACCCGGCACTCCCTGGTTAAATTTGTAATACACCTGCAAACCGGGTTCGGTACCAATCAACTCATTTTGAACCATATCCTGTATTTCAGCTTGTGTAAGGGCTTTCGACCAGGCCGAAACCTCGTCGATACGTCCGCCCCAGTAAAAATTCAGGCCGCCGCCAGCGATACTGCGCCCAATAACAAAAGGGATATCAGTTGCTGTAAAGTTGCCATTGGCAGCTTTCTGACCTTTCAGATTTCCATTAACATAAAGTTTAATGGCAGCGCCATCATAAACCCACGCGAAATGCTGCCAAACCTGCGGAATAATTGTATTTGCAGGAGCAACATACTCAAAAAGAACATTGTTGGAATTTATAAACCGGCATTCAATTTTACCTTCTCCCAGTTGAATCATGTAAAAGCCCTGAGTTCCGCGGAAACCCATAAGGCCTTGTCCGTATTCAAGTTGATCGTCATAAAACCAACCGGCGATAGTTATCCCCGGTGCATTGGCGACATATTGTGAACCGTTTTCGAGTAACACATGATCGTCAACCTTGTCGAAATGCAGGTACTGATTGCTCTGAGCTCTCAGTCCCAAGGATGCGGCAAGCATCATCAGCACCAGGATAAACCTGGATTTAAAGTAGAGTTTTCTCATTCGATTAATTTATTAATTGGTGAATAAACAATTGATTGCATTTTTATTAATTCTGAATTGTCCTGGAATCTGTTTACAGACTTTAAGTTAATATTATATTTTTGCTTTATTGTGTAC
>Ga0105047_10004818_pt1 | contig 23370 bp, 16 predicted proteins | sample MAT04_FD_78384 | JGI IMG/M metagenome (GOLD analysis project Ga0105047, IMG submission 78384) | Freshwater microbial communities from Lake Fryxell liftoff mats and glacier meltwater in Antarctica - MAT-04 (megahit assembly) | ecosystem: Environmental > Aquatic > Freshwater > Ice > Liftoff... | reverse complement strand
GGACGTCCAATCCGCCGCGAATGACGGCGGCCTGCAACGTGAGATCAAGGATGCCCTCGCCAAGTTGAAAGAATAAGCGACACTCGGGACGTTCGCTACCGCGTGCTGTCCCGTATCGCCGTATCCGCATCAAAAAAACGCGGCTCGTCGCGCCAGGGTAAATGAGTTTCATGCGTCTGCTCTTCACACTACTGGCCTTGGGTTCGCCTCTCGCCGCCGCGGAGAAAGACGATCCACGCCTGAAACACTGGGCATTTCAATCGCCCGTTCGGCCGACCCTTCCCCCGGTGAAGAATGCCGCTTGGGCCAAGCACCCGATTGATCGCTACATCCTCGCCCGGTTGGAAAAAGAAGGACTGAAGCCTTCGACCCCGGCCGAGAAGACCGCATTGATCCGACGGTTGTCGCTTGACTTGATCGGCCTGCCGCCGACCCCGGCGGAGGTTGACGCCTTCCTAAATGACAACTCACCGACGGCTTACGAAAAAGTCGTCGAGCGTCTGCTCGCTTCGCCCCACTACGGCGAACGTTGGGGACGACTCTGGCTTGATGCCGCTCGCTATGCCGATTCCGACGGCTTCGAGAAGGATAAGCCCCGCCAGGTCTGGTTCTACCGCGATTGGGTGGTGAACGCCCTCAGTCGCGATCTGCCTTATAACCAGTTCATCATCGAACAAATTGCCGGCGACTTGCTCCCGAGGGCGACCCAGGATCAGATCGTCGCCACCGGCTTCCTGCGTAATTCCATGTTGAATGAAGAGGGCGGCGTCGACCCCGAGCAGTTCCGCATGGAAGCGATGTTCGACCGCATGGACGCCGTCGGCAAGGGCGTGCTCGGTCTCACCATCCAATGTACCCAATGCCACGATCACAAATACGACCCGATCACCCAGGCCGAGTACTACCGCCTTTTTGCCTTTCTCAATAACTGCCACGAGGCGAGCGTCGCCGTCTGGACCCCGGCCGAGCAACAGCAACGGGCCGAGATCTTCCGCAAGATCAAGATGATCGAAGACGACCTACGCCACCAGGATCCCGACTGGCGGAAAAAGATGAGCGCCTGGACGGCCGAGATGAAAGCTAAGTCGTCCCTGTGGACCGTCGTCCGCCCGGAGCCAGATACCAGCGGCGGCCAGAAGCACTATGTCCTCGACGATGGCTCGATCCTCGCCCAGGGTTACGCGCCCACCAAGCATACGTCCGAGTTCGTCGTGACGCACAAAGCGGGCAAGATCGCGGCCGTGCAACTCGAACTGCTCAACGATCCGAACCTGCCGTTGAACGGTCCCGGCCGTTCACCCAAGGGCCTTTTCGCTCTCTCCGAATTCCAGGTTCGCGCCGGCCCGGCGGATAAGTCTTCTCCAGTAGTCGACGTGACGATCACTCGCGCCAGCGCTGACATCAACCCGCGTGAGGCGGAACTCGAAGCGATGTTCGACGACCGCGCCGGCAAGCGCCGCGTCACCGGCCCGATCGCCTTCGCCATCGACAAGAAGGACGAGACGGCCTGGACAAGCGATATCGGCCCTGGCCGCAGCAACGTGCCGCGCAAGGCGGTCTTCATCTTCGAGAAACCGATCGAGTTCGCAAGCGGAACTGTCTTCACGTTCAAGCTCGTGCAGAAACATGGCGGCTGGAACAGCGACGACAACCAGAACAACAACCTCGGAAGGTTCCGCTTTTCAGTGACGGATGACGAAAATGCCGTAGCCGATCCGCTTTCGACGAATCGAAGTGAAGCGAGCGACTTCACCACCTGGCGAACCTTCGTGCCCGCGTGGAAGGACGCCAACGCCGAGATTGAGAAGCTCTGGGAAACTCATCCGCGCGGTTCGTCGCAATTTGTCCTTTCTCAGCGAGACATGCCGCGCGAGACGCGCATCCTCAAACGGGGCGATTTCCTCAAGCCCGAGGACAAGGTCGGTCCCGGCGTGCCCGCGATGTTGCACCCGCTGCCACCCGATGCGACGCCCGACCGCCTGACCTTCGCCCGCTGGCTGGTCGATCCCAAGTCGCCGACGACGGCACGCGCGGCCGTCAACCGCATCTGGCAAGCCTACTTCGGTGTGGGCCTCGTCAGTTCGTCCGAGGATCTCGGCACCCAGAGCGAGACGCCATCCCATCGCGAGTTGCTCGACTGGCTGGCCGTCGAGTTCATGACTCCCACCGGGGAAGCGAAGCCGTGGAGCCAGAAGCATCTCCACCGTTTGATCGTTCTGTCGAACACTTATCAGCAATCGTCGAAGGTCTCGGCCGATCTGGCGGCACGCGATCCGGAGAATCGCCTGCTCGCGCGGGGTCCACGCTTCCGCGTCGATGCCGAGATCGTGCGCGACATCGCCCTGGCGGCCAGCGGGTTGTTGAACCCGAAGCTCGGCGGGCGCAGCGTCTTCCCACCTCTCCCCGCGTTCATGCTGTTGCCGCCGGTCAGTTATGGCCCCAAGATCTGGCCCGAGGAGACCGGCGACGAACGTTACCGGCGGGCGCTCTACACCTTCCGTTATCGTTCGCTGCCGTACCCGGTGCTGCAAACGTTTGATGCCCCGAATGGCGATTTCGCCTGCGTTCGCCGGCCGCGATCGAATACCCCGCTCCAGGCCTTGATGACGCTCAACGAACCAATCTTCGTCGATTGCGCCCGCGCCCTGGCCCAGATCACGATCAAAGAGGGCGGAGCGACCGACGCCGAGCGGCTGGCCTACGCCTTCCGCCGTTGTGTCTCTCGCCTGCCGAGCGAGGCCGAGTCTGCTACGCTTCTGACGTTGCTGGCGAAGCAGAAAGAAAAGTACGCGAAGCCGGACGCGAAGCCGTGGGACCTGGCCGCGGTCGATCCCAAATATCCGCCCGCGTTGCCCAAGGGAATCCAACCGGCCGATGCCGCGGCCTGGACAGTCGTCGCCCGAGTGCTGTTGAATCTGGACGAGACGATCACCAAGGAATGACATGACTCCCGAGCCATGGACCGCACTGCAAATCGTGATGATGCCGCGCGACGCCAACCCGCTGCCGACGCTAACGCCGGGAATCGGCCAGAACGTCATGTACTCGACGATTTTCGGCGGCGTCATTCTCAGTTACATCGATATGGCCGGCTCCATCGGCGCCTCCCGCGAGATCGCTGTCCAGGGCGGCCGTGAGGGGCTGGCTTATGTCACGGTCGCCGTCAACCGGGTCGAGTTCAAGAAGCCCGTATTGGTCGGCGATGTCGTCCGTTTCATGACGCACTGCGTCCGCATCGGCCGCACGTCGATCACCATGCACATCAATGTTGAAGCGGTCCGCGGCCGGGAGACGCACGCGGTCACGGAAGCCGAGATCGTCTACGTGGGAATCGACCCGACGACAGAGGAACGCCGACCGGTGCCGTTGCTGCCGGGGGCGCTCAAGCTGGCGAGCGTCGAGCCGTAATTGGCCCTCTCTATCCCTCACATCAGGCACAACCGGAACAGGTTCACCGCTATTTTCGGAAAAGGCCGTCGATGGATTCATGTCTTATCCGTCTGAACTTGCCGTGGAGAATATGATTTCGTTAAACTCCTCTGGTGCGAGCGTTGTGCTGACGCCCACCCTTTCTATGCCATCCCCGAGACGTTTATGTCATTTTCGAATACGGCTTACTATTACGACGATGTCGACATTGGTCAGGAGTTCGAATCGCAAGGCCGAACCGTGACCGAGACCGATATTGTCAACTTTGCCGGGTTGTCCGGTGACTTCAACCCGATCCACATCGATCGGGAGTTCGCCAAGAACACCCCGTTCCGCCAGGTCATCGCTCACGGCTTGTTGGTCTTTTCGATCGGCAGCGGCCTCGGCGTCTCGTGCCCGCAGATGCGGACGATCGCGTTCGTCCAGGTAAGCGAATGGAACTTCCGCGGTCCGGTCTTCATCGGCGACACCATCCACCTGCGCAGCCGGGTGCTGGAAAAGACGCTCAAAGGCCGGGGCCGTCGCGGCGAGATCATCTGGTATCGCGGCATCTATAACCAGGAAGGCAAGATCGTCCAGGAAGGCAAGCTTGTCACGCTCATCGAATGCCGTGCCCAAAGCCGCAATTCGGAGCCCAGCCACGAAACCCCATCCGACTTGATCCAGACGGCCGCTTCTTAATTTGTCGAATCATTTCGAACACTGGCCGGGCTCGGTTACCGCAACCGAACCCGGCCAGCTTCGTTTTCATCACTAACATGATCGTTACGCCGCGCTCTCTTTCGAGGATCTTTCGCTGATGTCGATTCGCACCCGCTTCGCGCCGAGCCCCACCGGTTACCTTCATATCGGCGGCGTCCGCACCGCTCTGTTCAACTGGCTGCTCGCCCGCCGGTTAGGCGGCCAGTTCATTCTGCGCATCGACGACACCGACGCTGACCGCAACAAGGCCGAGGCGCTGCAGCCGATTCTCGACGGCTTCCGCTGGCTGGGCATCGACTGGGACGAGGGCCCCGAGATTGGCGGCCCGTGCGCCCCGTACTTCCAGTCGCAACGCGGGGCATCGTATCTCGAAGCCGCGATGAAGTTGCTCGAAACGGGGCACGCGTATCCGGATTACATGTCCAAGGAAGAACTCGACGCGGAACGCAAGGCGGCCGAGATCGCGAAGAAGGCCTACGTCCATCGCGGGCCGCACCGCGACATGCCGTCAGCCGAGTGCGTCCGCCTTTACAAAGAAAAGCCAACGACCCTTCGGTTCAAGGTTCCGCTCGATCGATTGGCTGTCGTCGAAGATCTGATCTGCGGCCATTGCGAACAGAAGACCGACCTGATTGGCGATCCGGTCATCCTGCGCGCGAACGGCTCGGCCCTGTACAACTTCGCGTCCGTGGTCGACGACATGGGCTTGAAGATCACCCATATCGTCCGCGCGCGGGAGCATCTTTCGAATACCTACACCCAGGTTCTCATTTTCGAGGCACTCGGCTACGAGATGCCGAAATTCGGCCATGTGCCGGTGGTGAACGAGCCGAACTCGAAGAAGAAGCTCAGCAAGCGGGACATGAAGAAGTTCGTCACCCCTGAAATCAAGAATAAGCTGCATGCCATCGGCTGGACCGATGAGCAGATCGATCAGCGCGACGATCTGAACCCCGCGACCGTGGCCTTTTATCAAGAAATGGGTTACCTGCCCTCGGGCATCGTCAACTATCTCGGCCGGCTCGGCTGGTCGCTTGACGACAAGAGCGAGTTCATCCCGCTCGACCAGATGATCGCGAACTTCGGCCTGGAGCGCGTCAACGATTCGCCGGCCAGTTTCGACCCGGACAAGCTCTACTGGCTGGCGGGGGAGTACATGAAGCAACTTCCCCTCGCCGAGAAAGTGGCGGGTTGCCTCCCCTTTCTGACACGAGCGAAGTTGATCCCGGAACCTCTCGACAGCGCGACCCGGGCGAAGCTGGAAAAGATCATTGAGGCGTGCGGCGAGCGGATCAAGCTGTTCAGCGATATTCTTCCCTACGGCGGTCCGTTCCTGCGGGCGGAACCAGTGTATGAGACGAAGTCGGTCGACAAGCGGCTGAAGAAAGCGGGGGCGGCCGACCTGCTCCGCGAGTTCGTGCCCGTGCTCGAAAAAATCGAGACCTGGGAAGTCGCTCCACTGGAAAAGGCGTTGCATGACTTCTGCGAAAGTAAGAAGATCAAGATCGGCGAGATGATCCACCCGGTCCGCGTGGCGACAACGGGAACCGAAGTGGGTTTGGGCCTGTTCGACACGCTGGCAATCCTCGGCCGCGACGAGAGTCTACGGCGGATCGCCAAGGCGTTGGCGCTGTAAGTAGGAGAGATCTGATGCAGTTGGAAGATTATTTTGAGTTCAATGAATTCGGCGAAATCCGCATCCAGGGTCATCGGATCTATGTGCATGATATTGTGACCGCATATTGGGCAGGCGCGAAAAGTGCCGAGCAATTGCTCGAATGGTATCCTTCATTAGATGAATCTAAGATCTATGCATCCTTGCTGTACTACCATCTTCATCGAGAGCACGTTGATCGCTACCTCCAAGACCTTAAAGCTCATCGTGAGGTCATGATTGCGAAACAACGCATCGAACTCGCTCCATTGATCGAACGGATGCGCCGATTTGCTCAGTCGATGCATAAGAACGATGTAAGGCCTGATTTTGTTGTGGCGAACACGAATTCTCTTGGGATGGATTCATGAAAGACTTCCACGTTTGCGGTCTGGGCAACGCCATTGTCGACATCTTCCTCGAACTCGACGACGCGCAGTTCGCGACGATCGGTTTCGAGCGGGGGACCATGCGGCTCGTTGAAGCCGACGAACAGCGTGCCCTGATCGAGAAGTTCCGCTCGCGCGAGCCTCGGCTCGTTAGCGGCGGCTCCGTGGCCAATTCGATGATCGCCCTGTCGCAACTCGGCGGCAAGGGGGCCTTCATCGGCTGCGTCGGCGACGACCGCTACGGCCTCTTCTACGAGAACGAATTCGAGCAACTCGGCATCGACATCGGCAATCCCGCCATCTTCGAAGAGATAACTGGCACCTGCGTCTGCGTCATCACGCCCGACGCGGAACGGACAATGCGCACTTGCCTGGCGGTTTCGAGCCATCTGGCCGAGCGGCACGTTGATGAGGATCGCATCAAGAACAGCGAGTGGTTGTTCATCGAAGGCTACGTGCTCGCGAACCCGAACACGGGGCAGGGGGCCGTCCGCGCCGCGGTCAAACTGGCCAAAAAGCATGGCGTGAAGATTGCCCTGACGTGTTCCGAAGCCTTTATCGTCAATGTTTTCGGCGACGCCTTCCACGAGACCTTGAAGCAGACTGACTTGTTGTTCTGCAACGCCAGTGAGGCGATGGCCGTCACCAAGGCAGCCTCCGCGACCGAAGCTTTTGCGAAACTGAAGGATCATGTGCCCCACTGCGTCGTCACCGACGGCCCGCACGGCGCTCATATCCGTTACGGCGGCAAGGAAGTGCACGTGCCCTCGTTCGCGTGCACGCCTCGCGATCTGACGGGCGCTGGCGACATGTTCGCGGGGGCGTTCCTCTACGGCATCGCCCATGACGTGCCGATCGAAAAGAGCGGGCGGGCGGCCTGCTTCCTGTCCGTCAAGGTCATCACCCAGATCGGCGCTCGCTTGCATCACGGGACCAAAGCCTTCTGGGATGAAGCGGTGACGGGATAGAGAACTTTCGATAAAGTGTTGGCGTGGGAGCGTGTTTGAAGATTACCCTGTAGGCACCTCATTTTCATTCTGGCGGGATCGCTCATGATTCGCGTCCGTGATCTTCGCGTCGATTACGACAACTTCTGCGCGGTCCGCGACCTGAGCCTCGAAATCGAGAACGGGAGCGTCTTCGGTCTGATCGGCCCCAACGGCGCGGGCAAAACCACGACCATGCGCGCGATTCTCGGCCTGCTCGAGCCCACCTACGGCGAGATCATCGTCGGCGACGTCAACATCCGCGAACGCCCCGAGGACGCCTGCCGTGTCATCGGCTTCATGCCCGACTTCCCGCCGATGTACGAAGACCTGATCGTTTGGGAATTTCTCGACCTGTTCGCTGCTTGCTACTACGTGCCGCGGCGGCAACGGCCGGACATCATTGAAGAATATCTCCATCTGGTCGGCCTGTGGAAGAAACGCGACGCGTTCGTGGGCCAGTTGTCGCGCGGCATGCGCCAGCGGCTGATTTTGGCCAAGACGCTCATTCCCGACCCGCAGGTTTTGATGCTCGACGAACCGGCGAGCGGGCTCGACCCCCATGCCCGCATCGACCTGAAGAACATCTTGAAGACCCTGGCGCAACGCGGCAAGACCGTGCTAGTCTCCTCTCACATTCTGTCGGAAATGGGCGAATTCTGCACGTCCGTCGGCATCATGCAACGCGGTCGGATGGTGGTCAGCGGATCGGTCGAAGAAGTGACCCACAGCGTGATGGGGCAAGCCGTCGTGGCTATCGAGATTCTCGACAAGCACGAGGCATTCCGGTCGATCATGTCGCGCGATCGGCGCGCTGGTCCGTTGACGGAAGTCGGCATGAACAGCTTCGAATTCAGTCATGACGGCGAAGCGCCTGAACTCAGCGAACTTCTTTCCCGGCTCGTGACGGGCGGCATTCCCGTCGTCGCGTTCGGCCGCAAGAAGGACGGGCTGGAGGAAGTGTTCCTCAAGGTCGGCGCGAAAGAGGTTTCCTAATTAGAATTGTGACCTGAGCGCTGGAGCGGTTTCGCCGGCGCGGAACGAGTGCATTCATGCGTGAATTCTTTGACCTGGGCGGCAACCCGCTTTTTGTGAAGTTCGTCCGTTCGCGATTGCGTCGGGGTGCGCTCATCCCCATGATGCTGATGACGTTGTTTATCTGCCTCGGCATGGTAATTTTGCATATTGACGAAATCAACGACCAATTTCGGCCCGATCCGCTGTCGTTTCCCAAGAAGTTTTTCATTCTGCAGTGGATCATCCTGTGCGTGATGGGCGGCTCGCAAGTGGCCTCGGCTGTCTCGCACATTAACGAATCGCGCATCATCGATTTTCATCGCGTGACACCGATGCCCGCCAAAGTGCAAACAATTGGCATCATGCTGGGCGCGCCGATCCGTGAACTCATCTTGTACGCCATCACCTTGCCGTTTTCCTTTTTCACGGCGACGGCACAAAACGGCCTGGGGATCGAGAACTGGAGCAAATTGCTTCTCGTCCAACTCGGGGCGGCAATCTTGTATTACACCTTGGCCATGGTGTCGGGGTTGTCGGCTCGGTCTTCCCGCGGCGCCAGCGGCCGATTTGTTACCTTGTTGGTGATCCTGAATGTGTCCGCGAGCGCGCTTTACGAGTTGACGATTTATGGGCCGACTTTGATTACCGTCTACCCGATGTACGAGGAAGCGTTCAAAGAAAATGAACCGCCTCCACCGCCGATGAATCAAGGCGGGCCGATCGGCAACGCGAATGCTGGCAACGCAAATGCTGGCAACGTGATGCCCGTCGAGCGAAAACCGACGTTCTACTCCGCGGACATACCGGTCGTGTTACAGTCGTTGATGTTCCAGGGCGTGTTCATCTACTTCTTCTTTATCGCCGCCACTCGGCGCATCCGGTCGGAACGGCTGTTGCTGTATTCGAAACCGATCGCGATGCTTTTCTTTACATGCATCACGATCTTGACGCTGGGGAGTGTTTGGGACGCGCCTCAAGCATTTCAAGTGTTGGGCATGGTCTATTTCCTCTCGCTTTGCGGCCTGATGCTGATATCGGGAATCACCCCGCCGCTTGGCGAAGTCGCCAAGGGCATGCAACGGGCGTGGAAGATGACCAATTCCCTGGTGCCGCCGTGGAGCGACTTGGCAACCAACAAGTACACCATCATAGTCTTCGGGGCCATCATGACCGGAGCGATTGCGCTCGGCATCCTGGCATCGCCCAAACCACCTTTGCCCTGGTTCTTTTTGGCACTCGGCAATTTTGATCCGTGGCCGCCCATTCTCGTCGGGATTTGTTCACTGGGGCTCGTCGGATTTTCCCTTCAGTACTTCCATCTGACCGCCCCGTCTCGAACGACGCTTTATGTCGCCATGCTCGTCATCGGTGTATGGATATTCCCGTTGTTGATGGGCGGCATGATCACGAACGGCAACCGCGAGGTCGGTAAAACGATGATGGCAATTAGCCCCATCGTGGGAGTTGCGTATTCCGGCGGAATATTCATTGGCCTCCTGGACCCTCTCACGGCCAAACTCGCGGCGGTCGTTCCGTCAGCCCTTCTTTCCGCCATTTTTTTCGCCCTGCTCCTGAAGGCCGAACGCAGGCTTCGCGCCGATGTGCAGATGGATAACGATGAGCGAAAACCGCTTGCTCGTTCTCGAAAAGACCGCTATCCTGAAGAGGAGTAATGTTCCCACCTGGCCCGGCTCTTCCTTTTCCGGGCCAATGTCAGCGGTCGTCCCACGAGGCTTTCCATGCCGCGTCTTGCAATTTCTTTGGCCATGTTCATGGCCGCTACTTCTGTTGCGCAGGCCGAGGACGCACCTTCGTTTCTGAACGAAGTCGTTCCCCTTTTGACGCGGCAGGGCTGCAATCAAGGTTCGTGCCACGGTAAGGGCTCGGGGCAGAACGGGTTTCGCCTGTCGCTGCGCGGCTACGCGCCGGAAGGCGACTACCGCTGGATCACGCGCGAGTTCGCCGGCCGGCGGATCGTGCCGAGCGTTCCGGAAGCTAGCTTGATGCTGCGCAAGCCAATCGGCTCGGCCCCGCATGAAGGCGGCCGATTGTTCGATGTCGGCAGTCGAGAATACCAGACGATCTTGAACTGGATCCAAGCCGGCGCCCCGGGGCCGAAGAAGGACGACGCCAAGATCGTTCGACTTGACTTGGAGCCGCAATCGCGAACCGTCAAAGTAGGCGACGAGTTCCCCCTCAAGGCCATGGCCGAGTTCAGCGACGGCTCGAAACGCGACGTCACCTGGTTGACCAAATTCGATTCGAACGATGCAGGCCTGGCGAGCATCACCCCCGAGGGGAAAGTGAAAGCACTCCGCGCGGGCGAGACCGCCCTGCGGGCCAGCTTCCTGACCGAGGTGGCGGTGGCGATCGTGGCTGTCCCGCACGCCGAACCGCTCGCCAAAGATCGTTTCCCGGCCGGCAACAACTTCGTCGACAAAGCGGTCTTCGCGAAGTTGGCCCAGTTGCGAATCGAACCATCCGCCCTGTGTACCGACGAGGAATTCGTCCGCCGCGTTTTTCTCGACACGATTGGCACGCTGCCCGCCTCAGCGGAAGTGCGCGCTTTCCTGGCCGACCGCGATCCCGCGAAGCGGCCTAAACTGATTGACTCGCTTCTGAAACGGCCGGAGTTCGTCGACTACTGGGCCCTGCACTTCAGCGACCTGTTGCAGAACCGCAAGGAACGCGATCATGATGTGCGCGGCACAAAAGGCGTTCGTTCATTCCACGACTGGATCCGCAAGCAGATCGCCCAGAATCGGCCATGGGACGAACTGGCCCGCGAGGTCCTGACCTCGCGCGGCAACGCGACCGATAGCCCGGCCATTGGTTACTACGTCGTGACCGTGGGTGAATCACGCGACGTTGAAAATTCCGAGGTCGTCGGCTCCGTCGCCCAGGCCTTTCTGGGCACGCGCATCGGCTGCGCCCAGTGTCACAACCACCCGCTCGAACGCTATACGCAGGACGATTACTACCACTTCGCTGGCTTCTTCGCCCCCATCAAGATGGATCGCAAAGATTCCAAGTCGGGCGGCGTGGTCGCCCTGAACATCGGTCCCCGCGATGCCAAGCAACCCAATGCCCCCATCGGCGTCCGACAGCCGCGCACGAACGAGTTCCTCAAGCCGCGGCCGCTTGATCGGTCCGACTTGCCGGTCGTCCCATCGGATGATCCGCGCGTCAAACTCGCCGCCTGGATCACCGATCCGAGTAACGAGTATTTCAGCGGATCAATGGTCAACCGCCTCTGGAAGCACTTTTTGGGAACGGGCCTCGTTGAGCCGGTCGACGACCTGCGGGCCACCAACCCGCCCTCGAACCCGGAACTCTGGAAGGCCCTCAACCGCGAATTCGTCGAACACAAGTATGATCTGAAGCACCTGATGCAAGTCATCCTCAATTCGAGCACCTACCAGTTGACGAGCGCCACCAAACCCGGCAACGAGACCGACACGCGCTTCTATTCGCATTACTATGCTCGCCGGCTGCCCGCGGAAGTGTTGCTCGACGCCATCAGTTCCTGCACCGGCGTCCCGGATACGTTCCCGGGTTACCCGCAGGGGATCCGCGCCATTCAGCTTCCCGACCCGACGTTGAAGTCGTATTTCCTCACCCTTTTCGGCCGTTCCGAACGGGTGACCGCCTGCGCCTGCGAGCGCAACGGCGACGTGACCATGCCGCAATTGCTCCACCTGCAGAACGGCGAGAGCGTCGTCCAGCGCATCCGCGCCGCTGACGGCCGATTGAACAAGTTGTTGAAAGATTCCAAAAACGACGACAATCTTACGGAAGAGCTATTCCTGACCACCTTCGCCCGCCTGCCGAGCGAACGGGAACGGCTAACTATCCAGAAGCTATTGAAGGAGGGCGAACCCCGCGACGAAGTCTTCCGCGATCTCTTCTGGGCCTTGATGAATGCGAAGAATTTCGCATTTAATCATTGAGGAGTGAAAGGAGTTTCCCATGCCGGGCGTTATTGTCTTCGCTGGTTCGAACGGAGCAGGCAAATCAACCGCGGCGGCAGACTTTCTTGCTGCCAATCCGCAGTTGAAGATCTTTGTCAATGCGGATGTGATTGCTCGCGGCCTGTCCGCGAATAATCCCGAATCGGTCGCCTTGCAGGCGGGCCGAATGATGCTTCAACGAATGAAAGAGCTTATTGATGAGCAAGCTACGTTCTCATTCGAGACGACTCTTTCGGGAAAGACTTACGCTCGGTGGCTGAAGGACATTCGCCCCCAGGGATATCGATTCTTCTTGCATTACTACTGGCTGCAATCGGCCGATTTGGCAGTCGCCCGAGTTCGGGCTCGTGTTGCGAAAGGCGGACACCATATCCCCGAGGAAACGATTCGGCGGCGATACCTGGCTAGCATGCAAAATTTCCTTTATCTTTATCGTCCGATTGCAGATGAATGGCGGATATACGATAATTCAAGTGATGCGGGCAATTACCTCATTGCCCACGGGTCCGAGTTTTCGGAAGAGATTGATGATGAATCAATCTGGGAAATCTTTCGGAGGAACGCCGGTGACCTCGACGACAAGTGACATCCGTCCGGACGGAGCCGCGATTGACTACGTGATGAACCAAGCCTCGCGCCGTGCCATTTGGGAAAGCAAGCAACTCGGCTTCCCCATCTGTGTGTGGCGCGACGGCAAGGTCGTCTGGATTCCGCCGCACGAGATCGAGGTCGACCCGCCAGATGACGTGAAGGCTCGTCTGGCCGAGAATCAATTGATGGTGACTCAAGATCCCGCCAAGTAAGTTAGCAGAAGCCCACGGAGTGACCGCCAATGCTCGATGTCCAATTCGATCGCCGGAATTTCCTTCGCGTCGGCAGCCTCGCGGGCTTTTCGTTGGCGAGCAGCTTACGCGCCGCGCCGGCGAATCCGCGGAAGAAGAACCGCGCCAAGTCGGTTATTCTCGTTTATCTCGGCGGCGGTCTTTCCCATCACGATAGTTTCGACATGAAGCCGGATGCCCCCGAAGAGATCCGCGGCAAGTACCGGCCGATCGCCAGCAATGTCCCCGGTCTCGACGTTGGCGAACTGCTGCCGAATATGGCCAAGACGATGAATCGCGTCGCCCTCATCCGTTCGGCGGCTCACAATAACGATCATCATGAGACGGCCACGAACTGGGTGATGTCCGGCCGGTTCGGCTCCGCGTTCGGCGATTATCCCGCCATTGGCGCCGTGGTCGCCCACGAGACCGGTTTCAGCGGCACCCTGCCGCCGTACGTGTCGGTGCCGCGTAATCCGTCATTCACCTGGGAACTCGGCAAGAGTGCCTTCCTAGGTGGACGTTACGAATCGTTCAAGGCCGGCGACCCGAACGCCAAGGATTACAAGGTGCAAGACGTCGCCCCCAGCGAACCGATCTCCGCGAAGCGGGCCGAGCGACGCCAGACATTGCTTGAAACCGTCGATGGCTTGGCTCGCAAAGTTCAAGCAAATGACCAGATCGCGACCTACGACGAGTTTCGCCAGCGGGCCGCGCACATGATCCTCTCCGGTGAAGCCCGTCGCGCCTTTGCGATCGAGGATGAGCCCGAGAGACTCCGGGACCGCTACGGCCGAACGACGTTTGGCCAAAGTTGCTTGCTCGCCCGTCGCCTGGTCGCGTCTGGGGTCACCTTCGTGACGATCAATTTCGGCGGCTGGGACCATCACGCCAAGATCTGGGAAGGGCTGGAACGAAATCTGCCCGACTTCGATCGCGGTTTCGCGGCCCTCATCAACGACCTGCACGATCGCGGCCAGCTGGATGACACGCTAGTCGTCGCGATGGGTGAATTCGGCCGAACGCCGAAGATCAACAAGGACATGGGCCGTGATCACTGGGCGCCCGCCGGCTCGCTGCTGATGGCGGGCGCGGGCGTCAAGCCCGGCAACGTCATCGGTGCGACTGACAAGCAAGGCGCGTACGCGACGCGACGGCCGGTCTCGCCTGCTGATGTGGCCTACACGATTTTCGACTCCGTTGGAATCGACCCGCGCAAGCAGATCGTCACCCCCGATGGACGACCGCTGGAGATACTCGATCAGGGTGAAATGGTGAAAGAGTTATTCAGTTGAGATCGCGGAAGCGCGAGCATATCTTTCAATTGACAAGCGAGTCGACGATTACAAGCGCGGCATTTCGTGCTCGCTTCACGGGCGTGACAAGTTGACACCGCTGAATTAATCGCACCGCGCGATCACGATTTCTCCATACGCTATCAAGGGTAGGGACGAAAACGGACGAGGGCGTTGCGTGAAGGCATCAAAATTGCTCATTTCGACGACACGCTGGCAGATTCAGAATCCTGATGTTTGTACACGCTTCGATCGATAAGAGGTTCCCATGCTCCAAACTCTCTCGGGAGGGCAGGGTAGTCAATTCATGTCGTCGGAGAAGAAGGCAGGCCCCCTGCCTTTGTTCTCGGGCTACGCTCCCCATGAAACTGCCTGGGACGAGCTTTTCGAAAAGTCGGGACAGCCTCACTCTCATTGCCGATCCATCTTGGAGTCTCTCGGCGTTCTCAAGGACGACGAATTCCAGAACAAACGGGCCGGGGCCGACCTCACCTTCGTCAATCAGGGGATCACGTTCTCCGTCTATTCGGATCTCCGAGGCGTTGAGAAGATCTTCCCCTTCGACCTGATCCCGCGTCCCGTCGCTTCGGCGGAATGGACGAAGATTGAAGCCGGCTTGCTCCAACGGATCGACGTCCTCAACCAGTTCCTTTACGACGTCTACCACGACCAGCGCATCCTCAAAGAGAAGATCATTCCCGAAGAGCTCGTGCTCGGCTCCAAGGGCTTCCGCAAGGAGATGATCGGCTTCACCCCCGCGCAAAAGCAGTACGTCCATGTTTGCGGCATCGACCTGATTCGTGACGCGGCCGGGGTGTTCCGCGTCTTGGAAGATAATGGCCGTACCCCCTCGGGCGTCAGTTACGTGCTAGAAAACCGGGCGGTGATGAAGAAGGTCTTCCCCCAGTTGTTCCAACGCTGCAAGGTCCGCCGAGTCGAAGACTACCCGCACCGTCTACGCGATGCGTTGCGATCCGTGGCCCCGGAAGGCGCGGGCGATCCGCCGTGCGTGGTGGTGCTATCGCCGGGTCCCTATAACTCGGCCTATTTCGAACATAGCTTTTTGGCTCGCCACATGGGCATCGAGCTCGTCCTCGGGCAAGATTTATTCGTTCACGAGGATAAGGTTTACCTGAAAACGACACAGGGTCCACAACGGGTGGACGTCATCTACCGCCGTCTTGATGACGACTTCCTCGATCCCGACGTTTTCCGAAAGGATAGCATGCTGGGCGTTCCCGGCTTGTTCCACGCTTATCGGGCCGGCAACGTCACGCTCGCCAACGCCGTCGGAACGGGTGTCTGCGACGACAAGGCCATCTATCCCTTCGTCGAGGACATGATTCGGTTCTATCGATCCGAGGAACCGCTGCTGCTGAATGTGCCGACATTCATCTGCGCCCGGCCCAAGGATTGCGCTTATGTGCTCGACCATCTCGACGAACTGGTCGTGAAGGCAGTCAACGAATCGGGCGGTTACGGCATGCTGATGGGCCATGTTGCAACAAAGGCTCAGCGCGACGAATTCCGTGAGAAGATCAAAGATAATCCACGCGACTACATTGCTCAACATGTAGTCACTCTTTCGACTTGTCCCACGTGGACCGAAGAAGGCCCGGCTCCGCGGCACGTCGACCTTCGCCCCTATATTGTGAGTGGGCAATCGTCGTGGGTGCTCCCCGGCGGGCTGACACGAACAGCACTGGTGAAGGGCTCACTGGTGGTCAACTCAAGCCAAGGGGGCGGCAGCAAGGATACGTGGGTGATGGAGAACGGCCGATGATCTCCCGCGTTGCGGAACATTGCTGCTGGCTGAGCCGATACCTGGAGCGAGCGGAGAACACCGCCCGCATACTGGAAGTCAACCACACGCTCCTTCTCGATTATGATGTCCCGCATGATCTCCAGTGGCGGCCCCTGTTGATCATCAGCGGCATCTACGACATGCCGGCCGCCGCCGAGGCGGAAACGGTCCAACAGTACATGACCTGGGAAATCAAGAACGGTTCAAGCATCGCCACATCAATCGGCGCGGCCCGCGAGAATGGCCGCATCATTCGCGAAGTCATCAGCGCGGAGATGTGGGAGCGATTGAACTACTATCATCTATGGCTCCAAAGTCCCACGACGAAGGCCTTGTACGACGGCAATCGCAACGAGTTCTACAGCCAGGTGCGGCGCATCAATCAGCTCGTCCACGGCATTGCCGACGGCACGATGCTCCACGGCGAACCGTGGGAGTTCTTCCAACTGGGGAAATATCTCGAACGCGCCAGCCAAACGGCTCGCATCCTGGATGTCAAGTATCACATCCTGTTGCCGAAGACTGACTCGATCGGCACGCCGATTGACAATGCCCAATGGGTCGCGATCCTGACGAGTTGTTCGGGATACGAACCGTTCCATAAGAAGGTCCGTTTCCAGGCGGATACGGGTGTCGAGGTTGCCGATTTTTTGATCTTCGACCCGCAGTTTCCGCGCTCAATTACTTTCTGCCTCGAAGCATGTCTGAAAGCCGCTTACGCGATTTCCGGACGAGCTCGAGGTCAGGCAGGCAATGACGTCGAACGCCTGCTTTCGGAATTGGCGGACTGGCTGGGCGGCATGAGCGTCAGTGAAGTGATCCGCATCGGGCTTCACCAGGTGCTGACGAAAGTCGTCAACAATATCCACGAAATCGGCGAGGCGATTCACCGAACGTACTTCGACGTACGGGTCGAACCCCCGCCTCTCAAAGCTCGCCTGGTCGAGGCGTGACGGTTGTGACGGTTCCTCTCCTGACTTGAATGATTCATGACGGAACTAGAGTCATTTGGACTCAAATTCCCCTTGGGAAAATGAGTAGGGTGATACTCCGAGCGCGCAGATACTCGGCAAAAGCCTAGCTGCGCGTTTCGAGATGGACGTAGTTTGAGTTATTCGAATAGAGACACACCATGGCCATCCGCGTGGCGTTGAATCACAAGACGCACTATGCCTACGACCGTCAGGTCACGCTCCAGCCGCATGTCATCCGCCTTCGACCGGCGCCGCATTGCCGGTCGCCCATCATCAGTTACTCGCTACGTGTCGAACCGGCGCCCCACTTCCTGAACTGGCAGCAAGACCCCTACGGCAACTATCAGGCCCGTGTGGTCTTCCTCAAACCCGGTCAACGGCTGCTCGTCGAGGTCGATCTCGTCGTCGAAATGGCGCCGTACAACCCGTTCGATTTTTTCATCGAACCGAGCGCGGAACGCTGCCCCTTCGAGTACGAACCGGGTCTGGCCCGCGAACTCGCCCCTTATTTGGAGTGCGAGCCCGCTGGACCGCTGCTTCAGAAACTCGTGGAGAGTCAACGCCGGAAAGACATCCGCAGTGTTGATTACCTCGTGGCCGTCAACCGGTGCATTCAGGATGCGGTGAAATACGTCGTCCGGCTCGAACCCGGTGTTCAGAAGTGCGAAGAAACCCTGACGTTGGGCAGTGGCTCATGCCGCGATTCCGCGTGGTTGCTCGTGCAGACGATGCGCCATCTCGGCCTCGCCGCGCGATTCGCCTCGGGGTATTTGATCCAGTTGGCCTCTGATGTCAAATCGCTCGATGGCCCTTCAGGTCCCGAGAAAGATTTCACCGACCTGCATGCCTGGGCGGAAGTCTATTTCCCAGGCGCGGGCTGGATCGGTCTCGATCCGACCTCGGGCCTGTTGACGGGCGAAGGCCACATCCCGCTGGCCTGTGCCGCGGATCCCACGTCCGCCGCCCCGGTGACCGGATCGTTCATGTTCGAGGCCGACCCCGCTTTGGGCGATGCCGACCGAGTCGAGGAAGATTTCCAGTTCCACATGTCGGTCACGCGGATCCTGGAAACCCCGCGCGTCACGAAGCCGTATACGGAAGAGCAGTGGCAAGCGATCGACGTCCTGGGCAAACTGGTCGACGAAGACTTGCAGAAACGCGACGTTCGCCTGACCATGGGCGGCGAGCCGACTTTTGTTTCACTGGATGAACGGGACGCGCCGGAGTGGAACACGACGGCGCTCGGAACCCAAAAACGCCGACAGGGGAACGAACTCCTGCGCCGGCTCCGCGATCGCTTCGCCCCCGGCGCCTTCCTTCACTTCGGTCAGGGGAAGTGGTATCCCGGCGAGTCGCTGCCGCGCTGGGCCTACGCCTGCTTCTGGCGGCGTGACGGCCAGCCGATCTGGAACGATCCTTCGCTCATTGCCGACATTGACAAACATTATGGCCATGGACCCGCCGAAGCCGCTCGCTTCACTGCGGCGCTGGCTCAACGGCTCGGGGTCGATCCCAAGTTCGGCATCCCCGCCTTCGAAGACGTCTGGTACTACATGTGGCGGGAACGCCGCCTGCCGGCGAATGTGGATCCGCTCAAGAGCAAACTCGACGACGTCGAGGAGCGCAAACGGCTTGCCGAAATCTTCGACCAGGGGCTCGACCGCATCGTCGGTTACACGTTGCCTCTTCGCAGAAAACATGACGAAAACAGCCCGCGCTGGGAAAGCGGTCCCTGGTTCCTCCGCCGGGAGCATCTCTTCCTTGTCCCCGGCGATTCGCCGATGGGCTATCGGTTGCCGCTCGACTCACTGCCGTGGGAAGCCCCCGAATCGCGCGTGATGGTGATCGAACAAGACCCGTTCGCGCCGCGCGGGCCGTTGCCGCCTCGCATTGCCCGCCAGCAACGGCGGAATCAGGCTGACCGCGATGGCGCCGTGGCGCGGAACGTCCGCTCTCCATTCACGGGCGACGTCGCGGCCGAAGTGCCCGGGGAACTCATACGTACGGCCCTGTGCGTTGAACCGCGCGAAGGACGGTTGCACATCTTCGTGCCGCCGGCCACTTGCCTGGAAGACTATCTCGACCTCGTGACGGCGATCGAAGATGTCGCGGCCGCCGAAAACCTGCCGGTGCTCATCGAAGGCTACAAGCCGCCTTCCGATCATCGGTTGAATCACTTGATGATCACGCCTGATCCGGGAGTGCTCGAGGTCAACGTCCACCCGGTGCAGACCTGGCAAGAGATGACGGAACTGACTCATATCCTGTATGAGGAAGCCCATCTCTGCCGGTTGAGCACTGAGAAGTTCATGCTCGACGGTCGCCATACAGGCACGGGCGGCGGCAATCATATCGTCATCGGCGGGCCGACCCCCGCGGACTCGCCCGTCCTGCGCCGGCCGGACTTGCTCCGCAGCCTCCTCGGCTGCTGGCACAACCATCCGTCGCTTTCGTACCTGTTCTCGTCGATGTTCATCGGGCCGACGAGTGAGGCGCCGCGTGTCGACGAGGCCCGCAACGACAGCCTCTATGAACTGGAAATCGCGTTCCAGCAGATCCCCGACGCGGCCCAATCGCCGCCGTGGCTCGTCGACCGCGTCTTCCGGCACCTGCTGACCGACGTAACCGGCAACACGCACCGGTCTGAGTTCTGCATCGATAAACTCTACTCGCCCGACGCGGCGGGCGATCGCCGTGGACTGGTTGAGTTCCGCGCGTTCGAGATGCCGCCCCACGCACGGATGAGCCTGGTGCAGCAACTGCTACTACGGGCGTTGATTGCCCGCTTCTGGAAGGCGCCGAACCGCCAGAAACTAGCACGCTGGGGGACAGAACTTCACGATCGCTTCATGCTGCCTCATTTCGTGGAGCAGGACTTCGAAGATCTGCTCGACGAGACAGCCCAGGCCGGCTACCGGCTCGAGAAATCGTGGTTCGCCCCTCACATGGAATTCCGCTTCCCGTCGATCGGCGGCGTGACCTATCGCGGCGTCAATCTCGAACTTCGCCAGGCCATGGAACCCTGGCACGTCTTGGGCGAGGAATCCGCCGCGGGCGGCACGGCTCGCTATGTCGACTCGTCGGTCGAGCGCGTTCAAGTGAAAGTTCGTGGGCTAATCGGCGGCCGGCATGTCATCCTCTGTAACGGCCGGCGCGTGCCGTTGCATCCGACCGGGGTCAACGGCGAATTCGTGGCGGCTGTCCGCTACCGGGCCTGGCAACCGCCCTCATGCTTGCACCCGACGATTCCGGTGCATTCGCCTCTGATTTTCGATGTCTGCGATACTTGGAGCGGGCGGTCGATCGGCGGCTGTCAGTACCATGTTTCGCACCCCGGCGGGCGTTCGTACGAGATCTTCCCCGTCAACGCCACGGAAGCGGAGAGCCGCCGGCATTCCCGGTTCTTCCCGTTCGGCCACACGCCTGGGAAAATCGCGGTGCCCGCGACGGAGATCCAGCCGGAGTGCCCGTTCACGCTTGATTTGCGCCAAGCCCCGCCGGGTTTGCCGCTTGAAGAGGCTCGGCCCAGCCGGTTGAACGGTCGTTCCGCATCGCCTGAGATGAACGGACATGGTATACTGGAGGATAGATTTGGATTTACCATGCCTACTGCGGCGACGGAATCTCTCCATCGATAATGGGAAGTGAAGAACTGCTCGTGCCTCCAGCGCCGCCGCGGGTTCCGGAAACGGAATGGATTGGGTATTCGCCCTATCCCGGGGTGCTGGATGAGGCGTTTGACGATCGTGCGGAGCCGCGCGCCCCGTGGCAGCCGTTCTTCAAGTCGTTGCAACATCTGGGATTGCACGAACTCACGCGACGTTGGGACGAAGCCAAGCATCACATCCGCGAGAACGGCGTCACCTATAACGTCTACGGCGACCCGAGGGGCATGGAACGCCCCTGGCAACTCGACCCCATTCCGCTCTTGCTTGGCTCTGCTGAATCGTCGCTTCTGGAGGCCGGGCTGATCCAACGCGGCCGTCTGCTCGAAGCGATTCTGCACGACCTCTACGGACCTCGCCTTTCCATCGCGCGCGGCCTGCTGCCGCCGGAGCTCATCTTCGCCAACCCCGCTTTTCTCCGCTCGTGTCATGGGATCACGCCGCCCGGCCGGCGCTACTTGCATCTCTATGCCGCCAACGTCGGACGCTCGACGGACGGAGCGTTCTGGGTTCTCGGCGATCGGACTCAATGTCCCTCGGGCGCGGGTTACGCCCTCGAAAACCGCATCGTTCTCGCCCGCATGCTGCCGGACGCCTTCCGCGATTGCCAGGTCCATCGGCTGGCCATCTTCTTCCGCACGATGCGTGAAACGCTTCGCTCGATTGCCCCGCACAATCGCGACAACCCCCGGATCGTCCTGCTCACGCCGGGGCCGTTTAACGAGACCTATTTCGAACACGCTTATCTCGCGCGCTACCTCGGCTACACGCTGGTTGAAGGCGGCGATCTCACCGTTCGCGATGATCGCGTCTACCTGAAGTTGCTCGGCGGTTTGCAGCCGGTCGACGTCATTTTGCGCCGGCTTGATGACGACTACTGCGATCCCCTGGAGCTAAGGCCGGATTCGTCGATCGGCATCCCCGGGTTGATGGAAGCCGTGCGGGCCGGGAACGTCGCCATCGCCAACGCCATCGGCAGCGGTTTGATGGAAACCACGGCCCTGCTGGCGTTTCTTCCCGCCCTATGTCGCGAATTATTGGGAGAAGAACTCAAGCTCCCCTCGGTGCCAACCTGGTGGTGCGGCGACCCGCGAGCCCGCGAACATGTCATCGCCCACCTCAGTGAATTCGTCGTCAAACCCGCCCTGGCCGGCATGCGTATGGAGCCCGTCTTCGGCGGCGAACTCAGTCGCGAGCAGCGTGCTCATCTCGCACTCGAAATTCGGGCCCATCCCTCCAAGTACGTTGGGCAAGAGCGTCTCGCCCTCTCGACCGCGCCGGTCCTGACCGGCAACCGCTTGCAGCCTCGGCATCTTGTCTTGCGCGTCTACGCCACGGCCACGGGCGATGATTCGTTCGCCTTCATGCCTGGCGGGCTCACGCGCGTGAGCGCCTCGCCCGAGACCATGGTCGTCTCGATGCAGCGTGGCGGCGGCAGCAAGGACACCTGGATTCTCTCTTCCGGCCTCGTTAGCAATTTCAGCCTGCTGCGTCCGCCGGGGACGCCGGTGGAGCTTTCCCGCGGCGGCGGCGATCTCCCGAGCCGCTCGGCCGACAATCTCTACTGGCTGGGCCGCTATGCCGAGCGCGCCGACGGTTTGACGCGCATTCTCCGCGTCATCCTACGCCGGTTGATTGAAACAGCCGGCCCCGCGGAGGTGCCCGAACTCCCGGCCCTGATGCATGCTCTCGCGCGAGTGTGCGCCCGGCCCGGCGACAGGCCGATCGAGGACTATACCGGCACGCCCGAGGCCGAACTCATCGCCGTCATGAACGAAGCCAAGCGACCGGGAAGCCTGGTCTCCGGGCTACTCTCGCTGGCGCGCGTGGCGGGAACGGTACGGGATCGAATCTCGACCGACATGTGGCGCGTCCTCGCCGACCTGGGCGACGTGCGGCCATCGAAGCATCGACATTTCCCGGGGACGAACGGCGACCTCCGCGACAAGGGTCGATCGCGAACGCTAAGCACTGAGCTCGAATGGCTCGATCGCACGATTCTATCGCTGGCGGCATTCGGCGGGTTGGCGATGGAAAGCGTCACGCGCGGCGAAGGTTGGCGCTTCCTCGACATCGGCCGTAAACTGGAACGCTCGCTCTACACCATCAACCTGGTGCGCCACACGCTGGTTCAGGTGCACGGGCATGAAGGCCCGTTGCTCGAATCGCTCCTGGAAATCGCTGATAGTTCGATGACCTACCGCCGGCGGTATCAAGGCAGCCTGCAAACCGCTGCCGTGCTCGACTTGCTGCTGGCGGACGAGACCAACCCGCGTTCCCTCGTCTACCAACTCGCAGCCCTGTCCGATGACGTCGAACGCCTGCCGCGCGACGCAACCCGGCCCGGCCGGAGCCCCGAGCAACGGTTGATGCTGTCGGTTCTCGCCGAACTCCGTTTAGCGGACATCGACCTGACCGCCCAACCTGATCCGACCGGCTTCCGACCGCTGCTCGATGCGCTCTTGGGTGGGCTCGTGAGTTCGCTGCCAGCCCTGTCCGACGCCATCACCCAGACCTATCTCAGTCACTTGCAAACGTCGCGTCACCTGGTCGGGACTGAGCCGGAAGCGTGAGCCATGCAATATCATGTGAATCACACCACGACGTACGAATACAGCGAGCCGGTCTCGCTGTGCCAGAATCTGGCGCACCTGACGCCGCGC
>Ga0105047_10004817_pt1 | contig 23372 bp, 21 predicted proteins | sample MAT04_FD_78384 | JGI IMG/M metagenome (GOLD analysis project Ga0105047, IMG submission 78384) | Freshwater microbial communities from Lake Fryxell liftoff mats and glacier meltwater in Antarctica - MAT-04 (megahit assembly) | ecosystem: Environmental > Aquatic > Freshwater > Ice > Liftoff... | reverse complement strand
ACGCTCTACGAGTGCTTCGCCGGGGCGATCGAAGGGGTCTCGGGCGATCCGCTGGTGGTCTATGCAAAGAGCGACGGTTCGGTCGTGTCGCGGACGTTCTCAAGCGGGGCGTGGCAGGCGGAGCAGACGGTTGCTTGGCCTGGGTCGAGCCTGGTGAACTGGCTGCGGCTGACGACGCGATCAACCGACAACACCGTGCTGGGGGCGGGCCACGACGCCGCGGGCAATATCGGTTTCAATCGCTGGGACGGCACGCAGTGGCAAGCCAGCGGCGAGCAACTGGCCACGGGGCTGACCAACGCGGCCCGGCCTCAGTTCGACATCGAGTTCACACCCGATGGGTCGTCGGCCACGCTGCTCTACAACCAGTCGGGCGTAGGGACGGTCTACTACAAGAACTTCAGCGGGACGACCTGGTCCGCGGAGATGACCAGCAGCGGCGGCTCTCAGATCTGGGCCGCGGGGGGGCTATTCCACGGCGCGAGCGGGGCGTCGTTGTGGGCGTTGTGGGTGCCGGCGGGCTCGCGGTTTTTTACGACGGGTTTCAGCGGCGCGAGCGTGTCGGCGGGGCTGGTACAACAGGCGGGGCTCTTGATGGGCGGGCAGGCGACGCTGCCGTTTGATCTGGTGGTGCCGCGGAGCGTGGTGACGCCATGCCCGGTGGCGAGCAAGCCGAAGCTGACCAAGTGGGAGACGGCGTCGCCGCGCTGAGGGGGCTATTAGGTGCCGTACATTCGATCGCCGGCGTCGCCCAGGCCGGGCAGGATGAAGCCGCGCTCGCTGAGGCCGCGGTCGAGGGCGGCGGCGTAGATCTGGACGCCGGGATGCGTGCGGGCCAGGTGGGCCACGCCCTCGGGCGAAGCAACCAGGCAGATCATGCGGAGGTCGTCGGCCCCGGCCTCGCGGAGGATGGAGATCGCCGCTTCTGCGGAGCCGCCGGTGGCGAGCATCGGGTCGACCAGGATCACGGGGCCGGAGTTCAGGTCGCGCGGGAGTTTCTTGAGGTACGTGACGGGCTTGAGCGTGACCTCGTCGCGGACCATGCCCAAGTGGCCCAGCCGGGCCTCGGGCATGACGTCGAGGATGCCCTGGGCCATCTGCAAGCCCGAGCGAAGCACCGGGACGACCGTGACGGCCCCGCTCAGCCGGCGGCAGACCATCTCTTCGAGCGGCGTGCGGACGCTCACCGGCTCGGTCGGAAACGTGCGGGTGACCTCGTAGACCATCAACCCCGCGATCTGGGCGAGCAGCGCGCGGAAGGGGCGGTGGCTGACGCTGCGGTCGCGGAGCCAGGAGAGCTTGTGCTGGATCAGCGGGTGATCGAAGACCACAAGATGCGGATGCTCGGGGTGCACGGGTGCATCATGCCGCATGGGGCGGTGTGGGGCAAGCCGCGCGGGTGGACGATTCGATGGCTGGGGGGTCGAAAATTGGGATTTGATCGTATTTTGATCGGTATTGGGCGGAGGCTGGGAAGAGCCCTTGTTCCAACCTGCCGATCGGGTACGATCACTGTTGGTTTGGTGGCGGTCCGACCGCTTCCTTATAATGAACGAGGCTCCTCTATATTGCGGCGATGACTCGACTGATCCGACGCCGGTCACGGGTGCGGAGGGGGTAGTTACGCTCGCAGTTTTGGACGAGACAGGGAGGCTAGATCGGGCCACGATCGACCGTGTTTCGACGCAAATCATCGCTTCTTTGAGACTTTTGAAGGCTCGCGGCGATGTGCGGGTGAACTGTGTCGATGACGCTCGGATGGCGTCGGCTCACTGGCAGTTCTCCAAGGTTGAAGGGACCACCGACGTCCTGACCTTTGACCTGCGCGACGGGGCATTTGGGCCGCTGGACGCAGACATTCTGGTGTGCGTGGACGAAGCAGCTCGGCGGGCGGCGGAGTTCGGCCACCCGCTGTCGCACGAGCTGGTGCTGTACGCGGTTCACGGCGTGCTGCATTGTCTAGGTGAGGATGACCACGACGCCGCCGCCGCGGCGCGGATGCACCGGCGCGAGGACGAAGTGCTGGAGGCGATCGGGCTGGGCCGGGTGTTCGCCGGTTCGGGGCGGGCAGGCGCGGAAGGAGGGGGCGCATGATCCCCTCTTGGGCAGCGTTTGCGGCCGTGGTCGTGAGCACGGGGTTGGGGTGCCTGCTCTCGGCGTTGTACATCGCGCTCAATACGGTGGCGCGGGCGGCAGTGGAAGCCCTGGCCGAGCATCGCCGCGAAGACCAGCAGTCGCAGCGGGTCGCCAGCGTGCTGGACAACATGGCCAGCCACGCGCGGGCCGTAGGGGTGCTGCGGGTGGTATGCGATGTCGCGGTCGTGGTGTCGCTGGTCTTGTGGGTGACGGCCTTCCGCGGCTCTGACATGCCCGGGCCGATCGATGCGGGTGTTGGGGCCGCGATCGGGATCGTGCTCTTGTGGGTCTTTGGGGTCTCGGTGCCCACGAGCATCGCCAGCTACGCCGGGGCGCGGCTGATCTATGGACGCGTCTTCGTGCTGCGGCTCATGGAGCGCGGCGTCGCCCCGCTGACGGTCGTGGCCCGGTTCTTTGATGAAGTGATCCGCCGATTGGTGGGCGTGCCCGTGCAGGACGAGCAGGAGCAGGTTCACGCGGAGCTGCTCTCGGCGGTGGAAGAGGGCGAGCAGCGCGGGGCCCTGGACGAGCAGAGCCGGGAGATGATCGAGGCCGTGATGGGCTTCGGCGATCTGACTGTGCAGCAGATCATGACCCCGCGGACGGAGATCGAGGCCCTGGAGTTCACCAACAACCTGGGCGCGGTGACGCAGATCGTCCGGCGGATCGGGCACTCGCGGATCCCCGTCTATGAGGAGAGCCTCGACCACATCGTCGGGATCTTCTATATCAAGGACCTGATGAAGTGGCTCGCGGGCGACGGCACGCACGGGGCCGGGCGGGCGTTCGAGTTCAGGTCCATCCTGCGGCCGGCGCTGTTTGTCCCCGAGACCAAGACGGTCCGCGAGCTGCTCCGCGAGATGATCGAGAAGAAGGTCCACATCGCGATGGTCGCCGATGAATACGGCGGGACGGCGGGGCTGGTGACCATCGAGGACATCTTCGAGGAGATCGTGGGCGACATCAAGGACGAGTACGAGCCGGGCCCGGTCGAGACGCTCGACGTGGTCCTGCGCATGGGCGAGCGGCGGGCCGATGTCGACGCGGGGGCCCGCATCGACGACGTCAACCACGCCCTGAGCGCGCTGGGCGTCGAGATCCCCGAGAGCGAGGAATACGACACCGTGGGCGGGTTCGTGATCACGACGCTGGGGCGGATCCCGGCCAAGGGCGAGTCGTTCACCCACGAGACGATGACATTCACGATCCTGGAAGCCAAGCCCACGCGGGTGGTGAAGGTGGGCCTCGAGGTGCGCGGGCCAGAGGGCCAGGCGGACTCGGCGTCGCCGGGTGAATCAACAGCGGGGCGCGAGGCGCTGCCCTCGGCGTAAAGCGGGCGGGCGGATCGTTCGGGCGATACTGTTGGCCCATGCCTTTGCGACTCTACAACACGCTCAGCAAGCAGCACGAGGACTTTGTGCCTTCCGACCCGGCCCGGGTGACGTTTTATTCGTGCGGGCCGACGGTCTACGACGACGCGCACATCGGGAACTTCCGCTCGTTCCTGGCGGCGGACCTTTTGCGACGCTTCATCGAGAGCCCGCTGTGCACGCTCAAGCGGCCCGACGGCACCACGCACAGCGGCCCGCGGCAGGTGGTGCACGTGATGAACATCACCGATGTCGGGCACATGACCGACGACGACCAGGCCGACGGCGCGGGCGAGGACAAGATGGCGTTGGCGGGGCGGCGGCTGGCGGAGGCGAAGAAATCGGGGAAGCTGCCGGCGGGGGCGACGATCGATCCCAATGACCCTTCCGCGATCGCGAGCTTCTACGCCGAGCGGTTTCTGGACGACGCGCGGACGCTGGGCTTGAAGGTGGCGATTGAAGCGAAGACGGACCCGACGCTGATGCCGCGCCCCACGCAGAAGATCGGCGCGATGGTGGCGATGATCCTGGAGCTGATGGCCAAGGGGAACGCGTACGCGGTGGGGCCGGCGGGGAAAAAGGTGGTGTACTTCGACGTGCAGAGCTTTCGCGCGGCCGACGGGTCGCTGCGCTACGGCCTGCTCTCGGGCAACACGCTCGACAAGCTGCGCACCGGCGCCGGCGGGCGGATCAGCGACTCCAATCAGCAGCATAAGAAGCACCCGGCGGATTTCTTGCTGTGGAAGGCCGACGCGAGCCACATCATGAAATGGGACCCGGCTTCGTTCGACGCGCGGGCCGATTGGGGGGCCGGGTACCCCGGGTGGCATATTGAGTGCAGCGTGATGGCGGAGGAGCGGTTGGGGGAGCGGGCAGATGGCCAAATGGCCAAATCGTCAAAGGGCCAAGTTGAAGCCCAGACGTCGGTGATCGACTTGCATTCGGGTGGCGAGGACAACATCTTTCCGCACCACGAGTGCGAGATCGCGCAGTCATGCTGTGCGGCGGGGGTGCCGAGCTTCGCGCGGATGTGGTTCCATCCGCGGCACCTGTTTGTCAACGGCGAGAAGATGTCCAAGAGCAAGGGCAACTTCTTCACCATCCGCGATCTGCTGGCCAAGGGCTACGAGCCGGGGGCGATCCGGCTGGAGCTGATCAAGACGCACTACCGCTCGAATGCGAACTTTACCGAACAGGGATTGAAGGATTCTGCGCGGATGGTCGAGCGCTGGCGCCGCGTGGCCCCGGCCGCGACCGGCCACATCGACGCGGCGGCGTTGATGGATCACCCGCTCGCACGCGGCTTCTCAGAGGCGATGCACGACGACGCCAACATCGCCGCGGCGGTGGCGGCGGTGAACGCGTGGATGAACGAGACATCAACGCCCGCCCCGGGCGATGCGCGGGCGATGGCGGTGATCGACGGCGTGCTGGGCGTGCTGGCGCTGGAGAGGCCGCCCTCGGCCCAAACCGACATCGGCATCTTCCTCCCCGGTACCACGCCCGACCCAACCGTGATCGAACTCCTGACCGCGCGGCGCGACGCCAAGGCGGCCAAGGACTTCAAGCAGTCCGACGCGATCCGCGATGAACTGGGGGCGCTGGGGTTGGCGATCAAGGACGTGGCCGGGGGGCGGGTTGAGGTGAGCCGCAAGTAGCGATCGGGAGCCTGCCCATGACCACGACCGGCATCATCGTGATGGTGAGTGTGTTTCTAGTGATGGATACGATCGTCGTGTGCGCGGTCTTCCAGCTGGTCAAGCAGACGCTGCGACCACTGGTACAGCGCTTCCCGCCCAGCCAGCCGATGGCGGAAGCGGTGGTGAAGCATCGGCAGTCGTTCAAAATAGGGATGCTCAATATGGGCGGGTGCTTCACCGTCGCGGCGGACGCGGCGGCGCTGCACCTGCGGCCCAACCGACTGGGCCGGTTGGTGGGAGGGCCGGCGATGAGCGTGCCGTGGGAAGCGATCGAGCATCGCGGACCCGCGCGCGGGCTGCGCCTGGTCTTTGGATCAGTGGCGCGGGTGCGTGTCGGGATGACCGACATCGTGGGGCCCGCGTGGTGCTTGGATCTGGCGAAGATCACAGAGAAATGACGCTGGGGCGATACTGGGATTCGGTCGCAGAGCCTCGCTCATCCCGCCTTGAAAAACACCCGAAGCGCGAGAGGCAGACGCACGGCGCGTTCCTCACGGCGTCCCGACATGCTGCGGCGGCGGGCTGGCGACCTTGGGGGCGGGCGCGGCAGGGGCGACAGGCGTGACCAGTCTCGCCGCGGCGCGCGTCTCGCGGCGTTGTTGCCAGAGCATCCAGACAGTGTGGACGAAACGGGTGACGCTGATGCCCGCGGCGAAGGCGACGGTCGTGGCCCAGACGCGGTCGTAGCCGTCGTGGAGCATGATCTGTTGGACGGAGAAGAGGATGCCGTAGAGGATGGGGGCGAGGCACATCCGCTCGATCTGAACGCGGGTGGCGTCGCGAAGGAACGAGCGCGGGTGGACGACCTTGTCGAGAGCGCCTTCGGAGACCATCGCGCCCTGACGGACGACTGCCTCGGCCCTGTTGAGCGCCCACCGCGTGGCCTGGGGCGAGTGGTTGGCAAGCCAGTGGAGGATGTAGTAGATCACCACGTCGCTCACGACGTCGGCACCGAAGGTGATAACGCTGATAAGCGTTTTGTCGTGGTCGTCGACCCCGAAGTATCGAGAGGTGTGGACGGCCGCCAGCGTCGGGATCAGGGCCAGGGCGCCCGCCAGGATGATGTTGACGTTGACATTCACGATGCGTTGCCGGTACAGGTTGGCCAGAACGCGGAGCATCGTGGAGCGGAGTCTAGGGCCACGGCGGGTCGGCTGCCCCGGCGTCAATCGGTCCTCACGAGGGGACGCAGGCGTTCCAGGGTTCGCGGGCCGATGCCGGGAACGGCGTCGAGGGCGTTGACGGTCTTGAATGGGCCGTTCTGTCGGCGGTGTTCGATGATGCGTTTGGCCAGCGCTGGCCCGATGCCGGGGAGCATCTCGAGCTCGGCTTGGGTGGCGGAGTTCACCCGGACGCGGGCCGCGAGGCTGGGGGCCGTGGTAGCAGAGTCCGTTCCGGCGGGGGCCTCGGCGGGGCTCGCGCCGTTTGTCGCGGCGGCCGGCGCGGTGCCGGGCGAGGCCGTCCATGTCGGCCTGGGCACGCGGCCCACGATCGACCAGGTCATCCCGGCGACGCACGCGCTGCCCAGCACGACCGCCGCGACCCACTTGGCCGGGCCCTGGGTCCAATCGCGCGGCGGGATGTCGACCGAGTCTCGCACGGGCGCAGCTTAGCGAATGCCCGCGTTGTGTTGGGTGAGCCGACGACGCGCCAGAGCGACGGCGTCGCCGCTGCGGTCGCCACCGACGGCCCGGCGGCGGGCGCGGAGCGCGGCGACGAGCGTCGTGCCGCTGCCGCAGCAGGGGTCGAGGACAGTGCCGCCGGGGGGCGAGCAGGCGTTGACGAGCAGTTCGAGCAGCGCCAGCGGCTTCTGCGTCGGATAGCCGGTGCGCTCGGCGGCCATGTTGTTGAGCGAGGCGATGTCCAGCACGTCGGTCGCCTTCTTGCTCTGCCCGGCCAGGCGGCGGCTGGTCGCGGGAACTCGCGGCGGGTTGAAGTAGTAGCGTTCGGGATCCACGGCGTAGAAGAGGATGTCGTCGTGCTTGCGGGCGAAGCGGCGCGGCGAGGAGCCGCCGAGGCCGTAGCTCCAAATGAGATGATTGACAAAGTGATCCTCGCCCAGGAGTTGGTCGAGCAGCAGGCGGACGTGGTGGCTGGTCCGCCAGTCGACGTGCAGGAGCACGCTGGCCGTGGGCTTGAGGGCCGGCAGCGTCGCGGCGAGGCGGGGGCGGAGCCAGTCGAGGTAGTCGGCGGTCGAAGCGAAGGTGTCGCCGAATGTGGCGTCGATGGTGCGGCCCAAGCGGGCCCCGCCCGGTGCGGCGCGGCGGGCGCTGCCGGTATTGAACGGCGGATCGGCGTAGAGCAAGTCAATCGACGCGGGCGGCAGCAAGCCGGCGAGGTCGAGCCAGTCGGCCTGCTCGACCGTCCACGCTGGGTCGGCCACGTTGGGCTTGCTCGTCACCTGCCGCGGGGCGCGGGGCGGGCTCATGAGCGCACCGCCACCAGCCGGGCCGCGGCGACGACGGCGGCGGTCTCGGTGCGCATCACCAGCGGCCCGAAGCGCACGAGTGCGGCCCCGGCAGCGCGGGCCTGGTCGCGCTCGCGCTCGCTCCAGCCGCCCTCGGGGCCGATGAGCAAGCGGAGGGTCGTCGCGCCGGCGATGACAGCGGGCAGGGCCACGGGCGCGTCGCCGTCGGCCATGACGATGGCCGTGCCGGTGGCCGGCGCGAGCGCGGCGGGGAAGTCGGCACGCGCGTCGAGCCGCAGAGTCCACGCCCTCCCGCACTGCTTGCAGGCCTCGATGGCGAGGCGTTCGAGGCGGGCGAGCTTGGTGTCGCGCGGATCGACGACGCCGCGCTCGGTGCTCAGCGGACGCCAGCAGGCCGCGCCGACCTGGCTGAGCTGATCGACAAGCTGATCGACGCGGTCCCCCTTGGGCGTGGCGGACCAGACCTCGACGCTGGGCGCGGTCGGCGGCACGATCAGGTGCGAGTCGATGCGCAGGTCCAGCCCGCCGGGGTGCTTGCCGCGGGGTGGGTCGATCCGCGTGACGGAGCCGAGGGCGATGAGCCCGCGGCCATTGCGGAGTTCGATCTCTTCGCCAACCTGCACGCGCTTGACGGCGACGGCGTGGCGAGCCTCGTCGCCGCTCACGTTCAGCAGCCAGTCGGCAGTGGGGGGCGTGGTCGGGGGTTCGAGATCGGGCAGGTAAAGGCGGTGGGGCATCTGTGCAGGAGGTTACCGGGCATGGGCGTGGTTGTGCGGGGCCGGACAGGTTCGCCGGATCGTCCCGGTCCGACCGACACCGCGCCAACCCCGCTCAAAGGGGCTTGTGTCAGACGCGGCTACCGTCGATGATGACGGCGAGTCGGCGGTCCCGATGTGGGGCGGCTGTCTGGTGGTGCGTCCGAGAGCTTCATTCGTTCATGCCCGAAACGATCGTCCAACCCGCCGCCGAGACCCTCGACGCCCGCGTCGAGCAGCTGCTCAAGCAGGTTGATCAAACCGCCGAGCGGCTGGCGCGGCAGATCGACGAGCAGTCCGCGACCCCGAGCACGCAGGCCGCCGCTGAGCCTTTGCCAGTGTCCGCCGTTTCGCCCGAGTCCGCGCCGGTCGCGGTTTCCGTGGAACCAGTGTCAGCGGAACCCGCCGCCGTGGTCGCGGAGATCGAGCCCGACCCGGTGGCCGCGCTGCTCAGCGCGCCCGATCCTGTGCCCGCTTTGCTCGACGCCAAGTCCCCCGACGCCGTGACCGAGCCGGTGGTGGCGGCGGCGTCTGTCGCGGTGCCTGTGCCCGTGACAAAAGCGGAGCCGAAGCCAGAGCCGAAGCCAGAGTCGAAGCCAGAATCCAAGCCGGAACTCAGGCCCACCACAGCGGCAACTACGCCGGCGGCCCAGGCCGAGCTCGACGCGCAGGTCAGCGCGGCCATCGCCTCGGCGCAGGCTCCGATCACGGTTGAACAGGTCGACGCCGACCTCGCCGCACGAGCGGCGGCGGCCATTGACGACGAGTTCGCATCGGTCGACGATGTGCTCGGCCCCGCCGCGCCAGTGGCCCCGACCGCGCTGGCCAACACCCCCGAGCCCGCATCGGAGCCGTCGTCGGATCACGCGTCCGAGCCGAGCGAACTTGACCAGGCCGTCGCGGTGGCGGTGGCCTCTATCGCAGCACCCGCCGCACCCGCGCCGGTTGCGCAAGTCGCGCCGGCCCCGGTGGCCAAGTCGGCGCCGCCCGCACCCGTTAAGCCCGCGGCCGCACCTGCACCCGCGGCCGCGCCGGCAGCGCCCAAAGGCCCCGGCCTCGCGGCGCGGCTCGTGCTCGTGGCCGATCGAGTGGCCGGTCCGCTGGCCTTGAAGCTCGGCATGCTCTCGCCGACCGTCCGACAGACCATCGGCTGGGCCGGGTTGGTGACACTCTTCCACGCCGGGGTGATCTGGTTCTACGTGCTGTTCATGATGAAGCCTCCGGATTATTCGAAGCTCGCCGAGGAGGCCACGGCGGCGGCGGCCGTCAAGGCCGCACAGGCCGCGCACGGCGAGAAAAAGGAAGACGGGCACGGCGCCAAGAAAGACGACGGACCCGGGGGCGCGGCCAAGGGCAAGGCCGACAAGAAGGCCACCGCCAAAGCCAAGCCCGGAGCCAAGGGCAAGGGCAAAGCCGAGGAAAAGGGCGGCGGGCATTAGACCCCACGACGCTCGCGCGAGCGGCCCGACCGGGCCGTACGCTCAGGCATGCTTGATGTGCGCGTGATCTCGATCGGCACGTTCGCGGCCCATCCTTTGTGGGGCGAGCGGACGCCGGTGCGCACTGGACACTCCACTACCGTGCTCATCCGCACCGAGGGGGCGGTGATCCTCGTCGATCCGGGGTTGCCCGAGCCCGCCATCGTGGCCCGGCTTTCGGAGCGGGCCAATATCAAGCCCGCCGCTGTGACGCACGTCTTCCTGACCAGCTTCACCACCGACCGCCAGCGTGGGATCACCGCGTTCCCCAACGCCAAGTGGCTCGTGAGCAAGGCCGAACGCGAGGGCGTGGGCATCCCGCTCATCCAGGGCCTCAAGCACGCCGCCGAGAAGGGCCACGCCGAGCTGCGGCAAGCGCTGGAGCGCGACGTTTCTATCTTGCAACGCTGCGAGGAAGCTCCCGAGCAACTGGCCGAGGGCGTCGACATCTTCCCGCTCCCGGGCGTTTCGCCGGGCTTGACGGGCTTGCTGCTGGAACTGGAGCAATCGACCACACTCATCTGCGGCGACGCCGTCGCGTCTGTCGAGCACCTGGCCCAGCGCAAGATCGTCCCCTGGGCCACGGACGTGGAAGCGGCCACATCGAGCTTCAACGAAGCGGTCGAGATCGCCGACTGGCTGGTGCTGGGCCGCGACAACATCGTGACCAGCCCCGGCGCGGGCTCCCCTTATGGGGACTTGCCTGACTAGGCGGGCTCACCCGCAGGCCCCGGGCCGGCGGCCGGTTCCCCTATCCTCTGCCGCGATGCGCATCCCCCGACCCAGCACGCTGTGGCGGGCGCTCAACCTGGAGTTGTGGCGTCTGTTGCTCCTCACCGCCGCCGTGGTGGTGGTCATCACAGCGTTCGCCCTCACCGTCCAGCCGTTGGCGTCCGGGCGGCTCGGCCCGGTCGACGCCCTGCGCTTCATGGGTTACGCCTCGCTCCCCATGCTGCAATACGCCCTCCCCTTCGCGGCGGGCTTCGCCGCGACGCTCGTCTATCACCGTCTGGGGGCCGACAACGAGCTGACGGCGTGCTTCGCCGGCGGGATCTCGCACCGCAAGCTCCTCTTCCCCGCGCTGGCCACCGGCGCGATCCTGTCGGCGGTGCTCATGCTCGTCGCCGACCAAGCCATGCCGCGATTCCTCAGATCGATGCAGGAGCTCATCACCCGCGACGTGACACAGATCATCGTCGCGTCCATCAAGCGCGGCGAGTCGATCCAGTTCGATCGCCAACGGGCCATCTACGCCGACGATGTCACCACGCTCGGGCCGGATGCCGAGAGCGGCGCGTTCGAGCGGCTCGTGCTCACCGGCGTGCTGGCCGTCAAGCTCGACCACCAGGGCCGGGTCATTCAAGAGGCGGCGTCGAGCGTCGCCTATGTCTGGCTCTTCCGTGGGCCGCGAGCTCCGCTGGCCGTCGCGGCACCGATCCACCCGGCGACCGAGCCCTCGGCCCGCGCCGGTTCGGTGACGACCATCGTCCTGCGTCTCCGCGACTCCATCGGCCGCCAGGACCGCACGGGCATGGCCGAGTGGGACGACACCACGCTGGTCGAGGCCGTGCCCGATGCGTTCGAGGATGACCCCAAGTACTGGTCGTGGCTGGCGCTGAACCAGCTCGCGCGCGAGCCGGAAAGGATGGAGTGGATCGACCGCCGCCGCCGCACGCTGGCGGGCCTGCTGGCCGAGTCGAGCGCCGTCGAGGCCATCGGGCGACAACTTACCAAGAGCGGGCGCGCCGACTTGGCCGACCCGGCCGATCGGCCCGTCACCCTCGCCGCCCGCGGCCTCGGTGCGCCGGGCACGGGTGCCAACGAAGGCTGGTGGTCGCTGGAACCGACCGACGGGTTTGTGGAAGTGCGGACACGCGGCGCGGGAGCGTCCAGCCCCTCCGGCCGCGTGCAACGCGCCCGCCGCGGCTGGATCAGCGCCCCGCCCACGCCCGAACGACAGACCACCGCGATCTCGATCCGTCTCGAGGACGTCGCCGTCGCCGCCGCCGACCCGCTCGCGTTCGGCACGGGCGAGGCCCCGGCCGAGGGAGAGCCCATCGGTGGCCTCAGCGCGTGGGTGACCGAGGGACTCAGCTTCAGCACCGATCCGCTGCCGGGCCTTCTCCGCCAGCCGTCGGCCCAGTTGATCGAGCAGTCGCGGGCCATCAAGGATGACGCCCGTCTGAGCGCCGCCGCCAACGAGCTGGACGCGCAGGTCGCCTCGCTCCGCCGCGAGATCCTCAGCAAGCAGCAGGAACGCCTGGCCTCCTCGGCGGCGTGTCTCGTGATGGTGCTCTGCGGAGCGGTGCTGGCCATGCGGCTCCGCGAGCGCCTGCCCCTGACGGTCTATCTCTGGAGCTTCCTCCCCGCGCTGCTCACGATCCTCTCCATCAGCGGCGGCCAACGTCTCACGCACCAGCACGGGCCGATCGGGCTGCTCCTGCTCTGGGGCGGCGTCGCGGGCCTGGCCGTCTTCACCCTTGTGGAGTTCGCCCGCCTTGCGCGACGCTGACGCCACGCCGACCGTTGCCGATGCGAACCCCCGCGCGTGGCTCGCCACGCTCACGCTCATCCTCGGCGTGCTCGTGCTGCGGATCATCTACCTCGCCTGGTTCTGCCCCTACATCCTCGTCGAGGACGAGGCCCAATACTGGGACTGGGCCCGTCACCTGAGCTGGTCCTATTACACCAAGGGCCCCGGCATCGCCTGGGCCATTTTCCTCTCGCGGACCATCTTCGACGACTCGGCCTTCGCCGTCCGCCTGCCCGCGGCCCTCATGGCCGCCGTCGGCGCGTGGGCCGTCGCGGGGCTGGCGTTTGATATCACCCGCTCGCGCCGCGTCGGGCTCTACGCCGCTAGCGCTTACATGCTCGCCCCGGTCTTCCAGGTCACCGCCCTCCTGGGCACCATCGACGGGCCTTACTGCGCCTGCTGGGCCCTGGCCTGCTGGGCCGCGTGGAGAGCCCTCCAACGGCGTGGGCGCTGGGCCTGGCTGGCGCTCGGAGCCGCGCTCGGCGTCGGGTTCCTCTTCAAGTACACCATCCTGCTGCTCGTGCCCGGTCTGCTGCTCTTCGCGATCTTGCGCCGGCGGGGCCTGGCTCTCGCGCCGCGCTGGCCTCTCTTCGCCGCCGGCGGTTTCGCCCTTGCCGCGCTGGGCCTCGCCCCCGTGATCATCTGGAACATGCAGCACGACTGGGCCACCGTCTCTCATCTGCTGGGACACCTGGGTGCCCGCGAAACGGGGCACCTGTCGGCCGCGATCCACGCCCCTTCCCCGCCCAGGCCGAGCTATTCCCCGCTCTGGACGCTGGAGCTGGTCGCGATTCAGATCGCGTTCGTCGGGCCGCTGCTGATTCTCGGGGCCGCCGCCGTTGTCTGGGCCTGCCGCGGGCGTCGCACCGATCCGCACTGGCCCGGGCGGCAGTTCCTGATCGCCTGTGCCGCGCCCATCTTCATCTTTTATCTCGCCGTGAGTTTCATCGCTGAGCCCGAGGGCAACTGGCCCATGGCCGGGTTCGTCACGCTCATCACCCTGGCCGCCTGGGCCGCCGCCGACGCCATGACCGACTATCGCGTGCGTGTGGCCGACTGGCTCGCCCTCCCCGAGCCGCGACCCAAGCGCGGCTACCTCCGTCGTAAGCCCGAACTCCCGGGCCAGATCCTCTGGCACTTCGCCCTCGGCTACGGCCTCGTCGCCGGGATCGGCATGCTCCGCATCGACCTCTTCGCCACGCTCCCCGTCGTGGGCCGATTCGTCCCCGTGGGCCGGCTCGAAGGCGGGGCCCTCATGGCGAATGCCGTCCAAGAACTCCGCACAAGACTCCAGACCGACGCCGGCCGAGAGCCGTTCGTCATGACCATGCACTACGGCCAGGCGGCCCAGCTTGCCTTTTACCTCCCCGATCGACCGGCCGTCTACTGCGCCAGCAGCCGCACCGGCGGCCGACCCACCCAGCACGACTTCTGGACCGACACCGATCTCGACGACCCCGCCCTCTTGGGCCGACCGGCCGTTCTCGTTGGCGGTTCGCCCGAGCAATGGGCCGCCGTCTTCGACCGAGTCGAGCCTCAAGGTCTGCTGGCCGGCGTCGAGCGGAAGGGCATTGTCGCCTACCTTGCCCATGGCTACCGCGGCTTCAGCACCCCCAAACCCGCGGCCGCAGATGCAAGCGAGCGCCCATGAGCACCGCCACGCCCAATCTCGCCGCACCCCGCTGGCCAGTGCACATCGCGGCCTGCGCGCTGTTCGCCGTCCTCTTCGCCCTGGCCACCTGGCTCGATGCCCCGCTCTATCACGCCCTGCTGAGCCCCGCACCGAATCTTCTGGAGAGCCGCGATTGGTACCGCACCCTGCGGATCCTCGGCTCGATGTTCATCTGGCTGGGCGTGGCCGCAGTCTTTGTGCTCATCGACAGCAGCCGCGCCCTCGGGCCCTCCATGCTCGGCCCCCGCGCCACCTGGACGCGCGGGCCCTTCCTTCTCGTCAGCGCCGGCCTCGCCGGGCTCCTCGCCGAGGCCCTCAAGCTCCTCCTCCGCCGCGGCCGACCGATTGACCACGACGCTGCCTACGCCTTCACCCCCTGGTCGTTCGCGCTAGAGACCAGCGACTTCGGCCTCCCCTCCAGCCACGCCGCCGTCGCCTTCGCGGCGGCCTTCGCCCTCTCACACCTGCACCCACGCGCGGGGGTGGTCTTCATCCTGGGAGCCATCGGCTGCGGCCTCACCCGCGTCCTGGTGGGCCAACACTTCGTCTCCGACGTCGTCGCCGGCGCCGCCGTGGGCTACGCCGTCCCCGCCGTCATCACCTGGTTGCACCAACGTGCCTCGTTGAACCGCCCGAAATGACCACCCTCGACCGCTACATCGCGCGGCAATACCTCACCAACACCCTCCTGCTGCTCACGCTGCTGGCGTCGTTTGTCGTCATGGTCGATCTGTCGCTCAACATGGGCCGCTTTGTCGACCGCGCGGGCCGTATGGTCGCCCAATCGGGCCACGAGGAAGCCCCGGTCCGCCGCGCCATCATCACCGTGCTGGTGGTGCTCGATCTCTGGTGGCCGCGCTTGCTCCAGCTCTACAACTTCGTCATCGGGCTGGTGCTGGTGGGGGCCATGGGTTTCACCTTCGCCCAGCTGGTCCGCCAACGCGAGCTCGTCGCCATGCTCGCCGGCGGGGTCAGCCTGTATCGCTGCGCCCGCCCGGTGCTGGTCGTCGCCGCCCTGATGATGGGCCTCCAGGCGCTCAATCAGGAACTGGTCATCCCCCGTATCGCCCCGCTTCTGGCCCGCGACCCCGCCTCCGCCGGCGAGCGTCAGGCCGAGTCCTTCGATCTCCGCCTCACCGCCGACGGCCAGCGCCGCCTGTGGCAGGCCGCCCGCTATGACCCCGCCCGCGAAACCCTCACCGACGTCCACATCTGGGAGCGGGACCAGCGCGGCAGGGCCCAACGCCGCATCAGCGCCGCCTCCGCCAAGTGGGATGGCCGGGCCTGGCAGCTTGATCGCCCGACCATCGCCGTCTTGACCATGACAGGCCGGCCAAACGAGTTGGCCCCGGTCGCCCCGGCGTCCATCCAGACCGATCTCGACCCCACCGCCATCCTCGCCGCCCGCTTCCGCACCTACGCCCAGAGCCTCTCCTGGCTCCAAATTTCGGAGGCACTCCAGACCCCCGGACTGCGGCCCGAGCTACGCGAGCGGCTCGAGCGCATCGGCTGGGGACGGGCCGCAGGCATGATCTGCGCGTTCCTCTCGCTGCTGATTTCCATGCCCTTTTTCCTGACCCGCGACCCGCGAAACATGGTGGTGCAATCGCTCAAGTGTGCCCCGGTGGCGGTCATCGCCTTCCTCGGGAGCGTCGCCGGGACGGCCGCTCCGCTCCCGGGCTTGCCGCCGATTGTGGGGGTCTTTGTGCCGGTCGTGGTCCTGGGGGCTCTGGCGATCGCGGCCGTGACGTCCATCCGGACTTGAGCGGACCACAGAAAGCGGGCATCCGCTGCCGCCCCCGTTTGTGTACCATCCGCCACCATGGCTTCTGTCTGCTTTTACTTCCAGATCCACCAGCCTCACCGCCTGCGCCGCTATTCGGTCTTCGATTCCGATCCGTTCTACTTCGACACCCAGAAGAACGGGGACATCTGCCGCAAGGTCGCCGACAAGTGCTACCGCCCGGCCACCAACGTCATCCTCGACCTCGTCAAGCGGCACCAGGGCCGTTTCAAGGTCTCCTACGCCATCACGGGCACGGTTCTCGATCAGTGGGCCGAGTTCTGCCCGGACGTGATCGACATCTTCAAGCGCCTGGCCGACACGGGCTGCTGCGAGTTCCTGGCCGAGACGTACTTCCACTCCCTCAGCTTCCTCTACAGCCGCGACGAGTTCGCCTCCCAGGTCGCCACCCACACCAAGAAGATCCAGGATCTCTTCGGCCAGACCCCCAAAGTCTTCCGCAACACCGAGCTGATCTTCAGCAACGACCTGGCCCACTACATCTCCACGATGACCGATGAGAAGGGCAAGCCGCGCTTCCTCGGGCAGATCTGCGAGGGTGCCGACCACCTGCTGGGCTTCCGCTCCCCCAACTACCTCTACCGTCCGCCCCACACCGGCAACGGCCCCCACGGCAAGCCCTTCGGCCTGCTCCTCAAGAACTACCGCCTGTCCGACGACATCGCCTTCCGCTTCTCCAACCGCGGGTGGGCCGATTGGCCCCTGACGGCCGAGAAGTTTGCCGGGTGGGTCAACCAGATCAACGGCGACGGCTACCTCTGCAACCTCTTCATGGACTACGAAACCTTCGGCGAGCACCAGTGGTCCGACACGGGCATCTTCAAGTTCCTCGACGCCTTGCCGGAAAAGATCTTCGACGTGAACCCCGGCCACAACGACTTTGTGACCCCGTCTGAGGCCTTCGAACGCTTCGAGCCCGTCGGCGTCTACGACGTCCCCCACGTCATTTCCTGGGCCGACACCGAACGCGATCTCTCCGCCTGGCTCGGCAACGCCATGCAGTCCAACGCCCTCAACGAGATCTACCGCCTCGAACGCCTCGTGGGCCACCGCGTCGCCAACGCTAAACAGTCCAACGACCCCGAGCAGCTCAAGCAGGCCGCCTTTGTCCTCGACGACTGGCGCAAGCTCACGACCAGCGACCACTTCTACTACATGAGCACCAAGTACTGGGCCGACGGCGACGTCCACAAGTACTTCTCGCCCTACGAGTCGCCCTACGACGCGTACATCAACTACATGAACGTCCTCGACAGCCTCCGCACCCGCGCCACGGTGTGAGACTCGCTTGCCCTTCTCGCGCGCAGAACAGCCGGGGCTTGTCCAAGGGACAAAGCCCCCAGCTTCACGCCCGCCACGCGGTCAGATCACCTCTTTGAGCACGCTGCTGGGTTTGAACCCGCAGGTGATCGTCGGTTTGATCTCGATGCGTTCCTTGGTGATGGGGTTTACCCCCTGCCGAGGGCCTCGTTGACGTTTTTGGAACGTCCCGAACCCCACGATATTGACCTTGGCATCGTCCTTGAGCCCGCGGGTGATGCACGCCAGCACGGCGTCCACAATCCGCTGGGCCTCGCCCTTGGTCGACTTCAACTCGCCCGCCACGGCATCGATCAGATCGCCCTTGTTCATGGGAAGCGCTCCCGTTTCATTATTCGAGCCGCCACATAATCCGCCACCCGGACTCCTCCCAGCCTAACCCATTGGGCAGGACAGTCAATCCGCAGCTTCGCCAGTTTCTCAAGACTTATTCATCCACCGCTTCAATCCCCCTAGGGCCGGGTGGCGTAGTATTCCCTGTATGGCTGAACGACCCGGCGAGAGCAAGGTCCACCCGCAGGACGCCGCCAAGGCGGCCGCCAAGCAGCCTTGGCTGTGGAATGTGGTCCTTTTGGACGACGCCGACCACACTTACGACTATGTCATCCGGATGATGCGGGACCTATTCGGGCATCCGCAAGAGAAGGCGTATGTATTGGCCGAGCAGGTGCATCGCCAGGGCCGCGCCGTCTGCATGCGGGTTCACAAAGAGCTCGCCGAGCTGAAGCGCGACCAGATCCAGGGCTATGGCCGGGATCCCCGGATCATGGAATGCAAGGGTTCGATGTCGTCGCTGATCGAACCGGCCGAGGAAGCCGGCGAAGGCCGCTGAGCCGCCGCAAGGCTCGCACGGATCCTGTAGGCTCGCCCGCTCATGTCCAAACCACTGGTATTGGTGACCGAGCACCTCGACGACGCCGCCTTGCAGTGGCTGGCTTCGCGGTGTCAAGTCGAGCGCGTCGGCTACGACACACCCGAGTTCCCGGCTCGACTGGGCCACGCCGACGCGCTGGTGATCCGCACCTACACCAAGATCACGCCCGACCTGCTCGCGGCCAGCCCCCGCCTGAAGGTGGTCGCCCGCGCGGGGGTGGGGCTCGACAATGTTGACATCGCGGCCTGCGCGGCCCGCGGGGTCGCGGTCGTCCACACGCCCGACGCCAATACTCGCGCGGTCGTGGAGTACCTCTTCGCGCTGCTGCTCGACGCGACCAGGCCGCGCGCGTTCCTGGATGGCCCACTGGAGGCCGCCCGCTGGCGCGAGGTGCGCGAAGAGCTCAAGGCCCGTCGGCAACTCTGCGAACTCACGCTGGGGATCTACGGCCTGGGCCGCGTCGGCTCCGGCGTCGCCCGGGCGGCGGCCGGGTTCAACATGCGGGTGCTCTATCACGACCTGCTCGACATCCCGCCCGCGGGCCGCTTCGGGGCGGAGCCGGTGCCGCGCGACAAGCTGATGGCGGAGGCGGACGTCTTGAGCATCCACGTCGACGGGCGGCGGAGCAACCGCGGGCTCGTGAACGCCGACGCGATCGGGCGGCTCAAGAGCGACGTCCTGCTCATCAACACCAGCCGCGGGTTCGTGGTCGATACGCTGGCGCTGGCCGACTTCATGCTGGCCCACCCGGCGGCGTGCGCCATGCTGGACGTCCATGAGCCGGAGCCGTTCGACGCGACCTACCCGTTGGTGGAGATCCCCAACATCCACCTCGCCCCGCACATCGCTTCCGCCACCACGCTGGCGCACGCCAGTATGTCGTGGGTGGTCAAGGACGTGTGGCGGGTGCTCAACGGGGAGGAGCCGGAGTTCCCCGCGAGTCCTGAGCCGGCGTAGGCGTGGGTGGAGGCCTTGGATCCTCAGAAGCAGCAAGACCGCCGGGCTCGGAGCCCTGCGGCTTTCGTTTTGGAAGAAGACAATCGGCAAGCGGCAATAGGCAGAGCGATGCTGCGCGGGCTCAGGCGGCCAGGCCGCCGCCGCCCTCTTGGCCGCCGTCCATGGGGTCGCCGAGCATGCCCCACTTGTCGCGCGGAAGGTGGCGGTGGTGGATGCGGACGACCTTGGCGAGCTGCTTGCCGAAGAGTTCGCCCAGGCGTTGCAGCAGGGTGATGAAGTCGTCGGTGAAGGGCGTTTGGCTCTCGCGGAAGAGGGTGATGACGGCGAGGCACTCACCGTCGGCCCGGCAGGTGAGGCCCAGAACGTGGCAGTCTTCCATCCATTCGAGGCTTTCGCCGAGCTTCTCGCGGACCTGGCCGCGGGTGCGCAGGTGGATGACGCCCGTCGAGGATTCGAGGCGCGGGGCGGCGGTGTTGGCGAGGTGATCGAGGAGGATCTCGGCGGCTTCCTTGGGGCAGGTGTAGTTGACGTAGGCGCCGAGGGAATAGTCGCCGCTGGTGCCGGGGAGGAAGATGGCGGCGTTGGTGGGCCCGCCGTGGCACAGGATGAACTCAAGGGCCTGACGGAGCAGGGTCTCGACGTCGAGCTCGCCGCGGGTCAGGACTTCAAACTGGCCGGCGAGGTCGGCGGGGTCAGTAACGGGCGTGGCCAGATCGTCGATGGGCTTGCGCGTGGCCTTGCCGAGCTTCTTCCGCGGCGCGGGGTTGGCGGGGCGGTGGGCGGCAGGGGTGTCGGCGGCGTCTTCGTCGAAGTGCATGGTCGAGTCCTCTTGCTCTTCGAGCTGCAGCGCGGCGCGCTGCTGGATGATGGCGGAGCAAACACGGCGACCGAGTTCCTTGGGCTGGCCGTTGACGTGGCCCAGCGAGACGACGTCGGCCGCGCCCGCACGCATGGCCTCGACGGCTTCGTCGAAGGAGACGGCGGCGCAGACCACGACCGCGGCCACGCGACGCTTGCCGAAGGCCCGGACGGCCTTGAGCGTGGCGGCGGAGCACGAGGGGACTTCAAGGACCACGGCCTCGTACCGCGGCGCGGGCCAGCCGCGGCCCCGGGCATCGGTCCACAACGCCAGCGCCTCGTCGAGGGTCTCGGCGAAGGCGCAGACCTGGGCCTCGGGCCGGATGGCGGCGGCGATCAACTCACGCCGGTCGGCGTGAGCCGCCACCACGAGCACGCGGGGGCGCTCTTTGCGATCAGGACGCCGATTAGGCTGGTTGGTGTTTGGGTCCATCGGGTCTCCGGGAGACGCATCGTCCAAATGGAGGAGCGTCTTCATCCCGGAGTCGCTGGCCGACCCAAATGCCCCCGTCCCAGAGCAAGCCAGCGCTGGCCCTCAATCCCCACAGGCACTAGTGTGCGTCAGAGTTTGCCGTATGGCGGGCCACCTTGAGGCGAGTCGAACCCGGCGTGAGCGGTGGCCGCGGTCGGCCGCGGCGGCGGAGGGTTCTCGGCCGGTGGTTTCATCGTGCCCAAGACGCTGCGGAGTTCGATTTGGCTTAGCAGGCCAGCTTGTGGACCGGCGGCAGCGAGCCGATCATCGAATAGCGGAAGCCGGACCAGGTGGGGAGTACTCGTCTCAAGGCGGCGGCGGCCGCAGCGTTGTCTCAACGTGTTTGAGCAATCGTTGGGCGGCCGGCTCCGCTCGGTCTTTGAGCCAAGCGGCGTGCTCGGGCCGGGCTTGGCCGGCGGCCAGCGCGCTGGTGACGAGCCAGAGCCGCTCGTCGCCCGGCGCTCCGCTACGCATGAGCGCCGCGGCCGATGCGGCGACCTTGCCGGCGTCGTCATCGCGCCCGGCGACCAAGAGGGCCGCATAGATCCGGCAGGCCTCGTGCAACGCCTGTGTGCGGAGCGTCTGAGTCAAGCTGCGTTGGTCGTCGTCGCTGAGCTTGGGTGTCTTGGTCGGCCCGGTCGCGCGCTTGACGAAGCGGTCGACGAAGCCGGCAGCGTCGGAACTGGTCGAGGGCAGCTCCAGCGGGTTCATCCACGCCAGCCGCGGCAGGAGCAACTCCCACGCCAGCTTGTCGGCCCGCGGCCAGAGGACCGCAGAGTCGATGTCGTCGAGCGAGCTGTCGAGCAGGTCGAAGGGGACGAGGTGCTCGTCGATGACGCGCGAGAGCATGAGCCACGCGGCCAGTTCGGAGCGTGTCATCGCCGCCACGCTCGGGAGCGCCGCGGCGTGGATGGCCTTGAAGCGTGCCAGCGCCGCGGGCGAACGTTCGGCCAGCGTGCGCATCTCGGCCGTGAGGCTGTAGAGCCGAACGGGCGCGAACGCCGGGTCCACGGATTCGCCGCGTTCCCACAGCCAGGTGTACAAGCCGATCGCCCGCCGCAGGGCCTGCGGGTCGATATTGGCCTGCGCCGCTCGGGCCGCTTCGCGAGCCTCGCCTAGCCGCGCCAGCAAGTCGCCATCGGCCCCCAGATCCGGCACGGCCGCGACCCCCGCTTCGTCTTTGCCGAAGAACAACTCCGAGGCGGGGCGCGTCGAGCCCGGCAAGGCCTCCTGCAACTTCCGCCACACCGGGTCTTCGCGCAAGAGCGCCCGGCGTGTCCACTCCAGCCGCAGCAGCAGGCGCACAGAGCTGTTGGGCTCGTCGGCCTTGGGCTTGGCGGCGGTCTTGCTCGCCGCGGGCGCGGGGCGGAGGCGCGATTGGTTGTTCTTGCGGTCGCTGCCGAACAGCCGCTCCTGCTTGCCCGATTTGAAGATCAGCGGCTGCTCGGGCCCGCCCGGTTTGAGCGCGCCCGCCGTCATCTGGCGGATCGTCGGTTGGTCGGTCACATGAACGACCGTCGCATAGCGAGCCGCCCACGCGGCCAGCCCCGCGTTGTTCCACGCGGCCAGGTTCGCTCGCTGCTTGCTCGGGTCGGGGCTGACGATGACGACGAGGAGCCGCCCGGTACGGATGGAGTCGGCCAGGGCTTTGTCGAGCGCGAGATCGCTGAAGACGGTCTGTGTCGCAGACGGGGCGCGGTCGGTGGGCCGGGTGGCCGGGCCCTGTGTCGCGGGCGCGGCCTTGCCGCCCTGGCCCGAGCCGGGCTGCCCCAGCGCTGTGGCCGCTGCGAGGCCGGCCGTCATCAGAATGATCCACCGTCGCGCGGGTTTGGGCATGCGGATGATCCGGAAAGGGCGAGCGTGCGTACTAGTGTTGTACGCACAGACCGCCGGCCCGATCCCGAGTTTGGCGATCTAGCCTGCCCCTACGCCCGCCAACCCCCTTGCCCGACTCACCCCGCACCGATCCTCGTTGGCCAGTTCCCCGTGGCGATCCTCAACGTCGATCTTGTCTGGTGGAGCTGCGGAGCCGCGCTGAGCGTGGCGGGGGTCGCGCTACTCGCCTGGGCCATGCTGGCCGACCGCGCCCGCGGGCGGCAGCGCTGTCCCAAGTGCTGGTACAACCTGGCCGGAGTGTCTGGCGAGGCCACCAGCGGCGGGCTGACGTGCCCCGAGTGCGGGCACGCCGCCCGAACCGTGCGGGCGCTCTCGCGGACGCGGCGTAAGTGGCGGTGGGGCGCGGTTGCGCTGGTTCTGCTGACGCTGGCGACGGCGAGCGGCCTGACGCCGAAGGTGCGCCGCGATGGGTGGCTGACTGTGGTGCCGATCGATGCGTTGATGGCGTATCGGTGGGCCCTCGGTGTCCGTGGTATCACGGATCATCGCGTTCTGAGTGTGGTCGATCGCGAGTTCAGGAGGCGATTGAACGACGGCCTCGTGCCGGATCGGTACCTGGTCGAAGCGTTCCTCCGCGTGAACCCTCGAATGAAACTGCGCACCCGCTGGCCAGCCGGTTCGACGATCTATCTGCCGATCGGGTATAGCTGGCGAACTGACCCCGCCTTACCTGGAGCTGGCGTCACACTCATCGTTGAGAACGGAACGCAGTTGGCGGTTCGCCCACGGCCCCATGTCGATTCGTACCAGGAGTTCACGTATCACACTGGGATCCCCTATCAGCTTGAGCCCGGGGCGAAGTCGATCCGTGTGCTGATGAGCCCGCCGATCAGCGGTCAGGCCCAGTGGCCTCAGAAGCGCCTCGAGTTCCCCCTTGAGATCGGCGGAACCATCGACGACGTTCTCAAGCCCGTGGCGGGTCCGGAGCTCGACGCGAAGTTGGCCCAAGCGCTCAAGCTCTGGCTCGTCCCGCTCGACCCCGGGTTACGCGGATCCGCCACGACACTCACTCTGCTATTCGATCAAGCCGGCGTCGTCGGACCGTCGTGGCGCGAGGTCACGCTGGGTCTGCGCGTCGAACTTCGATTCGACGGCGAGCCGGTGGTCAGGGCTGAACTT
>Ga0105047_10004816_pt1 | contig 23373 bp, 27 predicted proteins | sample MAT04_FD_78384 | JGI IMG/M metagenome (GOLD analysis project Ga0105047, IMG submission 78384) | Freshwater microbial communities from Lake Fryxell liftoff mats and glacier meltwater in Antarctica - MAT-04 (megahit assembly) | ecosystem: Environmental > Aquatic > Freshwater > Ice > Liftoff... | reverse complement strand
TGAAGCGAAAACACATTTAAAAAATATCGAAGAGTTGAAAGATCGCAGAGTGATACTAAATACCCGCCGGGAACCTAAAGTTTCCGAATAAAAGACTATCACAAAAACTCTATTGTGTTTGTGTCAACAACATGTTAATATAGGCTTACTATAAATACTAAGCAAAGGATAAAGTAATGGAATCACGACCAAACAACAGCGACAAAGACACTACAGACTGGGAAGCAATATTAGCTGGAGAGGGTTTGCCCGAAGACATCGATAATGACAAGGAAGTGCCTAGCGGCGACGCACTGAGTATTCTTAGTCCGGAAGAAGCTCGTGAACGAGCCGAACAAGCTGGTCGCGAAGATCATGGCGACAGCGACTACGACAATGCATAAAATTGGAATTTAAGGAGAAAATATGTCAGAAGGACAAGAAGTAGAAAAACTAGGACCAGAAGCGCAGGAATCTGCATCTAGAATGCTGGCTGATTTAAACCAGGATCAGTATTTCGAAGACTTGAAAGATCCTATAGTGAGGGAAAATGTAGGTAGCTTGGTACTTAAGAGTGCTCGCGTTGGACTTGAGTTAAATGCTAACTCTTTAGACTATGCTGTAGAAATATACGGCGGTCGTTTAGGAGTTAGTCAAACTGAGTTTGTAGAATTTTTTGATGACATAAATGAAGAGTTATTCGAGCTTGATCCACAGAAGGCTGAAGATGAACTAAGATTGTTGCATCTTAGCTTAGAGTTCTATGAATACGATGGGCTTAGTTTTTCATCTCAAAAAGAGCGTTTAGGCCAAGAAGAAACGCTGCGTCGTGTAGAGATTGTGAATCGCTTGCGAGGAACAGCAAGAACGATTGAAGAACTTTCAGGAAATCAATTAGATATTGAAGAGTTCTCTCAGCTTGACTTAGAATACGGCAGTTATGTTAGGCAGCTTGAAGCGCAAGCGCTACAATCAGCTGGTGATGGAAGAATTCCAAATTTGGGATCGAAGCTAATTGTTGATGCATCTAGCGCAGAGCTAGAAGCATTTTTGCAACAACGAAATACCACCGGTTTACCAGAGGGTATTGAAGCTGACCTTCCTACAGAGGATAGCTAGGTACAAAAATGAGCGCCGAAGGCGATGATCGAACACCGCATATTTCATTAGATGAATTGCTGGAAATTTCCGAAACAAGAGTAGGCGACTTAGGTCGGCTTGGCTTAGGTGGACTACCAGAAGCTCTTGAAACATATGAAATCAGTAATCCTGATGCTGTTGAGATCATAGTAAAAAATCTCTCGGCAGCTGCGTTTAAGGGTTTCGCTAGGGGAGGCCTACACCCAGATGTATCCTCATCTGAAGAAAATGGTGAGCAATTTGGCATGGTATACAAGGCTCTACAGAGGATTAACGCTGACCCTCTGGGGGCCGTGACCCAAGCGAATGCATTATCAGCAGGTAAAAACCTTTTGCCAGTGGCCTTAGAGCGATATAAGCGATTGCGCGCCAACGAGGGAAAGGTGGCTGAGCTTCGTCATCAAAAAGTTAATATGCTATACGGGCTGCCGTATAGTGCAATTTTTGGACTAGAACAAGGCAAGTCAATTGACATCGCAGTAAATCTTAACCCAGACATGGACACCGAGGACATAGAAGTATTTAATGAGGAACATGTTGACCTACATACTGAGCCAATCCTTCGGATTGAAAATAATGAAGTATCTGTGCTCAGAGTCGATGTCGAGTCTAGTGTGATTGATGCGAAGCAAAAGCGCCGATATATAGATGAAAATCGTGATCTTCTTAAACGAGAGACAAAAAAACTAAATGAATTATTCAACAAAGTGCGTATTATAGGCGTTTTTCCGAGGGAGTATGAAGCAAAATATTCGAACAGCGAACTCGAAGAGTCTTCGACATCTATTGAGGACGCGTTGCGTTTAACTACGGGGCGCTTAGCTCTTAGCCCGTTACAAGTTATTTCTGAGCGTCCTTCAACTGAACCTAAAGTTGACCACATTACTATACCAATCACATCGTCGGGCACGGGCATTAATAGTGGCACACTTTTTGTAGCAAGAAACGACCCCTATAATGACAATATCAGAGTAGGTAACCTCGGACATTACAGACTAGTTTAGATTGGAGTAGCAAGCTAGCTTGACCGGTTTTTGGCACTCTAGTATGATGAGTGCTAGACCTAGTTGATTGGGACAGGTGTTTATTGCGAGAAAACAGCTGTTAAATAAGTAAGAGAGGATGACTAATGAGTTCAACACTGCACCCATTGGGTGATTATGTAGTAGCGCAAGCCGAAGAGGCTGAGAGTAAAACCGCAAGCGGCCTATATTTACCCGAAAAGGCTCAAGAAAAGCCTAAAATAGCTAAAGTTGTTTCGGTAGGTAAAGAAACCAAGCAAATCAAAGTTGGCGACCGAATTGTTTATAAAAGTTACAGCACCACTGAAGTAAAAGTCGGTGCCGAGGACTATATCTTGGTCAAAGAGGAAGACGTACTGGCAACCGTGAAGTAAGGTTTTAGGTTTGGGGTGCTAGGTTCTAGCAGCTACTAAAACCTCCAATCTAGCAACTATAACCTAATTCGAAAGGAACAAGATGGCAAAGAAAGTATTTTATGATGATGATGCTCGCAAGCGAGTACTAGGCGGAGCGGAAGTTCTATATAACGCAGTCAAGACAACTATGGGGCCGAAGGGTCGCAACGTAGTGATCAGCAAAGGATTTGGCGCACCGACAGTTACTCATGATGGCGTAACTGTAGCAAAAGGCGTTGATATCGCTGATGTTGACGACGAGACACTAGGTTATAAAGTTGGCGCTGAACTTATCAAGCAAGCTGCCTCAAAGATGAATGATGTGGCCGGCGATGGCACAACTACAGTGACTGTTTTGACCTACCACATCCTTAAAGAGGCTAATCAGCTGATTGCTGCTGGGCATAATCCAATGTTGCTTCGCAAAGGACTTGAAGATGCAGCACATCAAGTACTGAGCAACCTTAAGGGCGAAGATATTTCTGGCAAAAAGAACAAAATTGCTGAAGTTGCCACAATCTCCGCTGGCGATGCAGGAATCGGACAGTTAATTGCTGATGTTATCGATAAGGTCGGCAAAGACGGCGTGGTGACCGTAGAAGAAGGCCAAGGCCTAGAGCTCGAATCTGAAGTTGTTGAAGGATTTACTTTTGACCGCGGATTTGTAAGCCCATACATGGTTACAGACACAGCTCGCATGGAAGCCATTTACGACAAGGCTGCAGTTGTGATTACAGACAAGAAGATTACTAGTATTCAAGAATTCCTACCGTTATTGGAGAAGCTTGCCCAAACAGGCAAGAAGGATCTTGTACTAATTGCCGATGACGTTGAGGGTGAAGCTCTTGGAACGCTAATTTTGAACCGATTGAAGGGCGTATTCAACACGGTCGCTATCAAAGCTCCTGCTTTTGGTGATCGTCGCAAGGATGCGCTAAATGACATTGCCGTATTAACTGGTGCAACTGTAATTACTGAAGACCGAGGAATGACTTTTGAGAATGTCGACATCGATGTAGTTGGTTCTGCAAGGCGCGTAATCGTGAATAAAGACGAGACAACCATCATCGAAGGTGGTGGCTCGAGTGCAGAAATAGCTGCTCGTACCAAGCAAATCGCTGCTCAAGCTGATGCCGCAACAAGTGAATACGACAAAGAAAACCTCGAAAAGCGCTATGCGGCGCTGTCAGGTAAAGTTGCTGTCATCAAAGTTGGTGGTGCTACCGAAACAGAAATTGAAGAAAAGAAATACCGTGTCGATGATGCTGTTCATGCTGTAAAAGCGGCATTAAGCGAAGGAATTGTGCCTGGCGGCGGTGTAACGCTCGTAAATTTGATCTCAACTATCAAACCAAGCTCCGAAGGTGCAACCGTTTTGGCTGGTCAGAGCCTATTGTTCCGTTCTTTTGAACAGCCATTCCGTATTTTGCTAGAGAACTCTGCTATGAACCCCGATGAGTGGCTACCACAGGTCAGAAAAGCCAAAAAAGGTTACGGCATAGATGTTGCTAACCCAACAGAACTTGTTGATATGAAAGCTGCAGGCGTTATTGACCCTGCACGTGTAACCAAAGAAGCAATTCAGAACGCAGTTTCGATTGCCGGAACTGCCATGACCATGGGTGCACTCGTAGTTGATGTTCCAGAAGATAAGCCAGCCGGTGGTATGCCAGATATGTCAGGCGCCATGGGCGGAATGATGTAACAGCTAACTAGGACTTAATTGTTCTGGTGTTGGGTGAAGTAGTTTATTTCGTTAACTATGTCTAGGAGTGCTTGAGCGCGGATCTTTTCGTCTTGTATCTGCTGGGCTGCGTCGTAAGCCTGCTGAACTAGACTTTGGTCATCACTGGCTTGAATCATCATCATAGTTGTTCTGAATTTATCTTCCGGTGATTGGTCTAGGTGTCCGACTAGAGGCGATAGTTGGCCAAGAGCTTTTTGTTTGATATCTATAAGGTCATGGGCGGAATCACTAACATGCGCATTTTGATGAGCAGGTGAATGAACACTAGCTGCCGATATCGGGTTAGGCTTGGCCGTTGAATTTGGCGCAATTACTTCGGGCGGTGTTTGACCGCCTTGAGTTGTATTATCATCTAGAGGCTGGCCGGGGTGATGCCATTGTTTGGTCGTGGGATTCTGGTGATTCGCTGTCGTATTATCTGCCATTGCACCATCGATAGAATTATCTGGTATCTTATTGTCGTCGTGATGCTTATTGTTTTGTTGTCCGAACATCTATTAGCCCCCCAGATGTATTTTGAAAATATATGCTTTGATTGTAGCATAAGCACGGTGTCATACGTAAAAGGCTAGGGCTGTCTAAAACTAGCTTTATGAGCAAACATACTATTTACTATTTACTAGCAACTATTTACTAAAACGGGAGGTTATATGCTTGACGATTTAAAGATGATTCACGACCGGGACGCAGATGATGCACTAGGCGTGGTTGATAAGCAATGGAAACAGTTGCAACACCAATTCGATACTCAATTACCCGAATATGAAGGAATTCAGAACGTTATATTAGCTGGCATGGGCGGATCAGCATTGCCAGCGGTTTTTTTGAAGTCATGGCCGAGTATTTTAGCTCCTTTTGAGATTGTTCGAGATTATAATATTCCAGAATACGTTGACTCAAACACTCTTTTTATTTCATCAAGCCACTCTGGCAATACAGAGGAAACTCTGTCTGCTTTAGCAGAGGCAGAATCCAAAGGTGCAAAAATAGTTGTAATCTCGGCTGGCGGTAAACTTGCCGAGCATGCACGGGCAAAAAACTATCCTTTGTTGACTATCCCGGGCGGCATACAGCCTCGAATGTGTTCGTTTTATTTCCTGGCAGCTCTTGTCAGGATTTTGCAGCCACTCGGTTTGATTGCAGATGGTTCTGCAAAGGAGCTACACGAAGCGGGTGAATGGCTTAATCAACAAACGACAAACTGGCAGCCAGAGATTCCAGCCAAAGATAATCCAGCCAAAAAGCTTGCACTTGAGCTAATCGGTAAGTCTGTGGTCGTCTATAGCGGTCCTAAGCTATTCCCGGCCGCCAACAAGTTCAAAATTTGCCTGAATGAAAACGCTAAGAACATAGCTTGGGTCAATCAATATCCCGAGCTAAACCATAATGAGTTTATCGGCTGGACGAGTCATCCTATTCAAAAGCCTTATGCCGTGGTTGAGATTAGATCAAATCTAGAACATGAGCGCGTACAGAAACGTTTTGTGGTGACGGAGCGTCTACTTTCAGGTAAGCGCCCAGCGCCTCTGGTGATTGAGCCTGAAGGCGACACAGTACTCAAGCAGTTACTTTGGGCGTCTAACTATAGCGATTTTGTGAGTTTGTACGTTGCGCTTCTGAACGGTCTTAACCCTACACCTGTTGTGTTGGTCGAAAAACTCAAAGAACAACTAGACAAATAACTACTTTTACCCCGTTGATTGATATAATGTTAACATTATGACTAATTTGCGGTCTGTCCGCAGTCAATTTTTTGTAGCATTAGGAGTCTCTTCTTTAGTTAGCGTTGGTTTGTTTTTGTATGGAGCGTATAAAAATGATTCAACTACTTACGATTATTTAATCTGGAACTTATTTCTAGCCTGGTTGCCTCTGCTGTTTTCAGTCAAGCTGCTAAAAGTTTTAAAAACTAAATTGTGGTCTAGCTGGGAAGCGTTGTTTTATAGCTTTTTATGGATCATATTCTTGCCGAACAGTTTCTACATGATAAGTGACTATATTCATCTTCAAGAATTCCAAAGAGATAGCGTTTTATTTGATTCGTTAATGTTTACGTCATTTATTTACACGGCGATTGCTCTAGGATTTAGCAGCTTATATTTAATTCATCTACAGCTTTTACGTCGTTATACCGGCAGGGTAGCTGCCAGATGGATAGCTTTTACGCTTTTTGTTTGCAGCGTATCTATATTTGTTGGGCGTGATCTGAGGTGGAACAGCTGGGACATATTCACCAATACTGGCGGACTGCTATTCGATTTATCCGAACGGTTAGTGAATCCTTCTAGTCATCCGCAGATGTTTGTGACGATATTCTCATTCTGGGCATTACTTTCGAGCATGTATTTTTTGCTCTGGCGCGCAGTGAAATTAATTCAACAAATGCATACTAAATAACAGAGGCGTTATATACTGGTGTAATGAAGAGAGAACTAGAGATTGCCGTTTCTCAAGCCGTTCAGGAATTATACGGTCTTGACGTTGCCATTGAGTTGACTAGACCCGAAGAACAATTCGGCGATTATTCTACAAATATCGCACTGCAACTTTCTAAGCAACTCGGTAAAAACCCGCGAGATTTAGCTAACGAGCTGGCTGGCAAGCTGGAAGTAACCTTAACAGATAGTATTGATGTTGTGTCGATTGCTGGGCCAGGTTTTGTTAATTTACGGCTGAACGATCGATCCCTCATTGCTTCAATGGATACTAAGCCTCAACAATCACTTAGCGGTCAAACTATTGTCGCGGAATATTCAGACCCTAATCCATTTAAGGTGTTGCATGCCGGCCATCTGTATACGAGCGTTGTGGGCGATGCTATTGCAAACGTTTTACAGAATGCGGGTGCTACAGTGCACCGCGTAAACTTTGGAGGCGATGTAGGGCTGCATGTTGGCAAGTCGATGTGGGCGATTCTGAACGAATTGGACGGCGAGAATCCCGAAAAACTAGAACTAATTTCTGAAGATCAGCGTTCTGAGTGGATGGCAAAGGCCTACGTAAAGGGTGCGGAGGCTTACGAGAACGATGAGAACGCAAAAATCGCGATAGTTGACCTGAATAAACGGGTTTATTTGCTCCACAGCAATGATGATCATGATTCTCCGTTAGCAAAGATCTACTGGACTTGTAGGCAGTGGAGCTATGACTATTTTGATGCATTCTACGCACGAATAGGCAGTAAATTCGAAAAATATTATCCTGAGAGCCAGACTGCTCCAATCGGTCTAGACACTGTAAAAAAGCATATTGGTGATGTTTACGAAGAAAGTAACGGTGCAATTATATTCGATGGCGAAAAGTATGACCTTCACACCCGAGTATTTATAAACTCAGAAGGCTTACCAACCTATGAAGCAAAAGACGTTGGATTAATCATGAAGAAATGGCAAGATTACCATTTTGACCAGTCTATAATTATTACAGGAAACGATATCGTTGAATATATGAAGGTGGTCCTAAAAAGTATTGAGCAGTTTCAACCAGAACTGGCTGCTCGGAGCAGGCACTTAACTCACGGCATAGTTAAGTTGCAAGGCGGAACAAAGATGAGTAGCCGAAAAGGTAACTTTTTGCGGGCTGCCGATGTTCTAGACGCTGCTGCTGAAGCTGCAAAGAACCTTTCTGCCAACAATAGTGAAGAGACGGTACTCGGCGCTGTAAAGTATGCGTTTTTGAAGAATCGCATTGGTGGCGATATTATTTACGACCCTAAGGAGTCCGTGAGTATGGATGGCAACAGCGGACCTTATTTGCAGTATGCCCATGCCCGAGCTAGGTCTATCCTAAGCAAGGCAGGCGTGACAGCGGACAGCGGACAGCTAAACGCCGGAAGCTTGGTCGACGGCGAACGGTCTTTGGTAAGAAAGATTACTGAGTATTCTGAAGTTGTCGATAAGGCAGTAACGGAGCTGATGCCACACCACATCACAACTTATTTATACGAGCTTGCTCAGGTATTTAACAGGTTCTACGAGCATAATCGCGTTATCGGTGACGAAAGGCAATCACAGCGCCTAGAATTGGTTAATAAATACGCTGAAACGTTAAAAACCGGACTTGGTGTGCTGGAAATTCCAACACCTGATAGAATGTAATCAATTAGAAAGGGAAAACATGGCTGCTAAAGCACGAAAACGACCAACAAGATCAACTATTGCCTCGGATTCAGTCACTCCAGGATCGACTATTAGATTCGAAAAACCAACGAGCACACGCAAACCCAAACCAAATCCGGCTATTATGGTCGTACAAGAGATAAATCCTGCTCATGGCTTTGCCAACTTTTTGCGCGACTACGCAGTTATCACTGTTGCCATTGGCTTTATGATTGCTGCTCAAGCGCAAATAATGATTCGGCAGACTATCAATAGTTTTATTGACCCTCTGTTTGCGTTATTTGTGAATGGTCAAACCCTGAGCTCAAAGACGGCCACAATCAGCTGGCACGGAAATACACAGATATTATCCTGGGGTGCATTTATATATGCGCTTGTTAACTTCATATTTGTGCTTATTGTTATATATATTGTCGTGAAGTTCTTCGCCCTAGATAAATTAACCAAAAAACCAGAAGAAAAAAAGTAGCATAGAGTTTTTTAGCTGAGGTTAGTATGACGGACGAATGGAAAGACAAATTAACACCAGAACAATATAAGGTTCTGCGCCAGAAACGGACCGAAATGCCTGGATCTGGAGCGTTGCTCCACAATCATGATACCGGCGAGTATATGTGCGCAGCCTGTGGTAATTTGTTGTTCTACAGTGAGAATAAATACGACACTGATACGCCGGGGTTGATCGGTTGGCCTAGTTTTGACGAAGCTGCCAATAATGACCATTTACGATTAGTTGAGGATCTTAGCGACGGCATGCATCGTGTAGAAGTAGTCTGCGCGAAATGTGATAGTCATCTCGGGCATATTTTCCCTGATGCATCTTCTCCCACCGGCAAGCATTACTGTATCAATTCAGCTGCCCTTAACTTTAAAGCAAAAGCATAAACTAAACCTGCCATATCTGGCCATTACCCAAGTCATCCCAATCTTGAATTGGGAACCAGACGATAGTCTGTACTCCCATCGCCCTCGCCCTGAACAACTTCCCGTCATCCTGAACTCGTTTCAGGACCCCGCCCACCCTAAAACAGATCTCTCCGCTATAGTCGAGATGACAGTGCCCCAGGGCTCAAGAGATGCTCGGGGAGGCGCCACGGAATACTTAATTGATTGGGTCCTGAAACGAGTCCAGGATGACGAAGACATATTTAAGAGTTGTGGTGCTTGGTGCCCCAAGCAGCCATCTGCTCAAGAATAGGGAGTAAATCTTCACCTTTTTTTGTGAGGGTGTATTCACACCGGGGCGGCACTTCAGCAAAACTCTGTTTTGTAATAATTCCTTGTTTTTCGAGGTCATCGAGCCTTTGGCTTAAAGTACGAGGATTGATGTTGCCTACAGAGCGACCTAATTCACAAAATCGTTTAGGTCCACCAAATAAGTCTCGTAGAATCAATGCAGTCCATTTGTTGCCAATAACTTGCATAGCAGCACCAATGCACCCCGTTTTGGTTTCTATAGGTTGAGTAGTAAGGGCTTTCATACTATAAAAAGTATACCATGACGCACGGACTGTTTCAGGGTATAATCATCTTAATGAGTGATACAAAAGTAATCCCCACCAAACTGCTTTGGGTTGATTTAGAAATGACTGGACTCAACGTAGTTAAGGACGTGATTCTTGAAGTTGCCGCAGAGGTTACTGACTTTGATTTCAAAACCATAGCCAGTTACGAGGCGATGGTGGCTCAACCGCGCGAACTTGTACTCGACCGAATGCAGAATAATCCGCAAAACAAAGCTTGGTGGGACCAATATCCTGAAAACCGGAATGATTTCCTTAGTAAACTCAAAAGCGGTAAGCCAAGCGAACAAACCGAGCAAGAACTGATTGACTTTGTTGAAGCTAATTTTGGCGATGAACCAGCAATTCTCGCCGGTAACAGCATCCACAATGACCGCAACTTTATTAAGCAATGGTGGCCTGAGCTAGATAAAAAACTACATTATCGAATGCTTGATGTTAGTGCTTTTAAAGTTTTTATGGAAGCAAAGCACGGCGTTATTTTTGAGAAGAAGGGTGCTCACCGTGCCTTCGACGATATCCAGGCAAGCATCGCCGAGCTACAACATTACCTCGAGTGGTTCAAAAACAATGAGACATAAAGGAGTAGAAGATTACCTTTTGAGTATGCCGAATACTAAGTTGGAGTATCCTTTTGGCGAAGGTGTGGCGGTATATAAAATCAATGACAAGATGTTTGCCCTGATAGCGGAGGGCAAGGATCCCGTGCGTTTGAGTCTAAAATGCGATCCCGAACTTAGTAAAATCCTGCGTGAAAAATACGAAGAGGTGATGCCTGGTTATCATCTAAATAAAAAGCACTGGAACACTTTGGTTCTAGCAGGGCAGATGGATTGGTCTGAAGTGAAAGGCCTTATCGAGCACAGTTATCAGTTGGTCGCAAAAAGCTGACTAGGGCGTATTGAGCTGCTGTATTAATAGCTGAGCATTCTGATAGTTATCCTGTAATAATGCGCGTCCGTTCTTACCTTCAGTTTGATCATATATAGCTTTGAGGTGTTTAGAGTAAGCCGCTAATTGAGTACTCATCACATCCTTATATGTTGAGTCAAATGTTCCGGCTGCTACTGAAGCCGTAAGTTGCTCGGTCAATGCAGGGTTAACAGTTTTAGCTAAATCTTTGGGTTCTACTTTCTTGCCATTTTTGGCCAAGTATTCAAGCGTAGATTGCTGGTCAGTCTTGGTACTTGATAGGGTGGTTATTGCTGAATTTTTGCTTGCGGTCGACAGCGTCGGCTGCTCGTCGGCAGTTTTAGCGACTATAATTATCTGTTGTTGGTCTTGTGCTATCTCGAGGAATTGATCCATATTTGAACTTCCTCCGAACAAACCCTTTATTACCATAAATACAATTATTAAGATTAATAAGCCACCACCAAACACTAACAATTTCTTGGGCAGAGAATCTCCGAGAGATAAACCATGCTTCGGTGGAGGTGCTGATGGATTAGTTATAAATGAGTAATCCTGAGGTTGTGATTCGTTCGGGGGCATTCTCACATTAAACCATAAGCCCTATCTATTAGGGAATGGTCGTTTATCGAGGAGTTCCCAAATTGTTAAATGTTATCTCATATATCAACCTTATGCTAGGCTTGGGGCGCTATTCACTATAAGCTAATAGTATGGACGCCGTGGAAGAAGTAAAAAGCCGATTATCAATCGAGGATGTTGTTACAGAATATGTCCCGCTCAAAAGGTCCGGACGTAACTGGAAAGGTCTAAGCCCGTTTAGTAACGAAAAAACGCCAAGCTTAATGGTAAGCCCAGAAAAGCAGATCTGGCATGATTTTAGTTCAGGCAAGGGCGGCAACATGTTTAGCTTTGTTATGGAGGTGGAAGGCCTAGATTTTAAAGCCGCCCTGGAGCTATTAGCTCGCAAAGCCGGCATCGATATAGAGCAATATCGCAGCGCATCGCCAACTAACGGTCCCAACAAAGAACGACTTCATGGATTGCTCGAATTAAGCGTAAAATTTTATCAAGTTCAGTTTAGTAAGAATAAGATGGCCCTTGAGTATGTTTTTAAAAAGCGAGGCTACACAAAAGAAACAGCTCTCGAGTGGAAAATTGGCTATTCTCCAAATAACGGCTCGGCACTTGTAGATTTTGCTAAGAGTAAAGGTTTTACTGAGGCCGAAATAAAACAAGCAGGCTTGAGTGCCAAGCATTACCGTGGCGGTATTCAGGACATGTTCAGGGGGCGATTAATGATCCCTCTCCAGGATCCTCAAGGACGAGTTATTGGCTTTACCGCCCGCATTTTAGAGAGCGACCCAAACGCACCCAAGTACATAAATACACCGCAAACAGTTTTGTACGATAAGAGTCGTCATGTATACGGCATGCACCTAGCCAAGGAATCTATTCGAAAAACAAAATTTGTTGTTCTAGTTGAGGGAAACCTCGATGTTATAGCTAGCCATCAGGTTGGTATCAGGCAAGTTGTGGCCACGGCAGGCACAGCACTAACCGAACCTCACCTCAAAGCACTCAGTAGGTTTACGGGCGACATAAGATTAAGTTTTGACGCTGATAAGGCCGGAATGGCTGCAACAGAACGAGCTATTCCAATCGCTTCAAGGGTTAAAGTTTCGTTAAGCATTGTCGAGATTCCGGAAGGCAAAGACCCTGACGAATTAATTCAGCAAGACCCTGAGCTTTGGAAATCAGCCATCAAACACAATAAATACGCCTTAGATTGGCTGATGGAACGCTATGAAACACAGTTAGATATCAGCTCGGCTCAGGGTAAACGTGAATTTACAGACATATTATTGCCAGTTATACGTGGCTTATCAGATGAAGTAGAGCGTGATCATTACTTGAATACACTTGCCAAGAAAATAGGTGTAAGCAAAGATGCTCTTGGCCAAAAGTACAAAAAAACTACCGATTCAAATGCACCCGAGCGTCGTCGTCGGGTCAAAGTTGAGCCAGATAAACTAGACAAACAAGCATTAGAAAACAAAAAAACCCAAGACAACTTCTTAAGTTTGATGTTAATGAGACTGACACTAAGAGAGTTTCTAGAATTAATGACTACAGACATGCTTTATACAGAAGACGGCAGGGAATTGTTCAAATTCCTAAAACAAAACCCTGAGTTCGATGGTAAACAGGGCGGCAAGGTAGTGCAAAAACTGTCCGATTATGTTAAAATAGAGTCATTACTCTATGAGGAACTCTATCAGGGCCTCGAGCTTAATGAGCTTCATTACGAAGCCGCTCGATTGCAGGCACGACTGATAGAAAAATTTATAAAATCTGAAAAAATAAGACTCGCCGACGAACTCGAAACAGCAGACGCAACTGAAACCCGTGTATTGCTCGGCAAAGCAAAAACATACGACGCATTATTGAATCAAGTGAAAGGAGCCGCAGATGGCTAAGGCAAAACGAACGAGCAAGAACAGTGTAGAAAATTTGAGCGTTGACGAACTAAGAGTCAAACTAGTCGAAAAGGCTAAAAAAGACGGTCACATTGAGCAAAAAGAGATATTCGCTGTATTCCCAGAAACCCTAGACAACGCAGAAGCGCTAGATACTCTGTACACAGAACTCGCCGATTCCAACATCGAAATCACTGCCCCAGGACCTGCCACAGGTAAATTTGCAGATGGCTGGGAACAAGAAGAAGAAGACGACGAAAAAGTAGCTAAACCGACTTCAACTGCCGCTGTTTATCTTGACGATGACGTTGCTGATGACTCAGTTCGTTTGTATCTCCGTGAAATCGGTAAGATTCCATTATTGAACTCGGAAGAAGAGTTAGCTCTTGCGCAACGCGTTGTATCTGGCGATAAACTAGCCAAAGATCAGATGGCAGAAGCAAATATGCGTTTGGTTGTATCCATAGCTAAACGATATGTTGGTCGTGGTCTTGATTTGCTCGACTTAATTCAGGAGGGTAATACCGGCCTACTCCGCGCAGTAGAAAAGTTTGACCCAGACAAAGGGTTTAAATTTAGTACTTACGCTACTTGGTGGATTCGCCAAGCAATTACTCGTGCGATTGCCGACCAAGCCCGAACTATCCGTATTCCAGTGCACATGGTAGAAACCATCAACAAACTGCTTCGCACCCAACGTCGCTTAACCCAAGAGCTCAACCGCGAGCCGTCCAACGACGAAATAGCCAAAGAAATGGAAATAGACGTCGACAAGGTTGAACACATCATGAAAATTAAGCAGGACATCTCATCACTGGATGCATCCATCCGTGACGATGAAGAAGATTCTGTATTAGCCGACTTTATTGAAGACGAAGACACTGTCAGCCCCGAAGAGTCCGCAACTGGGCAATTACTCAAAGAACAAGTTAAAGACATGCTAGCCGCCCTTACAGAGCGTGAGCAGAAGATTCTAAAGCTACGCTTTGGCCTAGAAGACGGTAAAAGCCACACATTAGAAGAAGTTGGCCAAGAATTCTCAGTTACACGTGAGCGTATTCGTCAAATCGAGGCTAAAGCACTAGCCAAGCTCCGCAAACACCGCGACGCCAAAAAACTCCACGACTACATCAAATAAAATCATGAATAGGAAGCTACATATAATTGGTATTGCCGGAACCAATGGTGCCGGTAAAGATACTGTGGGGAATCTATTAGAGGAACACCACAACTATTTATTTGTTTCAGTTACCGATTTACTAAGACATGAAGCACGCCGTCGTGATTTACCCGTAGAGCGAGGTGTTTTACGCAATATAAGTGCTGAATGGCGCCGTGAGCTCGGATTAGGAGTACTCGTGGAAAAATCCGTAGCCGAATACGAAAAACACAGAGACAAATATTCAGGAGTCGTACTATCATCGCTCAGAAATCCTGGCGAAGCAGATACTGTTCATGAATACGGAGGCACGGTTATCTGGATTGACGCAAAACCTGAGGTACGGTACGCAAGGATTCAAAAAAATGCAGCTAGCAGGGGTAGAGCCGGTGAGGATGATAAGACGTTTAAACAATTTGTTGCAGAAGAATCAGCTGAGATGCATAAAAGCGGCGACGATGCGACTCTAGACATGTCTTCCGTAAAAGAGAAGTCTGACATTTTTATGGATAACAGCCACGAAAACCTAGAGGTTTTTCGCAAACACGTAGAAAAAGAACTTAATTTTTGACGCGGGGGAGATTTGAGTAGTAGGGCATTGCTTGAAGTGTCGTGTTTAGGAGAAGCCAAATCTGCCTGAAGGCCTCTGCAATAATAGGGCTTTCGATTGTTATGGCGTGTGGCTCATCTTCGAAGATGACTATTAGCAGACTGGACCCACACACACTCCACTCAACAGGTGCAGAGTAGTCCTCCTGCCTAACCCATGTTCTGGAAAGGTCGGAACGTTTATCGCTATCCGGGTTGGCTGTAGTTCCGGTGCCCATGTCAGGCGTGATTCCACAACGCTTCAAACCGTATCGTGACGGCGCCGTCCTGACCGCCTCCATGGCATTAAATCCCATAACCGGTATATCGGCACGCGATCGAATAAAGTATACGGTTTCCTGTTGCTGTATCTGTGCTCTATACGCGTTCGCTACATCTACACGGCCGGTAACAATTTGTGCATCAGGCTGATCGGTGTGTGTATGGTACATGGCTAGCAATTCAGACATAACAGAATTGGCTGCTTCCTCACGGGCGGTAGCTATATTACGTTGCTCAGAAACAAGATTTGAGATGGCCAGGGGGTTGTCAGGCACGTAGGCAATCTTTTTGCGCACTTCTTTTTTAAGCGCAAGACCAAATTCAACTAATCTATCAAGTACTTTATAGGCATTGGTTCTGCTAAGTTTAAGCTTGTTAGCAGTTTCGGCAGGCGACAGGGTGCCTTTTTCTATAAGTAGGGCGTAGGCCTTTGCTTGCTGTTCGTTTAGTCCGACGGCAAGTAGTTTTGAAGTATCCATAAAGAGATTATAGCTTATAATTCGTAAATTGTGAAGTATAAATTCACATTTCGATTGATAAAATAACACCTATAAATAACAAAATGGGAAAATACTATTGACATAATACGTATTATCATATATAATGCCATGTAAATCAAGTAAGGAGAATAATTATGAGTGAACGAGAAAGAAATTTTGCAAATTTTGAGTTGGGCGATGATGTACATAAGTTAGCCGACGGATTAATCCTAGAGCTGGCTGAGAGATTAGACATACCGCTATCTAATGAGCCTAACATCGAAGAGTTAAGCAAGCTTGTTGGAGCAGTGGGCGAGAATAAAGTTCTACGCAATAATAGAGAATTATATGCGATTGATCTAGAAACGCAGGTTGATCTTGTTGAACGTTCAGGCGTGCAGGAAAAGTTAAATCGTAGTTTGTGGTCTCCAGATAAGGACATTTCTGAAGCCAAATTTATTGTTCAGACTGGCGCAGTTGCCAACTGGATGGATCGCGGCGAACAAATTGTTATGGAAAACTCCAGTTTTGGAACGAAGATTGCTTATACTCTTCCCGGCGTAATTTTCGCTACGGGTAACAGGGTCATGGATAGTTCAACCGAACAAACAAACGAGCACGTAGAACAATTTTATAAACTGAATGGTCGTCACCCGACGGAGTATGAATACGGTCGCAGCATTGCGTCTAGATTAAAGAATGATAACATGCGAATGTGTGGGCCTATCTTCTCACAAGTATTAGAAGTTGATACACAAAATGGAGAGCAAGTGGCAGAATCGTTGTTCAGTACATATCCTAAGTTACTTGATAGTAAAATAGCATTTGCGCGAGCTGCCAACGCAGGAATTCATTTAGCAATACAAATGCGACAGGCGGCTCAGAAGCAGCGAGCAGACTATGATTCCGACCCTAGCGATCCCCAGGTTTTTGTATTGACAGACAGTTTTCCTATTGCAAGGAACTATGAACAAGTGGACAAACCACGAGAGTACCAAAATGCTCAGACTGCATTACGTCAAGTTGCCATTACAGCTAAGTTGCTTCATGAAGCTGCGGGCGGTGAATAGTATTTAGGTGCCGAGGATGCTGACTGAGCGGGCGATCAGTAGGGCGAGGGTGAATACAGATACGAGTGATTGAGCGGCCATCAGAGCTTTTACTTGGAGTGTTAGGGGTCTTGCGTCGGCCGGTGCGAAGTTGATTGCATTGGTTACCGAAAGGTATAAGTAGTCACCGAATTGCGGTTGCCAGTTAGGGAATTCCTTTTCTAGATCGTTTTGGGTAAATTGAAAGTCTTTGTCGTATTTTGACCACAGAGTCCGGGTAAGGCCAGGGCTATCAATCTCCCAATACCATAGAGCAAACACAATAATATTGGTCAAGAAAATGGCAATAGCAGCCGCCAACAATTCAATCCCGGTTAGAACTGCATGATCGATAATCAAAGAATGCAAAACATAAATTAGGCTACTTACATTTGCGAGCGATATTAGCCCCAATAATACAATTGCCAGGAAGTGGTATAGGCCCCATCGATGGGCTTTTTTGACATTCACAGTTAGGCCAATCACCAAGGCTAAGGCCACCTCAATGACTATAACGATGTTTTGAGTACCGGGCAGGGCATCACCGCCGATTTGCCTAGTTAAAAGCTGCAGACCAATCGCAAAGAGCAATGCCAGCTGGGCAAGCACCAATTCTTTTCGGGCTATAGAATGATGTCTCATTGGATATAGTTTAGCACCATGTTACTTACGAAGCTTCACGGGGTGTTTTGCTTGTTTGTGCATATCGATGAGCGATTGGCGGCTGTGCTTGCGTGTATAACGTTGTGCATGGCGCACAACTGAGTAAACTCCGGCGCACAATATTGCCGCCGACCACTCCACAATTCCGATTGCTTCGGTGCTAAACACGGCTTGCAGCCAGGGATTATAGAGTATATTGATTATGACAAAAAAGGATACGCCAAACGCTATCAACAATTTTTGATTTTGCATTAGGTGATTAGTGAGCACTCGCGGGTGTTCATCGGCTCTTATAAAGAACAAATTAATTGCTAAGCATAGAGTCAAGGTTAGCAAAGCCACAGACGTTGCTTGTTGGTATAGCTCGCTGGTCTTGTCGATAAAAACAGGGCTGAGTGTGTTGTAGCCAAAAAAGAGTAGGTAGCTAAGGTAAGTAATCATACCAGCTAATGCACCATAAGCTGGGGTCTCGATTTTAACTTGAATGTGATGCCGAGGCTTATGCTTCTTTTTTTCGTGGCTGAGGGTTGATATAGGGTAGGCTTGTGATAGAAATACAACCGCCAATAGCTGAACGAGCAGCATTGCCGGCGGAATATTAAAAAACGCAGACATTAAGCCGCCAATTATTAGAACGGTCAGTAGTGCAATGGCATCTGTAACGCTACAGCGTAAAATTTTACTCGGTGTCATACACAAGCATTATAACTTGACCTACGACCAATGTATTAAAAAATTACCAACTAGTCGTTCACGATACGTTTCGTATTTACGATTAACAAGTATTCTAGCCGCACAAAGATGATCGTTATTTTAACGCAATTTGTGATTTGCTGATCGTCAATAAGCTTTTGGCGTATACTTGAATCATGGCGGAGGCAACAGATAAGCGTAAGAAGTTAGTGATTATCGACGGAAAGTCGGTGTTTTACCGCGGCTATTACGCGATGTCTAATTTGACTACTAAGGATGGGATACCAACTGGTGGAATATTTGGTTTTGCAACCATGGCTTTAGAAGTAATTAAGCGGCTTCAGCCTGATTACGTGGCAGTTGCATGGGATAAGCCAAAAACCAATATTCGCAAACGTTTAGAAATCTATCCTGAATATAAAGCCGGTCGTAAGCCAGCTCCAGAGGACTTTAAAGCCCAGATACCAGTGCTACATGAGCTGCTCGATGCATTTGGCTGGCCACTCTATGAGATGGACGATTATGAGGCAGACGATATTATGGGTGCTTTGGCTGTTCAAGCAAAGCAAAAGGACATTGAAACAATTCTTATAACGTCAGACCTTGATATGTTGCAGCTCATCAACGATCACGTGCATGTTTATGCGCTCAAAAAGGGCCTTTCCAACATCGAACTTTATTCGCCGAAGAGTTTTGAGGCCAAGCATAATATTAGAGTCGACCAATTCTTAGACCTTAAGGCTCTTAAGGGTGATTCATCGGACAATATTCCGGGAGTGCCGGGTATAGGCGAAAAGGGTGGTGTTGAACTGTTACAAGAGCACGAAACGTTAGATGGAATTTACGAAAACATCGACCTAATCAAAGAAACCCATCGCAAAAAGCTAGTAGCTGGCAAAGACCTAGCCTATATGAGTAAAGAATTAGCTCGAATATGGGTTGATGCACCCATCAAGCTGAATCTAAAAGAAGTTGATGGCTCAAAATGCGATCCCACGAAGATTCAAAAACTCTTACAGGACTTGGAATTTAGGAGTTTGGCGCGACAGTTACCCGAGATAATGCATATGCCAGAAGGAGTAATTACGCCAATAAGTAACTCTAGCCCAATAAATGTCGGGAAGCATACCTTTATAGATTCAGCCGATAAATTATCTGATATCAAGCTTAGCGAGGCTCAAATATTGTTCATTCATTCGCGCTCTGCCGGCAAGCATGGCCGTGATCCTCAATTATTAGTTCTTAGTGACGGTAGGCATAGCTACACAGTTGATTTGGCCAAAGTTACCGCTAAGCAATTGGCAGAGCACATTCCAAGTGTTCCGGTTGTGGGCTATGACGTAAAATATAGCCTCGAAATATTTTTAGATCTCGATCTAAAATTACCAAAAGTAGAGCACGATGTACTGATCGGGTCATTCTTGCTTAATAGTTTACGGCGCGAGCAAAGCTTAACAGAGCTAGCGCGCGAAGATTTAGGCTATGATGGATCACCCTTCGAAGACTTGCCACAAGAGGAATTTGCTATACGAGCACCAGAGATAATCGCGGTCATAAAAGCGCTATATGAGGAACAGGCAACTAACCTAGCAAAGAACAAGCAACTTGCTAAGTTGGCAAAAGATATTGAATGGCCGGTGATACCTGTATTAGCACGCATGGAGTACGTCGGGATTCAGCTGGATACGAAATATTTAGCAAAGTTTGCCGATCAAGTTAATGATTTAATTTCGGACTACGAGCAGCAAACTTATGGCTACGCCGACCAAGAGTTTAACATCGCTTCACCGTCACAATTGGCCGAGGTGCTGTTCACCGAAATGGAGCTGCCAACCCAAGGGATCAAGAAGGGCAAAACAGGTTACAGCACTGCCGCCAAAGAGCTAGATAAATTGCGTGGCAAACATCCGATAATAGATGTAATTACGCAGTACCGCGAAGTAGCAAAACTCAAGAATACATACGTTGATACTTTACCGCTACTGGTAGACAAAAACTCAAGATTACACACTACTTTTGGGCTCACAAATGCTCAAACGGGCAGGCTAAATAGCTCCGATCCAAACTTACAGAATATCCCAACACGGACAGATCTAGGCCGTCACATCAGAACAGCTTTTGTGGCAGGCAAGGGCAACAAATTAGTCAGCGCTGACTATTCACAATTTGAGCTACGCCTCGCAGCTGTTTTGGCTAAAGATAACGAGCTTATAGAGATGTTTAATAGAGGTGCAGACATCCATGCAACCACCGCTGCGTTGGTTTATGAACGCGAGCCAGAAGACGTTACAAAGCAGATGAGGAGCGCCGCCAAGACGATTAATTTTGGAATTTTGTACGGTATGAGTCCTCACGGTTTGTCGATTGCCACTGGAATGACCAGAGATCAGGCAACTCAATTTATCGACCGCTATAAATCAGTTCGCCAGCCATTATTTGACTACATGGACAGCGTAAAAGAACAGGCAAAAAAGGACGGCTATGTAGAAACACTTTTTGGCCGACGCCGGCCTATGCCCGATATAAAAAGTTCGAACTTTATGGTTCGTCAGGGTGCAGAGCGAGCAGCAATTAATATGCCTATTCAGGGCACCGAAGCCGACCTAATGAAGATGGCGATGGTTGCTGTAGACGATCAGCTCCAATCTCAGCACAATCATTGCAACATGCTACTTCAGATCCACGACTCAATACTTATAGAATGTCCGGCTGAGGTTGCAGATCGCATCGCCGAATTACTCAAAGAACAGATGGAAAACGTGTACAAACTCCCAGTACGATTAGACGTTGACGTTACTATAGGAAATAACTGGGGGGAGTTGTAGATGAATCGAGCCTGCCCTGAGCGAGTGCAACGAGTCGAACGGGTAACCATCGGCGATAATTGGGGCGAACTATGAGCAAGAAGACTTATAACAAATTAGTTAGGGATAAGATACCAGAGATCATTAAAGCCGATGGTGGCATTGCCCGAACGCGGGTGCTCAACAATGAAGATTATCTAGAAGAATTGATTAACAAACTTAGACTAGAATGTGATGAACTAGAAGCGAATCGTGATGTAGATGACTTGGCCGATATTCAAGAGCTAGTAATGGCAATCGCTGAATCGCTTAATATTGCACCAGGTAAGTTGGCAGAAGTTATGGCCAAAAAAGCTGTCAGCCGCGGTGCATTCAAAAAGCGAATCTACCTAGAATCAGTCGAGTAGTATTAGTTCGATGCTCGTTTGCGGCGGCGGGGTTGTTTGACTACTAATCTTCCGCCTTTGGCGCGGAGCAATCGAAACGCCAGGACGATAACCCAAATTGCGAGGGTAAAGTCGATAATGCTAGTCGTTAGGCCTAATAAATCAACATGATTTTGTGCGTTAAACAGGGCAATCATTGCTACTAGGCCTTCGGCGCCCATAAGCAAAAACGCTAGTTTTCGGTTTCTAGTACTTTGGGCCGTGTAAGCCAGTATCCACAAGAAGGCGAACCAGCCGACGATTAACAAAAACAATACTAGCGAAGAAAGTGCGTTGCTAGCACAACTTCCTTCACCCGCCTTACATTCAACTACGATAGAGTTGGTCGCATTTGCAATGCCTAACAGGGACATAGCGATAAATTGAACGACGGCGATCGTCGCAACTTGGTACTTTGTAATCATCCGAAATATCATAATAATCAATTATAGGCATAAGCAGAGCAAATAGTAACCATAAAAAACCAAATAGTCACCCTGAATAGCCCGGTGCATAATCGGCGCGTGCTTCAGGAACTAAACGGCAATGCGGAACGGCATGGATCCTGAAATAAATTCAGGATGACGAGAGACCCGTAATCATAAAACCCCTTGCAAAAAAACTAGATTCGTGTTACAATATGTATAACCACTTAAGTTGTGGGAGTTTATATGATTAAAGATTACCTCAAATATTTTATTGGATTTTTTGTCACCGTCGGGCTGATCATTGCCTTGATCGTAATAATATTCGGCGGTAGTGGCGGTAATGGCCAACAATCCCAAGCGCCTAGCGACGCAGACAAGACATTAAATAGCCTTGCAGATACCGACACGCAAATCCGTGCAACCATTCAAGGGCCAATTAATGCCGAGCAAATACACGAACAGGTGCAGATCACTATAAACCGCGAAAACAATAATTTCGAATTTATTAGAGGTTATGAGAACGGCGTCGTAGACAGCCAGAATTTTGTGAGCAACGAAACAGCGTTCACCAACCTTTTGCACGCACTAACCAATGCAGGTTATGGGCAGGGCGATGATAGCGATGCTATCGCTGACGAAAGAGGCGCATGTCCGTTCGGCCAACGCTATATATTCGAAATTATAGAAAACGGCAAAGTAACTAGCCGGTATTGGTCTACAGACTGTGGCAACAAAACAGGCAATTACTTAGGTAAAACTACTGTTACCTTGGATCTATTTAAAGCTCAGATCCCAGGCTACGACGACCTGACAGAACAAGCCGAAACGTTTTAATTTATTCTAAAAGTTAGTTTTTTATCGAGCTGACAGCGGCGTTTAATCTCTACGCTACGCAGCCTGAGCATGTTTGCTAGGGATGCGCTGGGCACACTTACTACTATATCTCGTTCACGAACCTGTACACCCACATCTGTCTGGAATTCATCCTTAACGTATTTTTTGATACTACGAATCTCCGATGGTTCATCAAAATCTTTACCGCCCAAAATACTACTCAAACTATCCATACGGCTATTATATAGAGCTTTGAGTTAAATACGGTGTTTAGCTATACAATAGATAGACTATGCCGGAGTTACCAGAAGTTGAAACTGTTCGAAGTGGGCTGTCGCGCCTGTTGCCAGGCCTGCAGATTATTGCTGTTAATTTTGATTGGCCCAAGAGCTTTCCGAATGCGCCAGCTGACGTTGAGCAGTTTATTATCGGCTCCAAGATTATCGATGTTAAAAGGAGAGCCAAAGTACTTACTATCGAGCTATCAACGAATTATTCGCTAGTAATCCACCTCAAAATGACAGGTCAGTTAGTATACGTCGCTAATCGTAATCCTGAACTTGTTTCAGGACCTCTGTCTCTATCAAGTGGGATCCTGAAACAAGTTCAGGATG
>Ga0105047_10004812_pt1 | contig 23387 bp, 21 predicted proteins | sample MAT04_FD_78384 | JGI IMG/M metagenome (GOLD analysis project Ga0105047, IMG submission 78384) | Freshwater microbial communities from Lake Fryxell liftoff mats and glacier meltwater in Antarctica - MAT-04 (megahit assembly) | ecosystem: Environmental > Aquatic > Freshwater > Ice > Liftoff... | reverse complement strand
GCACCAAAGCACACAGCTGCCAGCTGTCCAGCTGAAAGCTGCCGGCTTTACTGCCACGAAAGCACACAGCGGCCAGCTGTCGAGCTGAAAGCTGCCGGCTTTACTGCCACGAAAGCACACAGCTGCCAGCTGTCCAGCTGAAAGCTGCCGGCTTTACTGCCACGAAAGCACACAGCTGCCAGCTGTGCAGCTGAAAGCTGCCGGCTTTACTGGCACCAAAGCACACAGCTGCCAGCTGTCGAGCTGTTAGCAGCCAGCCCTTGATTTGGCGGGAATCACGATTGAGTTGTGGCGCAAGCACGGAATTTGCGCTGTAACGGCACTCGGTGTAATGAAATCGTGACGGGCCCACGATGCGTCCGATGTATCGTGGCGAATGGCTGATTTCCGGAAACTCGTGGTGTGGCAGCGGGCGCATGAGCTCAACCTGCGCGTGTGTCGAATTGCCAGTGGGATTCGTGGTGCGACGCACACGTCGCTGCGGAGCCAGATGGTGCGCGCTGCAGGGTCTATTCCGGCGAATATCGTCGAGGGCCGCGACCAGAGGACAGATCGCCAGTTCGCCAGGTACTTGCGCATTTCGGCGAATTCCAGTTCGGAGCTGGAGTACCATCTGCTCACCGCGCGAGACTTGGGCGCGATCTCCGACCGGGATTTTGATTCCCTCGTCGCCGAGCTCAAGGAAATCCGTAGGATGCTTTACGGATTGATCAGAACGCTCGAAAAGGCGCCACAGACGCTGTAAAGCTGGCAGCTGGATGCTTCGGTGGCAGTAACGCCGGCAGCTATCCGCTGGAAAGCCGGCAGCTGTGTGCTTTGGTAGCAGTAAAGCTGGCAGCTGCTAGCTGGAAAGCCGGCAGCTGTGTGCTTTGGTAAGAGTAAAGCTGGAAGCTGTTAGCTGGAAAGCTGGCCGCTGTGTGCTTTGGTAGCAGTAAAGCTGGCAGCTGCTAGCTGGAAAGCCGGCAGCTGTGTGCTTTGGTAGCAGTAAAGCTGGAAGCTGTTAGCTGGAAAGCCGGCCGCTGTGTGCTTCGGTGGCAGTTAATCTCGATTCCGGCCGCTTCGCCGTTCGCCTGCAGTCCGCCGTCACCGCGGCGACGCCTTCCTCAGCCCCTCAAGCGCCCGCATCCCTGCCCCAGCCCTGAGCGCCTCACGCGCCACACCAACCGCCAGCTCGTAGCTCTCCACCGCGCCCGCGACATAAATCGCCGCGGCAGCATTCAGCACCACTGCCGCCCGCGCGCCCGGCGCGCCGGCTCCGCCCAGCACCGCCTCAATCACCGCCGCATTGTCGTCCGGCCCGCCCCCGGCCAAGTCTGCAACCTGAATCCCGCTCTCCCCGGCAATCTCCGGACTGATCGTCCAAGTCGACGTGACCCCGTCTCGCACTTCAATGACCGTCGTCGGTCCGAGGGGCGAAATCTCGTCCAGCCCCGGCTCCCCGTGAACGACCATCGCGTGCGCGGTGCCCAGCTCCGCCAGAGCTCCCGCGAGCAGCAGCAGGCGTCCTTTCTCCGCCACACCAACCACCTGACGCCCCGCCCGCGCCGGATTTGCCAGCGGGCCTACGATATTCATCACCGTGCCAATCGTCAGCTCACGGCGCACCGGTCCAACGTGTCGCATGGCCGGGTGCATCAGCGGCGCAAACATGAACACAATGCCCGCTTCGTTCAGCGTGCGCAGCATGTCTTCCGGTGTCACTTCAATTGCCACTCCCAGCGCTTCGAGCACGTCCGCACTCCCTGACCGCGACGAGAACGAACGATTGCCATGTTTGGCGATGCGCACGCCGGCACCGGCAGCAAGCAGTGCGGCCGCCGTCGAGATATTGAACGTGGTGAGTGAGCCGCCGCCCGTTCCGCAGGTATCAACCAGCAGGTGTGGGTCAGTAGCCGGCAGCACATTCATGACCGCGCGCATGGCGCGTGCAACACCCGCAACTTCGGTGGACGTTTCTCCTTTCACGCGCAACGCCATGAGCATCGCCGCGACCTGCGCGGGCGTGCCTTCGCCGCGCATGATCTGTCCAAACGCACTCGAAATGGCGCCCGCATCCAACGATTCATTGGCGGCCAATTTTCGAATGGCCTTCAGCAGCGCGTCACTCATCGTAACGCACTCCGCATGCACGGCCGTGCGAACGGTTCGGGATATCAATTTTCAACGACGATTTCCTCAAGCAATCGTTCCGGCAACCGATTCATCGATGCGACGAGTGAAATAACGAGTCCCAGCAACCGTACACGCTCCACATCTTCCTCTGTGTACACGCCACGCTGTGCGCGATTGGTCAGGTTGAGCACGCCGACCAATTCGTCGTGATACACCAACGGGAAACTGATGAAACTTCCCGACGTGAAGTATTGATCCTTAAGCAGCGGATGTTGTCCCGCTTCTTTCACATCTTGCACGAGCAACGGTTCGCGCGCGGCTGCAACACGACCCGCCACCCCTTCGCCGATGCGAATGCGCATCCCCACCACGATGCTGGGCCCAATGCCACGCGCGCCCGCGAGGTACAGCTCGTCGGGTTCCGGTGCACGCAGCATCAATGAACATCGCTGCGTCTGCATGTCATCGCCCACCAGGGCGAGCAAACCATGCACCAGCTTTTGTGGGCTGCGCGTGGTCGCATCGAGCGTCAGTACGCGATCAAGCAGGTACAACGTGCGGGTGCGCTGCCGAAGCGCTTCACTGCGGCGATGTAGTTCGACATGCGCCTGTTCCAACTGACCAACGGCGGCGGTCAATTGTTGATCGGCTAACTCCGCTTTGCGCACCGCGCGCCGAGCGTCTTCTGCGGCGCGCGCAACATCGGCCTGCAATGCAATTGTTTGCGCAGGTTCCATCGCCGCGGAATTTTGCGGCGTATCGCGGACCACGCGCATCTCCGTCTCAAGCGCGGCCAGGCGGCGCACGTATTCGCCGTGTACGCGCTGCGTCACATCTTCCAGCGTCCGCACCGCCTCTTCGCGCGCCTCACGCTCGGCCAGTCGTCCAAAGGCTAGATCAAACAGCGACAGGGCTGGCGCGAGACGTTCGGTCGTTTTCGTGCCGAAAATCTTGCGCGGCTCATACATCACCAGCACCGCTTCGAGGCTTCCTTCCACTCGCATTCCGCGCAGCGATAACAGTCCGCCATCAAGTGAACTGGAAAATCCGAAGAGTCGCGCGTAGTCGGCCGATTTGTCGCTCAATTCCACGAATTGGCCGCCAGCCGCCACCTTGCCGCGCGCGGGCTCGGGGAGATGATCAAACGTCGTCTCCATCGCCGTGTGTGTGACCTGCCCGTTAGTGGGCGCAAGCCGCTCGCGCAACATCTCCTTCCGTGCGTCGTATTTGAGCAGCGCCAACCCTGCACCGCGATCGAGTTCCGTCAGGCAATCTCCAAGCGCGATCAGCGCTCCATCCAGGTCGGAGGAAGCGCCCAGGGCATGAGCCAGTGAGGCGAGGGAGCGCGGCGGCATAATGGAGTTCGGGGACGTTCTGGAGCACGTGCGGTAGCAGGTGCGGCGGTACGGTACCAAGTACGGGAACCAGGTACGGGAACCAGGTACCGGAACCAGGTACCGGAACCAGGTACGGGAACCAGGTACCGGAACCAGGTACGGGAACCAGGTACCGAAACCAGGTACCGGAACCAAGTACCGGAACCAGGTACGGGAACCAGGTACCGGAACCAGGTACCGAAACCAGGTACGGGAACCAGGTACCGAAACCAGGTACCGGAACCAAGTACCGGAACCAGGTACCGGAACCAGGTACGGGAACCAGGTACGGGAACCAGGTACCGGAACCAGGTACCCGAACCAGGTACGGGAACCAGGTACCCGAACCAAGGTACCCTAACCAAGTGCTGCAAAGTGCCGACGGGGACGAGCAAACGGCAGCGTCAAGATGCGTGAAACCTTGCCCAAAATATTGCTTGAAGCGTGGTGGCATGCCGGATAGCTTGCCCGTCACATGGACACGCACACCCTCCAGCTGGTGACACAATACGATGGAGGGCGATTCTCGGGCTGGCAGCGGCAGCTCGACGCCCGAACGGTGCAGGGCGAGATCGAGGCAGTCCTTGCACAGATCACCGGCCAGCACATCGCGGTGGCGGGCGCCGGCCGCACCGACAGCGGAGTGCACGCGACCGGGCAAGTGGCCAGCATCAAGGTTCCGGCGCGCTGGACGCCCCAAGCAATTCGCCGAGCGCTGAATGCGATGTTGCCGGATGATGTCTGGATTGCCGAAGCGCACCGAATGGCCCCGGAATTTCATGCCCGCTTCAGCGCAATGGCGCGTCGATACAGTTACCTTGTGGGGACTGACGAGGCCGCGCGATCGCCATTCCGTCGTCGTTACGAGTGGGCCATTCGACGGCCGCTCGGTCCCGATGCGCTGGCTGGGGAGACGGAGGCGTTGTTGGGGGAGCACATTTTTAAAGCGTTTGCCAAGGCCCGCACGGCGCCCGCCGGTGATGACCATCGCTGCACTGTTCAGTATGCGCGATGGAAGCCACGCGAGGGCGGCTGGGAGTTCGAGATCGAGGCAAACCGCTTCCTCCATCACATGGTGCGTTTTCTTGTCGGAACGATGATCGATGTGGGACTGGGCCGCAGGCCGCGAGGGACCATCGCGCGGCTACTTACGGCCACCGACAATCTCGACACCTCGTCCATCGCGCCGGCGCACGCGTTGACTTTGCGCGCGGTGCGGTATCCCGCAGCACTCTATCTCTGTACCGACTGATGCGCGCTTTCCCGCAGCACGTCGCAACTATTTTTGTGATTCTGTCATGTACCTGTTCATCTCGCAGACACCAATCTACCGTACGCTCGTGACCATGCGACGCCTTTCAACCTTGTGCCTGGCGGCCCTGTTGGTGGCGGGTTGTGAAGGGGCGAGCCCGAGACCATCGGTCGCACAGCAGCGCACGCTTCCGGCGCCCGCAACAGCACCGACGGCCATCGCGTCATCGCGCCGCACCGCAATTACGACCGCGGTTGAGCGCGTCTCATCCAGCGTGGTCACCGTACAAACGGAATCGGTGCAACGCGTTCAACCGGATGTTTTCAGTTTCATGTTCGGCGACGGCGCACGCGAACAACGGAACGCGGGCATCGGTTCCGGTTTCATTATTCGCGCGGACGGAGTTGTCGTGACCAACGCGCACGTGGTGGCGGGTGCGACGTCGGTCACGGTCGCGATGCGTGACGGCACCACGTATCCCGCAAAGGTTGTTGGCAAAGATGAGACCAACGATATCGCGGTGGTAAAGTTTGACGCGAACAATCTTCCGGTGTCACCGCTGGGCACGTCGGCCGACTTGCTGGTGGGCGAATGGGTCATCGCGATCGGCAATCCGTTTGGCTTTGTCCTCGGCAACAGTGAACCCAGTGTTTCCGTCGGAGTGGTGAGCGCTGTCGGACGGAATTTGGCCGGACGTAACGAGCTGGGTGGCGTCTACCTGGACATGATTCAAACCGACGCCGCGATCAATCCTGGCAATTCCGGCGGGCCACTCATCAATGCACTGGGCGAAGTCATTGGCGTGAACAGCTCGATCTATTCGCCCAGCGGCGGTTCGGTGGGTTTGGGCTTCGCCATTCCCATCGATCGCACAAAGCGTATTGCCGAAGATCTGCTCGAGCACGGATCGGTTCGGCAGTCGTGGGTTGGCATTCGGCTGCAGGCCAGCCAGGTGCAGAGCGCGCGTGAAGCGGCGGCCGTTGGTGCCAAAGTGGGGTACGTCGTTGCCGGTTCGCCGGCGCAAAAAGCCGGCGTACAAGTTGGTGATGAAATACTACGCGCCGGTACGCGGGTCGTGCACAACCCATTCGATTGGGAAGCGCGGTTGCTTGATTTGCGCGTTGGGGAATCGATTCCAATTACGCTCAAGCGTGGTTCGCGCGAAGTCACGATGACGCTGACCGTTGCGGAGGCGCCGGAAGTTGGCGCGGCGCGCGTCACCGTGGCGAAAGACCTTGAGTTGATCACGTTGACGGAGTCTATCAGAGGCGAACGTGGCATCAGTTCCGGCGCCGGCGCGGTGGTGACCAGAATTTCGGAAAACGCTTCGGCCTCCATTGGTTTGCAAAAGGGTGACGTAATTTTTCAAGTGAACAACCAACGTGTCGGCAGCGCTGAACAGGCGTCAACGCTTATCAGTCGGTTTGGCGCGAACGGCTCCGTGTATCTGTTTTTCGAACGCGGTGGCCGGCAATTCCAAACCCCTCCATTCTCCCTGCGCTAATCCTACGTGTCCGGTCACGATAGTTATACATCTCCACTTTCCGAACGATACGCCTCACCAGCAATGCTGTCGCTGTGGGGCGGACAAACGCGTTACAGCTTGTGGCGCGAGTTGTGGTTGGCGCTCGCCGAGTCGCAGCGCGAGTTGGGTATTGATATTCCCGATGCGGCGATCGCAGAAATGCGCGCGCATCTGCACGACATCGACTTCAGCGCCGTCGCCGAATACGAGCGTCGCTTTCGTCACGACGTCATGGCGCACGTGCACGCCTTTGGCACCGTCGCACCGGCGGCCGGTGGCCACATCCACCTTGGTGCCACCAGCTGCTACGTCACGGACAACGCCGAGCTCATTCTCATGCGTCGTGGCCTTGCGTTGTTGCGAGAAAAGATCGGGCGCATCATGCGGTCGCTGGCGGAGTTCGCGCGCGAGTATCGCGATATGCCGACCCTTGGATACACGCACCTGCAACCGGCGCAGCTTACAACCGTTGGCAAACGCGCGACGTTGTGGATGCAGGATTTATTGCTGGACGCGGCCGATCTGGAACATCGCGAGAAGACTATTCCATTTCGCGGCGTGAAAGGTACGACAGGCACGCAAGCGAGTTTCCTGAGCTTGTTTGACGGGGATCACGAAAAGGTGCGCCAGCTCGATCGCATGGTCACCGCGAAGATGGGCTTCGCGCATTCCATTCCCGTGAGCGGCCAAACCTACTCGCGCAAAATTGATGCGCAGGTGCTGGATGTCGTCGCCGGTATTGCGGCGTCCGCTTCAAAATTCAGCGGCGACATGCGCATGCTGCAGGCGTTTGGTGAAATAGAAGAACCGTTCGAGAAGGAACAGATTGGTTCGTCCGCCATGGCCTACAAGCGCAATCCGATGCGCTCTGAACGTATCGCGGCCCTTGCACGATTTGTGTTGTCACTGGAGCCGAACGCCAATCAAACACACGCCGTTCAGTATTTCGAACGCACGCTCGACGACTCGGCGAATCGTCGCCTCGCTATTCCAGAGTCATTCCTGGCCACCGACGCGATCCTTATTCTTATGCAGAACATTACGCGCGGCCTCGAAGTACATCCGGCGCGTATTCGTCGTCGGGTGGATGATGAATTGCCGTTCATGGCGACCGAAGAACTCATCGTGCGTTTTGTGCGCGCCGGCGGCAATCGTCAGATCGCGCACGAGCTCATTCGCGTTCACAGCATGGCGGCATCCGCTGCCGTCAAAGCCGGTGCCCCACACAACGACATGCTCCAACGACTCGCGGCCGACGCCGCGTTTGGCGTGCCGCTGGAAGATTTGCAGGCCGCGGCTGAACCGTCGCGCTATGTGGGCCGTGCGCCGGCGCAAGTTGATGAATTCCTGTGGGAAACCGTGCAGCCGTGGCTCGATACGCAGCCATCTCCTTCTGCAGTTGAGGACACTATTCGCGTATGACTGCACCAGTTACTGCCCTCGCGCGCACTGAATTGCCCCTACCCCTCGTGCGGCGCGGGAAAGTGCGCGACGTGTATGCGGCCGGTGACTATTTGCTGCTCGTGACGACCGATCGTATCAGCGCCTTCGATGTGGTAATGGATCAGGCGATTCCTTTCAAAGGCGCCGTCCTCACGCAACTCACCGCGTGGTGGCTCCGTCAACTCGCCAACCGTGTGCCGAATCATCTCATATCGGCTGACACCGTCGAAATCATCAGGCGTGTTCCGGAACTGGCGCCGTACGCGAAAGAATTGGCCGGTCGCATGATGTTGTGCCTACATGCCGATGTCGTGCCCATCGAATGTGTCATTCGCGGCTACATCTCAGGATCTGCCTGGAAGGAATACAAAGCCCTGGGCACGCTGGCTGGTGAAACTCTACCGGCTGGATACGAAGAGAGTGATCGCCTCGACCCTCCCATTTTTTCGCCAGCCACCAAGGCCGAGAGTGGGCACGACGAGAACATTACGTTTGCGCAGGTGCAGAGCGAAGTTGGCGAAGAGACCGCTGCAGAACTGGAACGACTGGCGCGTTCGATTTACGAGTTTGGTCGCGACACCGCAGCCGCGCACGGTATCATCGTCGCCGACACGAAGTTTGAATTTGGCTGGTACAAAGGCGCATTGATTTTGATCGACGAAGTGCTCACGCCCGACAGCTCACGTTTCTGGTCGGAAGCAGATTACGCACCGGGGCGTGGTCAAGCGAGTTTCGACAAACAACCGTTGCGCGATTGGTTGGATGGCGAACGCAAGGCTGGTCGATGGAACGGTGAAACGCCGCCGCCGACCCTGCCACAAGCGGTAATTGATGCAACGAGTGTACGGTATCGTGAGGCGTATCGTCGCATCACCGGTTCGCCGCTCGATCTCACAACCATTGGTGCTGCCTGATGTTTGCCCGCGAAGGCTACCCGTTCATCCTTGGCGCTGCGGCGCTCGCTGCGATCACGTTTGCGATGGCGTTGCGGTGGCGTTCGTGGCCGCTGTGGCTCGTCGCCATTCTGCTCACCATCGTCGCGTTGTGGGTCGCGTGGTTCTTCCGGAATCCCGAGCGTCTGGGCGAGCGCGGAGCCAACGTGGCCGTCGCGCCGGCCGACGGAAAGATTGTGCTCATTACAAACATCGACGAACCGACGTTTGTAAAAGGACCGACGGTTCGCGTCTCCATCTTCATGAACGTGTTCGACGTACACGTCAATCGATATCCGGTTGACGGCGTGGTGCAGCATGTGCAGCGCAAGGCCGGTCAGTTCCTGAACGCGGTGACAGAAGCGTCCAGCAGTGATAACGAGCAGGTGTCGGTGGGTATTGTTGCCGGAAAACATCGCATCATGATGCGGCAGATTGCCGGGCTCATTGCCCGGCGCATCATCACGGACTCCAAGAGCGGCGACGCTGCGCAACAAGGTGCTCGCATGGGACTGATTCGATTCGGCTCACGGGTTGACCTCTTTCTCCCACCAGAAGCCCGGCTTCGCGTCACCTTGGGGCAACGCACGGTGGCGGGCAAAACGGTGATCGCCGACTTGCCTGTTTCGTGAACGCCGACCAGGGTCGGATCAAACCGCAAAGGAAACGGCCGCGTGTTGTCAACACGCTGCCGAACGGGTTCACGCTTGCGAACCTCTTCTTCGGAATGTTCGCAATCGTCGCGGCGACTCGCGGTGAATTTGATGATGCCGCCCTGTATATCGTCTTCGCGGCGGTAGCGGACACGCTGGACGGGCGTATTGCACGCGCCACCAATACCGGCAGTCCATTTGGTGAGCAGCTGGATTCACTCGTGGACGCGATTTCCTTTGGCACAGCACCGGCGTTCATCATGTACTTCGCCGTGCTCAACAAAACTGGTTGGGACTGGATCTTCTGTTTCATCTACACGTCGTGCGCTGTGCTTCGCCTGGCGCGCTTCAACGTGGAACAGGCGGGTACCGGTTCGAAACATTTCACCGGACTCCCAAGTCCGTCGGCTGGTTTGACACTCGCGACGTATTACTGGTTCAGTCAAACAGCGCTGTACAACGAAACGATGATTGGCAACCTGCCCTGGCATCAAACTATGCGGTTTGTGATGCTGGGCTTGAGCATGTTGATGATCAGCAACGTCCAGTACGCGAAAGTCCCGACCGTTGGATTCAGGAGCGTGCGTGAGATCATGGGCACGTTGCTGGTGGTGGGCATTTTCGCGGGTGTGATTTTTTTGCCGAAGCAATTCTTTTTCCCGGCGTGGATGGCGTACGTGTTATACGGCATTGGCCGCACGGTGCTTCTGGGCCTGATGGGCCGAGTGTCGTCGCTTCAAGACGACAGTGATGACGATGATGACGGTGAAGGTGAAGGTGAAGGTGAGAGCGATGCCTCTCAGAACGCTGCAGCAACACGACAACGGCGCCGCCGTCGTCGCAATACCAATCGACCCAATCCCGGTCGTCCAACCGACCTACAGGATCCTTCAGCATGACGCGTTTTCGCATTGCGCTGCATATCGTTCCCCGTCGAGGCATTCTCGATCCTCAGGGCAAGGCCGTATCCGACGCATTGCACTCGTTGGGATTTCCCGGCGTGCAGGATGTGCGCGTTGGGCGCTTTCTGACCATTGACACGACCGCAGAAAGTGCGGAGGCCGCGCGCCAGTCCGCGCGTGTGATGTGCGAGAAGTTGCTGGCCAACCCTGTCACCGAAGATTTCGAGATTGCCTCGGTGGAGGTGTCGTGAAGTTCGCCATCGTTCGTTTTCCCGGCTCGAACTGCGACGAGGACGCGCTGCTGGCCGTAACCGAAGGGATTGGACAGGAGGCCGTCTACTGCTGGCACAAGGACCATGATTTGCAGGACGCGGACGTCGTCATCCTTCCCGGCGGTTTCAGCTACGGCGATTACCTGCGCGCCGGTGCCATCGCTCGATTCAGTCCCATCATGCAAGAAGTAATCGCCCACGCAAATCGCGGAGGTGCGGTGCTTGGTATCTGCAACGGATTTCAGATTGCGTGCGAAGCCGGATTGCTGCCAGGCGCACTGCTGCGAAACGCGAGTCTTCGATTCGTTTCCGAACCCGTCAACATTCGCGTCGAGAGCATTGCGACGCAGTTCACATGCAACTATCACATTGGCCAGACGCTGCAGGTTCCCATCGCGCATGGTGACGGGCGTTTCACTGCCGATGCAGACACACTTGAACGACTCGAAGGCGAAGGTCACGTGCTATTTCGCTACGTCACGGCCAATGGGCACGTGACCGATCGCGCGAATCCCAACGGCTCCGCACGCAATATCGCCGGTATCGTGAACGCGGCGGGAAACGTGTTGGGCATGATGCCGCATCCCGAGCGCGCACTTGACGCGAAGTTGGGGTCTACCGACGGACTGCCACTCTTCACGTCCATTCTGGAATCGTTCATGGCGGGAGCAAAGTCATGAGCACCGTCAACAGCCACAAAGTCAAGCCGCGCGCTGGCGACCCAGCCATCACTCCCGCGCTGGTGGCCGAACACGGGATCACGCCATTCGAGTACGAACGTCTGCTGGCGATGATGGGTCGTGAACCCACCTTTACTGAACTTGGGGTTGTCAGTGCGTTGTGGAGTGAACACTGCTCGTACAAACATTCGCGGCCGTTGCTGCAAGGATTGCCAACAAAAGCGCCGTGGGTGTTGCAGGGCCCGGGCGAAAATGCCGGAGTCATTTCAGTGGGCGACGGGCTCGCGGTCGCGTTCAAGATTGAATCGCATAATCATCCGTCGGCCGTTGAACCGTACCAGGGGGCGGCAACCGGAGTAGGTGGCATTCTGCGCGACGTGTTTACCATGGGTGCTCGTCCAATTGCGCTGCTCAACTCGTTGCGGTTTGGACCGCTCTCGAACGCGCGCGTGCGCTGGTTGTTCGCTGGTTGCGTGAAAGGGATCGGCGACTACGGCAACTGCATGGGCGTGCCAACCGTTGGCGGTGAAGTCGTGTTCGATCCCTCGTATGAGGGCAACCCACTGGTCAACGCGATGTGTGTGGGTGTTATGCGCGAGGAAGAACTCATTCGCGCGGTTGCATCGGGTGTCGGGAATCCCATCATGGCTGTCGGTGCACGCACGGGCCGCGATGGTATTCACGGCGCGTCGTTCGCATCCGAAGATTTGACGGCCGAGAGTGAGGCGAAGCGCCCGATGGTACAAGTCGGCGATCCCTTCACCGAGAAGTTGTTACTCGAAGCGTCGCTCGAACTCATTCGCAGCGGTCACATTGTTGCGATTCAGGATATGGGTGCCGCCGGACTGACATCGTCGTCCGCCGAAATGGCGGAACGCGGCGATGTAGGCGTCACCATCGACGTCACCAGGGTACCGGTGCGCGAACAAGGCATGACACCGTACGAAATTCTGCTGTCGGAATCGCAGGAACGTATGTTGGTGGTCGCGATCAAGGGGCACGAAGACGAAGTCACGAAGATTCTGGCCAAGTGGGATCTCGAAGCGGCGGTCATCGGTGAAGTCATTGCCGATCCCGTGTATCGCGTGACGGAGGGAGAAACCATTGTCGCGGAATTTCCGGGATCACGTCTCGTTACCGAGTGCCCGCGGTACACGATCGAAGCCAGGGAGAGTGCGGCGTTGATCGCCGCTCGCGCACAGAATCCGCACGACGTCACGCCGAAGCCGGAAGAGCGCGATCACGCGTGGACGCTGGAACGCTTACTCGCATCACCCACCATCGCCAGCAAAGCGTGGGTGTGGCGTCAGTACGACTCGACCGTTCGCACAAGCACGCTGGTTGGTCCGGGTAGCGATGCGGCCGTGGTGCGCCTCCGTGGCACCGATAAAGCAATCGCGCTGTGTATTGACGGCAATGGTCGTCACGTCGCACTCGACCCGCGTAACGGTGGTCGTGCAGCCGTGTGCGAGGCCGCGCGCAATGTGGCGTGCAGCGGCGCGCGACCCAAGGCCATCACGAACAATCTCAACTTCGGCAATCCCAAGAAACCCGAAGTGTATTTCCAGCTGCGCGAAGCCGTGGCCGGTATTGGCGAGGCATGCACGATTCTCGAAACGCCTGTCACTGGCGGCAATGTCTCGCTGTATAACGAAAATCCGCTGGGCGCCATTCATCCCACGCCAACGATCGGCATGGTGGGGTTGGTCGAATCGCTCGCGCACGTCACGCCATCGGCGTTTCAGCATGCGGGCGAAACCATCGTGTTGCTGGGCGAACCTACCGACGAACTCGGCGCCAGTGAATACCTGCTCACGGTTCACGGTAAAACCATTGGTGCGCCGCCAGTGTGTGATGCGAACAAAGAACGCGCGCTTATCGAAGCGCTGCTGGAGTCCATCGCCAGCGGCCACGTACGCTCGGCGCACGATTGCAGCGATGGTGGACTGGCCGTTGCGCTGGCCGAATGCGGCATTGTCAATAAGGCGCACCAGTACGGATTCACGGTCGACCTGTCGCAGTGGTCGTCGTTGTCGCCGCGCGCGCTGCTGTTTGGCGAAGCGCATGGCCGGGTTGTCATTTCGACTTCCAGCGCAGCTGACGTAATGACGGTGGCCCGGAAACATGGTGTGCCCGCGTTCGAAATTGGTGTCGTCACCAACGCGGCCGATGGTGCAGCGTTTACTCTCGCTCATGACTCCTTCCGCGCACCCATCGACTGGCTGTCGCGCGCGTTTCACGAAGCCATTCCTGTAGCAATGGATGGGGAAACTCCAGCCGAGCACGCGATCGCCGCGTCGCACGCACCCATTTCAGACTGACCGGGAGCAGACGTTCATGTGCGGTATCTTTGGAGTGTACGGCAATACTGACGCAGCCGCGCTGACGCAGCTTGGCTTGTATTCTTTGCAGCATCGGGGGCAGGAATCGGCCGGTATCGTCGCGGTGGATGATTCCGGCTACGCGCGGGTGAGCCGGGCGATGGGCCTTGTAAGCGACGGATTTGGCGATGCGGACATGAAGTCGCTGCGCGGCCACATCGCGATGGGACATACACGCTACAGCACGGCGGGCGCGTCGGCGCTTGAAAACGCGCAGCCTATTTTGGCGCGCGTTCGTGATTCACACATCGCGTTGGCGCACAACGGCAATCTCACGAACGCGGTCGAGTTGCGGCGTGAGCTCGAAGATCACGGGGCCATCTTTGCCTCAACGATGGATTCGGAAGCCATCGTGCATCGCATTGCGCGCGCATCGGGAGCTACTCCCGAACAAAAACTGGCCAACGCACTGGGCAGCGTCGAAGGGGCGTATTGCATCGTGGTCACCATCGACGAAACGCTGCTCGCCGCGCGCGATCCACACGGCTGGCGCCCGCTCGTGATGGGCAAGTTGGGCGATGGTTATGTATTTGCGTCCGAGACTTGCGCGTTGGATATCGTGGGCGCGACGTATGAACGCGAAGTGGCGCCGGGTGAAATCGTTGCGGTCGATAAACATGGCATTCGCTCCATCAATGTCTTGCCCCCGGCTCCACTCAATCGTTGTGTGTTCGAGCAGGTGTATTTCGCGCGTCCCGACAGCCTTGTGTTCAGTGGTTCGGTTGATCGTTCCCGTCGCGCGCTGGGTCGGCAACTGGCCACGGAATGTCCCGCGCCTGGCGCCGAAATTGTGTTTGCGGTACCCGATTCATCAAATTCTGCCGCCCTCGGTTTCTCCGATGTCTCCGGCATTCCGTACGAACTCGCGCTAATTCGCAATCACTATGTGGGGCGCACGTTTATTCAGCCCACGCAGGCTGGTCGCGATGCGAAGGTCAAGATCAAGTACAACCCCGTGCGTGAACTGCTCGAAGGCAGAAGCGTCGTCATGGTGGACGATTCCATCGTGCGCGGTACGACGACGCGTGGTTTGGTGTCGCTTGTGCGCGCGGCCGGCGCTCGCGAAGTGCACATGCGCGTGAGCAGTGCCCCTATCATCAGTCCCTGTTACTACGGCATCGACACGCCGCGTAAGGAAGAACTCATTGCGGCGACCATGGACCACGCATCACTCGCGCAACATTTGGGTGTGGACTCGTTGGGTTATCTGTCGCTCGACGGCATGTTGTCGGCGATGCCAACCGGACCCTCAGGATATTGTCATGCGTGTTTTTCGGGCGCCTATCCAACGGCCATTCCCGTCGATGGAGAGTTGCTGCGGGCCGGTGGTGGTCGACGCGTGAGTTGATGCAGGTTCGGTACTGAGAACAAAGCGGCGAACTTCTGGGGCAGGAGTCCGCCGCTTTGTGCGTTGATCGGCGCGCGAATCGAATCACCCACGTGCACGTCGGACGAACTCCAGCGCCAGTGCGAAGGCCTGAACACGATGAACGTGGCGACCGTCGTTAAACCGTGATGAGAAATTATTTCGTCCAGATCACCACCGTACCGCAGTGCGAACCACCCGATAATTTGCCCGGGTCACCTGCCCCACTCGTGCCATTGAATTGCGGTGGGGTGGTTGCCACCGTGTAGTACTCAAGGCCAATAACCTGCCCCGTGTACACGTTGTTGATGTCAAATTCCTCCTGACCAGAATGGCCGTTGAATTGCACCATTCCATTGATGATGACTTGCAGGGCACACGTCTTGCTGCGGAGCGAGACCAACACTTGCTTGCTACTTTTGCCAACAGTTCTGATGCCCGGAATTGTGCTGATCAGCAATTGCGACATGTTCTGACCTTCTGCCTTCTCAAATACGTCGGACGTGATGAAACGACCGGCTCCAAGTCGACGGCGTTCTTCAAAATCGGCCAGCCGAATAGCGTAACGCGTATCGACGGCGGCCTTCACGCTGATTTTTGCCAGCTTCGTGACAATGGGCTTCAACATGAAGTCGGCTTCGACTTTCTGCGCCACGCGAAACCTGATCGTGGCGGTAAATGGTTCGTAGCCCACCAGGCGTACCACCAACTCCTGCGGTCCGGCCGGCCCGCCCGCGATCTGAAAATTCCCGTTGCGGTCGCTGCGCGCCGACAACTGCAAGTTGGGGAAACTGATTTCCGCATTCGCGATGGGCACGTCGCCCGAATCGGAGAACACCGTACCAGACAACGATCCGGCAGCTACAGCAGATTGCGCCGAACTGCGAACCGCCAGCAATGGGGTGAACACGGCGGTGAGTAACAGCATTAGCGTCAGTCGCGCGAAGCGTGCGACGATACGAACCCTCGCAGGTTGCGCGCAGCGCGGGCAGATTTTTTTCAGGTGGGGCATCGCTGATTGCGGTGGACACGTGTAGTTCGCGTCAAAAAATCGGCCTCCACTTTTTGCCTACCACGAAACGGATGGTCGCCGCGTACGGATCGTAACCTGGTGTCAGATCGAGCCACTCGAGCACGCCCGCCGGAACGGCCTGCTCAGTCATCGAAAACGCAGAGTTATCGTACAGGGTGCTCGTCCACTTGTAAAGCGACCGCCACGAGGGATGCAGCGCGCACCTCGGAGCCCAGCTATCACGCAGCCGGCACACCTCCTAACGATTTCAGCCGATTCCGTTACACCGCCTCCCCGTCCTCGTCGATAACCGTACGCGCACGCGCCGTGTGCGATCTCACGCCCACGCCACTCGGCGTCCCGCTCCCCGGAGGCCCATGCTTCGTTTGCCATTCCTCGCTGCTGCTGCCCTGCTCCTGCCCAATGTCGGTGCGAAACCAACAACGGTGGCTGAACAACCGGCGTACGTCTCACGAGTGACCACAGCAGGGTTCCCGGGCCTTCACATTCCGAATTTTCTCAAGATCAAGCGCAAGCGCGGTGTTGAAACGGAACTCGCCGCGATGAAAAACCGTTTGCGCGACCTCGTCGTGCAACAGGAGGCGTATTATGCGCAGAACAAATCGTACGCGCGGAACGTCAATCGGATGAGCGGTGTGACGCTGGGCGATAGCACAGCAAACGGCGTGCAGATTCAGATTCTGTTTGCGAATTCAAAAGCGTGGACCGCGACGGCCTCGCATTCGAACGCACCGGGACGGAGCTGCGTCGCGTATGTTGGGCAGGCGGAGGCGATCCCGCTGATTCCGAGGACGCGGCTGGAAGGGAACAGCGCCACGATGGAAGGGCTGCCGGTGTGTGATAGCTCGAAATAGCTGAAGCCGAAAAAGAGAACGCCTCTCCCCAGTTTTCATGAGGGAGGCGTTCTTTGTTTTCAGTGGAGGTGAGGGGAATCGAACCCCTGTCCGAAACTAGATCCACCACAGCGTCTACGTGCGTATTCTGATGATTAAGGTCTTCGTCCGCCGGCCATCAGAAAGCCAACGTCCAAACAAGCCGTCTAAGTTTTCGCCCATCGACCGACGACACATCGGCAGGCTAGCCCAGATTTTCGATACCCGTCAAGCCGCCCCGGGCGGGCTTCTTGTCGGGCAGACGCCTACGTTATCCGAAGATTACGCGGCGAGCGCCAGGTTGTTGTTGGCGTTTGGAGTTTTCCCGAGTTATTAGCGAGGCTCTCGAGATCCTCGGCACGCTGCCACAGCTTCACCAACCCCGTCGAAGCCAGTCACCCCCGAGTACATCAGGTGCTGCACTACCACGTCATGCGGTGTTTGTACTACGTGCCAACTGTTTTCAACCTGTATCGTTTGTCGAAATGTAATGCGTGCAACACCAACTCCTACCCCACTTCACACGTCAGTGTTGCAGGATCGTCTGACGCATCGGACGCCAGGTCGTGCGACGCCTGCTCGCCCCGCGCATCCCACTCAAGTTTCTGCTCGAGATACCGGGTGAAAATGCCCTCCACCTGCGAAAAGTCACTCACCTGGTGCAACTGACGACGAAGATCGGCCGAATTGTGTAACCCCTTCACGTACCAGCCGAGGTGTTTCCGGAACTCCAGAGCGGCGCCTACGAGATCGTTTTCGTACGCCACAACCAGTCGCGCATGTTCGAGTGCCACCGCAAACTTTTCTTCGACGCTCGGTATTGGAGGCATTGGTTCGCCGTTCATCAACGCGTGTATCTGACGAAACACCCACGGCTGCCCGTACGAGCCACGTCCGAGCATGATGCCGTCGGCACGCGTGTGTTCGTACATGCGCATCGCATCAGCCGCGGTCTTGATATCGCCATTGCCAAGTACCGGAATATCGAGCGCCTCGGCCACGGCGGCGATCTCATCCCAGTTCGCCTGGCCCGTGTACATCTGCGTCCGCGTCCGTGCATGTAACGCCAGCACGCGAGCACCGGCATCCTGGCAGCGCAACGCAATTTTGACCGGATCGCGCATTTCCTCGCTCCAGCCACTGCGAACCTTGCACGTGACCGGCAAATGCGTCGAACTGGAAACCGCACGAATAATTTGCTGCACGAGGTCGAGATCTTTCAGGCACCCCGACCCGCCATTGCGGCGCACTACTTTCTTGACCGGGCAGCCGAAATTGATGTCGATGAATTCGGGCTGAAACACGTCCGTGACGAAGGCCGCGGCTTCCCCCATGGCCTCCGGATCGGCGCCGAAGATCTGCACGCCAATGGGGCGTTCTTCGTTGCCAAACCGCAGTTTATCCACCGTCGACGGGTTCTCCCGACGGATGCCCTCGGCCGACAAAAACTCGGTGACCACCACATCGGCGCCATGGTCGTGGCACAGGCGCCGAAAGGGCGACTCGGATACGCCCGCCATCGGTGCCAGGTACAGGGGCACCGTATTGGGGACAGCGAAAGGAAAAGTCTTGCGCGGCATAGAGTTGGAAGGTATCAAGGCTGTTGCAGCCCGGCAACGCACCAAGTGAAGAGGCGCGGCCATGCGGCCGCCAGCCGGAGTTGGTGTTCCTTAACGTGCGCGAACTTGGGCGAGGCCATTAGGTTGTTACCCTGACGTACTGCCGAGATTGCCACCGCCAACGTGCGGCCTTCGAATTCCCCACTGCAGGGCCCCTGCCATATGGATCTGAAGACATTCGAGAATCTTGAGGAAACGCTAAAAACTCACCCGGCGAAGAATGGTGGATTTTCGGTGGAAGAGTATCCCGAGCCGCGCAGTCTGCAGGTGATTGTGCGCCACGAGGCGCGCCCACGCGTTCGACACCACCTGGTTATTTTTCCGTCCGGCGTTGCGGGGATGGTGGTCCGCAAGTGGTGGACGCACGATCAAGACGTGGGTATTGAAACTCCGGCGCAAGGTCAGGCCTCACCCGAAATGGTGCTTCAGCATATTCAGCAACTATTAACGCCGGAAATCAGTCAAAATCTGTGACGAAAGTGGTGGCGAAGATTCCATCACAGGTGAACAATTCTCGCGTTCAGGATGATTCGTGGATCTCAAAACGTTTGACAAGTTCGTCGATGCATTCTGGGCGTTGCCTACCAAGAGTGATCGGTTGTCGGTCGAACAGAACACCGATCCGGTCAATATTCAGGTTGTGATCCGACACGCGACGATGCCAACGGTGTTTCACTACGTGATCGTCTTCCCCGCGAAGGCGGACGGGATGGTGGTTCGAAAATGGTGGACGCACGATCAGGATCTTGGAATTGAAACCCCGCTGCAAGGCCTCGCATCACCGGCGATGGTGCTACAGCAAATACAACAGTTGATGGCGACCTAACCTTCTGTGCTCACCTTCCAATGAAACCGATGCAATCGCTTGCCGAGCGGGATGCTCAAGCAGCGTTCCTCAGCACAAGGCAGCGGTACCTCGCTGCAAAAGTGGAATTCGAGAATGCGCAGTTGAGCGCATGGCAGCTGCAAATCACGCGGGATCAATACATCGAAGCGATCGAGAAGTTTGCCCTGGCCTGTGGGGTTCTATCGGGCCGGGATTTTTCCTCGTTGTAGGACCGCATGGAGCTGCCCCCGCGTTGCCACCGCCAGATTTCGAACGGCGAACTTATCGCCAAAAGCCGACGCACGGACTAGCATAATGGCTACGGGATGAGCCGGGATCGCATGTTTCGATCGACCCACCCCTCCCGCGTTCGTCCGGACGCTGTAAAGCCCTACTCTACACACACTTAGGCGATCACGACGTGGAACTCCGCGAATTCTTTTCCGAAGATGCCGTTCAGCTCGAGCTGGCAGGCACAACCAAAGATGAAATCCTCAAGGAACTCATCGCCCTGCTCAAGCTCGACGAGAAGTCGGAAGGCATGTTGTTCAAGATGCTGAAACGCCGCGAGAACCTCGGTTCGACTGGTATCGGGCGCGGCATCGCCATTCCTCACTGCCGCTCACTGGTGGTCAGCCGCCTCCGCGTTGCGTTCGGCCGAAAAACGTCAGGCGTCGACTTCAAAGCCATCGACGAGAAGCCCGTCAACTTCTTCTTCCTGATTGTCGCACCGCCCCTGGAAGTCTCGAATCAATACCTGCCAGTGCTGGGCAAGATTGCGCAGTTCAGCAAGGAATCAGACGTTCCCGCGCGCCTGTTGTCGATCACCAATCCCGCCGAATTCATGGCGCTGCTGGAAGAAAAAAAGGTCTGACCCTTTATCCCACCGGGAGAGGATTCTCTCCCGGTCCGGTTTGATGCGTGTCACTTTGAATGCGCGCGATGGGCCCGCGAAAGCGCACCACTAATCGCGAGAACTGCAGGACTGCGGCAACGCCAAGCCCCGCTACCAACCCCCACCAGAATCCACGCTCGCGCAGGCCCGTGTAGAAGCCCAGGTACGCACCAAGTGGCACGCCAAATCCCCAGAACGCTACCAGGTGCAAAATGGCCGGAATGCGCGTGTCACCAGTGCCCCGCAGCACTCCATTGGTAACCGCCTGGGCTCCGTCGAACAACTGAAACGCGCCGGCTAACGGAATGAGTGAGACTGCGACAGCAAGAGTAGCCGCCTCGTCCGTATAGCGGCGGGCAAGCCATTCGGGCGCGAACACAAACCCCATGGCCGACAGGCACATGAAACCGACGCTGCACGCGATGGCCGTCATCGCATCACGTTTCGCAGCGTCAATGTCGCCACGCCCAACGGCACGACCAACAATCGCTGCGGCAGCTCCGGAGAAACCGAGTGGCACCATATACGTCAACGACGCCATGTTGAGCGCAATTTCGTGCCCGGCAAGCGACACCGTACCCATCCACCCCATGAACAACGCGGTCAAACCAAACGCGAAACTTTCGAAGAACCACTGAATGCCAATGGGAGCGCCAATCAGCAACAATCGCTGAATCGGTGCCCACACCAACGCTTCCTTTCGCCACGGCGTGAGAGCAATACGCAAATGCGGCCATCCAATGCCGAGTACTGCGATCATCATCACCCACATCGCGATGGCCGTCGCGTACCCTGACCCAATCACGCCCAGCTTCGGCGCGCCAAGGTTGCCAAAAATCAGCAGCCAATTGCAGAAGATGTTGACGCAATTCGCCAGCAGCGCGGCCCACAGAATTGGTCGCACCGGGCCCATCGCCTGCAACGTCTGTCGAAATACGGTAAACAGAAAAAACGGCAACACGCCAAACACGCGTCGCCGCGCATATTCGGCAGTCGCGGGCACGACCTCACCGGGTTGTTTGAGCGCACTCAGTACGGTTTCGCCCGGGAGCAGAAATAGCGACACAATCAGCGCAACAACGATGGCGAGAATCACGCCGCGCTGCACGCCACGCGCGACGCCTTCATGATCCTTCGCACCAACCGCCTGCGACACGACCGGATCGAGTGCGAACAGCAACCCGATGCCGAACACACTCGCGTTCCAGAAGTAGAAGTTACCCAGGGCGACTGAGGCAATGGCGGCACCACCAAGACGCCCCACCATGAGCGCGTCAGTGACACCCATGAGTTGGATGCCAATGTTGATGAGCACAATGGGACCCGCCAGGCGCGCCATCTCGCGCATGTCTGGTCCCAGTCCTGCCAGCGTTCGCATCAGCGAACGGTTGTGAACGGCGTTTTCACTGGAAAGAGTGCGACGGTGTCAATTCGATGAGGTTTTCTTTTTGGCGTCGCTAACGATGCCGCGCACTTCTTTCAGCAAACGTTGTGCATCGTAGGGAATGCCATCTTTGATAGTCCAGGCAACGCCACCACCCGATCCGGCCGCTGCATCGGCGCGTGGCGGATAGAACACCTTGAGGTCTTCCAGCGGATTGCCGTTCACCACCACCAGATCGGCAAGAAAGCCGGGACGGACGCGTCCGAGCCGGCCCGCCTCACCCAATATTTCCGCATTGTTTGCGCCGACGTGCTGCAACACCTTGAGCGTTTGAAAGCCCGCTTCCTGTTGCAATTCAAGTTCACGAATCAATCCAAATCCGTACACCTGATAAATGAACCCGGCGTCTTCCCCCACACCAATTACCCCACCAAGTTTCTCAAAGTCACGAACCGCCTGAAACCAGATGCGGTAGTTCTCCTTCCAGTACGCTTCGTCAGTGCTGCTCCAGTTCGCGAAATACGAACCGTGTTTGGACGGATCGGGCTCGAAGTACCTTTTGAGTGTCGGATGCAAGTATTCCTGGAACCACGGTTGGGATTCAGCGCGCTGCAAGTCGCGACTGGCCTCGTAAATGTCGAGCGTTGGATTCCACGCCACGCCTCCCTTTACCATCGCCTTCAACACTGCCTGCAATTTCGCGGGATCCGCTTCGCGCCACAGACGACCGGCCCAGCGAAAACGCATGCCTTCGTCGGCGTAATTAAAGTCCGAGGGAAAACGCTGCACGCCATCGGGAAGTGCCGCGTCAGGAACGCCGTACCAATGTTCGATACTGGTCAGTCCATTCGCGGCCGCGTCCCACGCGTTGGTTTCATCCACCGCCATGTGATGTGCCACCCGTAGCCCCTGTTTGCGCGCTTCATCGAGCACTGCAGGATACGTGTCCTTATCCATGCCAAACAGTTTGATGCCGTCGGCGCCCTGTGCTTTGATTTCGCGAACACGCGCGCGCGCCTGCGCTTCTGTTTGCGGAATGGGCATGTAGGCGTAACGAGCGTACACGTACAAGCGCGGTGCGATCACTTCACCGGCAAGACTGCGCGTGCGTAACGATATTGTTTTCGGTGTGTCACTTGAAACATCGCGCACAGTTGTGACACCAAGGCCCAACCACAATTTCATCTGGTAGTCAAGCGGCTGCGCAATTCCGGCGCGCTCATCCTGAACGTGACCGTGAATATTGATCAATCCCGGCAGCACGTATTTACCGGTGGCGTCTATCTCGGCGTCACCAATTGCGACGCGACGCGCTGTTCCGTTTTTTGCGGCGGTGGCGTCGAGCGTGATGATCTGCGTAATGACATTGCCTTCAACAACAATGTCTTTCGGGCCTTCGGCGGGTGTGCCGTTTCCTTCGATGATAGTCGCGTTGCGAATGACCAATCGTTTCGCACGTGTGCCGTGCGTCGGTTGCGGGCCCAGTTGAAACGTTGCGCCGGCGCGTACGGTGGTGTTCGTTTGCGCGACGACTACCCGTGCTGGCACTATCGCGAACATGGTGGCAACTGCCGCGGCGGCGAATCGAATCGGCGTCAAAGCGAGCGATTGAACGAGGCGATGGCGGTGCAGCGTGGCACGCAAACTCCAACACAACTTGAAACACGGCGTCATGTGCAGATCTCCAGACGACAGCGGGTGAACGGGCGTCCCCAAGCCTACACCGCGTTTGCCTCGACATCAAATCGAGCACTGGTTTCTCGAATATCCGAACGTTGCCGTTCGGTGTTGGCATCGAGCGGCTTTTGTTCGGCCTTCGTGTTCGCCCTTCCTGTTCGCCCTTCGTGTTCGGCCTTCGTGTTCG